>Ga0172380_10000332_pt1 | contig 95426 bp, 76 predicted proteins | sample Leawe162metaG_FD_119747 | JGI IMG/M metagenome (GOLD analysis project Ga0172380, IMG submission 119747) | Leachate microbial communities from a municipal landfill in Southern Ontario, Canada - Leachate well 162 metaG | ecosystem: Engineered > Solid waste > Landfill > Unclassified | place...
GAGCATCGCGGTCTGGGTGGGGATCATCGCCCTGGCCGGGATCGATGCGGAGACTGGAGTGGTCATGCTCCTCTATCTCGACCTGGCTTGTGACAAGTGGAAAAAGGCGGGGAAAATGCAGAATTTCGATGATCTGAAAGAGGCGATCATGTATGGGTCGGTCAAAAGGATTCGTCCCAAGCTCATGCTGGTGTGTACCATGCTGCTCGGTCTGGTGCCCATCATGTTTTCCACCGGCACCGGCGCCGATGTGATGAAAAGGATCGCCGCGCCCATGGTGGGAGGAATCGGCACCTCGGCCATTCTCGAGCTGCTCATCTATCCGGCGATTTATATGCTCTGGAAACAGCGGGGGTTCAAAAAGACGGCGGAGGGCATACGGTAATGGCCTCCCGGCTTTCTCTCTCCATGGCTCTGGCACAGGGTGGTTAAACCAGCATTGCTTTTTTTCATGGAAAACTTGCCCTTTCTGTTTTAGGCTGGGTTGGAGACGTTTTCCCCCGGCCTTCACTTTTTTCGACACGGCAGGTTCATGGCAGGCTCCTTGATTTCGCAAACGATTCTTGACGCAGGCGCGCTTCTGGAGAGCAGGCCGGAAGGCATGGCTCTGCTTGATGCCGAGGCGCGTTTTGTTTATGTGAATCCCGCCTATGCCAGGCTGCTGAAAGAGGTGTTTAATCTGACCGTCGGACCGGGCTCCCGCCACCAGTACGTTTTGCCAAACAGTCAGCGGGCCTGGGCCAGCGATCTTTATCAGCGGGCGCTTTCCGGCAAGAAGTTTACCGTGGATTTCAGCCGGAATAGCCCGGAGGGCGGGGTCTGCACCTTCGAGCGCTCCTTCAGTCCAGTGTACCACAACGGCAGGCTGGCCGGATTTTCCGAGGTGATCCGGGATGTGACCGCGGAGCGCAGCCGGGAGGTCGAGCTGCGCCGAGCCTATGATACCCTGGAAAAGCAGATTAGCGCCCGGACCAGCAGCTATCAGGAATACAACGCGATTTTGGCCCAGGAGATCGTCGAACGGCAACGGGCCGAGGAGGATCTCCTCGAAAGCGGCGAACGTCTGTCGCAGATCTTGCAGGGCAGCTCCATTCCCACCTTTGTTATCGACGAGAACCATATTCTCACCCACTGGAACAAGGCCTGCGCCGTGATGACCGGGCTGAGCGCCGATGAGATGGTGGGCACCCAAAACCAGTGGAAGGCTTTTTATCTCTATAAGCGGCCGGTTATGGCGGATCTGGTGCTGGATGCCGCCATGGAGGCGCGGATCGCCAAGTTCTATGCCGGTAAGTACCGGCCTTCCGCCCTGATAAAAGGGGCCTATGAGGCCGAGGATTTCTTTGACTTCGGCCATGAGAGCAAATGGCTTTTTTTTACCGCCGCCCCGATCAAGAATCTGGCCGGGGATGTCATCGGCGCCATTGAAACCTTGCAGGACGTCACCGACCGCAAGCGGATGGAGGCCGAGGTCCGGCGGATGAACGATGCCCTGGAAGCGCGGGTCGAGGAGCGGACCAACCAGCTGACCCGTACCTACGAGCAGCTGCTCCATGCAGAAAAATTCAGTGCGGTCGGCAAGCTGGCCGCCTCCATCGCCCACGAATTCGGCAACCCGATCATCGGCATCCGCAATTTCTTGCAGGGGTTGCGCAAGCATGTCCAGCTTGAGAAGGGCGATGCCGAGATGCTGGAACTGGCCATCGGTGAATGCGTGCGGGTCAAGGATCTGATCAGCACCTTGCAGGATTTTAACCGGCCCACCACCGGCAAGATCGCCTCGGTGAATCTGCATCGGATCATCGAGGAGCTGTTGCTGCTCGGCAAAAAGAAGCTCAGCGACCGGCGGATCACGGTGGAGCGCCATTTTGCCCAAGAGTTGCCCAGGATTCAGGCGGTGCCGGATCAGATCAAACAGGTGCTTCTCAACGTGATCGGCAACGCCGAAGAAGCCATCCCCGAAACCGGCGGAACCATCACCATCACCACTGAGGTCGCCGGAGACAATGTCAGGATTCTCATCCAGGATACGGGCAAGGGCATCCGCCAGAAGGATCTGCGCTTAATCTTCGAGCCGTTTTTCTCCACCAAGCCGGCGGTGGAGGGCACCGGCCTGGGGTTGTCCGTGAGCTACGGCATCGTCAAGCGGCACGGCGGCGATATCACGGCCAAAAGCGCCCGCGGCAAAGGGGCGCTGTTTACCATCACCCTGCCCATCGACGGGATTCCTGGCGAAGGGGATTCGTTGCCGATTTTTAAGTAGTTCCCTCGTAAGTGCTTTACCCTGAACGCAGGGGGGATCGGCAAGTAACCGTTCCCTGTCGAAGAATGTTTTCGCTCATGGTCGGGACTGCTGTCGACAATTGACGCTCGGCGGACATCCTGTCCGCCTCCGAGGCGTCTTCTATCCCGCCCGTCCTTGGGCGGGACAGCGCAGCCGAAACCGCGAAAACATTCTCCGACAGGGAACTTCCAGCGGTGAAGTTACTTGGAAGTGCCTTTACAGCTTTTCTTCTTTGGGTTGCCTCCTGTCTTCTAGACCGCTTATCCCGGCTTTGCTCCCGCAGCCACCTTCACAACCGCAGCCGCTGCCTGCCCACCCCTGATTTTCTTAAACCACCTCCGGATTATCGTATAAATCGGCCTGACTGACAGGGCGAGAATCAGCAGCGCCGCGGCCAGTTGGAGTGGGTAGGGCAGAAGCTCTCCGGCCTGCCCGACCGCCGCCTTGGCCGAAATGCCATAAGCCGCGTAGACCCAGTCAAGGGCCAGGCCGGCGAGGACGGCGGTTACGCCGAGGCAGGTGAGGTAAACCGCGGTGGTGCGACGACCGAGCAGGCCGATCAGCACCGTCAGGGTGGCCATGTTGGTGGCCGGCCCCGCCAGCATGAAGACCAGGGCCGCGCCGGGGCTGACGCCCTTGAGGATCATGGCGGCGGCAATGGGAGTGGAGGCGGTGGCGCAGATATAAAGGGGCATGCCGAAGGCCAGCATCATGAGCATGGCGGCAAGCCCCCCGCCAAGATAGGCGGTGACCAGGTCGTCCGGCACCAGGGCGGAGATCAGCCCGGCCAGCAGCAGGCCGAGGAAAAACCAGCCGGCCAGATCCCCCCAGAGTTCGCCAAAGGCATAGCCCAGGCCGGCCCGGATTTTTTCAGAAAAAGTATGGTGCCTGGCGTGTTCCGTGGGCGGGCAATCCGCCCCGCTACAACAGCCATCCACCGCGCAGGAAAGATCCCCAGCCATGGCCAGATGGGGCTTGGGCGGGTTGATGGTATTTTCGATGGATCCGGCAATGATGGCGGAAATAAAAGCGGCCAGGGGGCGGGCCACGGTCATGATCGGGTCGAGCAGGGCATAGCTGACGCTGATGGAGTCGATGCCAGACTCCGGGGTGGAGATAAGAAAAGCGGTGGTGGCGCCGTTGTTGGCTCCCTGCCGTTTCAGAGCCGCCGCTGCGGGCAGCACCCCGCAGGAACACAAGGGCAGGGGCACCCCGAACAGGGCCGCCTTGAACACCGAACTGTAACGGCCCTGGCCCAGGTGGCGGGCCACATAGGCCGGGGAGAGAAAGACTTTGAGCAGGCCGCCGATGAGGATGCCGAAGAGCATGTAGGGGGCGGCGTCCAAAAGCAGATGCCATGATTCGCTGAAGATGTCGAGAATGAGGGGCATTGTTACTCCCGGATATGTTCAAGCGCCACGAGGACGAGTTGGCTGATATGGGTATCGGTGAGCCGGTAATAAAGTGCCGGCCCCTCCCGCCGGTTGGCCACCAGGGCCAGCTGCCGGAGCAGCCGCAGCTGATGGCTGACCGCCGATTCGCTAACGCCGAGAAAGGCAGCCAGATCGCAGACGCACATCTCTTCCGCCTGCAGGGCCTGAAGAATCTTGAGCCGGGTCTGGTCGGCAAAGGCCTTGAAAAATTGGGCGAGTTTGTCGATCTCGGCCGGAGGCAGGGCCACCCTTTTGGCCTTTTCCACCTGCTTTTCATGGATAATGCGGCATTGACAGCGGTCGGCGGGCATGGCGGGCTCCTTGTTTGCATATGAACAACTGCTCAAATGATAAATTTGCTATACCCGGATGTCAAGGGCGCATTTCTTTTTCCGGAAGCTAAGCTACGCGAAGAGCAATCAGGCAATTTTCACTGGCTGGCAGAAAAAGGCTTTTCGGTGGCACAGTGCAAAATGGTTTTTTTCTTGAGAGAGGAGAGGAGAACAAGGCGGTAGCGGAAGAGGTGGCTAATCAAGAAAGGGGATGCCCGAGTGGGCATCCCCTTTTGATTTTGCACAGCATCAAAACAACCTGTTGTGCAGCTATGGAAAGTTTTCCTGCGGGTTACAGCTTGTCCACGTCGTGACACTCGCCGCAGGCATTGGTATAAGGAATCGGCATAGCCTTGCCCGGTTCAACCCCTGCCACTGCCTTGCTGGTCTTGCGCGGCACATCGAAGAGATGGGAAGAGATGTCGTTCATCCAGTAGTTCTTGCCATCCTTCTTGGCAAGCCCTTTGCCGAGGCCGGCCCCGGTCTGCATGGTCTTGGTCACATGGCAATCGACACAGTTGATCTGCTCATGTTCCATGCCGACCTTGGCTGCGGTATGGGCCTTGGTCTTGACGTCCTTGTGGCAGCTGGCGCAGAGGGAATTCTTGCCGTCCCGCACTTCCTGCCGGAGCTGGTGCGAGACCCCACTCTTGCCGTGCGGATCGTGACAATCAGCGCAGGTCATGAGGTGAGTCCCGTTGATGTACTTTTTCGAACGGATCAGGTCCGTGCCCTGCTGGTGATGGGACTTGGAATGGACGCCATCGCCCCAGAAATCCTTTTGGGCAGCGTCTTCCCTGGTGGTGTGGTTGGCCAGGTAGTCGTTGCGGCTGATTCCCGGAATCAGCATCCGGTTTTCCTTGTTTACCGGCTGGTCGTTCTTCAGGTTCCCCTGGGGCCGGCTGTGGCACTGATTACAGATGACCGTGGCCCTTTCAGCCGCAAGCTTGCGGGGATTGACAATGGTGGCCGACTTGTCGGCCTTGGCCGACTGCACATGCACGGAGCCGGGACCATGGCAGTTCTCGCAGCCGATGTTCAACTCATTGGGCACGCCGTCGCCGTCGATGTCCGCCTCGCCGTTCGGGTCATTGGCCGCCCCGGCCACGAAACCGCCGCCCACGGTGGGGGTCAGGCTGTAGCCGTTGTAGTGGCAGGAGGCACATTCGGATTCGAAGGACTTTTTCGCCGGCGGGTCCGTCAGCTTCTTGGTCTCGTTGTTGTAAAGCCAGTCGGCATGATAATCGCGGAACGGCTTGCGTCCCCGGTCGGCGAAGGATTCATCCCCGAGCTGGTTGTACTGGACAAAGGGGAAGAGCTTGTCGCCGGAGCGGTACAAGTAGCGCTGCTTGTAGAGTCCGCCGCCATAGGTCATTTCCACCGTGTAGGTGCGCGGCGCATCGGCACCATCCTTGGCATTTTCGGTGCGGAACTTGAGCTTGCCGTCCGTATCCTTAAAGAAGGTCGCGGTAAAATTCACGGAAGCGGGGTCGGCGGGCATCTTTTCCGAAATCAGGTACTTGTCGAAGCCCCGGCTCTTGTCAAAGCCGGAAAAATAGAATTTGCTCCCGGCCGAGAGCCGCTTCAGGCCTTTGTTGAAGTCGGGGAAGCGGGAGTGGTCCTGCAGCTTGCTCGGTTTGTCCACCACGGTGATGCCGATCTTGTGCAGGGTTTTGCCCATGTCCTTGTAGCCGGCGTGACACTTGAGACAGGCGGAGCTGCCCACGAAGGTGGCGCCAGCCGGGCTCTTGCCGGAAACCTGAACGGTGAGAGGTTTCGCGGCCAGCTCTGCCGCGGTTTTAGATTTTGAGGCAAGATCGCCGCCGGGCAGATATTTGTCGTCCGATGGTTCTACATAGACAAAATATTTACCGTCATCCACCTTGCCGATCGCAAAAGCCCCTTTTTTGTTCGTGGTGCCCTTGGCGTATTTGTCCCGGCCGCCGGCGGCGAGATTGTCCTCCAGCGGCTCGTCATTGGGCACATCTTTGCGGATCTCAATGGTCGGTGTTTTGCCGAGTTTCACCACGTCCGTGGCAGGCACGAGATAAACCACCGCGCCGGACACCGCCTGTTTCGAACCGTCCCTGACCATCCCCTTGATCGCGACCTGTTTTGCTTCCGCCATCGAGGCGAGGGCGAGGACGGTTGCGGCCGTAACGCAGGCCAATCGTGTAAAGCCTACTTTTTTCATTTGTGTTCCTCCAGGTTATTTTACTCTTCAACGGTAAAATGGCAACCATCGTCCATGGCAACAATTGCCCTTTATCCAGCTTCCTATTTTGTCTCTTTTGATGGGACAGCCACAGAGAAGGGATAAATCTTTCATAATATTATAGGGTCGAGCAAAAATAGAAATGCAACTTTAGTTGAGGGATTTTTGACTAAGTTGATGCGCGCTTCCCTCTTGAGCAAATCACGACGAAAGGAGAATTTAATTGCTGAACTTAACTCCAAAACAAGCAGGGTAATCCAGAGAACTTTACTTTACGGAATCAAGCCAGGTTGTGAAGTATTCTTCACAGGATAATAACCGGGAGGGTCGAAATCGAATTTTCTTTTGGCAGAGCAGGAGGCAGACCAGGGCGAGTTGACGGGACGGTTCAGGGAATACGGAGACGGTATTCGTCACCGAATTTTCCGTTGAGACAGGCCTCCTCGGAGCGGATGTCGAAGGGGTAGTAGAGGAGAAAAAACGGAAGGGGCTGAATTTCTTCAGCCCCTTCCGCCAGGATGGATATTTATGCTACTTCTTGTTCAACTCCGGGGTCACATTCGAAGTCGGTTTGGACGTCCGGTTCTGATCTTTAAAAAAGGTATGGGTTCTGACCGTGAGATTTTTTGCCGTACCTGCGGTGCCAGGCATGATCTTCTCGTAGTTGTATTCGTTGCCGTGGCAGGTCTTGCATGTCTCGGTCGCAATCTTTGCCTTGATGTTCTTGCCTGCATGCGGAGAGTGGCAATCGTTGCAGCTCAGGATGCCGCTCTTGTGATGTTTTGATTGCACGAAGCCCTGGTACTGCTGATGGTGTTTTGCTTCTTCGTACACGCCGTTTTTCTTGGCCGTTTCGTCCAGAATGAAAAGGCCCTTCAGGTCACCGTGGTACTCGGCGTCAATCTTGTCTTCGGGCTGAATGCCGGGCATGACCGCATGCTCCGGATACCATTTGGTCCAGTCGTCGGAAGGCTTGAAGGAATCACCGACCTTGGGCGTGGGCAGATCCTCGCGGGGATTTCCCTGGGGGGTCTTGAAGGCCTCGTTTTCTATCCGGTTGTGACAGTAACCGCATGCCCTGGTTTGATCGGCCTTTGACTGCTTTGCCGGATTCCAGATGGAGCCTTTCTTGGTTCCCTTCACGTGTTTCTCCCCTGGGCCATGGCAGGCTTCGCAGCCGACATTCGCTTCGCTGAAGGAAGCCTTGGCGTCTTTGGGGTTTTGGGGATCGTAGGAAGTCAGACGGTAGCCGGTGGTATGACAGGTGCCGCAAATGAATTCCCAGTCGTTCTTATTGCCGTAAGGCTCCCACTGGCCGCTCACCACATTGAACTGTTTGTCGAGGAACTGGTGATAGCCGGTGGTGTCGTCCTTTACCAGGAAGCGCTGTTTCCACCTGGAGCCGCCCACTACCATGGTCACATCCGCCAGGCTGAAGGGTTTGCCGGTGACATTACCCTTGCTCGGGCCGGGATTCGTTCCGTCCGTCGCCCATTTATCGACAACCGCCTTGAGTATCCCATCCTCCTTGCTTCTGACCATTTTGCTGTGCAGACTGCCTTGCCAGCTTTCATACTCAGCCTTGTGGCACATTTTGCACTTGGCGGAACCGACGAACTCATCGCTCTTGGCCATGGCCGACACGACGAGTCCGGTACTGAACAGTGCCACTACCGCTGTTGCCAGAATTTCCTTACGCATGCAACTCCCTCCTCCCAATTATTGTGGTTTAGCTGAACCGCTGATTATACCAAGGGCAGACACATCGTATTGCCCCCAAAGACGCCTATATCCTTCCTTAAGGCTACAGGTCAGGCAGGGGGCCTCGGGTCCTCCTGCTAGCCTGCATGAAGAGGCAGGCGCTCCATTCCATAGGCCGGAGGCCTTTCTGGCACTCCCGGCTTTAGGCAAAGGGAGTGTCCGGAGAAAATATTTAGGGGATGCTACTGCTAACTATGAGGTGGAATCCAGATAAATATATTCGCTTGAATTTGGTAAAACTGTGAAGGATTCTTCACAGAAAACTGGAGTTTTTTAATGAAGTGGAAGAGTAGGTAGAACCAGATGAACATGGTAGCGTCCAGGGTGTAGCGCTTGAATACCCTGACACTGACCTCGTAGAATTCAGGCTCACGAAGCAGGCGTGGATTGGGGATGAAGCGTGGGGTCCGCCCCAGGTAGGCGGCGTAATCGTTGCTGAATTTGGCCAGCAGTTTTCCTCCGAAAGATAACCAAGACGTGATCGGGTATCTCCGATCAGCCATTGAGACTCTTGCTGATGAAGGACAGGCAGTCGGCGGCTCGACGGCCGGCGGCGGTAAGAGCGTAAGTTTTATCCTGGCTATGCTCGATGAACCCTGCCTCTCGGAGAACCTTCAGATGGAAATTGACTTTGGTGTGGTCCTCCACCTCAAGAAGCCGGACCAGGTCCATGAAGCGGCTTGGCCCTTGCTGGCAGAGACTCAGGAGAATCTGGCGGCGCATGATGTTGGCCAGCCCCTGAAATATTCCGTCCAGCTCCACCGTCTCGCCATCCAGGAAACGGGCTTTCTGCAGGTTGCGGCGCACCGCCAGCATCAGGGCTTCGATCTTGAAGGGCTTGACGATGTAGTCGTCAGCCCCCTGTTGCAGGGCCTGAACCGCGTTCTGCACCGAGGCGAAGGCGGTCATTACGATGATTATGGCTCTGGGCGCCTGCCTGCGTATGAGCGGAATCGCGGTCATGCCATCGGTGCCCGGCATCACCATGTCCAGCAGAATCAGATGGAACGGGGTGCGCTCCAGCATGGTCAGCGCCTGATCGGCGTTGGCTGCCTCCTGAACGGCCAGTCCCTCCCGGGTCAGGATTTCGACCAGGGTGGTCCGCAGTTCGTCTTCATCGTCCACTACCAAAATGTTTTCCATGTTCATTCTCCATTAACTGTTCAGTCGAACCACCTCTGTTTTGTCGGCACTGCTGAACGGTTACATTTTTTCCGGTGCCAGGGGAAAGGTCAGGGCGACCGCCGCGCCGGTTCCTTCGGGACAGGAGGCCACTTCGATGGAGCCGCCGTGCAGTTCCATGATTCCGTAACAGATGGCAAGGCCCAGGCCGGTACCCTGGCCGATTTCCTTGGTGGTAAAAAACGGCTCCAAGACCAGGCTCATTTTCTCCGGGGGAAAACCGGTGCCGTGGTCAGCGACCCGGACCAGCACCTGTTTTTCCTCCTGCCGGCCGATCACTTCGATGTCGCCGCCTTCCGGCATGGCGTCCATGGCGTTGAGAAAGAGGTTGAGAAACAGTTCCTCTATCTTCAGAGGGATGCCGGGTACTGGTGGTAACCCTTCGAGGCGGTAGTGCAACCGGTGGTTGCCGGCGCGATGGGCGGCCAGTTGCCAGGCGTGTTTGACCGCTTGGCCAAGATCCACCGGCACGAGTTCCACGCTGCTTTCCCGGCCGCCGGCAAAGATCAGCAGTTCCTGGGCGATCCGGGAGGTTTTCTCGATGTTTCGCTCGATGAGGCGCAGCCGGTCGAGGACCTTTTCCGGCAGAGCGGCTACCGTTGGTTCCTGGTTGAGCAATTCCAGCTGCAGGGAGACACTGGTCAGGGGATTGTTGATTTCATGGGCCACTCCGGCGGCGAGCCGTCCCACCGCGCTCAGTTTTTCCGAACGGGCCGCCAGTTGCAACCGTTCGGCGATCTTGGCTTCCCGTTCATCGAGAAACAGGTCCAGGGCGTACATGATGAAGTGCAGCACCACAAAGGCGGAAAGTCCTCGCCATATCTCCACCGGCAGCAGAATCATGGCCCCGGAGGGAATCAGACCGGTTAAGACCCCATAGATTATGAAAGAGATGCCAGCCCCGGTAAAGTTGCCGGCCCCACGCACACTCAAGCTCCGAAGCCGGCGGGCGTACAGGAGAAATCCGGCCCCGGTGAGAAAGGCGGCGGGAAAGGCGAGCAGCCGCCGCAGGTCGTATTCGATGATCTCCAGAAAGGTGACCGGGTCCGTGGGCTGGCGCACCATCAGTAAAGAAACGAAAAGCCCGAGCATGATGAGCAGAAACATGCCGAGCCAGATTTTTTTCCATCGGGCCAAAACCCAGTGCAGGGTGACGCCGAAAAGAAACAGGAAGAGAAAGGAGGAAAAGGCCAACAGCAGGCTGACATGCCGGACATGCGTGGCCACCGCCTCGCTCACCGGCAAGCTGAGATGGCGGAACATTTCCAGCCATTCGTGAAAAGCATGAGTGAAGGCGAACAGGGCCAGCAGCCAGAAGAGGCCGGCGATCTTCAGATTGGTAAAGGTCTTGCGCCGCGAGGTGATGGCGGAGCCGATGGCAAAAAAGGCTGCTCCGTAAAAAAGATAGATCAGAAAAGTCGGCAGAGGGTCAAAAAGCATGAGGTCTCCAGCGCTTTTGTCGCATCGGCTGCGGGATGCTGACCGCCGTAACATTGTCCGTGGCCCGTTTCTGACCAGCGCCGAGCATACGGAGAAAAGAAGCCGCTGTCAATAGCCGGGATTTTTCCGGTCCTGGCGGCGAGAAAATTGCAGACTGCAAGAAAGTCCCATTTCCTCTTGCCTTAGAGGGATAGGGAGCGGGGGAACCCATGCACGAAGCTGGCTGGCTCTTGCTCGGAGTTTCCCATTTTCCTGGCTCATCAAATTTGAAGCACTCATCATAGCTCATTTTTTAACGCAGAGGCGCAAGGTCGCAAAGGTTTTATCTTTTTATTTCAACATATTGCCTTTGCGACTCTGCGTCCTGGCGTTACGTTTTCAGTTGTTTCGCGGTCATCATATTTGGTCGTTTTTTTGCCCCGAACCGGATAGAATGGCGCTCCATCATCCAAACAAGGAGTACCGCATGCACAATCTGATCAACTGGCTCGTGGAAAGCATCGGAGCCATGGGCTATCCGGGGATTTTTATCCTGATGGCCATGGAAAGTTCGGTAATCCCGGTCCCCAGCGAGCTGGTCATGCCCCCGGCGGGGTATCTTGTCCAGGCGGGGAAGATGGAGATGCTGCCGGTTATCCTCAGCGGCACGCTGGGCAGCCTTTTTGGCGCCTATCTGAATTACTTCGCCTCTCATTATCTGGGCAGGCCGCTTCTTTTGAAATACGGGAAATATGTCTGGATCACCGAGGAGAAATTTGCCAAGGTCGAGTGTTTCTTCCTCAGCCACGGCGAGATCTCGACCTTCATCGGCCGCCTCCTCCCGGTGGTCCGCCACCTAATTTCGCTGCCGGCCGGGCTGGCCGGAATGAATCACTGGAAGTTTTCCCTTTACACCCTGCTTGGTGCGGGGATCTGGGTGACTGTCCTCACCTGGCTCGGGTATTTCATCGGCAGCAATCAGGAGCTGATCATGAAATACTCGCACCAGGCCCTCTACGTGGTGCTTGGCCTCTCCGCCCTGATCATTTTTATTTACGTCAAGCTGCAGCCTAAAAAGTGTGAAAAAGAGCGGAGTTGAAGACTACATGATTGACTTTTTTGAAGCAAAAACTGGGGAGCGTCCCTAATTTTTTGTGCTTAGCAGTAATTTAATCTGGGGAGTGTCCCTAATTTCTCCCGCCCTTGGGAGTGTTTCAAGGCCGGCGGGTTGGCCCAAACTCAATCTTCCGTGAAAGGGAATTTCCCTGGAGACGGCAAATGGATGTCTGGTCGCCGGATCTGTTGGCGGACCCACAAGAAGAAGAATTAAAAAGATTGGCTGGGAAGAAGGGTAACAAAGAAGGCCGCCGGATGACGTCCGGAGGTTAACGGGAAACCTCCGTTTTCCCCTTGACTTTACTTATCATGGACGTCCCTAATTTTTGCCCTCCGATCCCCCCTATGTCCTTTTGCGGAGCCGCAAAATTCCATTTATTTTTTTTTATCTTTGTGTGATAAGGCTTATGAGGACAAGTCGTCTTTTTGTTTTCACTTGTCCACGAAAACAAGCTGAGATTTCCACTTTTTCCCATCATCACCCTAGAGGGAAAACATGTTTCAATTCACCAAAAACTCCTGGGCCATCGCCGTCTGTCTGAGCGCGATCATAAGCCCATCCCTTTCCCAGGCAAAACTGGCAGATGAATACTCCATCGAGCAGATGCTGAGGATGGAGCTTAAAGATCTGGCCGACCTCAAGGTAACGGTCGCCTCGACCAAGCCGGAATCAATTATCGAGACTCCGGCCATAGTCTCCCGCTACGACATGGAAACCTTGAGCGCCATGGGCTTGCGCACCCTGAAGGACGCCCTCTCCTTTATCCCCGGCGTTGTGCTGCAGGACCATCTGGTCGGGCAAACCATTGTCATGATGCGGGGAGTCTATGAAGGGTTCAACCAGAAGGTGCTTTTCCTGGTCGACGGGGTACCCTACTTCATGCCTTCCCATTCGGAAATTCCCCTCTCTGGGGGTCCCATTGAATCGATCAGCCACATCGAGGTCATTCGCGGCCCCGGCGTCGTATTTTACGGGACCAACGCCACAGCCGGGGTTATCAACGTGGTCACGAAAAAGGACACCGACCACAGCCGCCTCTCCGCCTCCTACGGCTCCAACGACAAGCTCAACGGCGGCGGCATGATCAATCACACCTTCAATGAAGATACCGGCCTCTCCCTGGCCTTTGAGTCCCAATCGGACAATGGCTATGATGCCCGCTTCCCGGCATTTCCAGGCTACCCGGAGGGGACGATCAATAAGGCCGAAGAGATGGACTCTGTCCTGGCCAAGCTCCGCTACAAAAAAACCAATCTGCTGGCCCAAGCCTTTCAATCCACGGCCAATGGCCTGGGCAGCCCACGGCAGATCAACAACGTCAACACCCTCGATTATGCCGGCTATCTCCTCCATGCCGATTACGGCGATACCACCGGCAATACCGACTGGAAGCTGTATACTGATTACAACAACTTCTATCTGAAATACACCGTCCTGGATCGATTCGGCAGCAACATTCCAGGCGGTTACCGCTTTGCCGACGATGGGGAGCAAAACTATCGCTGGCGTTCCGGCTCTTCGGCAAATTACCACTGGAGCAAAGCCCTCTCCATCTTTGCCGGAGTGGACTACGAAGAGCGCCATACCGGCGCATACCAGGTCTACAATGGTGTAACCGATGCGACGACCGCCGTGCTGATGCCGGCCTTCGGCCTTTCGGTGTGGTCATTTTACAGCCAGATGGACTATGTCCTCGGGGAAAAATGGCGGTTTCTCCTCGGTGGCAGATTCACCGACAACAGCATCACCGGCACGGACTCCGTGCCGAGGCTTGGGGCGGTTTACAAGATCGATGACGAACAATCACTCAAGCTCCTCTATTCCGTGGGCTTCAATACCCCAAGCTTCACCCAGCTCAAAGCCGACAATTTGCCCGAGGTGCAAGGAAACCCCGGCTTAGCCCCGGAAAAAATCAAAACCCTGGACCTGGCCTATTCCTATGCCAAGGGCAACAACCTGTTCGTGGCCAATATTTATTATCTCAAAGCACAAAATTTCATCATCAGCGACCGCACCACCGGAACCATCCTTTTTTACAACGCCTCGAATTTCGACCGGTATGGCGCGGAACTTGATTACCAGGGAGTCCTTGCCAGACAATGGACACTCTTTGCCAATCTCGCCTATCATGCCCAAGGCAACAGCACCGACGAAACCGACACCACCGCCATCTATGCACCTAAAGTAACAACCGCCTTGGGGGTGAGCTATAACTACCTCTCCAGGCACACCATTGGCGCCTCCATGAGAACGATCAGCCGTAGGGCAAACTCAGCATCTTTGGCCCAGCTCAATCTCGATTATCAGTGCAAACTTGACAAACTTACCCTCTTCACAACCCTGCGCAATGTTCTGGACGATGAGATCCTCAGCCCGAACATGGGGGAGTATAATTCTCGGGAGATCCCTGGCGGAGATGGTTTTAATTTCCTTGTCGGAGCCAAATATACCTTCTGATGATATCCACCGATATGCAATCAATCACCTCTCCATCACCGGATATCATCGAGATCCCGGAGCGTTCCGAGGCGGAGATCCTGCCGCGGATTTCCTGGGTGATCCCATGAAGCCGGCAATGCGCACCCTCTTCATCAGCGCCATCCTGCTGCTGAGTCTGGTCTCGACCTGCAAGACACCCGCCCATGCCGAAGATCAGACCTTGGAATACAAGGTGAAGGCGGCATATCTCTATAACTTCACCAAATTTGTTTCCTGGCCGGCCCTCTCGCTTCCCGAAGACAGACAGCCCATCAATATCTGCGTTGCAGGCAAGAATCCCTTCGGCTCGCTTCTGGAGCCCCTGACCCGCATGAAAACCCAGGACAGATCCATCACGATTGAAAACATCAAAGATGTCCGCGACCTGGAGAAAAGAAGTTGCCAGATGCTATTTATCTCATCATCCGAACAAGGGGGGATAACGGAGCTTCTCCGGAAGAGCGCCGGCATGCATATCCTCACGGTCAGCGACATCGATGGCTTTGCCCAGCATGACGGCATGATCGGCTTTGCCATCAAGGACGGCAAGGTTCGCCTGGAGATCAACCTTCGGGCCGCCCGAAAAGCCGGTTTGGCCATTAGCGCAAAACTTCTGGAAATCGCCACGGTCATTCCATGAAGAAAAATGTATTCAAAGATCTCTCCATCAAAAAAAAATTGCCTCTGATCGTGGCGGTTACCTGTCTGTCGGCTCTGCTCCTGTCCGGCATCGCGTTTCTGGCCCACCAGCGGCGGGACACCCGCACGGCGCTGGTAGAACATATCTCAACCATTGCCAAGGTTATCGCCAGCCGAAGCACCGCCGCCCTTGTCTTTGAGGACAAAAAAACCGCGGCGGAAAATCTTGCGGTCCTCTCGCAGCTGCCCCAAATCGACGAGGCCGGGATTTTTCTTGAAGATGGGGTATTGTTTGCAATCTATCTCAAGCCGGGACACCGAGCGCATTGGCCCACCCAGATATCGCATGCCTCTTTTTACGCCTTCAATGCCGGCATCCTTGAGCACTATGAGCCCATCGAACTCGACGGCAAACAGTTGGGGATAGTGTACATCCAGACCAACCTGACGCAGTACAATCAAAAACTTCTTGAACAATCCGGCTTCGCGATCTTCATCACCGGCATTACCCTGCTTATTGCCTATCTCATTTCCCGCCGTGCCCTGAAAAACATTTCCCTGCCCATCACCGAACTGGCCGCCCTGACCCGGCAGGTTGCGGAAGAAAACGACTACACGGTCCGGGCTCCCGCCCAATCATCCCGGGACGAAATAGGCCGCCTGGTGGATGACTTCAACAACATGCTCATTCAAATCGAAAAACGCGATATTGCTCTGCAGGAAAGCAAAAATCGCTTTCGCACTCTGCTTGACCAGGCAGGGGATGCATTTTTTCTCCATGACCCTGAAGGCAGATTTGTTGAGGTCAATGAACGGGCCTGCGATTCGCTGGGCTACACCCGGGAAGAACTCCTCGGGATGAGCGTTTTTGATATCGATGCGGAGGCACGAGAAAAATCGCACAAAGATACCGTCTGGGATATCCTGGTGCCAGGACAGCCGAAGACCATCTACGGAACCCACCGCCGCAAGGACGGCTCAACCTTTCCGGTCGAGGTCCGCATCGTACTCGTGGAAGAGGGGGATAATCGCTATTTGCAGGGTCTGGCCCGGGATATTTCCGACCGGCTGAAGGCTGATACGGAAAAGGAAAAGCTGGAGGCCCAACTCCGGCAGGCGCAAAAGATGGAAGCCGTCGGCACCCTTGCCGGTGGAATTGCCCATGATTTCAACAATCTACTGAGCCCCATCATTGGCTTCTCCGAATTAATCCTTTTGGAGCGGAGCGTCGACAACACGGGAACAAAACGGATACGAGAGATTCTCTCCGCGGCGAACCGGGCAAAAGAACTTGTCAAGCAGATCCTCACCTTCAGCAGACGCTCCGAACATAAAATGGCGCCGCTGATGGTGCAACCGGTCATCAAGGAAGCATTAAAGCTGCTGCGCAGCTCAATCCCCTCAAGCATTGAAATACAGCAGAACATCAACCCGGAGTGCGGGGCGGTCCTTGCCGATCCGGGCCAGATCCATCAGATCATCATGAACCTCTGCACCAACGCTTTTCAGGCCATGCCGGACCAGTCGGGCACTATCAGCGTTTCTCTTTCCCCGATCGTACTGGCCCAGGCGGATATCGCCTCCAAGGTTGGCTTGCAGCCGGGCCATTATCTCAAACTGGCTGTTGAAGATAACGGCCAGGGCATAGACCCGGAAAGCGTGAAAAGGATTTTTGAACCCTATTTTACCACCAAGGAAAAAGGGAAGGGAACAGGCCTTGGCCTTGCGGTTGTGCATGGGATTGTAAAAAATTATGGGGGGGAAATTAACGTTTACAGCGAACCTGGCAAGGGAACGCGTTTCAATATATACCTGCCTGTGGTATGCAAAGAAACGGCCCAGGAAAAGGAACTCCCCGAAAAACCGCTGCAAACCGGAAAAGAAAAGCTGCTCCTCGTGGACGATGAAGCGCAGATCACCTACTTCGGACAGAGCTTCCTCGAAACCTTGGGGTATCAGGTGACGGCCTGCAACGATCCAACGGAAGCGCTCAACCTGTTCAGTAATGATCCGAACCGGTTTGATCTCGTTATTACCGACATGACCATGCCGAAAATGACCGGAGCGCTGCTTGCACAAAAAATACTATCCGTGCGGAAAAACCTGCCGATCATCATGTGCACCGGTTTCAGCGAGACAATGGACGAAGAGACGGCAAAACGATTCGGGATTCGTGCTTTTTTGATGAAACCGGTCTCAAGCCATGATCTTGCGACAACTATCCGCGCTGTTTTGGATATACAATAAGCGCTGGCGGCGAGTTTTCCCCACGCAACACCTTGCAAAACCATCCCCGTTTTTTCTTATCTTCAGGATCTCCAGAAGATTGAGATCAACCTGGCCGCGCCGGATCGCCCAGGCGGACCATGGCAGGATTTCATGGAATTTTGTCATTGTGCCAGATGGCGGCAAGTGGCATGATGGCTGTCATGAAAGCAATCGCCAATACCTTGTCCCGCAACATCGCGATCCTTGCCCTGCCCGGCGTTTCGGCGCTTGACCTTACCGGACCGCACGAGGTCTTCAGCCTGGGAGTTCCCTGGGAGTTCCCTGGGAGTTCCGGGGACAGTATATGAAACTGCCTAACAGAATCAGGGAAATGATATTTTCTCCCCAAACATAGACATAGTGTTGGTTGCCTATCCTAGTAGCGATTTGTCTTGTTTGTCAAAGGCTTTTTGTTAGGCGAAGAGTAAAAGAAGAGTAAAAGAGGGACATCTCCCGTATTTACCTCGATCTTCTCCTCATCGACCATCGCCCGATGACTTTGCCCGCTCGTCGATTTTCATTCTGCTGATCAGGTTGATGAATTCCTGCTGAAATACCGTGAGCTGGCCGCCGTTTTTCAGAAAGGCGGCAAACCAGGTTACCGGCAGTCCGGTCTTGCCGATGGGCCGCGCCGCGATGCCGCCGGTGGCTAGTGCGCCGCTGATCGCCCAGCGCGGGAAGATGCCAAGGCCCAAGCCCGCGGCCACCATTTCGACGATGGCCTGGGGCTGGCCCACGGGCATAAAGCGCTTGGGCTCGATCCCCAGCGGCTTCAGGGCAAGCTGGTAGAAGCGGCTCGCCTCTTTTTCGCTGTGCGAGATCAGGTTGAAGCTGGCGAAATCCTCGTGGGCGATCCAGGCTTTTGGAGTCAGGGGGTGGTCTGCGGCCATGATACAGACCAGTTGGTCGGCAAAAAGCGGCTTGCAGAGGAAACGCTCGTCCAGGGTGGAGGCGGCGGTAATGACGCAATCGAAGCGGTTACTTTCCAGGTCGCCGGTCAGGTCGCGGGACTGGCCGGTCTCGAACTCGACTTTAGGGAACTTTTCCTGAAAACTCTGCACCACCCCGGGCAGCCATTTGTAGCAGAAGATGCACTGCACCCCCACCTTCAGTTCGCCCTGCTCCCCGGTAACGCTCCTGGCTACCTCGAACTCCGCCTCTTCAACCGCCAGGATGATCCGGCGGGCCGACTCCAGCAGTTTTTTGCCCACGGGGGTGAGGAGCATGCTTTTGCTGGTCCGGTAAAAAAAAGCCACCCCCAGCTTGCCCTCTATATCTTTGAGCTGCTGGCTCAGGGCCGACTGGGTGATGCAGAGCCGGACCGCAGCTTTGGTAATATTACTGCTTTCGGCAATGGCGGTAAGCATCCGCAGGTGTTTTACTTCGAGATGATTCATGACTTTCCATTAGTATTGCTTATGGTGTTCATAATTTAATACGGTTTTACTTATACATCACGGCGCCGTATTCTCCAAGCACAATCAACGGCAAGGCGGTCAAGCCAATAGCGCTGCCTTGCATCCCTCATTATTCCCCAAGGAGAATGCATCATGGCACTGATCAACACGGTTTCCCGCGAACAGGCGGAAGGCATCATCAAGGAAGGCTACGATTTTTTCATGGCGCGGGCCGGCGCCGTCCCCAGACCCCTGGAGATGCTGAGCGTCAGCCCCGGACTTTTCGCGCTCCAGCTCAAAAGGATCGAGTATTTCTCGAAACACCCCAACCTGAGCTTCGCTCTACTCGCCCATATCCGTTATCTGACGGCCCGCAATCTCGACTACGGCTTCTGTATGGATTTTAACCGGCATATTCTGAAAAAACTTGGACTGACCGATGAGGACCTTCGTAAAACCGAGGCCGATCCTTCCCAGTCGCTCCTTGAAGAGAAGGAAAACGCGATGCTCTCCTTTGTAATCCGGGCGATCAAGGAGCCTGGCGCCGGTTACGCCGAAGAGATCGCAAAGCTTACGGCGATGGGCTGGCAAGAGGGGGATCTGGTGGACGCCTTGGCCCAGGGGGTGAGCATGATCGACCACGCAGTGATGATGCAGATCTTTGAGATGGATCAGCATTGCCTGGTGGGTTGACTTTTACGCAAAACGGGCGCCGACCGGCGGCGCCCGTTTTGCGGTACCGGGTAGTCTGGCATAATTGCTGCGCGGGACGATTCGGATCGCACCGATGGCAGGATTTCATGGAATTTTCTCATTATGCCAGATGGCGGCAAGTGGCATGATGGCTGTCATGAAAGCAATCGCCAATACCTTGTCCCGCAACATCGCGATCCTTGCCCTGCCCGGCGTTTTGGCACTTGACCTTACCGGACCGCACGAGGTCTTCAGCCTTGCCGGCCAGCTTGCCGCGCAGCCAGGTCCCGGCTGCTACAGGCTGCTGGTTCTGGCCGGAGAGGCCGGGCCGGTAGCCACCGCTTCCGGCCTGACGCTTGTGGCCGAACATTAGTGGCGGGACCGTCTCCCGGCAATCGACACCCTTCTGGTGGCCGGCGGACCGGGCATCCAAAGCCTGCTGGCGGATCGGGAAGCGATTGCCTGGCTGCGGTCAATGGCCGGCAAGACCCGGCGGCTCGGCTCGATCTGCACCGGGGCCTTCGCCCTGGCCGAGGCCGGACTTCTTAACGGCCGGCGGGCCGCCACCCACTGGCAATTTGCCGCCCAACTCGCCAAAGACTACCCACTGGTCCAGGTCGATGGCGATGCGATTTTTATCCGCGACCACAATATCTGCACCTCCGCCGGGGTTACCGCCGGGATGGATCTGGCCCTGGGCATGGTCGAAGAGGATCTGGGGAAAAAGATCGCTCTGGAAACGGCCCGGATGCTGGTCCTCTACCTGCAACGGCCCGGCGGCCAATCCCAGTACAGCTCCAGACTCCAAGCCCAGGGGGTTGCCGACGGCAGGCTCACGGCCCTCCTTGACTGGCTGGCCGAAAACTACCACCGCCATCTCACCGTCGAAGCCCTGGCCGAGCAGGCGGTTATGAGCCCCCGTACCTTTGCTCGCGTTTTCGTGGCAGAAACCGGGCTCACCCCCGGCCGGTACCTGGAACAGGTCCGGATGGAAGAAGCTGTCCGCAAAATGGAACAAAGCGGTCATTCCGTGGATGCCGCCGCCCAGGAGTGCGGCTTCAGCGGAGCCGAGCATCTGCGGCAGGTCTTCCGGAAAAACCTGGGGGTCACCCCCCGGGAATACTGTCAACGCTTCCGCCTTGGCGGGGCATTATCAAATGAGGAATAACGCCATGCCTTACACCGCCGCTCTTCTCGTTTATCCCGGGGTCGCCGAACTGGATTTCATCGCCCCGAAGGATGTCTTTTTCGCCTCTAATCTAAGTGGCTCAGGAAGTCGAACGACCGGATCGTCACCGTCGCGGCGGACCAGGGGCCGCTCACCTGCCTGGGCGGCACCAGGATCTTGCCCGACATGACCTTTGCCGACTGCGGTCCCGTCGATATCCTGGTGGTGCCGGGCACGGCCGATCCCGCGCCGCAAATCGAAAACCGTCCGCTGCTCGACTGGGTCGCCGCCACCGCTGCAAACTGCCGCTGGGTGACCGGGGTGTGTACCGGCACCGCCATCCTGATTGCCGCCGGGCCGGCAAAGGGAAAATCGGTCACCACCCATCCGGCTGCCATCGAGACCTTGCGGCTGAAAAATGAGGCGACCGTGGTCGGCGGGGTCCGCTACCTGCAGGACGGACGGCTGGTCACCAGCGGCGGGGTCAGCGCCGGGATCGACATGGCCCTCTGGCTGCTCGGCCAGCTCCATAACCCGGAGCATGCCCGTGCGGTGCAAGGGGTGCTCGACTACTATCCCGAGCCGCCTTATCCCCTGGCGGCGTAGCCTGTCGCTTACGGTAAGGGATTGGTCGGAAAAAAGTTCCCCACATACTCACTGCGATCCTCCCTATTTCCCGGCCGACAGAGAAGACTGCAATAAATTCCCATTGCTTCCCGAGTTCAGACAAATGGACCGCATTATCTAAGTGCCTGGTTGTTCTTAAAAAATACAACATACGGCAACTCGTTATCGGGGCGGTATATCCTTTGCATGGAACAAATGATGTGTTTTGCACATCAAGTGTTTGTTGTGCAGTATGTAGGCAACAACTATCAGCTACCGGAAAAGCGCGATTACCGAGCAAGGTGCATAGTCACACGAATCCAAGCATGGCATGAGTTGTGTTGGGAATGAGTACCATTAAAGCGAGGAGAGCAAAATGCAGATTGACTCAGTAGCCAACCACCAATTCATCAGCCAATGCACCAAAAACACCGGACATACAACAGGACAGACTGATGTTTCAGCATCATTCGCAGCGATCTTGAGCCCCCATGCGACACAAGGCGCTCTTATTGATTCGAGTACGCCCAACCATGTCAATCAAGTTGACTTCACCAACATGACACGGCAGGAGATGTACGATTGGATGAACGGCCAAATCCGTAGCGGGAATATGTCATTTGCCGATAGCAGGCCTTTTCTCGGAATGACGTTCAAAGATTCAAATATTTCTACCGACACCACCCGCATCAATTTCTTTGACAAGGCCCGCCAGGGAATCGAATTGGCATTGTCAAGCAACAATCAAGATATGGCCGAGAGATTGCGAATGGCGATAGAAATCATGCACGAGTACCAACAATAGGGAGAGACTAAATGAGCGTAACCAGCATTTCAGGAATGAATCTGGTCCCGTGGTCCTTGACGTTGACTCGTGCCCAAGCAGAGGCACGGGGTATGACGTCTTATGAAACAACGAATCAAATGACAGGGGAAAAGGCGGAGAGCTTCCAGGTTTGTTGAGCGGTTATTCGCTTTCGCTATTGAAGAACACCCAGGGAGGCGGGCTCGAGTCGGCCGAACCGACGCAAATGGGCAAATTCGTAGCAAGACACTATGCAGGCTTCGGGCCGACGCAGAACAGCCTTTTTCAAATGGACGCACTGCGCGTCGCTGCGGCGGAAGACAGCTCTGCCGTTGAGCAAGCTTTCGTCAGCCAATTGGCGCAGGCGGATGTCGATCCGGCAAGCAGTTTCACAATGACCAGAACGTTCGATCCAGACACCCAGCGATACCACGTTAATGTGGACCACGATTTTGCGAAGTGGAGCCAGGTCGAGGATGTCCTCAACAATAACCCGGCGCTCTTCAACGACATCCAGCGGGTATGGGAGCAGCAGACTACTCTGGCAAGCATGCGAATCGTCGAAGGTACCCTGCAGGAAGGTGCCGAAGGTGGACAGAGTGCCATCGACCAAGCGTGGCTGGACCATGGAAGCAATGATTTGGCGCAATCGCAATCGCTTTCGGACACCATGGACTATCGCGTTGGCCAGATCGTTTCACCATCGATGGCGGTGGCTGACAGGATACGAGGCGAGGTCGAGATAGATGGCGATTTTTACCAAAAGAGAATTGCGCCCTGCCCCCCGATGCATAACCATGCGCACTCAAGGAGAGAGACCAGATGGAAGCGGCCCAAAAACACCGGGAATTTGCCGATGCTACGCCACCCCCTCGGCATGGGCTGTTGAACGCCATGGCTCACTCCTGGAAGGCGACCATGACAACCATGTGAATTTTGCCCTCAACCACGGTTGGGCATCGCAAGTCGCAGCCCTTTGACCTTGCATCGGCAGACCAACTGCGTGAGCCCAGTGCATCCCACAAATGGAGGTATCTAATGATCGTTCAATTCACTTCTGCTCTTTTCTCTGCTGCCAAAATTGCACGGTCACTAACACCCCGGCAAGCCCCAACCACAGCGCCGGCAAATACTGCCGACACTGTCAGCATTTCCGGCGCGGCGCGGGAGGCCCTCGCAGCCTCGAATGCCTCTTCTTCGTCTTCCTCCGCTGCTGCGAACAACGATAAGTCGATCGAAACACGGCTTGCCGAGATCAGAGCCAGAGGCCCGGTGAACAGAAGTCAGGAAGACCACGATTTTCTGTTCGCCAACGACAAGAGGCTTGCTGAAATCACCGCCCAGGGCAAGTCTTCCGACAAGCTCACCGCCGATGAGATCGATTACATGCAAAAGGCGACGGGATTCGTCAATACCGTCGCGAATCTCAGCCAGGCGGAAAAAGCGTTGTATGACAAGGCCGTGGCCAGCGGCAACACCGAAGCCGCTGCGGGCATCAGCCAGATTGCGTTCGTTCGTATGATGGGGCACACGGCGGGCGGCGCCAACGGGACGACCTATGACCCACTCAACACGGAAATAACCGCTGCCAATATAGCAAAGTATTTCAGTCACAGCATCGTCGATCCAACTGGAGAGGCCCAGTCCAAATTTCAGGCACTGATCCAGTTCTTGCAGAACAATCCGGTGGTTTGACGCACTACCGCTGTGACAGCGATACCCAATTCAAACATCTGCTGGATATCTTGATCCCCCATACCTGAGCCTTTTATCGACCGAACTTCGGCTGGAATGCTAACGCGAGTGGTTCAGCTGTCGTGGCAACGCGTTAATTGATAAGGAGGATTGAAGATGAGTATTGCAACAGTCCAGTCGGCAGGGAGAGCGGGATGGGGGGCATATGCCCACGGCCCTGCCTCAAAGGCGGTTGCCGCGTCGGCAGCACCCCAATCGTCGGCCGCATATACCCTGAATATTTCGGATCAAGGCCGAGCGATGGCGGAAAAGGCCGGAGCCGAGCCCGATGGCAGCGCTATGAACCCCGTTGTTCAAAAGGAAGGAGGCGTTCCGGATAACGACCTTCCCTTTGAAGCCTTATCGTCACCCCACTGGTTTGGCAGTTATTTGCCGGACACGTTGCTTGTAACCCCTGAAATCGATTATGGTTTCTGGAATATGGCCGAGGGGTTGCGCAAGGATAGCTCGCTGTCGAACGAGGATCGGCGGCAAATAATCGGAAGCTATCTCCAAAATGACCCCAAACATCAGGCCAAGTTGGTAAAAGATGAATTCTTGGGGCAATTCAAAGGGGAAATTGCCGAGTACGTGAACTCCCTGCAAACCTGTTACCGTGAAGCCCTGGAAGAAAATGGGGTGAGTTCGCCTGCCGAATATTACGAGAAGGTGGTGCTTGACAAGGAATACAGTGAAAAAATTCGCCGGAGCCTACAGGATCGAGTTGAAAGAAACCCCCGCATGCTCGAACTGATGGCAACACTTGGGGTGCAACCCGCAGCAACGGAAGTTGCCGGCGGGTGACCTCTTGCATGGCAGTTTTATGGAGAGAATCGGTTTTGGCAAGCCATCTCTTCCGGTGTATTGACCGTGCCGTTAACTTGACATGAGAAATGCCTGTTTGCCTGAGCAACCCCGGCTTGCCCCATCTGGCGGAGGACCTTTGGCCTTTTTTTCTGGACACTCCACCTTGTGGCGAGGTAGATTGCCAATCTTGGCGGAAGCCAGCCGCTTGACCGCAAATTTCCCCCGAATTTCGGAAAAGACCATGAAACTCAAACAGTATCAGGTTGACGCTTTCACCGACCAGGTCTTCGGCGGCAACCCGGCCGCGGTGGTGCCGCTGCCCTCATGGCCGGACGATTCCTTGCTTCAGGCGATTGCCGAGGAAAACAATCTCTCGGAAACCGCTTTCTTCGTTGCCACGGGCATGGATTTCCAACTGCGGTGGTTCACCCCGGTCAGGGAAGTGGATCTCTGCGGCCACGCCACCCTGGCAACGGCGCATGTCCTTTTTGAGATGCTTGGCCACGTCGGAGATACCATCCTCTTTCAAACCAGGAGCGGGGAACTGCGCGTGACCAGACAAGGAAAGATGCTGACCATGGATTTTCCGGCCAGTCGGCCGACACCTTGCGGGATCCCTGAGGCGCTGGTGCAAGGACTCGGCCAGCGCCCGATCGAGGTGCTGGCAGCGGATGACTACCTGGCGGTCTTCGACAGCGAAGCGAGTATTCGCGCCATCATCCCCGACCAGACGCTCTTGGCCCGGCTCGATTTGCGCGGGGTCATCGTCACCGCCCCGGGCACCGGGGTAGATTTTGTCAGCCGCTTCTTCGCCCCCAGTTTCGGCATCCCCGAAGACCCGGTCACCGGCTCGGCGCACTGTATGCTCACGCCGTACTGGGCTGGCAGGCTTGGCAGGCAGATCATGACCGCCAGGCAGGTTTCCCGGCGCGGCGGTAACATCACCTGCGAACTGCAAGCCGACCGGGTGCTACTCTCCGGGGGTGCGGTAACCTTTATGGAGGCGGAAATTCTTATCCCGCATGATCGTGCACCCGCATGAGGCAGAACCCTTGGATATTTCCCTGAGCCACAGCACCGTCGGCATCGACGGGGACGAACTCGCCGCCCTCTACCGGGCAGCCGGTCTCGGCAACAAAAGCGCGGAAAGCATCAAAACAGCCTTCCTGAACAGCCAGTACCACTGTTTCGTCTGGGATCGGGAGAAGCTGATCGGTGCCGGTCTGGTGCTGGCCGACGGCGCCGATTGCGCCTACCTTTGCGATGTGGCGGTGCTGCCCGACCACCAGGGCCGCGGGATCGGTCGGGAGATTGTCGGCCGGCTCGTCGCCTGGGCGCGCGGCCACCGGAAGATCCTCCTCTACGCGATGCCCGGCAAGGAGGACTTCTATCGCAGCTTCGGCTTTCAGCGGATGTGTACCGCCATGGGCATCTTTGCCGACCGGGGGCAGGCCGAAGCCCATGGCTTTCTCGCGGCGGACGGCCCCTGCTGCGCCCCGGCGCGGAGCGGGGGCAAGAGTGTCGCAACCTACTGGAACGCCTTCAACCCGGAGTATGGTTCGCGCTGGGCAAAGCAATCCGGGCTTTCCCTTTAAAGGAGGATTATTGATGCAGGTCCATGTTCTCCAGCATGTCCTATTCGAGGGCCTCGGCAGCATCGGGGCCTGGCTCGCCCAGCGGCAGGCCCGGGTCGGCTATACCCGATTCTACGAGCCCGCCCCCTGCCTGCCGCCCCTGCGCGAGATTGATTGCGTCATCGCTCTGGGCGGGCCGATGAGCGTCAACGACGAGGAGGAGCTTCCCTGGTTGCGGCAGGAAAAGCGCTTTCTCGCCGAGGCGATTGCCGGCGGCAAGGCGGTACTCGGCATCTGCCTCGGGGCGCAGCTCATCGCCAGCGCCCTGGGGGCGCGGGTCTATCCGGGACCGGAAAAAGAGATCGGCTGGCTGCCGATCCTTGCCGAACCGGCCACGACCGGCACCTTTGCCTTTCCGCCAAGCGTAACGGTATTCCACTGGCACGGCGAGACCTTCGACCTGCCGGCCGGAGCGGTGCGTCTGGCCGGGAGTGCCGCCTGTCGTAATCAGGCCTTCCAGCTTGGGGCGCGGGCGATAGGCTTGCAGTTTCACCTCGAAACCACCCCCGAAAGCGCCGAAGCGATCCTCTCCCACTGCGGTGACGAGTTGCTGGACAATCCGTACATCCAGCCCGCCTCGGCCCTGCGGGCCGTGCCCGCGGACGACTACGCCGGGATCAATCGGCTGATGGCGGAACTGCTTGCCTATCTCGTCCGCGACCTGGACGCAAACCGGCCTTCCGACGGTCCCTCGTAAAAAACAGGAGAGCGATGAAACTGCGCAAGCTCTTTGACCAATGCGCCAACGATTACGACAGGGATCGACCGAAGCTGGTGCCGGATTTTGCCAGTCTGTACGGTACCGCCCTGCGGGTCATGCCCTTTGCCCGCGAGGAGGCAATCCGGGTGCTTGATCTGGGCGCGGGCACCGGCCTGTTCGGGGCAATGATCGCCCTGGCCTTTCCCGAAGCAAGCCTCCATCTGACCGACATCTCGGCGGCGATGCTCGCCAAAGCCCAGGAGCGCTTTGCCGGCAACCCCAAGGTGCGCTGCCTGGTTCAGGAGCACAGCCAACTTGCCGACATCGGCAAATACGATCTGGTCGTCTCCGCCCTCTCGATCCACCATCTGCCGGATGCGGACAAGCAGAACCTTTTTGGCAAAATTCACCGGGCGCTCAAGCCCGGCGGGGCCTTTGTCAACATCGATCAGGTCCGCGCCCCAAGCGCTGCGGCCGAGGTGGCCTACGAAAGGTTCTGGCGCGAGGAGGCGCGGGCGGCCGGGGTCTCCGAGACCGCGCTGAACCAGGCGATGGAGAGGATGCGGGAAGACAAAAACGCTCTGCTCACTGAGCAGTTGCTCTGGCTTGAACGGGCAGGCTTTGTCGAAGTTGACTGCTGGTACAAGCGCTTTCGTTTCGTTGTGTTTGGGGGGAGGAAGACAGCATCTGAACCCCTCGACCCCTGCAAGCCAGCAAAGATCCCGCCAGGCGCCAGCTAGGCCAGGGGCTTGCCGTCGGCGCTCAGGCTCAGTTCGCCGCTGGCCGAGAAATTGAGGGCGATGCTGCTGTATTGTTTGTTGTCAGAAAACAGGTAGCTGTATTTTGCGACCACCGCATCGATCTCCGCCTGGGTTGTGGCGGCGGCATATTCCTCCTGGAACGGAATGGATTTTCTCATCTCTACCAGGTGCGAGGTGAGGGCGCTGACGGTCCGCAGTTTCCGCTCCATCGTCGGGTCGTTCTCCAGCGCCTGCTTGAACTGATCGGCGTAGGGATAATCGGCGGGCAGCTGGATCTGGCCCGCGCTGTCGTAAGTGATGCTCGTTGGCGCGGAGGGAATGTTGTTTGCGGCCAGGAACTGCGGGAAATTTTCCGAGATGTTCCTGGTCAGGGCATCGATGGTTTTCGGGTTCGGCAGCAGCAGCGGCGGGAGGGTGGCCAGCGAGCCGTCCGCTTGCGCGGCTGGCTTGAAGTAGTCGTCAATTGTCATCGGACCCTGGGTGGTCTCGACTACTGTCGTTGCACTGCCGCCCAAGACCGTGGGCGCATTGGTCCGCCCGGCAAAAAGGTCGCGGGCGGCGCTGGAAATAGCGACGGTATCGGCATTATTTGCCGACGAAGCGGCAAAACCTGCCGATGCAGCGGCGGTATCGCACTTTTGGCGGGAGGTAATATTCAGGTACGAATAGACCGCATGGCTGCCGGCTGATTGGATTTCCATGAAAGACCTCTTGAGATTGGTTAATCAGGAATGGTTGATTCGTGCATTGATTCCTGCAATTTTTGCGCCGTTTTTTGCACTATGCTGCGGAAATAGCACGGGAAATGTGAAATTATTGCTGCCGATAGGCCGGCGAGTCAGTTGCCTCTTGCCACAATCGGAAATAGGGAGAAAATATGGCCGCAAAGAACAAAGAATGTGGAACGGGGATGAGTAAGGCCAAGTCGACCGGCTTGGCCTCGGTATTCGAAGCGCTCGAAGCCATCGCCGGGCCAGTGCTTTTGATGCAGGGCAACCCGCGTCAAGTGGTCAGCGCCAACCGGCAGGCTTTGGCCCTTTTTGGCAAGGAACTGAGCGAGATCGAGAATCATCGGGGCGGGGAGGTCTTTGACTGCGTCTATTCCTTAACCGAGGCCGGCTGCGGCAAGGATCCCGGCTGCGAGGACTGTCCGATCAAAAACGCGATCGTGGCCACCTTCGTCTCCGGCCAGCCGCACCAGGGAGTGACCGCTACCTTGCAGGTGAAGAAGGCCGGGGGCGACGAACACCGAGTGGTGCAGGTTTCCACCGAAAAGAGCGGAGACCTGGCGCTGGTGCGGATCGAACGCTACGACCGCACCGATCAACCTTGAATCCAGACGAGGAAAACCCATGGAACAGGAAGAACGAAAAGCGAAAATCCGTGAAACCTTTAACGCGGTGGCCTCGGGCTACGATACTCCGGCCTTGCGATTTTTTGCCGAAAATCCGCGCTATCTGGCCAAATATCTCGACCTGCGCGGCGACGAGCATCTCCTCGATGTCGCCACCGGCACCGGCAACGCCGCCCTGGCACTTGCCGCCTGCCTGCCGGACGGCCTGGTTACCGGGGTCGATTTCGCAGCGGCGATGCTCGACCAGGCGCGGCGCAAGGCAAGGGGCGCGGGCCTTGCCAATGTCGAGTTTGTCGAGATGGACATGCAGGCCCTCGCTTTTCCGGACGGACATTTTTCCGCCGCCTGCTGCGCCTTCGGCATCTTCTTTGTTGACGACATGGAGGGGCAGCTCGCCCACATCGCCGCCAAGGTCAAGCCCGGCGGCAGGATCGCCATCTCCGGCTTTACCGAGGGCGCCTTTGCGCCGCTGGTTGACCTGATGTACGCCCGGTTGGCCCGCTACGGGGTCGAGCCGCCACAGCTCACCTGGAAACGGATTGCCAGCGAAGAAGGCTGCGAGGCGCTGTTCCGGAGCGCCGGGCTTGACGGGATTCGGACCGGCCGCGAGAACCTAGGCTATTTCCTCAAGGGGGCGGAGGAGTGGTGGGAGGTGATCTGGCAGGCCGGTTTTCGGGGGCTGGTCAGCCAGCTTGCCCCCGACGATCTCGTCCGTTTTCGGGCAGAGCATCTTAACGAGGTCGCGGCCTTGCAGACATCGGAGGGCATCCGGCTTGAGGTGGAGGCGCTTTATACGGTGGGAACCAGAGGGTAATTGTCCCTGCCGGAGCCGGCAGAGGCTGGTTGTCTGTTTTTGAGCTGTGCCGAAATAGCCTGGATTTTTCGTCCCCATTCCGGGTAAGCTGTACAGGAGGCCAGCCGGTTTGGGCTACTTTTGCGCATCGGAGGGGCAATGCAGGCAGAAAAATGGGAAGAGGCATATCTGGCCCAGAGTCAGGATGCCGCAGTGGGACGAATGTTTAGGGGGTTAATCCATAATCTCGGCGGGGTCATCCAGGTTTTTTCCCTGCACACGGATCTCTCGGCAATGATGCTGGACAAGGCCATGGTCGTGCTGGAACAGATGCGCCAGGCCGGGACAACACCGGAATTGGACACCCTGCAAGGTCTGCTTGTCAGCCGGGGCGAGGCTCTTGCCCAGATGCAGGACAAGGTGCGGCAGAGTCAGCAGATCCTGCAGCGGGCCACGCTTTTGCCTGAATTTAAGAAATATTCCGGCGGCGCCCCCTATACGGTTAATTCCGTTATCGAGACCGAGGTGGAGTTCATGGCTGCCGTTTCGATCTTCAAGCATAAGGTACACAAGGTAATAAATCTGGCCGAAATGCTCCCGCCCCTGGTGCGTTTTCAGCTGGAGCTGCACCAGATTGTCCATATCCTGCTGAGTAACGCTCTGGATGCCGTGCAAGGGGTGGGAGAAGCTGAGATCGTGGTCGAATCCGCCAGGGAAGGCGAGGGCATCGGGGTACGGGTACAGGACAACGGCCCGGGTCTGGCTCCCGAAGCGACGGCGCACCTCTATGAGCCGTTTAATTCCACGCGGGAAGGGCATCCCGGCCTTGGTCTGTATCTCGCGAAAAAGCTCATTACCCGTTGCGGCGGGGAGATCTCCTGTGAGAGCAGCGCGGGCCGTACCAGCTTCCGCCTGTTTGTCCCCCCCGAGGCCATGCAGGCATGAGGCAGGCCAACGGCAAGGAGAGCAAGGCGGTCACGGGGGGGGGCGGCAAGCCGGGCACCCTTTACGTGGTAGCCACCCCCATCGGCAATCTGGAGGACATCACCCTCCGGGCCCTGCGCATCCTCCGGGAGGTTGACTTGATCGCCGCCGAGGATACCAGGCATACCAGAAAACTCCTCAGCCATTTCGATATCCACACCCCGCTGCTCAGTTACTACAAGGAAAAGGAGGCGAGCCGGGCCCAGGAGATTGTGGCCCGGCTGCTGGCCGGCCAGCAGGTGGCCCTGGTTTCCGATGCCGGCACGCCGGGGATCTCCGATCCGGGCGGGATTCTCGTGCACAGTGCCCAGGCGCACGGCCTTGCCGTAGTGCCGGTCCCCGGGGTCTCCGCCCTGGCCACCATCCTCAGCGTTGCCGGCCTGACCGAGCCCTCCCATCTTTTTCTCGGATTTTTGCCGGCCAAGGGGGGGGAGCGGCGCAAACTGCTGCGGGGCCTCAAGAATGATGCCCATTCAATAGTTTTTTACGAGTCGCCCCGGCGGATCGTTGCCAGCCTTACCGATTGCCTGGCGGAACTGGGGGAGCGGCGGGCGGTGATCGGCAGGGAACTGACCAAGATGCATGAGGAGATCAGCTCCGGGGAGTTGACGCAACTGCTGGCCGGGCTCAAGGACCGGGAGGGTCTCATCAAGGGGGAATTCGTGGTGCTCGTCGCAGCGGCGCACGCTACAACCCCGCAGCGCCCCGACAACCTTGAAGATCTGCTGCGCTGGTATCGGGGGCAGGCCGGGGTCAGCCTGAAAGACGCAGTGGCGAGCATTGCCAAGGATCTGGACCTGTCCCGCTCCGAGGTGTATCAGAAGGCCCTGGCGGTGTGGAAGGAGTAAGATGATGCTGCAAAAAATAATCTATCTCGCCGCGGCTGGGGCCTGCGGAACCCTGGCCCGGTACGGACTGGCAGGATTGGTGCAGAGGGTGGCCGGGGCAAGTTTCCCCTGGGGGACCTTTTCGGTGAACGCCCTGGGCTGCCTGCTCTTCGGCCTGGTCTGGACCATGACCAGCGAGCGTTTTGTCGGCTCCGGCGAGTTGCGCATCATCCTGCTTACCGGCTTCATGGGGGCCTTTACCACCTTTTCCACCTTTGTCGCCGAGAGCGGGCATCTTTTCGCTGACGGCGAACACTGGTACGGGTTGGCCAATATCCTGCTGCAGAACGCGGTGGGGCTGGTGTTGTTTTTCCTGGGCATGGCTTTGGGCAGATTGATTTAATAAGATAAAGGAGACATGGCTATGGAACTCCCTTCGGAAGCGGAACTGCTCCGCATCTTCATCGGCGAAACCTCCAAGCTCGGCCAGCGGCCGCTGTACGAAGTCATTGTCGAAGAGGCCCGGAAACGCGGCTTGGCCGGGGCCACCGTCACTCGGGGGATCATGGGTTTCGGCAGGAACAGCCGCATCCATACCGCCAAGATCCTGCGCCTCTCCGAAGACCTGCCGCTGGTCATCGAGATCGTTGACAGTCCGGAGCGGATCGCCGCCTTTCTCCCGGACCTGGACGCCATGCTCGGTGAGGGGCTGGTCACCCTGGAAAAGGTCCGGGTGATCGCCTACCGGAATAAGGAAACGAGATGAGGGATTGAAGTTTTATCGGAAAGGAGGGGGAAATGGTACGTCAGGTTGATCATGACGCACTCCTGGAATTCGTGCGCAAGCGGCGCAAGGCCACGGGCGGCTATGGCGCTACGCCGCGCCTGCCCGCCACCATCCTGGATACCTTTCAGGCGGTGGCCATCCGCCTGGTGTTGGGCGAAGAAACTCCCTCTCCGCAAGCAGAGCCGGCCCTGGCCGAATATCTAGCCCGGATGCTGGCTGTTCCCTGGCTGGGAATCGAGACCACCTTCCGCCTGCTGCTTACCTGCCGGGTCTGCGGATTGGCCTTGGCTGGGGAGCGGGTGCGCGCCCATCTCGTTGCCCGTCTGGCCCGGGACACTTCCCTTGCCGCCGGCTATTATGGGAGCCGGATTTTCCGGGAGATCCTCGGGGCGGAGCCGGATTATCTGGGCTCCGGGCGCTCTTTGCTGCTGCCTGCCCCGTGTGCGGTGGAAGATGCGGCGAGGTATCTCTTCGTGAAAAAGATGGATGGCCAGCCGGTTGCGGACGCAGGGGAGCTGCTTGCCTGGCTCCAGCGCACCCAAAACGGCGATGGCGGCTTCGGCTTTTTTCCGGGGACCACCTCGTTCATCGAGAACTGCCATGCCGCGCTGGCGGCCTTGAGCATTTTGGGTGCCAGACCCCTTGATTTTGAGAGCGCCAGAGCGTTTGTCATGAGCTGCCAGACCGGCAGAGGCGGCTTTGCCAGGAGCCCTAAGGCCGCCCCTTTTCTTGACGCCTCCTGGCATGGGATTGCCAGTCTCCGTCTGCTGGAGGGGATGGAAGCGCGGCCTGCGGGGGGCTTGCCGGAGAGTTCAGGCTGGGAGAGCCGGTTGCTTCTCTCCGTTTAAGCCTTTACCCCGCGGCTCCTAAAAGAGAAAGGACCAGATATACTTGCCTGCCGTGAAAAGAAGGCAGACCACCAGGATCCATTTGATGAATCTGGCCGGCACGAACTTTTGCAGCCGCGCCCCGCAGTACATCCCCGCAAAGCCGCCGATCCCAAAGAGAAAGCCCAGCAGCCAGTCCGGGGCGATGACCATGCCGGGGTAGTGGGGGGCCAGGAGCTGGTAAAAGGCCACTCCTGCCACCGAGGTGACAAAGGTTCCCATCAGGGCCGCTCCGGCCACGGCATAGACCGGCATTCCGAAGAAGCTGACGAGGAACGGAGCGATGATCGCCCCGCCGCCGATGCCGTACACCCCGCCCACCATGCCGACCACGAGGCTTAAGGCCATGAGGCCCACCGCGTTGACGGTGAAGGTTTCCCCGTAAAAATCGTAGACGATTCGGGTCGGGGTCCATTGCCGGACCGTGACGCAGGCCAGATGCTCGCAAGTGGCGGCTTCGCTGCCGGTTGCCCGGGGCTGCTTTCTGCCCCGCTGATGAAACCTTTCCTCGGTCGTGGGGGCGGTTGTTTTTTTTGGGAAGGCCAGATCCTTTAATAATCTGCCGCCCATATACAGGAGAACCAACCCGGCGAAGAGCTTGAAGTTCCTGGGGTCGGGCAGGTAGTTGATCCGGACGATGGCCCCGACCAGCACGCCGGGCAGGGTGCCGATGATCACCACCCAGGTCAGGGGCCAGAGCATTCGTCCTTCCTTGATGTAGCGATATACGCCGCTGGGGATGGCGACGATATTGAACAGCTGGTTGGTGGAACTGACCGCCGGACTGGTGAAGCCAAGGACGCTGACCTGAAAGGGCAAAAGCAGAAAGGCCCCGCTTACTCCGCCCATGGAGGTGAAAAAAGAGATGGCAAAGGCAACCAGCGGCGGGACCAGCGGGCTGACCTCGATATCGGCAACCGGGAAATACATCAGCGATTCTCCTTGGCTAATGTGTCTTTCATCGCTGCGTCCACCACCTGGCGGACCTCGGTCAGGCATCAGCGCCCGGCGGGGTTTTTCTCCGCGCATCGGCATCGGCTCTCTTTTTTTGCCGAGACAATGCGCTCCATGAGCAGCGAATGGCCGTGCTCCAGGACATCCTGGCGCAGATCCTCATCGGTATGGCCAAAACAGTAACAGATCAGACGTGGCATAAAAACCTTCCGGGATATGGGGGGGAGCAATGGCTCAGGCGCTGGTCATCCGGGCGTAAGGCCTGATGGGGGCCCGGCATCAATCTTCCGCTTTCTGCGGCGCAATGCAAAGGATAGCTGGTTTTTTTTGGGAACAGCGGGTCTGGCCACCAGGTGGAGGCAAGGCATGCCTAGCCTTGAGGGGTTTCCAGGTAAACCTTTTTTATGCGCGGAATATTTTTCACAAAAGCATCCACAACGGTTGGGTCAAAATGTTTTTCGCGCAGACGCCGGATTTCATCCACTGCATCCTCAAAATTCCAGGCCTTTTTGTAAGGCCGTTCGGAGGTAAGCGCATCAAAGACATCACAAACGGAAGTGATCCGGCTGGCCAAAGGAATTTGTCGGCTCACCAGCCCCTGGGGATAGCCGGAGCCATCCCACCGTTCATGATGGGTAAGAGCGATCGCCTGTGCTACCTGCAACAGATTTGATTTGCCTTCGCTCAACAAATCAGAGCCCAGTTGACAATGGGTTTTTATGATCTCAAACTCATCAGTCGAGAGCGGGCCCTGTTTCTGCAAAATCGAATCCGCTATGCCAAGCTTCCCCACATCATGCATAGGTACCGCATGGAACAGCACATCGTTGGCGTTTCTGCTCAACCCGCATGAAGGGCCGAGGACCGTGCAATACAGGCTTAACCTTTTCAGGTGGGCGCCGGTGTCGCCATCACGGAAAGCGGCCGCCTGCGTCAAGCGGGCAAGAACATCCAGCTGGGCCTTCTTCAGCTCCCTTGTGCGTTCCTCCACCAGGGACTCCAGATTTTCCTTGTGGAATTCCAGTTCGCCTTTTACTTCGACCAGCGTTTCTTCCAGCTGCATCTCCTTGGTGACGTCAATCATTGTCCCATAGGAAAGAACGATCCGATCTTGGCCGTGGATCTCGATTCTGGCCAGATCCTTTAGCCACAGCGGGTTGCCGTTGACTTCGAACTTGTATACGGCATCAACCCCTCCGCCCCTTTCCGCCATGCGCCGCATCGCTTCCCGTAATCGCTCGATCTGGGCCTTGTCACGAATAATTTTGTCTATGGCGGGAGGGTTTCTCTGGATCCGGTACAGGCAACGAGTGAGGATATTGTCGCGAAGAGCCCCAGCCAATCCAGTAGTGTGAAAGCCTAGTAATTCCTGCAACCTTGCTCCGGCATATTCATACCAGATATGCCCGCCATCCGGTAACCAGGCAGCAATATAGGGAATTATCGGCGTTCCTGCCTTTTCCAAGGCATCAAAGTGGGAAATAGAAGCAAAGAGCTTTTTTTTCAACGTGGAGCTATACGGTCCGGAAAGGATTTTCCCCGTATAATGAGCTCGATTATCAAAGAGAGGAGGGAAGGAATTTTTAGTCATTGCCACACGATTGAGACAAAAAAGTAAGCAACTTCAAACGAATCGCAACGCTATACGTCCGGCAAAAGATAGTGGTGCGAAATTTAAATGCCATGTGACCACTCTCCCCGCACAAACTGTTTGCTGGCAAGGATTAGTCCCTTGCTGAAGGCTATTAAATCATAGTTAATCCACCCCCATGGTAGTGTCAATTTTTTTGTGCGAGATTCTGCCATTACTCAAAAAGTGCCGAGCATTATCTCTCTTCATTTTTCATGCACCAGATCGATGATGGTCACCTCCGGCGGCGCCAGGAAGCGGATGGGTGGCCCCCAGGTGCCGGTGCCCCGGCTAAGGTAGAGAAACCCGCTGCTCAGGCGGGTGAGCTGACCGGCCCGCTGGGGATAAAAAAACCAGTTGAGCAGGTTGAAGGGAAATATCTGGCCCTTGTGGGTGTGGCCGGAAAGCTGGAGATCAAAAAGCCCCGAGCTGTCCGGGTCGATTTCGGGCCGGTGCTTGAGTAGAACTGTGAAATTTTCCTTTGGCTGGGCAGAAAGAATATCATATTCCGATCCTGCTGTTTTCTGGGCAAAGGTTCTGACTGCCGGGTCGTCAACCCCAACAAAATTGAGGCCGCCGACCGTCATTCCCTGTTGACGCAGAAGAGTGAAGCCGGAAGCTTTAGTGAAAGCCGAGGCAAGATGCAGACCGGCGTAGAACTCATGGTTGCCGGTGATGGCGATCTTGCCCAGTGGCGGATTGAGCGCTGCCAGTAACCTGGCTTCTTTATTGAGGTGGTTGGGCTGGCCGTCAACCAGATCGCCGGTGGACACCAGAATGTCGGGCTTTGCTTTTCGGATTTCGGCAATAATCTTCTTGAGCCTGTTCTCCCGGACAAGGAGGCCAAGATGTACATCCGAGATCTGGGCAATACGGATCCTGCCGGTCTGTTCCGTAATCTTGGGGCTGACGATTTCGAGCTGTTCCAGGCGGATATTCGCTGCTTCGAACAGGCCGTATCCGTAAAGGGTAAACACCACTATCGCCTGTGCCGTAACCAGCTGCCGCGGCGACATTCTTGCCTGGGTAAATTTTCGTTGCCGGATTTTTTCCGTCGCCAGGATGGCGAGCCGGAGAAGATCAACCGTCCCGGCCAAGGCCAGGAAAAGGAAAAGCAGCCCCATCCAGCTGAAGCTTGCACAGGCCCAGAACCTGGCGCCTGTTTCAATCCCGGCTCTCTCGGCCAGCCGGACCATGATCGGCGCCGCGATCATGACGGCCATGAACAGGGTGAAGCCGAGCCTGGTCTTTTTGCCGGGTAGCAAGGCAGTCCTGAGCTTGCGGAACAGGTAGTAGTGGATGAGGGGATAGATCGACAGATAAAGTAGCAGGAAACGGAGCATTCTTTTTCATTCCCGGGTTGATTTGCGCAATAGGTGTCATGAAATGTGGATTATAAACTTTCTCAGTCGGCAAGGCAATTTCCCCCCGGCTGTGGGCAAGAGTTATTTCTCTTGGCAGAGCAAGACATCCTTGGGTAGAGTAAAAATAATAATAGTCATTATCCGGGGCTGGATCGGCTAAACCCGCTCGTTTCGTGACGCTTATCAAACAGCAGGGGTAACCCCATGCAAGAAAAACCGCCATCCCCGATGGTGCTGCGCTATTTTCTGATCCTCTTCCTCGCTTCGATCCTCTTGGTCGGGTGGATGTTCTGGCCTTTTCTTTCCATTCTGATCCTCTCCTACCTGCTGACCAGCGTTTTCCTGCCGACCTACAAGTTGCTCAACCGCAAGCTGCCTGATTATTTAGCCTCGTTTTTAACCTGCGTCCTGGTGATGCTGCTGGTTTTTATCCCCTTGCTCTTCCTTGCCACCGCCTTGGCCCAGGAGGTCCAGCACCTGTATGAATGGGGCCGGGGCTCGGGGGTTAATCTCGCCCTCAAACTCCGCGCCTTTCAGGAAAGCCCGCTGTTTGTGCAACTGCTGGAGACCGCCGACGGCTTGGGGTTCCCCCTGGATGCGGAAGACATAAGTCGAGCCTTCACCGAACTGGCCCGGGTGACCGGGGTTTTTCTGTACAACCAGGCGAGCGACTGGGCGACCAATATCATGCTCTTCCTTTTCAACTTTCTGATGATGCTTCTTATCATCTTCTACCTGCTGATTGAGCATGACCGGTTGCGCACCTATATTTTACGGCTCTCCCCCATGCCAGAAGATCAGGGAAAGCGGCTGTTCGCCAAATTCGACGAGATCACCGATGCGGTGCTGATCAGCAACGGCATCTGCTCGTTGTTCCAAGGGTTGCTGGGCGGTATCATCTTTGCAGCATTTTCCCTGGGGCCGCCGGTGCTCTGGGGGCTGATCATGGCGGTGCTTGCCTTTCTGCCCATCGTCGGCATCGGCCTGGTGCTGGTCCCCGCCGCCTTGATCCTCGGCTTCAAGGGCGATGTGGCCGGTGCGGTTATCCTCATGGTCCTCTACGCGGTTATCACGGTTTTCATCGAGTACTTCCTGAAAGCGAAGATGGTGGGCGACCGGGTCAGGATGCATATCCTCCTGGCTTTTCTCGGGGTCATCGGAGGCTTGAGCTCTTTCGGCCTTCTCGGCATCATCTACGGTCCCCTGATCATCGCTGCCTTTCAGACCCTGGCGGAAATTTATCTCGGCAGTTACGAGCGCCATGTGAAAAATCTCAACCTTGACTGAGCACCCCCCGTCGGTCTCTGATCCCGTCCTGCCCCGGCGTTCTCCGGGTCGGAAAAGTAATTTCAGCGCCGCCTCCCTGACTGTCTTTTTCCTTCAGAACCCGAGCAGACCGAAGAGGGTGAGCGTGACTTTGTCCTTGGTGCCTGGGGCATTAAGCAGATGCCAGGCCGTGTACTGCTCGGCATAGAGGGTGGCGGAGGTCATGCCCTCGAGGGGGACCACCACTTTCAGGCCGCGCAAAGCCGCGCCGGTTGCGGTATGCAGTACCGCACCTTCCGCGGCGGTGCCGACGATTACCACGGTTTTGATCGCCCGATCGCGCAGAATCGTTTCCAGCTCCGTATTGTAAAACTTGTCCACTCCCGCTTGGACCACCGGCGCTCCGCCCAGCGGCTGCACGCCGGGCAGGATGGTTTGCCGGGAACCCCTGGGAGTCAGGCTGTAGACCACAGCCATGTCCTTGCTTCTGGCCTGCTCAAGAAAAGCCTTGATCCGTGGCACCGAATCCGGGCAACGGGGCCGACGTTCGGCATTACAGGTCCATTCCTCGATATCGAGGATCAGCAGGGCGCTGCTTTTGGGGTCTAACTGAACTGCCTCTACCGCCACCACCGGCGGTGTCTTGATCTCGTCCCAGGCCTCCAGAAGATTTTTTTCCCCTGCCATGGCGGGTGTTGACCCGAAGGACAAGGGGAAGAAAAACAGTACAAAGAGGGCCAACGGGATCAGGTACATTTTTGCATGGGGGGTATTGACTCGCATGATGGTGTTCTCCAAGTTAGCATTAAGAGCTGAGTTTCGATTTATTTACCCGTTGGTCCCCTGTATTTTATCATATTGGCATGTTATATGGGGAAACCAGCCTGGGAAAATGCGATAAGCAGACAGAAAACAAGCTGTTTTTTGATATTTTCATTCGGAAATTTAGTTCGCTCACAGGTGGTGCTGTGACAATCTGAAAGAGGGGGCTTGTAACGGATTATTAAGTCTGCTCTTGACTATTATTTACTGTTAAAATATTTAGATTCAATCCCTTAGGTACATAGTAACGATTGGGATGGAAAGAATGCTCACGGGGGTGTGGATCATCAGGTTACCTGGCTCTTTGTTTGTTGTTTTGGGCAGACAGAGTGGAGAAGTTGTGTGCCGAGAGAAAGGGAGATAAAGATATGACAGAGACAAGGATCGTTATTAAGAGGGGTATCAATTTCTTTTGGCTTTCGTCCGTGGATCGGGAGTGGAGATTGCCTCTCCAGGCGCCACTGCTGTTTGGCGTCCTTGGCAGCATGATGTTAATCTGTTTTGGCCTCGTGCCAATTGCGGCCGCAGCAGATCTGGTTCAACCATTCTCCAGTCGCAATCTGAACCCGTTTGTTCAGATTTTTGGTCTTCCGGCGGTGGAAGGCGCAAAACTCACTCCGGAGGGCCGTACGGAAGCGCGGCTGGTCTTTGATGTTGCCAGCAATTTTACGAGTGATGTAGCCCCTGGGGAACACATCGAGATCAAGGGCGAGACCTATCGCTCTGTTCTGGCCATACGTTATGGCCTGAGGAAAGATCTGGAAGTCGGGATTGATCTGCCCCATGTATATCATGGACGCGATTCTCTCAACAATTTTATTGTCGATTACCACGACACCTTAGGTCTGCCCCAGGGCGGCCGGGATACCGCGCCAAATGACGATTTGGCTTATATGTACACCGACAACGGCACGAATCTGGTTTCCGTGGCCGGGTCTGCTTCGGGAATTGGCGATGTGCTGCTATCCGCCGCCATGCCGCTTTGGAAAGATGGGGGGGATTCCCGGCGACTGGCCTTGCGGGCGGCGCTTAAGGTGCCCACCGGCTCGGCCTCGGATCTGTTGGGCAGCGGCAGCACGGATTTTTCCTTGCGGCTGAGCGGGGAAGACCGGCAGACCTTTGCCGCCGCGCGGATTACCGGGTTCGGCACCATGGGTGCTCTTCTGTTGACCGAGGGAGAGGTTATCCCCGACCGGCAGCGGCATGTCGTAGGTTTCGGCACGGTGGGCTTAGGCTGGCAGCCGCTTTCCCGGCTGGCCCTGAAACTGCAACTTGACGGCCATACCCCCTTTTATGACAGTGAACTCGCCCAGTTGGGTCATTTCACCACCCAATTGCTTATGGGCGGCACTATTGGGTTGACCGATAATTTACTGCTTGATATTGCCGTTTCTGAAGACATCAGCGTCGATGCCTCGCCGGATGTGACCTTTAATTTTTCATTGCGCGGTCTGTTTTAGAGCAAAGGATCCGGCTTTTCCCATATCCGGCAGGACGGGTAGTCGGACCACTGATTGACAACCCGGTTTCTGCCGTCCTGTTTGGCGGTGTACATGGCTTGATCTGCGTGTTTGATCAGGGTTGTTCCGTCGGTTTCCTTCTCCTCCAGGGAGGCCACCCCAAAACTGGCGGTGGCCCGGCCGATCTGGGGGAAATCGTGGCTTTCGATGGTGGCCCGCAACTTTTCCGCAAATCCTGTCGCTGCCTCGCCGGTGGTGCCAGGCAGCAGAATCACGAACTCCTCTCCGCCCCAGCGGGCCAGGATGTCGGTGCGCCGCGCCGCGCTGCCCACCAGTTGTGCCATCTCCCTGAGGACCAGATCCCCGATCTCATGGCCGTACACATCATTGACGCGTTTGAAATGATCGATATCAAACATGATCAGGGAAAGAGGTTCGGCGTGCCGTTGGCGGCGGGCCATTTCCCGGTCCAGGAATTCCGTGAACCGGCGCCGGTTCATAATACCGGTAAGGTGATCGGTACCTGCCTGATTATCCTTATCCTTAAACAGCTGCTCGGCGATCCCCAGCAGCTCGTTAAAGGCCTGGGTAATGATGCCGATTTCGTCGTGGGTGCGCAACGGAATCCGGCGGCTGAAATCCTGCTGTTCGCTGATCAGGTCGATTTCTGTCAGCAGATGGCCCAAAGAGCGTAATATGCCGCGCACCGTATGAGTTATCAGCGTCAGGATCAGACCGCCGAGCAACAATCCCCCGATAGTGTAAATCAGCAGTCGTTGCCGCAGGGTGTGGAGAAAATTGTCATTTTTGGCAGCGGTTATGGCCAGGGATCGGTCTTCTACCTTCTTGAGCCGGTCGATGGCCAGGGTCGCCAGCCGAAACCACTCATCTGCGGAGGCTTTCGATCGTGCAAGCTCGCCCTTGGCCGCTGTCCGAACAATTTGCAAAGTCGTATCAATCTCCGGGCCTTGAAAGATTCGGTCGTATTCCGCGAGAGTCTCGGCGGCAGCGTCACGTCGGAACTGCCGTTCATATTCGGCAAAAACGGCATGAAGGCTGGCTACTTCCGCGGCCAGATCACTCCCGTCGGCCGCCGTTCTCAGAGCATGGTTAATCTTGGCCCGAATCCGCCCCAGATATTCCTTGGCGAACATAAGCTGGACGTGAGCGGTCAGATCGTCGTTGGGCATGGCATGTTCTGACCGTCGGGCCATTGGTTCGACCTGGTCAAGCAGATCCTGAATCAGGCGGGAATAAGTCTGGTGCGCCTCCAGATGCCCCGTTGCCTCAGTCAGAATCCGTTCCCGCAAGCCAGGCAATCGATCAAGTAACCGGACAAGTGGCATATTCTTGCCGACCATGGCGGCAACTTCAAGATCGGTGCGCGCCTGCTGCTTGATCAACGCCAGTCGCTGCTCCGGGGAAGGGGTTGCCAGAAAACCGGCGCTCATCCCGCGCTCTTTCTGCAACTCGTGGACCAGGGCGGAAAAGCCCCTGGCTACGGCCACCACTGCCGTAATTTGCTGCTGTTGCCGATAACGGGAAAACTCCAGCGCATAGAGGCCAAACAGTGACAGGCAGAGGGTGCCGACGGCCAAGATGCCGATTGAAATTATTCTGGCCTTGATGGTCATGATTTCCTTAGGTTGTCCTCAGTTGTTGCTGAAAAAGAACAGGCAGTTGCCGGTTTGGGCAAAACAGATAAGCAGCGTAGGCTCAGCTCTCACGGGAGAAAAGGCGCCAGGCGTAAACACAAGGTTAAGGCAGGCGCAATACACCGGCAAAAAAAAGGCGCTGTCCAGTTGAGAGGACAGCGCCGGGAACAGGGGAGACAAAATCAATCGATCTTTTTTAGCTCCATGCCGCAACGGCACTTGCCGGGCTGGTCGGAGACGGTGTTGCACATGCAGGCGCCGCCGCAGTTGCAGAAATAGATGCCGGTTCCCTTGAGATTTACCCGCTTGACCGGTTTGCCGCAGGAGCACTTGCTCTGATCCTGGGGGTTGAGGGCGCAGGTGCAGCCCTCGTCGCACTGGCAGAGAAGAGCTTCATTGCCTTCGATTTTAAGAATGTGGCCCCATTTAAGCGGTGCGCCGCAACGGCAAGTTCCGGGACTGGTTTTGACTGTATTGCAGGTGCAGCCAGCTCCGCAGTTGCAGGTGTAAAGGACATCATGCCGTTGCTGCTGCATCCGTCCTTGACGTTGAGCCATCATTTCCCCCTCGCCCCCTATGCTCGGCCTGCACATCGGGCAGTTGGCCGCGCAGCCGCTCAAAAACAACAGGCAGCCTCCGAAGAGGGTGAGCAAGATTCCTTTCATGGTCATCTCCTTGGGGATGGGTGAGGTGCGGAAAGGGTATGGAACCCTCAGCTTTTTTATCAGAGTACTTGGTAGGCGTTGCCTGTTCAAGCAGAAAAATTGCAGTCTTGCCCGGCGGGGATTATGCTTGTCAAAAAGCGATAAACAGGCTACATATAACCGTTTTTCAGCGATATTTTTATAAGCGTCCAGATCCCAAACAAGGCGGCAGGCCTGTGAAAGAAGTTCAGGATCACTATTTCAAAAAGGCTAAAAAGGAAGGCTACCCCGCCCGTTCTGTGTATAAGCTGGAGGAGGCCCAACAGAAGCATGGGTTGCTGAAAAAAGGCGACACGGTTCTTGACCTTGGCTGCCAGCCGGGGAGCTGGTCCATGTACGCGGCCCAGGCCGTTGGCCCGCAGGGATTGGTGGTTGGGGTTGATCTCAACTTCGGGCAGATCAACACCAAGGGCAACAGTGCCAGGTTTTCCTTTCTCCACGGCGACATCATGACCGCCGAGGTGCTGGAACGGGTACGCACGATTTGCCCGGAATTCGCGGTGATCATCAGCGACATGGCCCCTCGCACCACCGGCAATAAATGGTCTGATCAGCAGCATTCGCTGGATCTTTCCCGGCGGGTTCTCGAAATCGCCCGGGAGATGTTGCGTCCGGGCGGCAATTTTTATTGCAAGGTGTTTGAGGGTGAGGATTTCAAGGCCTTTGTGGATGAGGTTCGCCCATATTTCAACTTGACCAGAATCGTGAAGCCTAAAAGTTCCCGTCCGGAAAGCCGTGAGGTTTTTGTGCTGGGCATGGGATTTAGAAAGATGCAGGATGAAGAATGAAAATGCAGAGTGAGCAGTTTATGGAGTCTGGAAGGCACATCCATGGTGTCCTCTGCTGACCATGGTGACATCCCACTTTTCATTTTTCACTTTTAATTTTTAATTTTCAGGAGAAAAAATATGTCCGGACATTCAAAATGGGCTAACACCAAACATCGCAAAGGCGCCCAGGACGCCAAGCGAGGCAAGATGTTCACCAAGCTTACCAAAGAAATCGCCGTGGCTGCCCGCATGGGCGGCGGTGACCCCGAGGCCAATCCCCGGCTGCGCGCCGGCATTATCTCGGCTCGCGCCGTGAACATGCCCAAGGACAATATCGACCGGGCCATCAAGAAGGGGATCGGCGGACTGGAAGGGGTGAACTACGAGGAAATCACCTACGAAGGCTACGGGCCAGGCGGGGTGGCCATTCTGGTTGACTGTCTCACCGACAACCGGAATCGGACCGTGGGCGAGGTGCGCTTCTTCTTCGGCAAGTCCGGCGGCAATATGGGCGAGACCGGCTGCGTTTCCTACATGTTTGATAAAAAAGGCTCCCTCTTGGTGGAAAAGGGGACGATGGATGAGGAAAAGCTCCTGGAGCTGGCCCTGGAGGTAGGGGCCGAAGATATGGTCGATGATGGCGATATCTTCCAGGTACTGACCGCGGTTGAGGATTTCAATACGGTGCGGGATGCCTTGGAGAAGGCCGGGGTTCCATTTGTCGAGGCCTCAATCTCCATGATTCCCAAGAACAGCGTGGAGGTTGCCGAGGAAAAAACGGCCATCTCGTTGATGAAGCTCATCGACAACCTGGAGGATTTTGACGACGTGCAGAAGGTGCATGCCAATTTCGATATCCCCGATGAGTTGATGGAAAAGATTTCCTGAGTATGGCCCCAGGCAAGGCCAAGGCCGGGGCGGCAGCCGTCCGCATTCTCGGGATCGATCCCGGTTCGCGTGCCACCGGCTATGGGGTGATCGACCGTCAGGGCCACACCCTTACCTTTGTTACCTGCGGGGTGATCCGGACCTCGGAAAAAAAGCCCTTCCCAGAGCGGCTGGAAGAGATCTACGAAGGCATTCGCGAGGTGATCGGGGCCTATCAGCCGCAGCTGGCTGGGATTGAGGATATCTTCACCGCCGTAAATCCCCGTTCGGCCTTAAAGCTCGGCCATGCCCGGGGGGTGCTGATCCTGGCCGCCCGGCAGCATGGCCTGATTTTGGAGGAATACAGTCCCACTGTGGTGAAACAGGCGGTGGCCGGCTATGGTCAGGCCCCAAAGGAGCAGGTGCAGCAGATGGTTCGGATTCTGCTTAAGCTTGCCGCCTCGCCCAGCCAGGATGCGGCCGACGCCCTGGCCGTGGCCATCTGCCGGGCGAATCAGAGGTAAGCGTCCACCAGCACCGCATCTGCTTTGTCATCGACCTGCTCGCGTGCGAATAGCACACTTCGCAGGCCTCTTTCGCGCATCTGCGGCACTGGTGAACGCTTACCGGAAGAGATTGTTTGGGCGATTGGCCAGATTTACTGATAGATTGCGCACACACAGGCTTTTTACTTCTATTCTTGTCAAAATTCTTCCATAATAGACCCCATCATGATTGCCTGCCTGCGAGGAACGCTTTTTCAGAAATTACCCGAATCCCTCATCGTCGATGTGGGCGGGGTGGGGTACGAGGTTTTTTTCCCCCAGAGCGGACAGGCGCGGTTGCCGGGGGTAGGGGAGGGGGTCTTTCTTCATATTCAGACGGTGGTCCGCGAGGATGCCTTCAATCTCTTTGGTTTTCTTGAGGCCACGGAAAAGGAGATGTTTCTGCTGCTGAACTCCGTCTCCGGGATAGGCCCCAAGCTGGCCATGCATATCCTTGCCGGCATCTCTCCGGCGGAGCTGGCCCGGGCTATTCTGCACGATGACTTGGCCCGCCTTACCCGGCTGCCAGGGGTGGGCAAGAAAACTGCGGAGCGGCTCTGTCTGGAGCTGAAAGACAAGGTTCAGTTCGTGCCCGAGGCGCTGGCCGCCTCCTCACCGGCCCTTACCCTTCCCGGCGAAGACGAGCGGGTGCACGATGCGATCTCCGCCCTGCTCAATCTCGGCTATCCCGCAGCCCGGGCCAGGGAAGCGCTGGCCGTGGTCCGGCAGCAGGCCGGGGCAGAGGGTTTTGCCTCCATGCGGCTTGAAGAACTGCTCCGGCAAACCTTGAGGGCCCTGGTGTGAATCACGAAGAACGGTTGGTTTCTCCGGTGGCCGATCAGATCGAGCCGGTTGATCATGCCCTGCGGCCCAAGTTGCTTGACCAGTACATTGGCCAGGAGCAGCTGAAGAGCAATCTTTCCATTGCCCTCAAGGCCGCGCAGGCCAGGGGCGAGGCCCTGGATCATGTCCTGTTGCACGGCTTCCCGGGGCTGGGAAAAACTACCCTCGCCTACGTCATCGCCAACGAGATGGGGGCCAATATCAGGGTCACCTCCGGCCCGGTGATCGAGCGGGCCGGGGATCTGGCCGCCATTCTCACCAGCCTTCAGGAAGGCGATGTCCTCTTCATCGATGAGATCCACCGCCTCAACCATGTGGTCGAGGAGATTCTCTACCCGGCCATGGAGGATTATCAGCTGGACTTGATCATTGGCCAGGGGCCCGGGGCGCGCAGCGTCAAGATGGATCTGCCGCGCTTCACCCTGGTGGGGGCGACCACCCGCACCGGCCTGTTGACCCCGCCCTTGCGGGACCGTTTCGGCATGGTGCTGCGTCTTGATTTTTACACCCCTGATGAGCTGGTGACCATTGTCAAACGCTCGGCCAGCCTGCTTGGCGTGCCCATGGACGATGGCGGCTCCATGGAGATCGGCCGCCGGTCCCGCGGCACCCCGCGAATCGCCAACCGGCTGCTCAAACGGCTGCGGGATTTTGCCGAGGTCAAGGCCCAGGGCAGCATCACGGCTAAGGTGGCGGACGAGGCTCTGAACATGCTGGGCGTGGATCAGGAGGGGTTGGACGAGATGGACCGGCGGATTCTTTTGACCATCATCGACAAGTTTCAGGGCGGACCTATTGGTCTGGAAACCCTGGCCACCATGGCCTGCGAGGAGAAGACCACCCTGGAGGATGTCTATGAGCCTTTTCTCATCCAGATGGGGCTCTTGATGCGCACACCCAGGGGCAGGATGGCGACCCAGGCGGCGTATGCCCATTTCGGCAGAACCTTTACCCGAAGGCAGGAGGCGGAATCCGGCAACGGCGAGTCTGTCACGCTGCCTTTTTAAAGTGGCAGGCACGGGATACAAGGATAGAACGTATGATCGGGAAAAAACTGACAGTCCGCGACATCATTGATCTGAAAGGGACCGGGGAAAAGATCGTCATGTTGACGGCTTACGATGCCGGCTTCGGGCGGCTCCTGGACCAAAGCGGGGTAGAGATCGTCCTGGTCGGCGATTCGCTGGGGAATGTGGCCCTGGGCTACGAATCCACCGTGCCTGTAACCATGACCGAGATGCTTCACCACGCCCGGGCGGTGAAGCACGGGGTTAAACGGGCGCTTTTGGTGGGGGATATGCCCTTTCTCTCCTACCAGATAGATCTGCGGGAAGCGATCAGCAATGGCGGCCGTTTCCTGAAAGAGGCCGGCTGTGACGCAGTGAAACTTGAAGGGGGATTAGCGGTCTGCGATACGGTGGCGGCCATGGTCCGGGCCGGCATCCCGGTGATGGGGCATATCGGCCTCACCCCCCAGACCGCCGGTTTTTTGGGCGGCTACAAGGTCCAGGGCCGGGACGCCGAATCGGCACAGCGGCTGCTGGCCGAGGCCAGGGGTTTAAGCGAGGCCGGGGTATTTGCTCTGGTTCTGGAATGCGTGCCCGATAAACTCGCCGCTGCAATCACTGCCGCGATTGCGGTGCCGACCATCGGCATCGGCGCCGGGGCGGGCTGCGACGGTCAGGTTCTGGTGAGCCATGATTTTTTGGGGATATTCGACAAGCCGGTGCCCAGTTTTGTAAAACGATACGCGAATCTGGCTCCTCAGATCGTCGGGGCCATCACCGCTTTTAGGGATGAGGTAAAAGGCGGGCTGTATCCGGATGTTGAGCACAGTTTTGTCATGCAAGGTGAGGTGGATGATCTCCTTGGGCAGGGCAAGGGGTGATCTGGTTTTTTCACCGAGGTTTTCGGGTTGTTTCAAGGGATATCATTAGACGGAGCGGGTGCAGAGATGACTGACTCTTTAAATCGCAGACAGTCGGTTCGGGTTACGGACAGGGTGATGCTGGCAATTAATCCGGTTTCCGCGGAAAAGATGCAGGCTGTTGCCAACGATTTTCAGCAGGGTATTTCTCCATACAACCAGGAGGGCCTTACCGATATCCAGGTGTTCATCGGCGCCCAGGGTGCCCTGGCCAACTTGCGGGAACGAGACGCGGACCTGGCGGATTTCTTGCAGCATCTGGACAACAAGATGAACATGCTGCTGAAACAGGGCAAGGGGGGGGAGAGTCCCCTGGATGCCCTGATCATGCGCAAGGCTAATCTCAGCGCCAATGGCATTGCTTTCTGGACTGATGAACCTGCCAAACTCGATGATATTGTGGAGATTCATGTTGTCCTGCTCCCCGCCTATACCTATGTCTATTCATTCGGCAAGGTCATTGCCTTCGATCCGGCCCTGGAAGAGGAAGATTCCGGCTGTGGCTTCCGGGTTGCTCTGGAGTTTGTTTTCATTCTTGATGAAGACCGGGAAAAAATTATCCAGCATACCTTCAAGCAACAGAGTCTGGTTCTGCGCAATCGCAGGCTGAACCCTTAAGTGTTTCCTTAATCATGCGCGAGATAGACAGCAACGAGATTCGCCAGGCTGTTCGTGATCTGGCCATTGCCGCGGCTCATGATCTGGAGCCGGATATCCTGGATGCCCTGCTCGCGGCGCGGGACAGGGAAACCGGGGAGCTCGCCGGGAATATCCTGGAGCTGCTGCTTACCAATGCCGATATCGCCAGCCGGGAGCGGATTCCGGTGTGTCAGGATACCGGCACCGGCATTCTCTTTCTTGAACTCGGCCAGGATCTCCATATCCGGGGGGATTTGCACGAGGCGTTACAGGAGGGAGTGCGGCTTGGCTATGAGGAAGGCTACCTGCGCAAATCGGTCTGTGATCCCCTGACCCGCAAAAATACCGGGACCAACACCCCGGCCGTGGTGCATCTGGAACTGGTTGCCGGCGACCGTCTCACCATCCGCTTTCTCCCCAAGGGCTGCGGCAGCGAGAACATGAGCAGCCTGGTCATGCTGCCCCCTGCCGCAGGCACGGAAGGGATGGTCCGCCACGTGATCGAAAAAGTGGTGGCCGCAGGTCCGAATCCATGTCCGCCGATGATTGTCGGGGTCGGCCTTGGCGGCTCCTTTGAAAAGGCGGCTCTGCTGGCCAAAAAAGCCCTGCTTCGTCCGGTCGGCGAGAAAAGTTTGCGCCCGGATGTGGCCGAGCTTGAAGAGAGACTTCTGCGGGAGATTAATGCCCAGGGTCACGGGGTACACGGCTTTGGCGGGATCACTACGGCCCTGGCCGTGCAGATGGAGGTCTTCCCCTGCCATATCGCCAGCCTGCCGGTGGCCGTCAATATCCAGTGCCATGCCCATCGGCATAAGGAAATCGTTTTGTGAAGATTAAAGACTGAAGACTGAAAGCTGAGGACTGTCCTGATTATGTCGTTACTGTGCAGTGAGCCTGCCTTTTTTGCCAACCTGCCCGAGGTGCGGTTGCCTTTTACTAAGGAGGCGCTGGCCTCACTCAAGGCCGGTGACCTGGTGAGCCTGAGCGGGACGCTGTACACCGGCCGGGATCAGACCCATCGCCGGCTCTGCGCTCTGCTGGATGAGGGAAAGGAGTTGCCGGTAGATCTTGCTGGTCAGCTGCTCTATTATGTCGGTCCAAGTCCAGCCCGGCCTGGTCGGGTGATCGGCGCAGCAGGGCCCACCACCAGTTACCGGATGGATAGCTACACCCCGCGGTTGCTTGCCTTGGGGCTGGCGGCGACCATGGGCAAAGGGGCTCGTGGGGCCGAGGTGCGCCAGGCGATGCTTGCCAATGGCGCGGTTTATCTTGCCGCCATAGGCGGGGCCGGGGCGTTTTTGTCCAGATGCATCAAGAAGGCCGAGTTGGTCGCCTTTGCTGAGGCCGGGCCGGAGGCGCTGTTCCGGTTCGAGGTGGAAAACTTCCCTGCCGTGGTGATCAATGACCTGAAAGGCCTTGACTATTATGCGATGGTTGCCGGGGCAGGCCGGGTTAAGAAATAAAAAAGGAGAGGGCTGAGCCTCTCCTTTTTTTATGGTCAATTATCGTCAGCCATGCAGGCTGCGTCAGGTATTTTTCGTGCAGGTTGTGTTGCCTGTCCTTTCTACTTCTTGCCTAAAACATTCAAGCCTTTGAGCAGCGTGAGGGCGGTATTCAGTTGCTGATCCTTGCTCAGATCCTCGGGCTGCGGTGCCTCTTTTACCTCAGGGGCTGCTTGTTCCTGCGGCTTTGGTTTCTCCTCGGTCTTGGGTTTTTCCTCTTTTTGAGGTGTTTCTTCCTTGAGACCATTGCCGATGTGATGTTTCAGATCTTTTTCCCGCAGGTATTTCGGCTTTTTGTCCGACTCTTCCTCTTTGGCGTCATGTTCGACGGCCAAGGTTGTGGGGGAGGGGACAATGATGTCCGGGGTAATGCCTGTAGCCTGGATCGAGCGGCCACTGGGGGTGTAGTATCTGGCCGTGGTTAATCTCAGACCCGCCCCGTTGTCCATGGGAATGATGGTCTGTACCGAGCCCTTGCCAAAGGTCTGTGCTCCGATGATCACCGCTTTCTTGTGATCCTGAAGAGCCCCGGCCACAATTTCCGAAGCGCTGGCACTGCCTTCGTTCACCAGCACCACCAAGGGGAAGTTGTACTTGCCGCCCTTGCTGCTGTGGGCATAGAAAACGGAGTTTTGTTCCTTGATCCGGCCTTTGGTGGAAACAATCACGCCCTCGTTGATGAAAATGTCGGCAATTTTTATGGACTGGTCGAGAAGCCCGCCCGGATTATTGCGCAGGTCGACGATGAGTCCCTTTATCTTCCCTTGCTTTTCCAAGTCTGCAAGTGCTTTTTTGAAATCAGTCGTGGTCTGGGCCTGGAAGTTGATGATGCGGAGGTAAGGATATCCAGGTTCCAGCAATTTGGACTTGACGCTGTGGATGGGGATAATATCGCGCACCAGGGTAATTTCCTTGAGGTCTGGCCAGCCCTTGCGATGAATGGAAATCGTTACTTCCGAGCCTTTCGGCCCCCGCAGCCGTTTAACCGCTTCCATGAGGCTCATGTCCTGGGTCGGTTCATTGCCGATTTTGACAATTTTATCGCCTGCCTTGAGCCCTTTGGCAAAGGCTGGTGTTCCTTCGATGGGAGAAACAACCGTGAGGATATTGTCCTTCATGGATATTTCTATGCCGATGCCGCTGAAACTTCCTTGGGTTTCTACCTGCAATTCCTTGTAATCATCAGGTTTCATATAGGAAGAATGAGGATCAAGGGTGTTGAGCATGCCCCTGATCGCCCCTTCTATGGCCTTCCGGCTGTCAACTTCCTCAACGTAATTTTCCTGGACCAGATTGAGTACATTGGAAAATGTTTCCAGGCTTTCGTAGGTGTCCTGGGTTGTCGCGGTAACTAGTGAGTGATTCCAGGCCAGTAACGAGCCGGCGCCTACACAGAGGGAAACAACAATAATTTTTATAACCGATCGCTTTGCCGAGCTTTTCATAACTGGTCCTTAACCGTGGGAATTCTAATGATGCTTGTTTGTTCTCTACGATGAGAATAATGCTTATTACAGTAGCATGTTTCATGCCGGGAAACAATGATTTATCTGGACAGGCAAGGCCGGAATCAACGGGTTTTTTGGGCGGTCGCCTTGATGGTGAGCTTGGCATTGTTTACCCATTGCAGGGGGTTCTCCGGGGTTGTTCCATGGCGGATCTCGAAATGGAGGCCCTCACCAAGCAAGCCTTCCTGATCGCTCATTATGCCAACAACCTCGTCTCTGGCAACGGTGTCGCCTTCTTCTTTAAAAAACTTGGCGGCGCGGGAAACAAGACTGAGATATTGCTGGCCATGATCAATGATGAGCAGGTTCCCATAGCCGCGCAGAAATTTTGCGTAGATTACCTTGCCGTCGTAAATGGCGGTAATTTTTGTGCCTGGGGTTGTCTTTATGTCAATGCCGTTGGCAAAAGTGGTAATGCCGAATTTTTTCTGGACGCTCTTGCCGAACATGGTTGTAACCACGCCTGGGGCCGGAGGAGTGAGGCGGCCTTTTTGAGCGGCAAAACCGAGATTGTCCGAGCGGGATTTCCGGGGGGCGGCCGGACGGGACTCTTTCGGGAGAGCTTCCTTCTGTTGCGCTTTGGCTGATTCGGTCTTGAGTTGTTCAATAGTGCTGGTCAGCCTGTCTGCTGCTCTTTCGAGCTCGGCAAGCGCCACCTGATAAAGTTTTTTCTCGGTGTTCACCTTTTGCAGCAGGTGCATTCTTTCCTCGCGGGTAACGGCCAGCTGCTCTTCATGATTTTTGACCTTGACGATGGTTTCAACCATGGCCTGTTTTTCCTGATGGAGGCTGAACTGTGTTTTCTCAAGAGCCTCCATTTTTTCCCGGTATTGCCTGATAACGTCCTGGTCCCGCTTGACCAGAATGCCGAAATACTCACGAAAGGCAAGAAGCTCGGGCAGCTTGCCGGTGGAAAAAACAACATTCATCACCCCGAGCTCTCCCATCCGGTAAAAGGAATTAAGCCGTTTTTTGATATGGGGCTTTGCCGTTTCCTTGGCATCGTTTGCCTGGGCGACCTCGGCCTGCTTGGCAGCCATGAGCTGCTCATGCCGGTTAAGTTCATCATTGAGATGGTTGAGTTTGTCGCCTTCATTTTGAATGCGTCCATTCAGACGGTCCAATTCAGTCAGAAGTGAGCTTTCCTCTTTAAGGGTAGTCTGCACCCTGGATTTCTGTTCCTCGATGCCTTTTCTCAGGCGCTGGATTTTTTTCTGTTCCTCGATGATTATCAAATCTGAGCGTGGCGTTTCCGCGGCCGGACAAAGGCGTTTCTCCAGGCATATGGCCAGGAGCAAAGTCAATATGCAGACAGCAAGGTATGGACGGCGAACAAAGAAGGTCATGGGTCAGATGCGGATAAATTTACGGATTGAGAAAAGGCTGCCGGCCGTGCAGAGAACGATGCTGGCAAAAAGAATCGCAGCCGTGAGTTCCGGAGGGAAGAAGGATAAATTAAAGAGTTTCAGGAACCCTGGGCCGCTGAAGTGGCGGGTAATCCATTGATAGAGGAGGTACAGCGCGGCGAGTCCAAGAGCTGAGCCCAACAAGCCTTGCAGTAGGCCTTCGAGCAGGAGAGGCAGGCGAATGTAGGCGCTGGAGGCACCGAGCAGCCGGAGAATCTCCAGCTCGCTCTGCCTGGAGAGTACGGTGAGGCGAAGGGTGTATGAAATGATGAAGGTCATGCTGATGATCAGCAGACTCCCGCTTAACAAAACCACGCCCCGGAGAAGATTGGTGAAGTGGCCGAAGCGACGGAGCCAGTCGCTGCCTGATTGAACCTTGGTCGCATAGGGCAAGGTAAGGAGGAAGTCGGAAAACTGGCTGATCCTGCCGAGATCTTTCAGGTTTCCCAGAGGATACACTTCAATGGAGGGCGGAAGAAAGTCCGGTTCCAAATCGGTTAACACATCCTTTTCCTGGCCCAGCTGGGCGCTTAGCCTGGCAAAGGCTTCGGTTCTGGAGACAAAAACAATTTTTTCCACCGGGCCGAAATTCCGGATCCTTTTTTCCAGTTCCGGCCGCATCTGTTCCGTAATCTCCTGGTCCAGATAGACAATGAGGCGAATCTCGTCGCCAAGGCGTTCACCGGCTGCGAGCGCGTTGGTATAGATGAGAAAGAAAAAGGCAAAGAGAAGCACGGAAAGGGTTACGGTCAGCAGAGTAAGAAGCTGTGTCGCCCATGTCTGGCTGAGATTCTTCCCTGTTTGGCGTAAGATATAGGCCAGAAAGTGCATAGTATGGTACTCCCTTGGAAAGGAAAGCTATTTCGTAAAAGTCCAGCAGTACCGGGTCTGTGTTGGCTTGCCGCATGGGCATCGCATCAGTATACGCTGCGTTGCAGGCTTTCCCCCTGCGTCTTTGACTGCAAGCGGCGATGCTGAAGTTATGGCTCGGGGGGTGTTTCCCGGGCCCGGCTGGATAGTAATGCGCTTCATCCCGCAAAGCTCAGGAGTCAACGGGAGTAACGTTTCAGAAAGATCATTGGACGGCCGGGTGCGTAAGCTTGGGATGGGCGGAAAGGTGCCCGTTGCTGAGTGTTACGACCCGGTGTTCCGTTCCCGCGTAAATCGATTCATCATGGGTGGCGACAACAATGGTCGTGCCGTTTCTTTCATTTAAGTGCCGAAAAAGATTGATTACCAGCTTTGTCGTCGCCGGATCAAGGTTCCCGGTCGGCTCGTCGGCCAGAAGCAGGCTTGGCCCGTTGGCTGCGGCCCTTGCCAAAGCAACCCGTTGCTGTTCTCCGCGGGAGAGGTCGCCGGTAAGTTTGTCCCGTTTGTCGGAAAGGTTGAGCAGGCCCAGCAGTTCCTCGATTCTTGTCCGAATGGCCTTGGCGCCGGCATAAGTCACCTCCATGGCCACGGCAATGTTCTGGAAAACCGTTTGTCTGTCCAGCAACCTGAAATCCTGGTAGGCAACGCCTATTTTTTGACGCATGCGTTGGATGCCGGCCGGATTGAGCTGGGAAATGTCGCGCCCGGCCACTTCGATGACGCCGCTGCTTGGCGTTTCAAGGCAGCAGACCAGTTTGATCAGGGTTGTCTTGCCCGACCCGCTCATGCCGGTGAGAAAAAGGATTTCACCCTTGTAAATTCGCAGGTAAATGTTTTGCAGAGCGGCAACATCAGGCGGATAGATCTTGGTGACGTTCACCATCTCAATCAGAGGTTCATCAGTGTTTGCGTCTTTCGGCATGTGAAAACCTTTTCAGTCGAACAAAAGGAGTACCCTCAGGATGGCGGCCAAGCCATGGATAATGCCTGCTTTGTAATGATTATGGACAAAATATAGCATGTGAAAAAAAATTGACACTTTTTTTGTGAATAATGTATACAAAAGATCATAAAATGCGAAATTTATTAAAAGAAAATGGTAACTAACCAGCTCAATGCCGGGAATGACTAAAACCACCAAATCGTAACTATTCAGCAGTGACCCAAATTGCGGTAAGCGGGACGGCGATGCGTATATCGAGTACGTGAGCCGGCTCGATCGCCGCAAGATGTGGGTGCTACTGAATAGTTACTGAAAATGCGAAATTCATGATGGTGATATGACGCACAATCCCTTGCTTATTCTACTGCTTGATTCTTCCGGGGATTCAACCGGGTTTGTCAAAGCTCTGCAGAAAAAAAACCTTCCCATGGCCGTGGTCCGTTCCGAGGCGGAAGCCCGGCGCTGGCTTGAGGAAAACCAGGGTCAGGCGATTTTCCTGGTGGTGTCCTCTTTTCAGTCCCAAGGCTCTTTCCTCGTTGATTTTCAGGCGGCGGCCTCCCCGGTGGCGGTTGTCGTGGCGGCGAGCGCCCCCTCGGTCACTGACGCGGTTGCCGCCTTACAGGCTGGGGCTGTTGATTATCTTGAGGCGCCGGTGAGTGAAAGTTGTCTTGATGCCGCCTTGGACAAGGCTGGGGTGAGCCTCAGGCTCTCGCCGTCTGAGCCGTCCCCGGTAAAAACCGAAAAAGGGTGCGCCGCAATCATCGGCAACAGCAATGTCATGCGGCAGGTTTTTTCCCTGATCAAAAAAGTTTGTGATGCGGAAACCACTGTGCTGGTAAGGGGAGAATCCGGCACCGGCAAAGAGCTTATTGCGCAGGCCCTTCATTACGAAGGGGTTCGAGGTTCTGGTCCTTTTGTGCCGGTGAATTGCGGGGCTATTCCTGGAGAACTGCTGGAAAGCGAGCTGTTTGGCCATGAAAAGGGGGCATTTACCCATGCGATCCGGACCAGACTCGGCCGTTTTGAGCTGGCGCATGGGGGTACGGTTTTTCTGGATGAGATCTCGGAAATGAGTCCCATGCTCCAGGTGAAACTGCTGCGGGTTCTGCAGGAAAAAGAGTTTGAGAGGATCGGCGGCACCAAGACCATCAGCTCGGATTTTCGTGTAGTTGCCGCGACCAACAGGAATCTTGAACAGGAGGTTCAGGCCGGGCGTTTTCGGGAAGATCTCTATTACCGTTTGAATGTTATCCCCATCGAGGCGCCGCCCTTGCGGGAGCGACGCCAGGATATTCCTCTGCTGGTCGAGCATTTCGTGGCCAGGTTTAATCGGCTTCGCAAGAAAAAGATTAAAGGTGTGGCGGAAGAGGTCATGGGCAGATTCGCCGGCTACGCCTGGCCCGGGAATGTCAGGGAGCTTGAAAACATGCTGGAACGTATGGTAATTCTCGCGGGCAGCGAGGTGCTTTCCATGGCTGATCTGCCGGAACGGTTGCTGGAGGCCGGAGACGCCGCCCCGGCTGAACAGTTTGAGGAACTTCCTGTCCAGGGGTTTTTTCTCAATGAGGTCCTGGCTGATTTTGAAAGACGCTTGATATTGCAAGCCCTGGAGCAGACGGACTGGGTTAAGAACAGGGCCGCCAAGCTCTTGAATGTGAATCGGACTACCCTCATTGAAAAGATGAAGCGGTTCAAGTTGATTTCTTCTTCTGCCGAGGCGTAGAAAAGGGTGCGTCCTTATTTCCTGGTGTCTGGTCTGTTAAGCGGCAACAAGGTTTGGCCTCGATCCCTGTGAAAAAGATCATGAAAAATATTCAGTTTTCTCCTTCTTCCTTTGTCCTGCCGTTCTTTGTTTTTTTCGGCCTTAGCCTTCTCGTGGGAGGGGTTCTGCCGGAACAGGGCTGGGGCAAAGAGGATCCCGTGCTATCTTCGCAGGCGGGACAGGCTGCGGCCTGGCAGGAGGCGGTTAAGACGGCGAAGACCGGTGATTCGGCAAAAGCCGCTTCCGCGTATCTGCGGTACTATGAAAAATTTCGCGAGACGGAGCAGGCGGAAGAGGCCCTATGGCAGGCAGCCCAGAGCATGAAGCAGCAGGCGGTAAAGAGTGCGGATTTCGAATGGGGCAGGGTTCGTGACATTTTCCGCAGGTATGGCGCTGATTTCCCAAAGGCAAAAAGAGCGGCCGAGGCGTATTACGAGGTAGGTTACGCCCATTACCGCATGCATTTTTACCGCGAGGCTCTCATTTATTTCAAACTTTTCTTTAAGCGCTATCCTGATTCTCCCTTGGGGGATCGGGTGCGGCTGGCGCAGGCAGACACGCTTTTCGCCACGGGAAAAGGCGCTGCGGCACTTGACATCTATAGGAAGGTTTCCGAGTCCGGCGAAAAGGATATCACGGCCCGGGCATTGATGGGGTTAGGCGAGCTCATGGCCGCCAACAACGATCCGGTCGGAGCCCTGAAGACCTTTGCCGAGCTTTTTGGAAAATATCCCGACTATCATTATCAGAATCCGGAGTTGTTGCGCAAGCTTGGCTTTGTTTATCTGCGGGTGGGCAGGGAGGAGGACGCCAGGAGATCCCTGTTCCACTATCTGAATCTGGCCGAGAATTCTCCCGACCGGCGGGAGATTTTTTTTGAGTTGGGCGAAAGTTATTTGCGGGGTGGGGATGGGGTCACGGCTCTTAAGCTTTTTGAGCGGGTTCTCGAATATGGACCGAGTGAAGACCGGTTTGCTGTTCTGGCAAGGTTTCGTCGAGCTGAATATCAGGATAATCCGGAAGGGAATACGGGCAAGAGGCAAAAATCCTCTGATCTTGCCGATCCGGAGGGAGACAAGCCTTTTCTGGCGGTGATCGAAGCTTACCCTGGTGAAGTAGTTGCCCAAGACGCCAGGCGCGCTCTGTTTCTTCGATATCAGGCCCGCAACAACGTCGAGGCCGCCGTTGAGCTGGGCAGGAGTTATCTGAAACATGACAAGCCCGGGCTTGTCATGGGGGAAAAGGAGAGTTTCTCCGGCAGGATTCTGCTCTATCTCGGGGAAGGATTTTTGGCGCGGAAAGAATACGAAAATCTTTATCGATTATATGTTGCCGAATACCGTCATGTCAGCGTCATGAATAACGGGCGTTTCTTTTACCTGGTTGGGCAGGCGCTTGAGGCATTGTCTCTGCTGGATCAGGCCTCTACCGTATATTTTCGGGCCCAGGGCCTGCCCTTGACCGATGAAGACAAGGTTGATCTCTATGGCCGGCGGGCCGGGGTTTATCTTCTCCAGAAAAATCTGGCTACCGCAGACAGGGTGATCCGCTATGCCTTGGGAATCTATAAGGATACTGAATACCTGGGGGAATTTCATTATTTGAGCGGCAAGCTCAATGAGGCCAAAGGGAAAAAACAAGAGGCTCTGGCCTGCTATGCCAAAGCAACAGCGGATGTGCCTGTTCCGGCAAAAATAAAGGTTTATGCGGAAGCGCATCTCCGAATGTTGACGGTCCTGGGTTTGTATGCCGAGGGGGTGGAGGTTCTTTCCCGTTTTCGCCAGAAGCAATGGCTGGAGCCTGAGGCCGCGCAGGGCTGGTACAGACAGTTCGGGGATGGGCTGGCCGGGCAGGGCGACAAATCGGCCATTGATGCTTACCTGGCCGGAGTTGACGAGGAGATGCCGAAGGACAGCAAGGCCGCCCAGCAGATTCACCTGCAATTGGGCGATCTGTTCCGCAAGGCAGGGGAGATGGAGAAGGTACGCGGGCATCTTCAAAAAGCGCAGGCCGGGCCGGACGAGCTTCTCAAAAAAAAGGCGAAAAGCAGCCTGAACCAGATCGAGATCGATTTGAGAAAAAAACCGAGGAGGGGGGGCCTGTGAAGACGCAGGTTACCTTTGAAACTCCGGAGCATTTGCGGGAATTCTTTTTCGCCATGCTTGAAAGTCTGCCGGGCGGTATTCTGCTTGCTGACCGGCAGGGAAACCTGTTGGCGGCAAACAGGAAAGCAGCCCAGCTTCTTGATCTGGCCGGAAGCTCACTGCAGAACAAAACCTGCTGGGGGGTACTCTCCCAAAAGTTTGGCCTTACGCATGAGCTTGCGGCCCTGAGTGCTTCCGGGGGGAGCTTGCTCTGCGAGATCCATGCCTCGAGCGAAGGAGCGGAAAAACGCTGCATCCTCATCAATCGAAATGATTTGCAGAGCCCATTTCTGGATGTGGCCGGTTTTTTTCTCTCCCTGGAGGATGTGACCTTCCCGGCCATGATGGAGATGCATCTTGACCGGAGCAAGCGTTTTGCCGCCATGCAGGAGATGGCCGAGGCCATGAGCCAGGAATTGAAGAACCCCTTGGGCAGTCTTGAGCTGTATGCCTCGATTCTCCGGCGGGAGCTGGCCGGAGACCCGGATAACGAAAGGGTTGCGGCCCGGATGCTGGGGGCGGTGCGAACCATGCATCATCTGCTGGATAATTTTGTGACCTTTTCCGGCTTCCCCTTGCCACGGATGCAGGTGCTGGAGATGGTGGCGCTGCTCAGAAAAAGCATGGAAACTCTTCGGGAAATGGCGGAAGAGCATGGTATTTTCCTGGAAAGCCGGATTGAGGTGGAGCAGGCGTATCTTTTAGGGGACCAGACTCTGTTGGGGCAGCTTCTGCTCAACCTTGGCCTGAATGCCATGGAAAGCATGCCGGCAGGCGGGACGTTTTCCCTGGGCTTGAGAATCTTGCCGCCGGACAGGGAACATGGCGCCCTGGTGGAAATCAGGGTGCAGGACCAGGGGGCCGGAATTACCCCGGAAAACCGGCAAAAGATTTTTGATCCGTTCTTTTCGACCAAGGGCAGGAATCGAGGTCTGGGGCTGGCCATCAGCCATGCCATTGCCGAGGCGCATCACGGATTGATCGAGGTAGAGAGCGAGCCGGGCCGGGGCGCCACCTTCAGGGTGTTGCTCCCGGCGGAGTCCGGGTCGACAACAGGAACCAGCCGGAAAAAAGATGCCAGAGCCGATGTCTGAACAGACCCATAAAATACTTATTGTAGACGATGAGCAGAACATGCGTGTTGCCCTCTTTGAGGCGCTGAGCCGCAATGGGCACGAAGTTGCGGTCGCGGAAACTGGGGGAATGGCCCTGGAGATGATCGCCAGGCAGCCGCCGGAGCTGGTGGTTACCGATATAAAGATGCCGGGCATGGATGGGTTGGAGCTTTTGCGGCAGATCAAGGTGCTGCATCCTGAGCTACCGGTGGTGATCATGACTGGTTTTGCCACGGTGGATACGGCGGTGGAGGCCATGAAGCAGGGGGCCTTTGATTATCTCTTAAAGCCTTTCCCGGTGGAAGTCATTGAGGAGACGGTGGCCAGGGTTTTTGCCCTCGGACGCAGGTTGAAGCAAACGGTATCCCGGCCAGAATCGCAAAAAACAGGGGAAGCCTCCGCCCTTGAAAAACCGATCATCGGTCAGAGCCCCAAGCTGTTGCAGCTGATGACCAGGGCCAGAAGCGTGGCCTCCAGCAAGGCCACCGTCCTCATCCTCGGTGAGTCCGGGACGGGGAAAGAGGTCTTTGCCCGTTTTATCCACCAGGAAAGTGATCGGCGAAACGGGCCGTTCGTTGCTTTGAATTGCGCCGCCCTGCCGGAAGGGCTTCTGGAAAGCGAGCTGTTCGGGCATGAGAAGGGCTCTTTTACCGGGGCCATTGCCACCAAGAAAGGTAAATTCGAACTGGCTGACGGCGGCACCCTGCTGCTTGATGAGATCGGGGAGATCCCTTTACACCTCCAGGCCAAGCTCCTGCGGGTACTCCAGGAGGAAGAGGTGGATCGGTTGGGGGGGAGAACCCCTTTCAAGATTGATGTGCATGTGCTGGCCACCACCAACCGAGATCTTGAGCAGGCGGTGAAGGAAGGCACCTTTCGGCAGGATTTGTATTATCGCCTGAACGTCATCCCCCTGAAGCTTCCCCCCCTGCGCGAACGGAGGGAGGATGTCGGGGTGCTGGTTGATTTTTTCGTGCACAAGTATGCCGGGCTATATGGGAAGCCGACAAAGAAACCTTCTTCCGCGGTCTGGGACAGGTTTGCCGGTTATGACTGGCCAGGCAATGTGCGGGAGATGGAGAACCTGATTGAACGGGCCACGCTTCTTTCCCAAGGGCAGGAGCTGGAGCTGTGGGATTTCTGGGATGATGTCGAACCGCCATCCCGGCTCGAACCAGCACCCGCTGTTTCCCCGGCCTGCGGCCATTCCGCGGTGGCAGCGGCAAACATTTCCGCAGCTATGAATATTGGCGCGCAGACCTTGCGCGAAGTTGAGCGTCAAATGATCATGCAGGCCTTGCAGGCAAATGACAATAATCGGACACATGCGGCCGAGATTCTGGGAATCAGTGTTCGCACCCTGCGCAACAAACTACATGAATATCGTTCCCAGGGGATGATCGAATAAAGTCTCCGGCTTGGGGCCGGTGGCGGTAATTTTTTCGGCTACTGTATATTTTTTCTTTTATTTCATGTAGTTGAGTTGGTAATTTCGCGTCAGACCACAATTGCTATCTCCTGGCATGCCTTTCCGTCGATCCCTTCTTTTGGTGGAAACAGTATTTTTTTAGAAAGTTGCAGGGGTATAGAAAAAAATATTAGCCGGTGGCATTTTTTTTGCAGAACAATTAGGCAAGATATCCGCCTTAGAAAAGGAGAACGGGATGCCCATAAATAATTTGTTTGACGGCAATATTGAAACCATGCGCCGGGCGCTTACCCTGCGCCAGGAGCGGCAGGGGCTTATCCAATCCAATATCGCCAACCGTGAAACCCCGGGCTATTCGGGGCAGGACTTTAATTTTGCCAAGGTCATGCAGAGTGTGATGAGCGGTCAGGGGGAGTTGGCGAGAACCAATAAGGGGCACATGCAGCTTGATGCCATGGCCGCCAGCAAAACCAGGGAGTTAACCAACGAGAACAGACCGGTGGACTTGGATCAGGAGATGGTGAAGATGGCGGAAAATCAGCTGATGTTTCAGGTGATCGCTAAAAGCATCGGGAAGAAATTTGATAGCCTGCGCTATGCCATTGACGAGGGAGGCAAATAATAAATGGATACTTTAACCGCCATGCAGATCAGCGGCTCCGCGCTTAAGGCGGAGAGGGCCCGACTTAACATCGCGGCCATGAACCTGGCCAACGCCAACACCACCCGGACCATCGAAGGCGGCCCGTACAAGGCCAAATCCGTGGTCTTCGCGGCCAAGCCCCTGGAAGGGATTAATTTTCAGGACGCGCTCAATTCTACCAACGATCGGCTCCGCAAGGTCGAGGTGGTGCAAATCGTGGAAGACAAGGCGCCGTTCAAAGAGGTCTTTGATCCTTCCCATCCGGATGCCGATGCCAACGGCGTGGTGCGTTTTCCCAATGTTAACGTAGCCGAGCAGATGGTGGACATGATGAGTGCCCGGCGTTCTTATGAAGCCAATGTCACAGCTCTGGATGCTGTCAAAAATATGGCGCTTAAGGCCTTGGAGATCGGCCGATAGTCGCAGGCAGAAGTTCCGCAGGAGCATTTTTAGCAAACCCTGAGTAATTGGAGGTATACAGATGAAAGAGATCACCATGCAGCCGGTCAGCCTGCCCGGATCATCACCTCTCAAGTCCCCCGGCGTGCCAAGCGCTGCGGGCGCGGGTTTTTCCGAGATTCTCAGCCGTTCGATCACCGAGGTGAACAGTCAGGCCCAGGAGGCCGATCAGCTGGTGAAAGGGCTTGCCTCAGGGGAACATGCCAATATCCATGAAACCATGATCGCCATGGAAAAATCGGGCATCTCCTTCCGGCTGATGACCCGGGTGCAGCAGAAGGCCCTTGACGCATACCGGGAGATCATGAGGATGCAGATCTAAACAGGGGCAATTGAAAAGCTTAGCTATCAGCTTACAGCTAACAGCAACAGATAAAGGAACAAAAGAACATGGCTACCCCAAAAGAAATGCTTGAGCAGATCACCGCCATCGCCAAAAGCCTGAGTATGACCCAGAAAATACTCGGCGTTGTGGTGATCGCCGTGGTGGTTGGCGGCCTGATCAGTCTGACCACCACCGGCAAGGAAACCTCCTACAAGGTTCTTTTTTCCGGGTTGAACCAGGAAGATGCCGGCGAGGTTTTGACCAAACTCAAGGATCAGCGCATCCCGTACAAGTTGTCCGCGGATGGCGGGGCCATTATGGTTCCGGCTTCGCAGGTGTATGAGGTCAGATTGACCTTGGCCGGCGAGGGCTTGCCCAGGGGCGGCGGAGTTGGTTTTGAGATCTTCAATCAGACGAACTTCGGACAGACCGATTTTGTTCAGCGTTTGAATTATCAGCGAGCCCTGCAAGGAGAGCTGGCACGCACCATCAGAAATTTTCAGCAGGTTGTTGAGGCCAGGGTTCATATCGCCACGCCCAAGGAATCGGTATTCATCGAGGATGAAAAGCCTCCCACCGCCTCGATTAGTGTCAAGCTGCGCGGTCGGGAAAAACTGAATCAGCATGAGATTCAGAGCATTGTCAATCTGGTGGCCAGCGCGGTTCCGGGGCTTGCCACCGATAATATCACCCTGGTCGACACAACTGGCCGTCTGCTTTACCGGAAACAGGCGGAGGGCGAAGGGGTACTCACCGGCAACCAGCTGGAGTACCAGGTAAAGATTGAAGATACCCTGCGGCAGAAGGTGGAAACCATGCTGGAGGAGGTGGTTGGCGTAAACCGGGCCAGAGCGCGGGTTACCGCGGAAATAGATTTCAACAAGGTTGAGCGGACCGAGGAGAGCTTTGACCCCGAAGGCCAGGTGGTACGCAGTGAGCAGATGCTCATGGAAGGTAAGGGGGGTGGCGGCGCCAGTCCCGAAGGAATTCCTGGGGTCAAGGGTGAGTTGGCCACGTTTGCCGGGGAGGGCGGGGAAGGAGCGACCGCGGCCGGGAACAGTCGCAACAATGTCACCAGGAATTACGAGATCAGCAAGCAGACCAAGCACACCCAGGAAAAGGGCGGGTCTGTCAAGCGGCTGTCCATCGCGGTTATGGTCGATGGATCCTATGAAAAGAGCGTTGACAAGGATGGAAAGACGAGTCTAAAATATCAGCCGCGAAGCTCTGAGGAAATGGCTAACCTGGACAAGCTGGTCAAGAATGCCATTGGCTATAATGAAGAGAGGGGCGATCAGGTGGAGGTGGCGAGCCTGCCTTTTGCCCTCTCCTCCGTGCCGGAGCCGGAGGTTGATGCCATGGAAAAATATCGGGCCATAGCGGAATGGCTGACCATGCCCTTGGTTTATCTGCTGGTAGCGGTTCTGGTACTCCTCTTTATCGTCAAGCCGTTTATGAAAATTCTCACCGCCAAGCCGGTGGAGCGCCATACCGATGGAACCGTTTCCATGCTTGGCGGGCATGGCTCCGCAACCGGCGGGATTGCAGGCGAGGAGGAGGATCTCACCCTCGCTCCGCGTGGGCTCACCGATCAAGAGCGAATCTACCGTCTGGCTCAGAGCGATCCTGACCGGGCAGCTGATCTGGTGCGCCGCTGGCTGCGGGAAGAGGCTTAATCCATGAGTAAAGCTGAGAAAAAGAGCGGGGAATCCCTTACCGGCCCGGAGAAAGCGGCAGTCTTTCTGCTCACGGTGGGGGAGGAATTCGCCTCCCAGGTTTTCCAGAGGCTCGATCCGGAGGATATCAAGCAGGTTGGCCGACAGATGGCCAGGATCGACAAGGTCGATAAAGAGGACCTTACTGCCCTGGTCAATGAATTCAAGTCCGACAGCGGTGACACCGATATCTTTCTTTCCGGTAATGAGCTGCTGGAATCCGCGTTGAAGCGGGCAATGTCCAGCGACAAGGCCCGTGAAATCCTGGATGAGATCCGTTCCGACTGGAAGTTGACCCTTTTTCAGAAGGCGAGAAAGCTCGAGCCCAAGGTGCTGGTCAACTTTCTGCGCAACGAACATCCCCAGACCGTGGCCCTGGTCCTCTCCGTGCTGGAGCCGACCCAGGCGGCGCATGTCATTATGGAGTTCAATGAGGATGTGCAGGTGGAAGTCATGATGCGCATGGCCGAACTCGACAAGGTAAGCCCTGAGATCCTGGTGGATGTGGACCGGGTACTGCAGGACGAACTCCTTTCCGTTGAGGGCATGGAGGGCCAGCGTCTTGGCGGGGTTGCGGCCGTGGCGGAAATTCTGAACAATGCCGATCGAGGGCTGGAGGCGTCTATCCTCGAAGGGATTGAGGAACAGCGCGAAACTCTGGCCGATGAAATCCGCCGGCTCATGTTTGTCTTTGAAGATCTTATGGGTGTGGATGATCGAGGGATCCAGGCAATTCTCAAGGAGGTCAGCACCGATGATCTGAAAATGGCTCTCAAGGTAGCCTCCGAAGAACTCAGGACCAAGGTGTTTGGCTGCATGTCTTCGCGGGCCGTGGAAATGCTCAAGGAAGATATGGAAATAATGGGGCCGACCCGGATAAAGGATGTCGAGGCTGCCCAGCAGGCCATACTCAAGATTGCCAAGCGGTTGGAGCAGGAAGGCAAGATCCAGCTTACAAGCGGTGGCGGCGAGGACGAATTTGTCTAAGGTTATCAAATTGCAGCAGGATAAGGTGGTGCAGACTGCGCCGAGCCTGGAAACGGAAGAGTTTCTCTCTTTTGAGGATTTCTGGCAGGCCAAGCCTGGCAGCGCCGAAGCCAAACAGATTGCAAGGCACAGGTCGCCGCAGGAAATTGCCATGGAGGAAGCAGCGAATATCATGCGCCGGGCCGGGGAGCAGGCGGAAAGCCTCAGGCAGGAGGCTTATGCCGAGGGTCTGGCCAGGGGTGAGGCGGCGGGCAAAGCGGCAGGGCTGGCTCAGTATGAGCAACAGCTGCAAAAGTTTGCCGCCCTGTTTGCCTCCCTGAATGGGAAGCAGGAAGAGATTCTGCGGCAGCATGAGGAGAGTATGCTTGCCCTGATCACCACCATGGTTGGCAGGCTGGTGTACCACGAGGTTTCCGTTAATCCCCTGGTTATTCAGGCCTGTCTCAAAAAGGCCATGGAATTTGTGGTGGAAAACTCCACGGTGCGGATTCATCTGAATGGTGATGACTTTGCCCGGCTGAAAAAGGCGAGTCTGGAGAATTCCCGCCTGATCGAGGGCAAAAATCGGCTCCAGCTTGTCGAGGACCCGAATATTGCCGCGGGCGGCTGTCTTTTGAAAACGGATTTTGGCGAGATCGACGCCACTCTGGATAATTGCAAGACAAGACTGGATGCCGCGGTCGAACAGGCATTTCACGCGGCGATGGCCGCGGATGCGTAACTATCCAGCAGCACCCATCTTGCGGCGATCGGGCCAGCTCACGTACGATGTACGCTTCGCCGTCCCGCTTACCGCAACCTGGGCACTGCTGAATAGTTACGCGAATACTGTCGATGCTTATAGCTCAAGGATGATGACCCCATGAACCTCTCCCACTGCCTTCAGGTTGCCCAGGATACCTCGCTCGTCAGCGTGGGCGGCCGGGTGAACCAGGTCATCGGCATGGTTCTTGAGAGCCTGGGCCCTGGAATTCCGGTGGGCAGCATCTGCGAGGTCTCGGTTTTCAAGGGTAAGAGCATGGTACTGGCCGAAGTGGTCGGTTTTCGGGAAGGGAGGGTCCTGCTCATGCCCCTGGGCGAGATGCGCGGGGTTGAACCGGGCAGCGCCATCCGGCTGGTGGGGGGACAGGCCGGGGTGCCAGTGGCCGAGTCCCTGTTGGGCCGGGTTATTGACGGCCTGGGCAATCCCATGGACGGCAAGGGGCCGCTGCGGCCTGAGGCTCTCTATCCCCTTTATGCCGAGCCCTTAAATCCCATGGAGCGGGAGCGCATCCGTGAGCCGGTGGACGTGGGGGTGCGGGCAATCAACGGCTTGCTGACCCTGGGCAAGGGGCAGCGCATCGGGATTCTCGCCGGTTCCGGGGTGGGGAAGTCCACCCTGCTCGGCATGATTGCCAGGCATACGGCCGCCGACATCAGCATTATCGCCCTGATCGGTGAGCGGGGCCGGGAGTTGAAGGACTTTATCGAGCGGGATCTAGGCCCCGAGGGGCTGGCCCGCTCCGTGGTGGTGGTGGCCACCTCGGATCAGCCGCCCCTGGTGCGGATGCGCGGGGCTTATCTGGCCACGGCGATCTCCGAATTTTTCCGCGACAAAGGCCGCGACGTGATCCTGATGATGGATTCCGTTACCCGCTTTGCCATGTCCAGCCGGGAGGTCGGCCTGGCCATCGGCGAGCCGCCCACCTCGCGCGGCTATACCCCTTCGGTGTTCGGCCAGCTTCCCAAATTGCTGGAACGGGCGGGAACCTGCATGGGCAAGGGGAGTATCACCGGCATCTACACGGTGCTGGTCGAGGGTGACGATATGAACGAGCCCATCGCCGATGCAGTGCGCTCCATCGTGGATGGCCATATTGTTTTGAGCCGGGATCTGGCGAGCCAGGGCCATTATCCGTCCATCGAGGTCATGGGCAGCGTCAGCCGCTGCATGACCGATGTGGTGCCCAAGGATCAGGTGCGCATCGCCCATAAATTTCTGGAGGTCATGGCCACCTACCGCCGCTCGGAAGACCTGATCAATATCGGCGCCTATGCCAAGGGCAGTAATCCGAAAATCGACAATGCTATTACCATGATCGACAGATTGAACGGTTATCTTAAGCAGCAGGTGGAGGAGAAGGTTTCCTTTGCCGAAAGCGGTCGGCAGCTGGCGGCGATTTTTGCCGCGGGCAGCTAAGGCGTTATGGGAAAGCCTAAGTGATGAGCCTCTTGTAAAAGAAACCGTATGTATTGTTGCCGTCATTCCGGCGAAGGCCGGAATCCAGTGTTTACGGACAGTCGCAACAAGTTTGGACCCCGGCTTTCGCCGGGGTGACGAATTTTGCAAGAGGCTCTGATGAGAGGGAATAATGGCCTATCATTTCAAGCTTGAAACAGTTCTTGGCCTGCGGCGGAATCTGGAAGAGCTTGCCCAGCAGAAACTGGCCAGGGAGCTTAATCTTCTTGAAGAGCAGAAGCTACAACTTGCCGCGCTCAGGCAGCAGAGGCAGGATTTGATTGTCGAGTTTGAAGATAAAAAGCGCCGGCAGATGTCGGCCCCGATCTTTGCCTTTTATGTGGAGGGCATTTTCCGCAAGGAGCAGGAGGTCGCGGCTGGACGGGCCATGGTGGAGGCCCAGCAGGGCGCCGTTGCCCGGGCCAGGGAAGAACTGACCGCCAAGGTGCAGGATAAGAAGGTGATGGAAAAGGCGAAAGAGCGGGATTACCAGAAATTCCTGCTGGCCGGCTTGAAGAAAGAGCAGAATGAGGCGGACGAGCAGATGGTGCTTCGTTTTGGCCGCAAGGGGAATCTTCACTAAGGCAGGGGCAGGGTTCCGCTACTCCCCGGACGAGATCATGAAAAAACGCAACTTCAGGCACCTCATTAAAATTTCCATCGTGCTCTTGATCCTGGCCATAACTATTCCCGCTTTTACCGAGGAAAAACCGCCAGTCAAGCTCTCCCCCCAGGATATCTCCGTTTCCGCGGGGCTGAAAGAGCGGGAAGAGGCGGTGGCCGCCAAGGAAAAAGCTCTGGCCGAAAAGGAAAAGGAACTCGCCGCCCTGAATAAAGAGGTGGACGAAAAGTTCACCAAGCTCAATGCCCTGCAGGAAGAGCTGAAGGGTCAGCTCGGCGGAGCGGTCAAGGGCAAGGATCAGCAGTTTAAAAATCTGATTAAGATTTACAGCGCCATGAGTCCATCCAAGGTGGCTCCCCTGCTCGACAAGATGGAAGATGTCGAGGTGGTGGAGATCTTGCGAGCCATGAAGACGGATGCCGTGGCGAAGATCATTCCCAAGCTGGTGCAGGACAAGGCGGTGCGGGTGAGCAGGCTTCTGGGTCTGCCCTGAAAAAACCTACCACAAATCCATCTGCTCTTCCATGATGCCGATCAGGGCGATGGCCGCCTCAGTGCCGGTCGGGGTGACCGCGGCGGCAATGGCCATGCCTTGGGTGATGGACTCTTCCGGGGTATTGTAATTAAGCCCCCATTCGACGGCAAACTTTTCCGCCACCATAATCTTGCTGTCCAGGAGATCCGCCACCCAGCCCCAGTCGGGATCGCCCTTGTAGGTATGGGCCGAATCCAGGATGGCGGAAACCAATTCGCCGCGGGAGGCGAGGCCCTCGGCCAAAGCGCCGCTCCAGAAGGCCAGGCCTTCGGCATCCGGCTCAGCTCTCCCAAGGGCATTCCTGTAGATCACCGTGACAAAGTCTTCGTGGCTCATGGTCGGGGAATGGTCGGTGAGTTCTTCGTACTGGACCCCGGCGTTATAAAAGGCCTCGGCGATCTGGTCAATGGTGTAGCCGGCCTTAAATATGTCAATCCAATAGGACAGGCCATCGGCATCCGGCACCCGGTTGAAAAAAGCGACATAAAGCTCTTCCAGGCGCTGCAACTGCGGAGTGGTGATGCTTGCGGCATTGGCCTCCACGGTCAGGTTGACGGTCTGGTCGTCGAACTGGATCCGTTCGATGTTAAGCAGGCTGTCGGTGAAGCTGCCGGGGCACTGCACGATCAAGCCACTTGCCGCTTTTGTGAGTGTGTGAGCGGCGAGATTGCCGTTGAAGACCGCAGTATCAATCCCGGCACTACCGTCGAGGATGTTGTTGCTGCTGTTGCCGGTAAGTATGTTGTTTAGGCTGTTGCCGGTAGCGTTGATCGAGTCGTTACCGGTCAAGATCAGGTTCTCGACGTTGTTGCCCAGGATGAAAGAGACCGAGGATTGGATCGTGTCGGTCCCGTCGCCGACATGCTCAATTACTGTATCTGTCTGGTTGTCCACCAGATAGGTGTCGTCGCCAGCTTCGCCTTCCATCTGGTCAGCGCCGTGGCCGCCGTCGATTAGGTCATTGCCCTCGCCACTGAAAAGGGTGTCGTTGCCTGCCAGACCGAGCAGAGTGTCGGCGTAGGCGGTGCCATGCAGGTTGTCGTTATCGGGCGTCCCGGACTGATAGCCCATCACCTTGGGGGTCGCCAGCGAGGCGACCGACTCCGTCGTGCCATTGCTGTCGGTGTAGCGGACAACGGCCCGGATCTGCTGGCCGACCAGGGAGGGCGTGAGGGTTAGCGTGGGGCCGGTGTCGGCGTTGTGCCAGACGGTGCCGTCGAGGCTTGATTGCCACTGGTAGCTTATGACCCCCAGGCCGTCGGCATCGGTCAGGGTATCCGTTGCGGTCAGGATGTGACCTTGGGTCGCCGTGCCGCCAACGCCAACTGTTCCGATGGGGATATTGTTGGCTGCGGCGATGTTTATCAGAGTACTGCCGGTTGCCGCCAGCGCCCCGCCGCTGCCCTGGGCTCCGGTATTGCCGTCGCTGAAGGTCCAGTCGATCTGCACCGGGGCCGGCGGCGTACCGCCGGTGTTGGCGTAGGCAATCGAGCTCAGCGCCTCATTCACCTGTGCCTGAGTGGCGTTGACATCGAAGGCAAGGGTGAGCAACCCTCCATCGTTGGCGCTTACGGTACCGATCGTCGTACCCGACAGGGTCAGGACTCCGCCCGGTGTCAATGGGCCGAGATTACCGCTGGCGGAGAACAGATCGTGGGCATCGGCGCCGCCGTGGCGGGCTAGTGACAGGACGGCGCCGGCGTAGTTTCCCGTGGCATCGAGTTCGAGGTCGAAGACTGTGGCCGTGCGGTCGAGAATTACGGGCGTACCTTGTTCCCGGTAGGTCGGGATGCCGAAGCTCGTATCCAGCGTGCCGTCGCTGTTGTAACGCGCCAGGGCGAATCCGTCGCCACCGGCGACGAGAATCTTGCCGTCGGACTGAACCTCTACAACGCCACCGGCATTGGCAACAAGAATGCCGCCGGTCGCGAAACCAGTATCCAACGAGCCGTCGGAGTTGTAGCGCACTAGGACGGCAGGATGATTCTGCCCTGCCGGAATCGTTACGCCGGGGGCAATTTCGATGGTCGGTTCAGGATCCGAAGGGTAGGAGATAAAACCGAAGAAGGAACCGTAACCGGACACCAGGATTTTGCCGTCATTCTGGACAACAAGACTCTTTACGTCTATGGACCATATGGACTGAAACGCAGTTCTGACTATGCCGTCTCCACTGAAATCGAGATCCAGGCTTCCATCGCTGTTGTAGCGCACGAGCGCTAGCTGATTACCCGATTGGCCGGCCTGCAATATCTTGCCATCGGCTTGTACTGCCAGGGCAGATGCGATGGCATAACCGGTGGAACCTATATCGGTCGTCAGCTTGCCATCACCACTGAAACTGGTGTCCAGCGATCCATCCGCGTTGAAGCGTGCCACGGCAAAGGTGGTGTCTGCAGAGATTCCCGCTGTGCCGGCAATGAGGATCTTGCCATCGTCAAGAATCGCAAGATTGTTTTTGCCATAGTGGCTTCCGCCGGTGAAACCGGCAGTGGCAATGCCATCGCCATTAAAGCTGGTATCCAGGGTGCCGTCGGGGTTGTAGCGCACCAAGGCAAAATCATCTCCGCTGGCCATGAAGTCGGCGCTGCTGCTTCCAGCGACCAGGATCTTGCCGTCGTCCTGGACGGCAATGCTGTAGGCCGGATCCCTCCACGAGTCCAAGTCAGTGGTGAGTTTGCCATCGCCGCTGAAACTTGTATCCAGGCTGCCATCGACGTTGTAACGGACCACGACAACCTCCGGGTCGTTGTCATTCGCATCCTTTCCGTAACCTGCCACCACAATCTTGCCGTCCTGTTGGATGGCGACATCTCTTGCCCGGTCTGCTCCGGAGCGGATATCCGTTGTCACCTTGCCGTCAACACCGAAACTTGTATCGAGCGATCCATCGACATTGAAGCGCGCCACGACAAAATCGGCATAGTCGGTCAGATAGCCGTCCGTCTTGCCGCCGACCAGCACGATCTTGCCGTCCGCCTGCACGGCCATACTGGTCGCGCCAAGGTAGTTTGGCCCAGAGTAGGTGTTGGTCTTGGTTGCGCCAAGGCGAATGGAGGGTGCATCGTTGGTCGGAGTAACGGTGACCTGCAGGTCATGCGTGCCGCTCGAAAAGGCGGTGGTCCCGCCGTTGATCCAGGTATTGGCCAACTGCGGCAGGTCGTTGGTCGAGGCAATGCCGGAGGTCTGATCCCAGGCGCGCAGCGTGAGGCTGGCAATGCCGGCACTATCCGGCCATGGCTGGAAGCTGATCTCGCTGTTCGCATCGAGAAGCAGCGCTTCTGAAGACGAAGGGTTCGACAGAAAGTTCCAGGTACTGCCGTCGGTCGAATAGGTCCAAACGCCCAGGGATGAAATCCCGACGCCAACGACGGCGATTCCCTGCAAATCCCCGGAGTCGGCGTCGGCGAAATCGGTGCCGGCCAGCACCGACGAGACGCGAATACCCGCGGGGGAGGAATCCTCGGCAATATCCGCCAGGGTTGATGTGCCCGAGATCGTGGGCGCCGCGTTTAAGCCTGTCTCGTCTGGCCCCAAGGTCGCGACATGCCCCGCCAGTTGGATCAAGCTGCCATCAAAGTCGACGCCGCTGCCGCTGCCCTTGATGTAGAGATAGCCGTTGCTGCCGTCGTCGAAAAACACCGTGGTATTACTGATGAAGGCGTCGGCCTGGATGCCGGCGAGCGTCGTGGCGACATTCGCCTGATAAGCATAGGCGAGCGGTTGCCGGGCGACTCCGCCCATGCCGACGAAGTCGAGCGTATCGCCGCTGGCAAAATCGGTGATGACGTCTATTGCCGTAGCTGTCGAATCGGTCTTGGCGGTGTAGCGGAAGATGTCGCCGCCGGCCCCGCCGCTCAGGGTGTCGCTGCCGCTGCCGCCGATCAGCACGTCGTTGCCACTACTACCGACGAGCATGTTGGCGCCAGCATTTCCGATCAGTGCGACTCCGGCCGACATTGCCGTGGCATTGACATTGAGTGCAAGTGTGCCGTTCAAGGCTCCGCTATCATCGCTGATCGCGACCGTCTGGATGTTGGAGATGTGGCTCGACAGCGTCAGCGTGTCGCCGTCGAGCGTGCTGGTGAACCGAATTTGGTTGATGCCACCACTGCTGCCACCCTCACCGTCGATGTATTCGTTAGTACCGTGGTCAGTCCCGGCGGCAATCAGGAATACGTCGTTTCCTGCGTTGCCGTTGAGCAAATCGTTACCGTCGCCGCCGACCAGTGTGTCGTCGCCAAAGCCACCGTAAAGCGAGTTGTCACTGCCGTTACCGACCAAGTGGTTGTTGCCGGCGTTGCCGACGATTATGGTGAAATCGTAAGCGCCAACGGTAGCGGAAGCGTCGATGTTGATATCGCCGTCGGCCACCGCCAGACGAACCGTGCTGATGTGGCTGACCAGAGACGTGAGCACAAGAGTGGCGGCACCAGTGCCCGAGTAACTCAGTTCGTTGATTCCGTTGCCGCCGTCTATGATCTCTCCGACCGCAAAATCCGTGACCGAGTTGATCAGGAACACGTCATCGCCCTCGCCGCCCTGCAGGCTGTCGGCACCCGCGCCGCCAATTAGCTTGTCATTCTCCGCGCCGCCGTCGATGGTGTCGTTGCCTGCGCCGCCGATCAGTACATTGCGACCGCTGTTGCCGATCAGCCTATTGTCAAGTTCGTTTCCCGTCACGGTTGCGTAATAGCTTCCGAGCATGGTCACGTTTTCTACGTTATCGGGTAGCGATAATGTTCCGTAGCTCAGAATGGTGTCGTTGCCACCGTCCACGAGTTCAATCACCTCGACAAAACTCCCGACGTAGGTGTCGTCGCCGGCACCACCGATCATCGTGTTGTTGCCGAGCCAGTCATCCAGAACATCGTTGCCATCGCCACCGCTCAAGACGTCGACGTGTGTGTCCGAGCCGATGATGATGATTTCGCTGCCGTAGCCGCTTAGGGTGAGATCGGTTGCGGCACCTTCGCCGATCAGGATGTCGTCGCCGGCCCCGCCATCGAGACTATCGTTACCCTCGGACCCGATCAGACTGTCATTTCCGTCAAGTCCGTGAATTACGTCCGGATTCAAGCTCCCGGATATCGTGTCATCGCCCGTCGTTCCGGTTATCAGGTTCGCGACAGTGAGCAGGAATACGTCCGACACGGATGCGTTGCTGCTGTCGGTACCGGTCACCCGGACGTACATCCCTCCTACCGCGCTACTCGGCGGTACGCCGCTGAAACTGCGCAACGCGCTATCGAACACGAGCCAGCCTGGCAGCGCGGTGGCGTTCGATAGCGTCGCGGTATAGCTCAACGTGTCGCCGGCATCCACATCAGCAAAAGTATTTGCCGGGACAACAAAAGAAAACGGGCTTTCTGCGATTGCGGTTTCGTTCGAGATCGGATTTGAAAGCGTCGGGGCGTGATTGAAGATGACGCTTACTGTAGTGCTGCCACTTGCCACCATCGCCCCGCCACTGCCCTGATCACCGGTATTGCCGTCGCTGAAGGTCCAGTCGATCTGCACCGAGTCGGGCGGTGTTTCGCTGGTGTTGGCATAGGCGATGGAGCTCAGCGTCTCATCGACGCGCGCCTGAGCGGCCTCGGCATTGAAGCTGATGGTGAGCATTCCGGCGGCATTGGCGCTTACGGTGCCGATTGCCGTGTGGGACAGGACCAAGGCTCCGCCCGGTGTCAGCGGGCCGAGGTTGCCGCTGGCGGAGAACGCATCATGGGGATCGGCACCGCCGTGGCGGGTGAGCGTGAGCGAGGCGCCGGAGTAGTTTCCCAAGGCGCCAATATCCCAAGAATAACCACCTATGGCGCCAAGCTCGACGTCTTTGATGGTGGCAGTGGGATCGAGAACCACCGGCGTTCCATGCACTTCGTAGGTCGGAATGCCGAAGCTGGTATCCAATGTCCCGTCGCTGTTGTAGCGCGCCAAGGCAAATCCGGCACCGCCGGCGACGAGGATCTTGCCATCAGGCAGAACACTGATAACGGCTCCGCTGTCCGCAACGAGCATGCCGGCATCGCCGAAACCCGTATCGAGCGAGCCATCGGTGTTGTAGCGCACGAGCATGGGGGCGGTTTGAATCATCGGATCCGGACTTGATCCGTAGTAGTGACAGTTACCGGATACCAGAATCCGTCCATCGTTCTGCACAAGTACGCCTTGGCCGTTGATGGAATATGCCGACGGGAACGCGGTGGTGACGATGCCATCACCGCCAAAGCCAGCATCCAGACTGCCGTCCGAGTTGTAGCGTGCCACCGCAAACTGGTGATCCGTTTGGCCGATAGATCCGGCGAGCAATATCTTCCCATCCGGCTGAAGGGTGACGGCAGATCCCCAGTCGTAACCGGCCCCGATGTCGGTGGTCAGCTTGCCGTCATCACTGAAACCGGTGTCCAGCGAGCCGTCGACGTTGTAGCGCGCCAAGGCGAAGTCTGATTGGCCGGCAGCGTCGGCTGTTCCCGCGACGATAATCTTGCCATCGCCAAGAATGACCACATCTTGCGCGGTATCGTTTCCGCCTGCGAAGTCGGTAATAGCGATACCGTTGCCATTGAAGCTGGTATCCAGGCTACCGTCGGTGTTGTAGCGGACCAAAGCAAAATCGTAGTTCCCGGAGTTACCGACACCGTATCCCCGGTCTCCCGCAACAAGAATCCTCCCGTCGCTCTGGACGGCGACGCTATGGCCTACGTCCTGATATGAGCCAACAAGGTCTGTAGTGAGTTTGCCGTCGTCGCTGAAGCTGCTGTCGAGGCTGCCATCGGCGTTATAGCGAACCAAAACTATTTCTGCATCGTAGCTGTTCGTTTCATAGCCAGAGCCTGTTACCACGATCTTGCCGTCTTGCTGCATGGCGGCATCCTCGACCCATTCGTTCCCGGTTCGGATGCCAGTGGTAACCCTGCCTCCGACACCGAAATTTGCATCGAGCGATCCATCAGCGTTGTAGCGCGCCAAGGCAAAATCGGTATTGCCGTTCGGATTGCCGTCATCGACGCCAGCCAGAACGATCTTGCCGTCGACTTGAACGTTGATGCTATTGGTGGTGACAAGGTTGGACGCAGAAGGGAGCCTGACGATGTCCCCGCCGACACGAATTAGCGGTGCATCATTGACCGGAGCGACCGCAATTTGCACGGTATGCGTACCGCTGGAAAGGGCGGTGATTCCGCCATTGACTGTGGTGTCGGCAGTCTGCTGCAAATCCCTTGTCGTGGCCTGCCCGGATGTCTGATCCCAAGCCCGCAACGTGAGACTGGCGCTCCCGTCGTAATTCGCTTGGGGCAAAAAGCGGACGTAGCTGTCGGGATTGAGGAGTATGGCCTGCCCGTTCGAAACTGTCCCGAGTCCGATCCATGTGCTGTCGTCGATCGAATACTGCCAGAGGCCCGAGGCCACGGTTGAGGCTCCAACAACCGCGATTCCTCCCAAATCCCCGGGATCAAGGTCGGCGTAATCCGTGCCGGCCAACAAAGTCGACACGCGAATCCCCGTAGGTGAGGAATCTTCTTCGATACCAGGCAGGGTCGAGGTGCCCGAAATCGACGGCGCCCTGTTCAGCGCCGTGATCTCGCCGCTACCCAGCACCGTCGTAGGCCCAGCCAACTGGATCAGGCTGCCATCGAAGTCGACGCCGCTGCCGCTGCCCTTGATGTAGAGATAGCCGCTGCTACCATCGTCGAAAAATACCGTGGCATTGCTGATGGATGCGTCGGCCTGGATGCCGGCGAGCGTCGTGGCGACATTCGCCTGATAAGTATAGGCGAGCGGTTGCCGGGCGACTCCGCCCATGCCGACGAAGTCGAGCGTATCGCCGCTGGCAAAATCGGTGATGACATCCATTGCCGTCGCTGTCGAATCGGTTTTGGCGGTGTAGCGGAAGATGTCGCTGTCGGCCCCGCCGTTCAAGGTGTCGCTGCCGCTGCCGCCGATCAGCACGTCGTTGCCATCGCCACCATCGATGCGGTCGCTGCCGGCAGCGCCGTCGAGTGTGTCGTCGCCCGCCAGGCCAACGATGGCCTCGTCGGCGCTGCCGCCGGTCAGCGCGTCATGCCAGTCACTGCCCTGTATTGTAGTGAGAGCGACAGCAATGCCAAATATCCCGCTGGCCGTGTGGCCGCTCTGGTCCGCAACACTAACCTGGACCTCGATGGAACCCAAATCCGCCAGCATGGGTGTGCCGCTGAAGCTGCGGGCGTCGGGATCAAAGACCAGCCAGGCCGGCAGGGCAGCGCCGTTCACGAGGGCAGCGCTGTAACTGAGGCTGTCGCCGGCATCGCCATCGACAAAGGTATCGGCGGGCAGGGCAAGACTGAAGGCCTGCCCTTCGATAACCGCTTGATCGGCAATAAGGCGGGTAAGCGCGGGCGAGTATGCCGCCGCCGAAACTGCTACCACACTGCTGCCGGAGGTGCTGATCGCCTGCCCCAGACCCTGGTCACCGGTATTGCCGTCGTTGAGAGTCCACTCGATACGTACCTCCGCCGGAGGGGCAACATTGGTGTTCTGGTAAGTGATGTGTTCGAGCGTTTCCTGCAACAGCGCATGCGTTGCGACGGTTTCGCTGCTGTCGAGGGATATGACCAGTGTGCCGGCGGAGTGGCCGAAGGTGGCGAAAACCTGCCCCGCGCTCTGTATGGAGTTTCCCGTGATGGAAATCGAACTTCCGGAAAAATCGAAGCCGAACACATCGTCAGCATTGGCGTCGTCAAAGCGGGCCAGCGTTACCGAAGCACCGGCGTAATCGCCCGCCCCGGCGTTCAAAGCATCCAGTTCCGCATCGCTGAAGGCCAGACTGGTATCGAGCAAGATGGGCGTGCCGCCGGCGTGGAACAGCCTGAGGGCATCGCTGGTTGGTTCGGACTCGAAAGCCGTGTCGAGACTGCCGTCGCTGTTATAGCGGATGACGACGAAATCGGAGTCCCAGTGAGGGCCGCCGGTCTTGTAACTTTGCCCCACCACCACGATCTTGCCGTCCGCCTGGACGGCGACGCCGTAGCCATCGTTGCTGACGCCATTGACATCCGTGGTGACCAGGCCGTCATCGCTGAAACTGGTGTCAAGGCTGCCGTCGCTGTTGTAACGCACCAGGGCCACGTCATCATCGCTGCCATTCCAGCTGGAACCTGCCACCACGATTTTGCCGTCGGTCTGCAAGGCAATGCGGCTGGCATAGTCATAGTTGCTGCCGATGGCGGTGGTCACCATTCCATCGCCGCCGAAGCCGATATCGAGGCTGCCGTCGGGGTTGTAGCGGACCACGGTAAAATCGCCGCCGTTGTTGCTGCTTCCCGCAACGAGTATCTTGCCATCGGTCTGCAGCGCCAGGTATTGGTCCTTAACATTGCTGGCGGCGATGGCGGTAGTCAGTCGGCCATCGCCGCTGAAATTGGTATCGAGACTGCCGTTGCTGTTGTAGCGGGCCAGGGCAAAGTTGCCATTGCTGCTGCCGGCGACCACGATCCTGCCATCCGCCTGAACCGCGACGGCGGTGCCGTAGTCGTTGCTGCTGGAATCGATATCGGTGGTGACCCCACCGCCGGTCCCGAAGCTCGTATCGAAGCTGCCGTCGGCGTTGTAGCGCAACAGGGCAAAATCCATGTGGGCGCTGCCGCTGTATCCAGCGAGCAGGATCTTGCCGTCGGCTTGCACGGCGAGGCTCCGTCCTACGGTGTTGTTGCTGCCGAAGGTGGTGGTGAGCTTGCCGTCGCTGCTGAAGGTGGTGTCGAGGCTGCCATCCGCGTTGTAGCGAGCCAACGCCGAACTCCAGTTGGCGCTGTTGCCGCCCACACTGGCCAAAACGAAGCCGGTCGCACCGATGTAAGTCTTTCCCGCCACCAGAATCTTGCCGTCCGCCTGGGTTGCGACACTGTAGGCGTAGTCGTCGCTCGAACCGATCGCGGTGGTCAGCTTGCCGTCGCCGCTGAAACTGGTATCGAGGCTGCCGTCGGGGTTGTAGCGCACGACGGCAAAGTCGTAATTGCTGCCGTCGTAGCTGAAGCCCGCCGCCAAAAGTTTGCCGTCGGCTTGCAGGGCGAGCGCGCGTGCGTCGTCGCGGTCGGTGCCGACCGGAGTGGTGACGATACCCGGCGGCAGGGTGCTGAAATCGGGGGCGGTGTTGGCATGGCTGATCGCCGTGATGCTGACCGTGGTGCTGCCGGTGACGCTGCGCGGCATGTCCGCCAGGGGAGGGAGTGGCTCGCCGGCGACGATCTGGCTGTCGGTCAGGGTCCAGTCGATCTGCACCGACGCCGTGGGCGCAAAGCCCATGTTGCGGTAGGCGATGTGTTCCAGCACATTGTCCACCAGCGCATTGGTCGCCATCGTTCCACTGCTGGTGAAGGCGATGCGCAACGTGCCGTTGTTCTGGCTCCAGGTGCCGAAGGCCAGGCCGCCGGCGAGCAAGCTGTTGCCCTCGACGGTAAATGCGGCACCGGTCGCAACGAAGTCGAAGGCGTCGTCGCTGCGAGCGCCGCCGTGACGCGACAGCGTAACCCTGGCCCCGGCGTAATCGCCGGCCCCCCCGTTGCGGGCGTCGAGTTCGGCGTCGGCGATCATCACGCTGGAGTCAAGGACCACGGCCGCGCCGAGGGTGGTGAAGGCCACCGTGCCGCCCAGGGAATCGGCGGCACCGAAACTGGTATCGAGGCTCCCGTCGGCATTGAAGCGAGCCAGGGCGAAGCCGTTGGTGTTGAATCCACCCAGAAGAATCTTGCCATCTGGCTGGAGAGCAAGGCTGCGACCATAGTCGTCACCGCCAAAGTTTGCGCTGACTTTGCCGTCGGTGTCGAAGTCTGTGTCGAGTGAGCCGTCCTCGTTGTAACGTGCCAGCATGAAACCAGTACCGCCCGATCCGCCAAGCAGAATCTTGCCGTCGGCCTGGAGTGCGACGCTAAATCCGAGGTCGTACATACTGCCCAAATCCGTGGTGAGTTTGCCGTCGCTGCCGAAGCTGGCATCGAGGCTGCCGTCGGCGTTGTAGCGCGCCAAGGCGTAGTCTCTAACCGTGGAGTTGGTGTCCCCGCCGATGAGGATCTTGCCGTCTTCCTGAACAACAACACTTCGACCAGAATCGTTACCACCGAAGTCCGTAGTCAGTTTGCCGTCACCATCAAACGTGGCGTCTAGTGAGCCATCGGTGTTGTAAAGCACCAAGGCGAAGTCACCGTAGCTTTGGCCCGCCAGGAGTATCTTGCCGTCGGCCTGGATGGCAACGCTGTCCCCATGCTCGTAAGTGCTGCCGAAGTCGGTTGTGACCTTGCCGTCGGCATCGAACGTCGTATCGAGAGAGCCATCGGTGTTGTAGCGAACCAAGGCAAGGTCTCCGTTGCCTTCGCCTCCAACCAGGATTTGTCCATCCGCCTGAACCTTGATGCTGTGGCCTGCAGCGGAAATGCCGAAGTCAGTAGTGAGTTTGCCACCAGCGCCGAACGTCGCATCGAGAGAGCCATCGGTGTTGTAGCGCGCGAGCGCAAAGCTGCCGTTGCTTTCCCCTCCAAGAAGAATCTTGCCGTCGTCCTGAACGGCTATGCTTCTGCCATAGTCGTGACTGCCGAAGTCGGTCGTGAGTTTGCCGCCGGTGCCGAAGGTGGCATCCAGCGAGCCGTCGACGTTGTAACGCGCCAGGGCGAAGTTAAAGTCGCTATGCCCACCCAGCAAGATCTTGCCGTCGGCCTGGACGGCAACGCTCCAGCCTTGGCCGAAGATGCCAACGCCGGTGGTGACTCTGCCATCTCCCATGGTGAATGTTGGAGCTGTATTTGCCATCGTAATTTCCCTTGGTTCCAATTTGACGTGTGTCTTCCATCTGGCGCTGGCATATCAGCAAATGAATAGTAAGCGACCGATTCACAAGGCTTATTGTTTATATGATACTATCTTCGCGGCGTCTGCGGGACGCTGGTAAGTTATCCATGCATCTCTCCTTTTTTCCCCAGATTTTGCGGAATCAATCGCCTGCTTTACCGCAACATGGCTCCTGCCTGTCAATTTTCCCAGCCTCGAAAGCGTTGCTCCGGATTCTTCATGGGCTCGCCGGTAAAATTGTCTCCAGGCTTGGCTTACAAGCCGACTGCGGCTTGTCCCGAGAATCTGCTCACAACTGATCCCGCTTTGCTTAGATATCTATTGCAAAACATCGTCGATCGGGGTTGTCGGCTTATTGATGAAGGGATCATTCTCCCTAAGAACTGACTCAACAAAATCGCCGTTGCCGAGTATTCGCTCATCCCATGCCTGCCGATCTTCCAGGCTTTGCGACAGTGCAGTCGCAGAGCCCCCCTGCGTGAAACAATAAAGACACCAGGAATATGTTATCTGGTTGCGGGATATTGGCGGAAAAAGACAAACCTGTCAATTAAAAAGGTTAAATATCCCTGGTGTTATCGGCGACGTGGGGCCGGTGATTATCCGAGGCAAGAGTGCCCTGAAAAAACCTGCCACAATTCATCTGTTCTTCCGTAATATCCATCCCGTAGATCAACCGCCTGGGCAACAGGAAAAGTTGCGCATCCTACTCGTGGCTGATGCCGTCCGATAACCGGATTGGCTCGGCTCGGCTCGGCATTTTCTGATCTTTATTCTGCCCCCCGGTAATTCTTGCCCAACCGGGCCTCCTCGGTCATGCCCCGGTTTTTTATGGGGAATTCTTTTCCTGCTTCATCACTTTGTGGAGGCCTTGCGGCTGATTGCCTGTGCCGGCAGGTGATCGTCAACTGATTGATTTAACGTTATTATTTATATTTTTGTGTGGTTGATTCCATTGTTTGGCACACCTTTTGCTTATGGGTATTGGCAAGCATCGGCGAGTTCGATGCGGAACAGGTCAAAACTAACTCCGAGAGGGTTTTTTGTGGATTCAATAATGATTCCCATATTGCAGGCGCCCAAGGCTGTAGCCGCTGTTCAGGTGCAGACTGCGACCGGCAAAAAAATCGCCACTAATTTTTCCGATTATATGGCAGGCAAGCTTAGCATGGAAAGTCAGGGCAAAGGCGCGCTGTTCGGCATGGGGCAGGGCACGGCTGCGGTCGTCTCCGGCGCCGGGACTGAAGAGCCTTTGGCGGCAACCAATGTCGCCGCCCTGCTGGCCCAGTTTGTTCAGGATCTCAAGACGGCGGCCGAGGAAAAGAGCCTGGGCGCCGGGGCGTGGGCTTTTCCGGCGCCTGCTCCGCACCTCATGCAGAAGTTGGCCAAAGACGCGGGCATGAACGAAAGCCAGCTCGCCGGCCTGTTCGCCAAGGTCAAGAATCAGGATGGCAATCTGCCCCTGGCCGATCTTCTTGCTTCTTTTTCCCGTCATTTCCAGGGGTTGCAGAGCGAGGCGCCGATAACCGCACCGGAAACCGATCTGCCCTTGGTGCAGCTCATCCTGGAGCGCCTTGGAGTGCCAGTGGCACAGGTCGAGAAGATAAGCCAGGCCACGGTGCGGGGCGATAACAGCTTTGATCTGAAAAAGCTGGCCGAGCTGGTGCAGGGGATAGCCGGGGAAAGAATCGCCGACTTGAGTCCGCTGGAAGCCGAGCAGTTGCAGGACCTCCTTGCCGCAGCCGGGGTTTCGGCCCAGTTGCAGCGGGCTTTGCTGCCCGAGCGGCTGCCGGTGATCGAAGGTCTGGTGGAGACCGGCCCGCCGGTAACCATTACCCTGGGTCGCCTTAAAGACCTTCTTGGCCAGGCGGTTCAAGAGGTTAAGGGGAATCAGCTGCAGGCCGACCCCATCGCTTTTCTTACCGATCTTCGCGAAGTCCTGGCCAGGTCCGGTTTCGAGACTGCCGGACCGCAGCTTTCTTCCGCTGTTCAGGGGGCGGTGGCCGCTATTTTTGAAAAGCTCATGGAAAGCGTTGCTCCTGGCGAGGCGCAATCAGCTCGCGATTACTCCGCGGCAGCTCCGGTTAAGGAAGGGAATGATCAGGGGTACTGGCGGAATAGCTTCGTTGAAGATGGAGAACGGTCCATGGCCGCGCAGGAGAGCGACCGCTCACTTCTTCGCCGCATGCTTGAGCGTTTTGGCGTGCCGGCTTTTGAGGCGGAGAGAATCAGCAAGGCAGCCGCAGGGACAGATAATCCCTTTGCTTCGCGCGAAGTGTCTGAGCTGCTGCAGGGGTTGACCGAGGGAATAATTGCTCGTCTTACCACCAAGGCAGGTGAGGCCGGAGAAGCGGCGGAGTTTGCCGGGAATGGCATGGATCTGCAAAAGTTGACCGCATTAATGCAGAGCATGGAAGGCAAGCCGAGCCTGGAAAGTCAGGGCCAAGGCGCGCTGTTCGGCCTGGGGCAGGACACGGCAGTGCCTGCCGCCGGAGATGCAGAGCCTTTGGCGGCAACCAATGTAGCCGCCTTGCTGGCCCAGTTTGTTCAGGATCTTAAGACGGCGGCCGAGGAAAAGAATCCTGGCGCCGGGGAGTGGGCTTTTCCGGCACCTGCTCCGCAACTCATAGAGAAGATGGCCAAAGACGCGGGCATGACCGAGAGCCAGCTCGCCGGCCTGTTCGCCAAGATCAAGAATCAGGATGGCAATTTGCCCCTGGCCGATCTTCTTGCTTCTTTTTCCCGTCATTTTCAGGGGTTGCAGAGTGAGGCATCGATAACCGCACCGGAAACCGATCTGCCCCTGGTGCAGATCATCCTTGAGCGCCTCGGGGTGGAAGTGGCACAGGTCGAGAAGATAAGCCAGGCCACGGTGCGGGGCGACAATAGCTTTGATCTGAAAAAGCTGGCCGAGCTGGTGCAGGGGATAGCCGGGGAAAGAATCGCCGATTTGAGTCCGCTGGAAGCCGAGCAGTTGCAGAACCTTCTTGCCGCAGCCGGGGTTTCGGCCCAGTTGCAGCGGGCTCTGCTGCCCGAACGGCTGCCGGTTATCGAAGGGTTGGTGGAGTCCGCTCCGCCGGTAACCATTACCCTGGGTCGCCTGAAAGACCTCCTTGGCCGAGCGGTTCAAGAGGTTGAGGCCAATCAGCAGCAGGCCGACCCCAGCGCTTTTCTTACCGATCTTCACGAAGTCCTGGCCGGTTCCGCTCTCGAGACCGCCGTTCCGCAGCCTTCTCCCGCTGTCCAGGGGGCGGTGGCCGCCATCATTGAACAGCTTACGGAAAGCGTTGTTCCTGGCGGGGGATATTCCGCGCGCGATTACTCTGCGGCCGCTCCGGTTATAGGAGGGGAGGATCAGGGGGGCTGGCGGAATAACTTCGTTGAAAGTGACCGGGCACTTCTTCGCCGCATGCTTGAGCGTTTTGGCGTGCCGGTTATTGAGGCGGAGAGAATCAGCGAGGCAGACGCTGGGGCGGATAACCCCTTTGCTTCGCGCGAAGTGTCTGAGCTGCTGCAGGGGTTGACGACCGAGGAAATAATTGCTCGCCTTACCACCAAGGCAGGCGAGGCCGGCGAAACAACGGAGTTTGCCGGTAATGCCATGGACCTGCAAAAGTTGACCTCCCTTATCCGGAGGCTGACAGAGGAAAAAAATGCCGGTCCTGCCCCGGAGCTGGTTGAAATAACCGAGGCGCCGGTGCGGCAGGTTAATCCCGCCGACCTGCAAAAGATGGCCAGCCTGTTGCAGAGCGCGACAGAGGAAAAAATTACCGATCTCTTCTCGGAGGTGAGCAGGATCAGCAAGGGTGCGTTGCGTGGAGACAGCATCGCTGATTTGCAAAAGGTCGCTGATCTGCTGCAGAGCCTGACCGGAATAACAATCGCTGATCTTGATGCGACGGAAGTGGAACAGGGGCCGGTTGTTGAGGGCTTTGTCGAGTCTGCGCCGGCGGTGTCCCATATCCTGGACCGTCTGCAGAAGATGCTTGCTCAGGGCGTGCGCGAAGTGAAGGCCAACCGGCTGCAGGCGGATCCGCTTGCCTTACTGGCGGATCTCCAGGAGGTGTTGTCCCGCTCCGGGCTTGAAACAACCGATCCGCGCCCGTCTTTTGCTGTTCAGGGCGAGCTGGTTGCTGTTTTGGAAAAGCTCTCGAATATCGTTGAGCTGGCCAAGGTCGAGGTAAATCCGGGTTACGCCGTTGCCGAGCCGGTGCTGGAGAAAAATGACCCGGGGTACTGGCAGGAAAATATCGCCGGAAAAGAGAAGGGGGCTGTGGTTACCGCAACGTCGGCTTCCGAGCCCGATCTGCAGCATCTTCAGCTTTTGCTTGAGCGCCTTGGCGTGCCGGCGGCCGAGGTGAGCAGGCTCACAGAGGCGGCGATAGAGGGAGATAATACCTTTGCTCCGCGAGAAATGGCCGGCCTGGTCCAGAGGCTGACTGAGGAAAGAATTGTCGCCCTCACCACGGAGGTGAGCAAGCTCAGCGAGGCGGTTGTTAGGGGAGACAACACCCTTGATCTGCAAAAAGTAGCCGACCTGCTGCTGGGGCTGACCGGGGGAAAGAGCAAAGACCTCACCGCGGGGGATGACGGGCAGTTGCAGAACATTCCTGCCGATTCCGCCACGCCGGTGGCGTCTGCCCTGGATCTCCTGAAAAACATGCTGGCCCAGGGCGTGCGCGAAGTGAAGGCCAACCGGCTGCACGCGGATCCGCTTGCCTTTGTGGCTGAGCTCCAAGAGGAGCTGTCCCGGATCGGGCTTGAAACAGTTAGTCCGCGCCCGTCTTCCGCTGTTGAGGGAAATCTGGTTACTGTTTTTGAAGAGCTAATGGAAAGCGTTGATCTCGCCAAGGCCAAGGTTAATCCGGGTTCCGCTGTTGTCGGAGCGGGAATGGAGAAAAAAGATTTTGGCTCAGCGCAGGAAAGTGGCGCCGGAACAGAGACGGCGGCGGTGGCTGCCGCCACGCCGGAAACAGGGGAATTGCATGTTGAAGGCCGGGATGCACTGGCGGCTGGGAGCAGGAAAACCGGAACCAGTGGAGAGCTTTTTGCTGAAAACAATGGCCTCTTTCAAAGCGCTACCGCGGCATCGGCCAAGGGTGAGGCTGTGGCCGCAGCTTCAAGCCAGGCGGTCAGACCCTTTGTTCATATTTCTAATCTGTCCCCCGGTCTCCAGCAGCAGGGGTTCGCCCAGATATCCCAGGGCGTGCTTCAGGGGTTGCGCAACCAGGAGCATCATCTGGTTCTCACGCTCTATCCCAAGGAATTGGGCGAGGTAAAGGTGGAGATGACGGTGCGCGACCATCAGGTGGCGGTTTCTTTTGTCATGGAGAATTCCAGGGTGAAAGAGGTGCTGGAAAGCAACCTGGATCAGTTCAGGGAAAATATGGAAAAGCAGGGCTTTGCCCTTGGCGATTGCATGGTGTCCCTGAACAGGGATAACAACGGCAACGAAGCCTGGCAGCAGTTTCAGGCGGCTTCGCAGGCAAATAGCGCGGGCCGGCGTCGGACAACTCTGGCGGACCTGCCCGAGGATATTTTTTATCAACGGGTTCAGCCCGGAAATGGCCGCGCAAACGGCGTTGATCTGTTTGCCTGAAAAAAGTGATACTCGTTTAAGTCGCGTCTCTTTGCGCTTTAAACAAAACGAAAGAGGGAAAAAACAATGACTACCACGGCTGGCGCCAGTTCGACTCTGCCGATCCAAGATGCCCCGACCATGAAGACGGTGGGCAAGAAGTCCCTGGATCGCAGCGATTTCATGACCTTGTTCATTACCCAGATGCAGCACCAGGATCCGATGGAGCCCATGGACAGCACGGACATGGCCTCGCAGCTCGCCCAGTTCTCCAATATGGAAGCAACCATGAAGATGTCCGACAACCTGGAAAAACTGCTTGGCTACCAGGTATCGCAGAACAATCTCCAGCTTTTGTCCTTGATCGGCAAAGAGGTGCAGGGAGGAGGAAACACCATGGGTGTGGTGGGAGGCGCTGTTGCGACCACCAAATACACCCTGGCTGAAGCCACCGATTCCTGCCGAGTGGAGATTTATGACGCGGCGGGCAAGATGGTGGATACCATTGAGCTGGGTTATGTCCCCTCCGGCGTGCAGGAGTTGAGTTGGGATGCGACAACGCCCAGCGGCACCGTGGTCCCGGATGGTCAGTACAACTACAAAGTGGTTGCCATGAACGCCCTTGGCCAGAAGGTTGATGTGGGTTATCGGTCTACCGGCCGGGTCACCGGCGTGAATTTTGACGGAGGCAAGGCCCAGGTAACCGTGGATAAATCAATAGTGATGGATGTTGCCGACATCCTGGTGGTTCAGTGATGCCGGGAAAATGATGATGGTTTTGTAAAGAGAAAACTTTTGACCCAGGTCCGTAATAAAAATTGAAAGAGTGGCAAGATAGCCACTGTTGTAATCGCGGCTTTCGGCGACTTCAACAAAAACTCAAAGAGCAGGATAACAGGAGGTAGAGTATGGGTGTTTCAAGTTCGTTGTATGCAAGTATCAGTGGTCTCAGCACCATGGGCAACGCCATGAGCGTTCTTGGGGATAACGTTTCCAACGTGAACACCATCGCCTTTAAATCAAGCCGGGCAACTTTTCAGGATGTTCTTTCCCAGAGCGTGGCCACCGCAGCCGGCGCGGCCCAGGTCGGACGCGGGGTAACCATGACCACCATTGACGGTATCTTTGCCCAGGGTTCGTTTGAGTCCACTTCCACCGCCACCGATCTGGCCATCGGCGGCCAGGGTTTCTTCATGCTCCGGGCCTCGGGCAGCGCCGAGGCTGACATGTACACCAGGGCCGGTGAGTTCCGTTTCGACAACGAAGGCTTTCTGGTCAATCCCACCGGCAACTTCGTCCAGGGGTGGACCTTGGACACCACCTCCGGCGAGCGGCAGGGCACCATCGGCGATATCAATCTCGGCAAGACCACCCCGCCGGTGCAGACTACCAGCATCCAGGTCATCGCCAATGTGGACTCCCGGAAGAACAACGAGACCACCGAGCTTCGTCTGTATGATGCCTGGAATGGCACCAACCCCGCCCTGCCGGTGCCCTCCTCCCCCATCGATGTCAATGCCTACGAGTATACCACGGCTATCAAGGTTTATGACTCAGTGGGCGCAAGTCATGATCTTACCGTGTATTTCGATCGTACCAGCAAGGATAACGAGTGGGAGTTCCTGGTTACCTGCGAACCCAGCGAAGATCAGCGGAGTCTGAGCACCGGCCGCGATATCACCGGGGCACTGGACGGCAGCAATGACGAGGCTTCCATCTACACGCCGGACACCGCTTACAACTATCAGAATCACAAGGGTGCCGGAGCCCTGCTTTACGGAGTGCTGGATTTTTCCACTTCCGGGGCAATCAGCAATATGACCGCCTGGAACGTGCCGCCCGACGGTGCGGTGGACCCGTCCCAGAGTACCAATCTGCTCACCTTGACGAATACGGATCAGTACTACTCATTTGCCGCGAATTTCACCGGCGGTGCAACCAACCAGCAGATTGAGCTCAATCTCGGCGCCCGCTACAGCGGGCAGAGTACCCCTGTCTCCCAGATACTGGCCAGCGATGGCGCAGCCTATTCCAGTATTGGAACCGCAGCGCCGATCACCAAGGAAACCCTGTGGAATACGGTGTATGACGAGTCCGGGTCGGCGGTTGATACGTCGGCGGTGGTGAGTTATTCCGGATATAACCACAGCGGCGTCGAGGTTTCGGGCAGCTATACTTTGACCCCCACAGGCAGGGTGCAGGATCTGCTGGACGCCATGGGCACCACCTTCGGCAGTACATGCAGCATCGATGCAGCCGGACGCCTGCGCATGACCGATGACACCGGCGGCCCCAGCGGCCTGGCCGTTACCTCGTTTGCCTTCGACAGCGGCGTAAACCCCTTTGGCGGCACGACGGCGACGGTGATTCCCACCATCAAAAGCAGCGCCGGGAGGCTGCTTGATTCAAGCGGCGCATCAACTATTCTCGCCACGGACAATCTGACCGATGTCTATGGGACGGGCGGCCTTAGCAAGGTGGATAACGGCGATGTCTTCACCTTTGCCGGAAACAAGGTTGACGGCACTACTCCTGCTGCCCTGGTCTTCACCGTTGGCGCTGCAGGCAACACCACGGTGCAGAATCTGCTCGACGCCCTGGCAACCGCCTACAGTGTCAATCCAGGCGATGTGACCGCCACCCTCGATGCCAGCGGGTATATCGTGCTGACCGATACCACCTCCGGCGCCGCCGCTGGAAGCTGGACGCCCACCCTTACCTCCACTACCCATCCCCTGGCGAATCCCATCGGCGCGGATGCTGCGGTGTATACCACCGCCACCAGCACTCCGGTCATGTATACTGATGCTCTTGCGACCACCCCCGTAGCCGCGGGTACGGCACTCTTGATGGATACCTTTGATCCGACCGGGGACCGCGTGGCGCCGGGAGACGTGTTCACGGTTTCAGGAACAGCAAATGATGGTACCGCAGTGGCTGCCACCACCTTTACGGTGACCGCCACCTCAACCGTGGCTGATCTGGCTACCTTTCTGGACAGCCTCTTTGACGACGGGAATCCCCTTACTGCCGGTCCCGGCACCATTGCCGCCTTAAATGCGGGCACGGGGGCAATCGATTTTACCGGTTTACCTGCTCTCTCCATTACCCTTGCTACCACCACCGCCGGCACCATCGCCACCCCGCTGGGCGCCGGGGCATTCACCTCCGCCTCAACCCCGGCGGGTGGCCAGATCAATGTCAACACCTCGAAGCAGCAGGTGGTTTCCCAGGACCGCGGAGTTTCCGCCTTCCCGGGTTCCACGCCGATTACCGGCAACACGTCGCTGACTAGTGTCTATGACAGCAGCGGGGTCGCCATCGCCGCCGGAGATCAGATAGTATTTACCGGAACCCGCGGCGACAGCACGCCGGTGAGCGCTACCTTCATCTATGGGACCAGCTACGGTTCCCCGCTCACCGCGCCCAACAATCCGCCCACCATGCAGGATCTGCTTACCTTTCTTGAAACGGAATTCAATGCCGAGGCCACCGTGGATGGAGCGGGCCGTCTGGTACTCACCGACCGGGTGGCAGATGAGGTCGCGGCAGCGGGATACCACAGCGCCCTGGCGCTTACCGGGATTACGGCTGGTGCCTCTGGAGCCGTGCCTTTCGGCACAGGAACCTTCAGCACCGTTGCCGCCGATATCGGCGTTGAGGACGGAAGCCGGGTTGGGGACACGATGAGTATTAATTTCAGCACCGAGGCGCTCTCCACCACCCAGTACGCCAACAGCTCCACCACCATTTTTCAGGACCAGAACGGATTTGCCGCGGGTTTTCTCCAGTCTGTCTCCGTGGATACCGCCGGAATTATCACCGGCAACTACTCCAACGGGCAGGTTCTGGAAAGAGCTCAGGTGGCTCTGGCCAGTTTCAACAACCTTGCCGGGCTCAACAAGGAGGGCGGCAACGTCTTCCGGGAAACAAGCGAGTCCGGCGCGCCGATCACCGGTCCGCCTGCGACCAACGGCCTGGGTACGATTTCACCCAACTCGCTGGAGCAGTCCAATGTGGATCTCGGCTCGGAGTTCGTCAAGCTGATTACCACTCAGCGCGGGTTCCAGGCTAACTCCAAGATCATCACCACCGTAGATGAGATGCTCTCGGATTTGATCAACCTTAAGCGGTAAGCCGTTTTAGTTCAGGTCGCTAACCTGATCCGGCGGTTCGGAAGATGTTTCCGGACCGCCGTTTTTTTTTTGCCGGTGTTCTCAGGGGGGGCAGGGCAGAGACAGCAGAAAAAATGATCAGCTCAGGAATTCGCTGAAGATGGCAAAGGCCTTTTCCACCACCGGCACCGAGGGGGTCAGAGCAAGGTAGGATTTGCCCGAGATTTCCTGAGCCACCAGCTCGTTGCTTGCCGGCAGCAGGCCGCCCAGGGGCAGGTCGGAGGACGCCACCGCCTCGTCGATTTTGGCCAGCAGCTCTTCGCCGGCCGGTTCCGGCACCCGGTTGACGATGAGGCATTTTTTCTTGATTCGGATCCCCAGCGGCCCGGTGAGCTCGGCGATCCGCTTGGCGGTCATGATTCCCCGGGCCGATGGGTCCGAGACCACGATGAGATAGTCGATATCTCTCAGGTTCATGCGGCTTAAATGCTCCATGCCCGCCTCGTTGTCCACCACGATGTACTGGTAGTTTTCGGCCAGATGATCCATGGTCATGGCCAGATGCTGATTGGCCGCGCAGTAGCAGCCGGGGCCATCCGGCTGGCCCATGGCCATGAGGTCGAAGCCGGTGGCTTCGACCAGAGACTGATGCACCTTCATCTCCATGTATTGATCCCGGGTCATGTTGGGCGGCATGTCGCCTTTTAGTTCTTTTCTGATCTGGCCGATGGTGGTGCCAAGGGTAAGCCCCAGCAGCTCGTTGAGGTTGGCATTGGCGTCGGCATCCACGGCAAGGATGGGGGTCATGCCCCTTTCGGTCAGGTATTTGATGAGCAGGGCCGAGATGGTGGTCTTGCCGACCCCGCCCTTGCCCGCCATGGCGATAATCTTAGGCATGTGCTTTCTCCAGTGGGGAATTCTTTTAACGCCAAGGCGCAAAGGAGCAGAGAGAACGGCTCTATCTAAAGGGAAAAGAAAAATTAGCCTCTGCGTCTTCGCGTTGATTGTTTCATCTGTAATGAATCGATCCAATATAGGAATCATACCAATTAATGTCAAAGAGAAAGCCGTCCGATGGGGCGAACCGCCCGGAATCCCGGCTGTTTTTACCTTGCAACTTGCGGGTGAGCTGGTATGTTTGCTGGTTTCAGCTATAAATTATAGGTACTCAGTACCCAGCACTCAGCACTAAGTCAATATGGAGATCACCCATGGATTATCGGGCGACATTGAACCTGCCCCAGACCGATTTCAAGATGAAGGCCAACCTTTCCCAGAGGGAGCCGGAGTTCCTCAAGGGTTGGGAGGAGTCCAATCTCTACGCCAGGGTCCAGGCGCAGACCGCAGGCAGACCACTCTACATCCTGCACGACGGCCCTCCCTATGCCAACGGCCATATCCACATGGGCCACGCCTTAAACAAGATCTTGAAGGATATCATCCTCAAAGCCAGGCGGATGGCGGGTTTTCATTGTCCCTACGTGCCGGGCTGGGATTGCCACGGTTTGCCCATCGAGCTCAACGTGGACAAGGATCTCGGCCCCAAAAAACGCGAGATCAGCAAGCTCGCCTTCCGCGGCGCCTGTCGCAATTATGCCGGCAAATGGGTCAAGAAACAGAAGGATGAGTTCAAGCGGCTCGGGGTGCTGGGCGACTGGGAAAATCCCTATCTGACCATCGATTTCAAGTACGAGGCGAGCATCGCTCGCGAGTTCAACCGTTTTCTCCTTTCCGGCGCGGTGACCCGCAGCAAGAAGCCGGTGCACTGGTGCTCTTCCTGTCAAACAGCCCTGGCCGAGGCCGAGGTGGAGTATTACGACCACACCTCGCCTTCGATCTATGTGAAGTTCCCGGTGGCCGAGGATCTGGGCGAGGTCATTCCGGACCTGGCCGGGGAGAAGGTCTCCGCGGTGATCTGGACCACCACCCCCTGGACCCTGCCCGCCAACCTGGCCGTGGCCTTCCATCCCGATTACCCCTATGCCGCGGTGCGGGTGGGCGATGAGGTGCTGATCCTGGCCGAGGGCTTGGTGGAGCAGGCCCTGGCTGCCTGGGGCATCGAGGCATATGAGATTATCGCCACCTTTTCCGCCCGGCTGCTTGAGGGCCGGAAATGCAGGCACCCCTTTCTGGAGCGCGAGTCGCTCATGGTCCTGGCTCATTACGTGACTCTGGACACCGGCACCGGCTGCGTGCATACCGCGCCGGGCCACGGCCGGGAAGACTATCTCACCGGGATCAACTACAACCTGCCCATCCTTTCGCCGGTGGGCAGCGACGGCCGTTTCACCGAGGAGGCCGGCCCCTATGCCGGGCTCTTCATCTTCGAGGCCAATCCGCTGATCAACGCCGACATGGCCAAGCAGGGCGCGCTGATTAAGGAGGCCAAGCTCTCCCACAGCTATCCCCATTGCTGGCGCTGCAAGAAGCCGGTGATCTTCCGGGCCACCGAGCAGTGGTTCATCTCCATGGAGGCCAACGACCTGCGCAACAAGGCCCTGGCCGCGATCAAGGAGGTGAACTGGATCCCGCAATGGGGCATGGAGCGTATCCTCGGCATGGTGGAGAACCGGCCGGACTGGTGCCTCTCCCGCCAGCGCGCCTGGGGGGTGCCGCTCACCGTGGTCTACTGCGGCGAATGCGGCGAGGTGCTCAATGACGAGGCGGTCATGGAGCGGATCACCACCCTGTTTGAGAAAGAGGGGGCGGATGCTTGGTTCAGCCATGCGCTGGCCGAATTTATCGGGCCGGAGGCGAAATGCCGCAAATGCGGCAGTACCGAGTTTATTAAAGAAGAAGATATCCTCGATGTCTGGTTCGATTCCGGGGTGAGCTATGCCGCCGTCTTGGAGGAGCGTCCCGAACTTGCCGCCCCGGCCGATCTGTACCTTGAAGGCAGCGACCAGCACCGCGGCTGGTTCCAGAGCGCGCTTTTGGCCTCCATGGGCACCCGGGGCATCCCGCCCTACAAGTCCGTGCTCACCCACGGCTTTGTCGTGGACGGCCAGGGCAAGAAGATGTCCAAGAGTATCGGCAACGTTATCGCCCCGGAGGAGATCATCAAGAAATACGGGGCCGAAATCCTGCGCCTCTGGGTGGCTTCCGAGGATTACCGCGACGACATCAAGATCTCCGACACCATCCTCCAGCAGCTGGCCGATGCCTACCGCAAGATCCGCAACACAGTGCGCTTTATCCTCGGCAATCTCTACGATTTCGACCCGGCCACGGACAGCGTACCGGACAGCGAGATGGATGAGCTGGACCGCTGGGCCCTCTACCAGTTTGAACTCCTGAAGATGAAGGTGCTCAAGGGCTACGAGGTGTTTGAGTTCCACCCCGTGTTCCACGGCTTGACCAACTTCTGCACGGTGAGCATGAGCGCCCTCTATCTGGATGTGCTCAAAGACCGGCTCTACACCCTGCCTGCCAATTCCCGCGAGCGGCGGGCCGCCCAGACCGCTCTTTATGAGATCGCTGATGGCCTGACCCGGCTCATGGCTCCGGTTCTTACTTTCATGGCCGCCGAGGTGTGGGATTTCCTCCCCGGCAAAGCTGTGCGCGAGGACAATGTCTGCGTCGCCCTCTTCCCGGAGTTGAAGCCGGAACGGGTGGCCGACAAAGCGCTGGCCGAGAAGTGGGACAAGGTGTTGCGGGTTCGGGGCGAATTGACCAAGGCGCTGGAGATTGCCCGGCGCGACAAGGTCATCGGCCATTCCCTGGAGGCGGAGGTGGTGGTGGCGGCAAGCGGCGAGCTGGGCGGATTTCTGGCGGCCAACTGGGAAACCCTGCAAAGCGTGGCCATTGTTTCCCGGATGGAGCTGATGGCTTCTCTGCCGGAGCCGGGCGTTGCCGGCACGGAACTGCCCGAACTCTCGGTGCTGGTGCGTTCGGCCCGGGGTGAGAAATGCGAGCGGTGCTGGCTGCGCTCCGAGGAGCTGGGCCGTGATACCGAGCATCCCAGTCTCTGTCCTCGTTGTACCGCTGTGGTGGTGGAAAATTGAAAAAGTCAGCCGCCTCGCCCATCATCCCGCTGGCCTGGCTGCTGGCGGTGGTTGTCCTCGACCAGTGGACCAAAGCCCTGATCATGGCCAACTTTGCCATGTTTGAGCTGCTGCCCGTCGTCCCCGACCTGTTCAACCTGACCTATCTCACCAACACCGGGGCGGCTTTCGGGATGCTGGCCGGTGCCCCTGCCATCTGGCGGCAGGTGTTTTTTGTCGGCGTAGCTTTGGCCGCCCTTGGAGTGCTGGCCTATTCCTACCGCCAGTTTAGGAGCCAGGGCCGAATCTTTGCCCATGCCATCGGCCTGATCGCCGGGGGGGCGGGGGGCAATCTCATCGACCGGCTGCGTTTCGGCGCGGTGGTGGATTTTCTGGATTTTTATCTGGGCAGCCATCACTGGCCGGCCTTCAATGTGGCGGATTCGGCCATCACCGTCGGGGTCGGGTTGTTCATTCTGGGGAGCATTTTGTCTCCGCCGGAAGAGAGTTAAGAGTTAAAAGTGAAAAGTTAATAGTGAAGATTGAAGAGTGAAATCTTGAGGGGTCTTATGGCAGAGCAAAAGATAGCGGTTCTTTTTCCGGGGCAGGGCTCCCAGTTTCTGGGCATGGGCAAGGAATTTCTCGAAACCGACCCCGAGGCCCGCGCCCTCATGGGTATGGCGGAAACAATCAGCACCTTCCCGCTCACCCGCCTCTGCCAGGAAGGTCCCATGGAGGAGCTGACCCGCACCGTGCATCTGCAACCGGCCATGACGGTGATGAATCTCATCTGCTGGCAGGCCTTGGCTAAGGCCGGGGTGAGGCCGGCATTTTTTGCCGGGCACAGCCTGGGCGAGTACGGAGCGCTTGCCGCCGCCGGGATCGTGAGCCCCGAAGATACCCTGGGTCTGGTCACCGAACGCGGCCGCTTGATGGAGCGCGAGGCTGCCGCAAATCCCGGCGGCATGCAGGCGGTGGTGAAACTGCCCATCGAGGCGGTGCGCGGGATCGTGGAAAGCGCCAAGGCTGCCGGCAAGATCACCGTGGCCAACCACAACTCCGCCGGACAGATCGTGATCTCCGGCGAGGAAGCACCCCTTGCCGTTGCCGCGTCCTTGGTCAAGGAGAAGGGCGGCAAGGCGATTCCCCTCAAGGTGAGCGGCGCCTGGCACAGCGAGCTGATCGCCGGCGCGGTCCCGGATTTCGAGGCGGCCATGGCCAAGGTGACCTTCAACGCCC
>Ga0172380_10000333_pt1 | contig 95296 bp, 86 predicted proteins | sample Leawe162metaG_FD_119747 | JGI IMG/M metagenome (GOLD analysis project Ga0172380, IMG submission 119747) | Leachate microbial communities from a municipal landfill in Southern Ontario, Canada - Leachate well 162 metaG | ecosystem: Engineered > Solid waste > Landfill > Unclassified | place...
GTTATAGTCCCTGCAGGGGTAATACGAACGCTTAAGCCGTCGCGGTCTGCAAGCTCTGGTTTCTCTAAATATGGTTTGCCGTTTATTGCACGTAACCAATTGTCAGATAAAGACATTTTAATTACCCTGTGTACATGTGATTTTAGCTAATCTGACGCAGAACTCAATATATACAGATTATGTACTCACATCGAAGAGCTGCATACTAAATTGATGTGAATGACAACGAATCCAATTAAAGCAATTTAACTAATGATAACATGAAGTTACATGCTTTAGAGAACGAAAATAAATGAAAATGAAAGACGATAAAGCAGGGTCGATTTTTTGGCACGACTACGAAACATTTGGAGCGAACCCAGCGAAAGACAGACCCTCGCAATTTGCTGGTATTCGCACGGATTTAGATCTCAATATCATCGGCGAGCCTGAGACATTCTATTGTAAGCAAGCCACTGATTATTTGCCGTCTCCGGAAGCAATATTAATCACAGGGATCACTCCACAGTTAGCTAATTTAAAAGGCATCCCTGAAACTGAGTTTATGGGACGAATTCAAGCGCTATTTAGCCAACCAAACACTTGTGTTGCAGGTTATAACTCACTGCGTTTTGACGATGAAGTGACCCGTTATGGCTTTTATCGGAACTTTATCGATCCCTATGCCCGTGAATGGCAAAATGGCAACTCTCGTTGGGATATCATTGATTTAGTGCGCGCTTGTTATGCATTTAGGCCCGAAGGTATTAACTGGCCGACAAAGGAAGATGGCTCTCCGAGTTTTAAGCTAGAACATCTTACCCAAGCGAATGGTTTAAGCCATGAGAAAGCCCATGATGCTATGTCTGATGTGTATGCGACCATCGCTATGGCAAAACTCATTCGCGAGAAACAGCCTAAGTTATATCAGTACTATTTTGACCTGCGCCGTAAGCAAGCGGTTAGCGATCAAATCGATGTGCTCAATATGCAGCCTTTGGTTCACGTGAGCTCTAAAATTAGTGCGCGCAATGGTTGTGCAACGTTGATCTCACCCGTAGCGCACCATCCTACTAACAAAAATGCCGTTATTTGCGTTAATTTAGCCATGGATTTAACGCCGCTATTCGAGCTAGATGTCGAGCAAATTAAAACGCGCATGTATACGTCAAGGGCTGATCTTGCCGAAGATGAATTACCTATCGCAGTAAAACAAATTCATCTTAATAAGTGCCCTTTTATCACCTCGGCAAAAATCCTCAGTGATGAGCATGCCGCTCGTTTAGGCATAGATAAAGAATTTGCCAGAGAGCAGTATAAACGCCTAAAACGTCACCCAGAATTACGCGAAAAACTGGCGCTATTATTTGAGCACGATGACAGCAGAGCGACCACAGATCCCGATTTGATGCTGTATTCTGGTGGGTTCTTTAGCCAAGCTGATAAAGCAAAAATGGAAATCATCCGTCATACCCTACCGCAAAATCTAGCGGCGTTAGATTTGCAGTTTGATGATCCACGTATTCCTGAGATGCTGTTTCGTTACCGCGCCCGTAATTACCCTGAACTACTCGATGATACAGAGTCGCAGCGCTGGCGTGAATTCTGCCAAAGTCGCTTAGCCGATCAAGACTACGTACTTAAATTAGAAAATTTGCTACAAGAAACACAAGCGGATGAGACTAAGCAAAAGCTACTTGCTGCCCTTTGTCATTATTTGCGTGAACTTTAAATTGTGTAAATTCAAGCTTAAGTCTTTTGTTTTATAGTCTTAAGCTTATTTGTGTGCACCAATAGACTCACTCTATACGTGAGTAACATAAGTTTATCACTCTCAATAGCACTGACATTGACAGCGTATAAACGCGAGCTAACTCGCATTTATGCTGTAACAAAATTACTAGAATGTTCTTCCATGAACTTAACAAATAAGGAATAGGGAAATGCAAGATAGATTCATTCGTAGCATAACCCAACTGCCAACGCCGTTAGCCGATGCACTTATCCCAATGTTGCACCAGAATTTTGCTGGACACATTGATGCGCAGCAACTTGCTACGCTAACAAGTGCAAGCAAAATGACCGAAGCAGAAGTGTTATTAGCATTACTGCCGATAGCAGCGGCATTGGCCAAACCGCCTATCAGTGAGTTTTATGTCGGCGCGATAGCCAAAGGTAAAAGTGGCGATATCTACATGGGTGCCAACTTAGAATTACCCGGTGAAGCGTTATTTCATTCTGTACATGCAGAACAAAGCGCTATCAGCCACGCATGGCTCAGTGGTGAAAGCCAAATTGTTGATATCATAGTTAATGCCAGTCCTTGCGGTCATTGTCGTCAGTTTATGAATGAACTGGTTGAAGGGAGCAAGATCAGCATTCATCTACCCGCACAGGAAAGCCATCCTCTGGCCTATTATTTACCCTATGCTTTTGGGCCAAAAGACTTAAATGTCACTTCGCCCTTAATGGCCAAGCAACAAACTGAATTTGCACTAGATAGTGCCGATCCTATGATCATAGAAGGCTTAGATCATGCCGGTTTAAGCTATGCACCTTACACCCAAAGTTTTGCCGCCGTGGTATTAGAAACTCACGATGGTGCAACCTATTGCGGTCGCTACGCAGAAAATGCGGCATTCAATCCCTCTATGCTGCCCATGCAGATGGCCTTATCAAATCTGGCACGCCACAATCGTGAGTTTAGCGATATCAGCCGTGCGGTTTTAATTGAGTCATCTCAAGGAAAAATCAGCTTAGTTGGCGCGACTATGGATGCGCTCCATACCGTTGCCGCCATCGAACTTGAGCACATAGTGGTAGATCCAGTGTAACGTCTGCTTCAAATGCCAAGGGGGTTTCAGAATGCCAACGGCGAAATACGTTTATGCATATTTCGCCGTTCGATTATCCACTTAAAGCTTAAAAATCAATTATCGTAGGTAATTCTGACGGCTAATCATGCACCATCCTGTCTTCTACTAACCGCGTCATTGAACTTAGCCAGATACTCCCCCTTACGCTCCTCCATCCTGATAAAACAAGCTTGCCGCTCCACTTCCGACATAACGCGCCATGCTAAAATTTCATCAAGATGCCTGAAACAACCTAAACAAATATCTTGCTGATCTAAACAACAATTTCGAATACAAGGAGTGACATTAGGATCATTCTGACCAGACGGCATATTCATTGCCACAAGGTTCAACAAAATGGAATCGACGGCCTCCCGGAAAACTAAAGATGTCAGCTGTGATAATGCCACCAGCTGTTACGACAGCCGTCAGAGTCAATTCTAAGTTCTGGCTGTAGATCACAATCAGCGGGCAACCTTTTGCGAGGGTGAAATTCACATCGGCTTGATAGAATCCCCCAGTAATGCCGACATCCATAAAGCAACTGTATTCAGGGCCATAATCGACATAGGTCCATCCAAAAACCTGGCTAAAAAAAGCCTTAGAACTCGCAATGTCGCGACTTGGGATTTCCAAATAATTGATACTGTGGTGACGGTTCATAGACTTCCTTGCTATTTAATCAGGACACAAAATGATGAACATAAAATGCGTAAGTAAAAATGGGAGCCAAAGCTCCCATTCTATTCGCGGCTTTAACTCAGGTTAACCTTGGATTAAGGCTGCGGCAAGTCCAATCAGACCGCCAAACACGCCGCCCCAAATCACTAACCAACCTAAGTGCGTTTGGATCATGTCCTGAACGATTTGTTTCACCATTTGCGGTGTTAACTCGTTTAATCTTTGCTCCACTATGTTAGCAATTTTAGTTTGCAGATCGGCCATCACATTTGGCTGTTCAATTTCTTGTTTCAGCAACTCGTGAAATGCATCGCTTTGTGCCATTTCAACTAAAGAAGCTTTCATCTTCACAATAAACGGCTCTTTTAACGGCAATAAGGCATCTGTGCCACCAAACATAGACAACATGCCGCCAAAGGAAGATTGGGCGACTGTGCTAATTAACGCATCAAAAGAAGGCGCTAAATCAACCTTTTCAATCACTGGCGCCAAGTCTATTTTACTCAGCCCTTCTTTTTCAGACAGGAATCGGTCGATATTTTCAGTGGTAAAAAACTGTTTCATCATCAAATGAGCAATACCCGCCTTAAACTCTTCAAAACGAGAAGGCACAACTCCCGAACCATAGAGTCCGGGGACTTTCTCAAACAACATATAAACTGCAACCCAGTTGGTAATTGCACCCGATAAAGCAAATAATCCGACATTCAGGACAATTGCCGAATTCATCAGGTAACCCACAACGACCAAAGCAGCCGCCAATAAATTCGTCACTAAACTCTTATTCAATCTCATATCCCCTAAGGTGGCATCGATAAGATGCAAAACTCGCCTATATTAACAAGTTAACGGGAGTCAGGTCTAACACTCAAACCACAGTAAACAAACCCGTTTTAAAATCTGTTTTCAGTGCTAAGTCTTGGCGCAAGTGGCAAGATGAAGCCCATCAACTAAGCCGCAGCGCCACTGAGCCACAAGAAGCTGATTAGCCAGTACCAAATAAAGTGAATCTCCTTGTAGAACATTAAGTTAATTTAATGTTCTACAACCTAAAAAAGCAAAAATTTTAATTTACCGTCTGTGAATTATCAACTTGCCTCAACTACACTCAATCAAGATAACGCACAAAAAATATGGCTCAGAATACAGCTGGCACTGAACACTGACAGTTAACCTCGACTCAATACACAAAATTTACCCCAAATAGAATAAAGGATGCGCTTATGGAATCGGCTTTTAACACTGCAGGGGCGTTAAGTTGGCATGAATTGACAACCAATAATACCGAAGAAGCTATGCACTTCTATGCTGAGATTTTTGGTTGGCACTTTAAAACCGTCAAAATGCCCCACGGTAATTATCATATTATTGAAAATCAGGGCGTCAGCATTGGGGGGATCACCGATAGTTTGCTCCCAATGCTTCCCTCACATTGGACTGGCTACATTACCGTTAACGATGTCGATCAAGTCGCTATCAGCGCAAAAAAACTTGGCGGGGATATTCTGTTTGGTCCTGAAGATATACCCGAAGTAGGCCGTTTTTGTTGGATAAAAGATCCACAAGGCGCCATTATTGCAGCGATTAGTTATTTAAATCGCTGATCAAAAATAGCCTCCAATATAGCGAGTATTGACGACTCAAATCATCAGCCATAAGCTGAAACACATGTAGTTATCAATGTAGATGATAGGTTACCACTCAGGAATGTCTTAGATAAGAAGACGTTATTGTCTGTGTAATACCAAGATTTCATTGGTAAAAATATAAATAATTTCTGGAAACCTTAGCGTTATTCGCTAGAATGTCCGTACTTATGGAAGTTTTTCCCTGTCTTATGCATTGGAGCCTTGATATTAATGCTGACCCAGTTATCGCAATTCAGACACTCTTTTTTTGCCCTCCCAAGATACCTGCGAGTGATTATTTACCTAACAGCAGTCTACCTTAGCTATGTCTGCACATTAGGTTTAATCCTCCCCTATGCGATAACCACGCTGGCACCAGAAAAACTCTCAACTCTGCTCGGTCGTCCCGTCACCCTCGGTGATATACGCATTAACCCTTTTAATTTCAAAGTCGAAATCGACCAACTGGCCATTAAAGAAAAAGACGACAAACCTTTTGCTGGCATTGCACAAGTCCAATTCGAAATACACTTTTGGCGATCTGTTTTTAATCGCGCCGCCGTTATCGAAAACATACACATACAAGCGCCCTACGCACATATCATTCGCGGGGAAAAAAAAGGGAAAGCTGGATTCAACTTCGACGATATTCTGCAGACCTTGAACGAGCATTCATCCACCGATACAGAAACGACACCCGCTGAAGCCAGCTCACCCGTTCGTGTCCTGCTCAGCCAATTTGTGTTGGATGCAGGACAATTTAACTTCGATGACAAAATTACCCACGCTCAAGTGAACTACCCCAATATCAATCTAAAACTCAGTTACCTTGATACTGAATATTTGATGGCGGCATCATCGGCATCGATAACACCAGCCATAAAAGTAAACAAAGTTGATAATACAACACCAAACGCCCAATCAACGTCTGACTCACCCATTGTGCCTATCAAGCACAATCACTATGCGATACAACTCAGTGATGATCATGCTGGTGAAATCAGTTTGCAGGGGCAATTCCAATTGTTCCCGCTAAAAGTTGCGGGTGACATCCAAGTCGCCAAACTCAAACTGACACCACTATGGCGATTTATCGACGATCAATTTAATCCCGTCCTCACGAATGGCGAGCTCAGTATTAAAACTCAGTATCAAGTGGATCTTGCCGAGAATGGCGAGTTACAAGTCACCAGCAACAATGGCCAGTTTATTGTTGAAAAACTTAACGTTAACGACAAAGATCGCTCAGTGGTAAAGCTCCCCATGTTTGCCCTCGACGGCATTTCAGCCAACTTGAAGCAGCAGAAAGTGCATATCAACAAACTCCACAGCGATGGCCTAACAATGAGTGCCATTTTGAACCAAGACGGGCTCGATCTTGTTGGCTTATTCATGCCTAAATCGTTAAGCGCCTCCACAACGACTACGCAGCCAGTTGCTAAACCAATCGATGCTAAGCCTGCAGATGCTCAATCGCTAGAACGCGTACAAGTTACGCAAGTGGAAGAAAAACGTCAAATAGCAGAGACTGTCACAGATGCAAGCGATAGCGCAGACAAAACAACGGAAAGCGAATTAACCGCAACTAACGAGAGTGATAAAACAGAACAAAAGACAGAAGCGACCGCAAATGTCACCACTGATGCCACTAAAGAAACCGCTGCAGACATCACTTCAGAGGCAAATCCTCAACAGCCAGTCAAGCAAACACCAGTAACGACGTCAACTGACACTTGGTTAGTGCAACTCGATGCGCTCAATATTGAAAACTATGACCTTAATCTATCAGAACAAAAGCTAACGGCAACGCCGCAGCAATGGCGAGTGTATCCGCTTAATTTTTCAACTAAGGTCATAACGAGTACCTTAACCGCTCCGATTGAATATGAGCTACAACTCAGCCTCAATGGTCAAGGTACTTTGAGCTCTCAAGGCCAAGTCGATGTGACGGGCGAAACCATAGATGCCAATATCCAACTCGATAAGCTGGCATTAACCCAATTTCAGCCCTATTTAGCACCCTACGTGAATATCCAGCTCAAGAGCGGTCTATTAAGCTCAGCAGGCAAACTGACCGCCGATGCTAAAGGCAAAGCCATTTACGGTGGCAGTGTTGAGCTCGATGATTTAGCTATTCATGACAAATTGCGTAATGCTCCGCTGGTCAAATGGCAAAAGATGAATATCAATCAACTGGATTTTGACCAACAGAAAAATCAAATCAAAATTGATCACTTAGCCTTTAATCAACCCTACGCCAAAGTGGTGATAGCCAAAGATAGAACCACTAATATCAGCGATCTTATCGTTGAGGCTCCGGCTGCAAATAGCAAGACAACTAAAAACACAACCACAGCCAGTGCTAAGCAAACCGAGCTGCAAACGGCAAGCAAGACAACGCCTGAGTTAAGCCTCGATATTCAAAAAATTAGCTTTAGCCAAGGCTCGGCTTACTTTGCCGATAACTCACTGACTCCGAATTTTGCTTCGGGAATTGAGCTGCTTGAAGGCAATATCACTCACTTGTCGTCAACGCCAGGGACTAAGGCCTCGGTTGATATCAAAGGTAAGATAGACAAGTATGCGCCTGTAACTCTAAAAGGCGATATTAACCCTTTGCTAGATATGCCATATTTAGATCTCGATTTAGTCTTTAAGAGCGTTGAGTTAACCTCAGTCAATCCTTACTCAGGCACCTATGCGGGTTACTACATAGATAAAGGGCAGCTATCACTATCGCTGAACTATCAACTCGATAAGAACAAGCTCAAGGGCAGTAACCATCTGATCATAGACCAACTGAAACTTGGTAAACCCAGTGACAGTGACCTTGCCACTAGCTTACCCATCACGCTCGCGATTGCCCTGCTGCAGGACCGTAACGGCGTGATTGATTTAGGTATGGAGGTCTCTGGCGATTTAGACTCACCTAACTTTAGTGTCGGCAGCATCATAATGACGGCGATTACCAATGTGATCACTAAAGCCGTCACAGCGCCCTTCACTTTCTTAGCAGGACTCATAGGCTCTGACGAAACCTTAGATAAGATCAGCTTTGCCGCAGGCAAATTCAGCCTAAGTGAAGATGAGCAAAAAAGTTTAGACAAACTCGCTAGCGCCTTACTCGACAGACCTATGCTCAAGCTCAGCGTTGAAGGGGAAGTCGATGCCATCAATGACAGCCAAGCCATTGCTGAGCGCATCATGAAGCGTAAATTGGCTAAATTAGCCAATATTGAATTTAGTGCGTTACCTGATGATTTAAGTCCGAGTCAATTCCCGACCCAAGGGCCGCTTGCCGATGCGCTAGTAAAGCTTTATGAACAAGAAGTTAAAGCCGATCCTGCCCAAATCAAAGACACTGTTATCGCAGAGGCCAAAGACGCGCAGCTTTCCGATGACGAAATCACCACCCGCTGGCATATCGCTTTATATAATCTGTCGGTAAAAGCACAGAATGTTAACGATGGCATGTTGGGTAATTTGGCCCAAGAAAGAGCGAAAGCCGTTAAAGCTTACCTTGTGGACGTGAAAGAAATTGCTCCAGAGCGGATCTTCTTGCTCGAAAGCCGAGTGAGTTTAACCCAGAATGCAGCCCAAGTGAGCCTTACCATTGATGCTCAATAACTCAGCCAATTAACTGCTTTTTATATAAAACTAAGCCCGCTAAAGTTCGACTTTAGCGGGCTTTTACCTTATGGCTAAGTGTCATAACCAATCAAAAAACCATACTTCTACAATCAAATCATCTATCTGTTAATTCACTCTAAAATGTTGGCCGTGCTTGGTGCCATAGGTTACACTCTGCGGCCTTTATACAACTGAGATCACAGTTTTTAAACGACTGGATCCCAGACTCGCCGCACGCTTTCTGTGGCGCCATGACGCACAAATGTTCTTCCACAAAAATTATCATTAAGGTCAATAACATGTTTATCATTCGCTGGATTTTAGGCAGGATTATTCTGTTTTTAAACTTCGTATTTAGCCCTAAGAAGCGCCAACGTCCACTGGCTGAGCAACAAAAAATTGATGCTCAAACTCAAGCATTAGCCCTGTATCAATATCCTGCATGCCCATTTTGTGTAAAAGTCCGCCGTGCAATGCGTCGCCAAGGACTCAACATAGTGACCCACGACGCTAAAAAAGCACCGCATAAAGATGAACTCATCGCTCAAGGCGGCAAACAGCAAGTGCCTTGTCTGCGGATTGAAGAAAACGGTCAAGTACAGTGGTTATATGAATCAAAAGAAATCATTAACTACTTAGACCAACGCTTCGCCTAAATCACGGCGCAACGGTCAGCGCAAATATACAAATAAGTGCGTCCAATAACCTTTTCAATCGTCTGTTCAATGGGCTCCTTACAAAGGGCTTTACGTTGGAATGACGAGGTTTAGGGCGCAGTTCTTTTATTGCGTTGTTTTACCACATTCTTTTATCACATTTACTTACGCCACAAATATTCACGGTCAGAATAATCAAATAACCACTGGGGCTGATACACCACCAATAGCGTCACCGCCATGCCATTAAGCAATGCCTCTGGGAATGCCAGCAAAGGGATGAGCATCAGGTAGTCGTCCACTAACACATTCCAATCGTAATCCGCTGCAGACCACAACCACGTCGCCCAACTCAATTGATGAAACACAGTTGAGAGGCCCGCATTGATAAAACCACCGACGAAGATGAATACAAAAATATGTTTAGGAAATAAATGGTAACTGCGACTGTATAGGATAAAACACAGAAACAGCGGCACAGCCATAGCGAACAAACTAAAAGCACCAAAATCAGCGGGATGCTTTAATACAAAAAGACTAAAAAAAACACTCGGCAATAGCAACACTAGAGTAGCAAGACGCCAGCCGAACATCAGCATACAAGTGACAATTCCCAGGAAATGCAGATGTAACCCAGTTTGAATACTGGCATTTAACGACCACAGTGCATTGATCCCCACCAACGTCAGCAACAAACGTAATTGGAGATGTTTATCCCGCCGGAGCTGCACTAACTCTTCTTTTGGCCATATGGCGTAGATCCATAACGCCAAGAACATAAGGCATATACCTTGAGTCAGGCCCATATCCCATTCGATTTGCGCCCATTTATTCGACCAAAACGCCAGCATTACTCGCCCATCCTTAATCCATTACACCTATCGGCGCGTACTCAGCCTATGAGAATGCCATAAATCCATGAACTTTAGGGCCATATTAAGGTATTCTTCTGTCAGTTAATAACTAAGAGTTAAATTTGATTATGCCGTTTCGATATCTCAGCCTTACCATCTTAAGTTGTTTCTCGCTCATCGCCTGCAGCAGTGCGCCAATTGACCCGAGTGAACTCGCCGGAAAATTACGGGATAAGTTGACGACAGATATTAAAAGCGATGGCCTTAAACTCTTCAGCTACAAAGCGCGTCTGGTCGATGAAAAGTCGACAATGAATGATACCGAGCGCCCTTTTCCACACGAGGCACGCATACGTAATATGCAAGATCCCCGTGAGCAACGTCGCGCGATGCAAGATCTACAGGACTCATTAGAAATTTGGGGGAGACAGGTTGATTTAGGTTTAATCAAAACCCTTGAAATGACGGGTTATTGCCGCGAAGGTTATATTGAATTAAGCCGAATTATCGAGCCCGGTCGAGGAGAAATCCGCGGTGAGTGCCAAGAGGGGGCAACCAATGCTGATAAACAAAAATTTATGAGCTATTAACTAAACTCAAAGTAATGAAGAAACATGCACAGTTGCTAATACAAAAAACTGAAATCGGCTAAAAATAGCTAAAACGATAATAAGCAGAATAAAAAGCAAGCATGCGCGTATGAGACAATACGCGCATTCACATCACACTAGACTGATTCGGTCAGTGGCACAGCACGATTTTCCAATAACACAGGGATACCTTCAGTGATCGGATAAGCAAGTTTATCTGCCTTACAAATCAACTGCTGCGTCGTTTTATCGTACTCAAGTTTTCCCTTACACACAGGGCAAGCCACTATATCTAACAATTTTTTATCGAATGCCATGGAAGTTTCCTTATTTAGCTGCAGCCACTTCACGAAGACGTGCGAGCAGCTGTTCATCAAATTGTGGGGATAGCTTGGCATCGACCGCCAAATACCACCAGTTTTCTTGTGCAAAATCGCGACATTTAACCGCATCTTTTTCTGTCATCAACAGTGGCAAGCCTTGGGCTAAATCACCTAACTGGGTTTTATCGTAGGCCTGATGGTCATCAAAACCATGGCAGAAGGCCAGTTGATAGCCTTGTGCGCGCAACGATTCAAAGAAGCGCGCTGGATTACCTATGCCCGCCATCGCAACGAGCGGCAGAGACTTATCGAAAGTATATTCACCAGACATCGCATCACATTTAACAGGCTTCACTGCCGTAGGTGTCAGTTGCATTTCGAACTGCCCTTTTGCCGCTGGGCCGCCATTACTGACAATAAAATCCACGGTATCGAGACGCCACGCGCCTTCACGCAATGGACCTGCTGGCAATAGCAAGCCATTGCCTAAACCGCGCTGACCATCAATTACCACCAGCTCAATATCGCGTGCCAGAGCATAATGCTGTAGGCCATCATCACAGATGATGACATCAACACCAAACTCAGCAATAAGCGCATTAGCCGCATCGACCCGTTTAGCGCCAACCACCATAGGCACTTGAGTACGCGCCACTATCATGGCAGGTTCATCACCCACCTCTGCCGCACTTGCACCTAAGCAAACCGATTTAACACCTTGAATATCAACACCGTAACCACGACTGATCACACCGGGGTGAAATCCATGTTGGCGCAGTAATTCAATCAGATAAATCACAGTTGGCGTCTTACCGCTGCCACCGACGGTAATATTACCGACGACGATGACAGGTACAGGCATTGCAGTTTGTGATTTCATCCCTAGGTGAAACAAAGCGCGGCGCACATAAGTGATAACCGCGAATAAGCCAGATAAAGGTAACAAGAGCCATCGCAGTGGATGGCCCTGATACCAGATTTTATTCACTAAGGCCTGCATCTAACTACCAAATTGCATTTGGTATAATTTGGCGTACATGCCATCTAATTCCAATAGTGATTGGTGTGTCCCGCGCTCGACGATACGCCCCTGATCGACTACTAAAATCTGATCGGCACTCTCGATGGTCGACAACCTGTGGGCGATCACTACAGATGTGCGGTTTTGTCTGAGGTTATCTAACCCTTTTTGAATGGCTTTTTCTGACTCAGTATCCAGTGCAGAGGTCGCTTCATCGAGGATCAACACGGGCGCATCACGTAGCATAGCGCGCGCAATCGCAATCCGCTGCCTTTGACCACCGGACAATAACACACCATTCTCACCCACTTGGGTATCAAGGCCTTGGGGCAGCTGATCAATAAACTCCATCGCATAGGCCAAGGTCGCAGCTTCAATGATCTGCTCACGAGTCGCCTCACCGGGATAGGCGTAGGCGATGTTGTTGGCAATCGTATCGTTGAATAAGGTCACCTGTTGCGATACCAGTGCCACTTGATTGCGCAGCGATTTTAGCGAGTAATCGTAGATGCTGACGTCATCAAGCAGAATATCGCCGGATTCAAGGCCGGTATAAAAACGGGTCACTAAACTCGCAATAGTCGACTTACCTGAGCCAGAACGTCCAACTAAGGCTAAGGTTTGCCCGGGTTTGACTTCAAAATCGACATTCTCAAGAGCACGACGATCTTGGCTGTCATAGGTAAAACACACATTATCAAAACGTAGATGACCCTTAGCACGCTCAACAGTATAAGTTCCCGTATCTGACTCAGGCAGCGTATCCAGTAATTCAAACACTGTGGTACAAGCCGCAATACCCCGTTGAAATTCGGCATTCACTCGGGTTAAGTTTTTGATTGGCTGTAACATGGCCATCATGGCACCAAGAATCGTCGCGAAAGTACCCGCGGTAAGATCGGCTTTCATGCTGTCTAAGCTTGCCGCATAAAGTACAAAGGCTAAGGCGAATGAACCAATAATCATGATCAGAGGCTGACTAATGGCTTGTGCCACAGCTAACTTCATATTTTGATGGCGGTTTTGATCGTTTACTTTAGCAAAACGGGTTGCTTCGGTTTCCTGTCCACCAAAGGCCAATACGTTTTTATGGCCTTTAATCATTTGCTCCGTAGTCGCACTCACCCCGCCCATGGCGGTTTGAATTTGCTTAGAGACCTTGCGGAAACGACGACTAACCACCGCAATGACCATGCCCATGATAGGACCAATCACAAGAATACAGAGGGATAGCTTCCAAGAGTTATAGAACATCAGCACCAGCATACCAAACACAGTCACACTATCGCGGACGATGGAAATCAAAGCACTTCCCGATGCTCGAGCGATTTGCTCAGTATCAAAAGTCACTTTTGAGATCAAGTTACCGGTATTTTCCTTATCCATATAACTGACAGGCAGGCTCAGATAATGCTCAAACACTTGCTGACGCATGTCCATGATCAAACGTGCACTCATATATGAAATGCCGTAAGTCGAAACAAAGTTAGCAAAGCCACGTAGGGAAAACATAACGATAACCACAAGCGGCGCCATCATAAGCACGTCGTTGTTTGCGTGAAAACCTTCACTGGTTGGCAATGCTATGCCGTTGGTCACCGCAGCAGGTGCGCCGCCGGAGAAACCCTTATCAATAAAGGGGCCGATGAAAGCGATAAAGGCGGCATCGACGAGACCATAAATAATTAATCCCGCAACTGAAAGCATAAACATGCCTTTCATCTGTTTTATATAGCCCAGTAATCGTTTGAAAACTGTCCACATTTCGTCTTTAGGAGATGTTGTCATTGATAACACTAAATTATGGCAAAGTAGGCATTCTACTCTGGATTAATCAAGTCACCAAATCTAAACAGAGAGTTGTACCAAAATGGCGCTAAATCACCACGATAGGTCTTAACCTCTCGCTCAGACTGCTGAAAAATCACACTAATCTGCCCTTCTATACCTGTAGTTAGGCCCATAATCTCCCGTTGCTGATACCGTTCAACCACTGTGGATTTTGGAAATCCCCAGCGATTAGCAAAACCAGCAGGAAACAAGACTAACTTGGGGGCAACAGCATCAATAAAGGCTTCAGTTGACGAGGTTTTACTGCCGTGGTGGGGCGCAACGAGCACTTCACTTTGTAACTCATACTCACCACTTAGGGCACGACTTAATAGCGAAGTTTCGATTTGCTTTTCGATATCCCCCGTAAGCAGTAGACTCTGCCAGTCATCATCAATGCGTATGACACAGGAACCGTTATTACCCGCTAACGCTTGAGGCGGAGAAAGCAAATTCAAGCTCAGCCCTTGCCATTGAATCTGCTTTGGACGGCAATCTTGGCCGCTAAAGCCAGCCACGTCTGTGATCACTAAAGCCTTAGGGTAAGCCTCAATCAAAACAGGGGCACCACCGGCATGATCGTTATCGCTATGGCTGATAACAATATAATCAATCTCTTGAATGCCTTTAGCTTTTAGGAAAGGTAATATCACCCGCTCCGCATAACTAAAGTCATCACCAAAGGCGGCACCGGTGTCGTAAACCAGCCCTCTACCATTCTTTTCAATAACCACAGCTAAACCTTGGCCCACATCCAGTAAATGCATAGCCCATCGATTATTTTGAAAGGGTGACCACAGCGTAATACAGAAAAGCAAAGTGGGAATAAACAGTAAACTCAGCAGGCTTAACCAAGAAGTATAATTTTTATTTTTAGGCACATAGCGCCATAACACACCACCGATGAGCGCGTATAACCCCAAGGCTAATATCGTATCTGAAAGCGCTAACCAATGGGCTGGCAATTGCTGGCTTATGTCTAGCAACTGCGCATAGGGTGATAAACTCCAATCACTTAGGCGAAGCAGTCCCAACCAAGAGAACCCAAACGCAGTTCCAAACCACCAGCATATAAATCCCGCCATGGCTAATGGGATAACAACAAAACTAAACCATGGCACAGCTAGGATATTCATCCACAAGCTGTGTAAACTCACACCACCAAAGAGTGCTCCTTGCAGTAATCCAAGCCCAAGGCTCAAGCGCCACTGGATGGCCCAAAATTGCAAAAGCCCCGCACCTACACGCGTCCTTCGAGACGACACAGCCGTAAACTCTTTGGGCTGGATGACTAAGGTATATAAAATCACCCCTAAAGCACAAAACGACAGCCAAAATCCCGCACTTAAACAAGCAAGCGGGTCGAGTAACAATACGACAAACAATGCAAACAGCAAGCGCTCCCACGCAGTAGAAAATCGCTTTAATAAACTCAGTAGCATTAACAGTAAAATCATCATGAGTGCACGCTGAGTCGACACACCAAAGCCTGCAAGATATGCATAAAATGCGGCGCCTATACCTGCCGCGACTAACGCAAAAGTCATATTACGTCGACTCTGATGTGACACAAAACGACTCAATCCAAACAAAAGGCAAGCGTATACCCATGCCGCAACAACGGAGAGGTGCAAACCGGAAATCGCCACTAAATGGCCAGTGCCAGTCTGCCTTAGTGCTTGCCAACGAGCTTGTGAGATCAAATGCTTATCCCCCAAAAGCAAGGCGAGTAAAATGTCACCTTGAGGTAAAGAGGCTAATTCAGGTGTCAATGCGCTTATGAGGTCATTACGCAATGAAGGCGAAACCGCAAGTAACTGCGCCTCAATCACTCGTCCTTTACCGACAACATGTTGACTGATTAATTGTTTTTGTTCGTTGTAGCCGCCTTGATTTAGCACGCTAGCAATGCTCTTAGGTGTCAACGTAAACAGCCAAACCTGACCCACATCGACTTCTGGCGGATCTTTCCACGTGAGTCGCAATTTTGCGTTTGGCCCTAAGATTAAATTTGGTTTAATGAGCGATATATCCAAACTTAGCCAGTCGCTGTTTCGACTAACTAGTGATATGATTTCGCCCCTTACCTGTATAGGTTGTTGTAACACTGGCAAATCCTGCCTAGATAATCCTAAGCAAAAACCAGTTAGCCATGCTACCGCAAAGAGCCCACCTGCACAGACAGGGATTTTTCGGTGTAAGATTAACGCCCCAACAACAAGGTAGGGTATGTAACTGACTGGCGGCAGCGAAGGCCATAACATCGCTGATAACAAGATGGCACTAAAGCCAAACATGAATCGATTCATAGTGAATTAAGTTAAGACAGCAATTTCAGCATATGCCAAAAAAATTAATTAAAAGATTTATGCCTAAGCCTGAAACCTTGCGTGAGCATAAACACTTACGCATGTTCGGACGCTTGTTACATAATCCCAATCTATGGGCACTTAATCGAAAATCCGCCCCAGGCGCATTTGCCGTAGGGTTATTTGTCGCTTGGATCCCCATGCCATTTCAGATGGTTGTTGCAGCGGCTTTTGCCATTCTATTTAACGTTAATATTCCAGTTTCAGTTGCATTAGTATGGATAACCAATCCCTTAACTATGCCAGTGATGTTTTATGGGGCGTATTTGCTCGGTGCTAAAATACTCGGCCATGCTCCGCAAGATTTTGCCTTCGAAGCAAGTTGGCAATGGATTGAAGCATCGCTTGCGACCATAGGTCCGGCATTCTTACTCGGGTGTCTCGTGCTAGGAGTGGTTTTTTCCGCTGTCGGTTATTTGCTGATTAATAATCTGTGGAAATATTCAATTATGTTTAAGTGGCAGAAACGCAAGAATAAATAATCTTTTATATTCAAACCGCTTATGTTGGTACAACGATTGAGTCGAGGTAACAGCATAAGCGGATTAGCACATTCGCTCTCGCTTCCCTTTTGTTCATCATATAAATCACCTTCTACATACAACCACGTTAACTCCACTTTGCGCCGAATTTAAGATCGTACATATCTGTGAATTAAATCACACAGCGGCACCTAGCTTTTCCCTAAAAACAGATTTTTGCTGTTACTATTTATAAAAACATCAAGTAGGGAATATCCATGCCTTTTTATCATCAATATGGTTCTAAAAGCCTCAAAGCCGTTGAACACTTAGTCCTATTTATTATTGCCATTGCCACCGTTGTCGCAATAGGCCAAGAAATTGTGCATATCATCTCTGTACGTATGGTCGCACTGGCCGATTTACTCTTGTTATTTATTTTCTTAGAAGTATTAGCCATGGTGGCTAACTACTATGAATCCGGTAAGTTACCAGTACGTATGCCGCTTTATATTGCGATTGTCGCCTTGGCCCGTTACCTAATCTTAGATATGAAGAGCATGGAAGACTGGCGTATCGCAGCAATATCATTATCGACGCTAATTTTAGCGGCAACCGTGATTGTGATTCGTTGGGGTCAATTAAAAATGCCTTATCCAAAAAATCAAGAATACGACAATTAATCAAATACCTGAGTTGGTGCTATTGAAACCTAAATCAATGGCACCTGCTGTTCTCGTTTTAAAACTATTATCAAAGACCTAGCTTTCACATTGGTATTCTGCCAAAAAGCAATTATGCTAGTTTTACTTAGATCAATAATTTACGGGGCAATTGAGTTATGGGTGACCATACTACTGGTTTTGAAGAAAAACGCACATCGCTGCGAGTCGACATGGAAGCAGAGCGCGTGGTCTTGAATTGGATCGACACTCAAGGCATGAAGCAAACAGATGAAGGTGTGTGTATCGACTTAGCAAGACGCGGCATTTTATTCGATTATAAAAATCCGTTTGCACTCGGGGAACTCATCGAAGTGACCTTTAATCCCAATTCAACCCAACAAAATACCGTTAAAGGACAAGTCTGCCGTTGCGCGAGATGCCATGACCAAAGCTACCACATTGCTATGCAACTGCTTTAATTTAACTTAAATTTCGCAGCTTTAATGGCTCTGTTCTACACTCAATGAATTAAACAATTCATTAAGGGGCGTCAGTATGATCTTGCTGGTAGGTGGTGAAAAAGGTGGTAGCGGAAAAAGTTGTCTCGCTCAAAATCTTGCCGTTTATATTAAGCAAAAATTTCAGGCAAACGTCCTCATGGTCGATTGTGATCCCCAACGCACGACTTCAGATTGGATCCAAGCAAGAAATAATGATCCAAGCCTCCCAAGTATTAATTGCATCCAACTTTACGGCAAGATTCGTAATGATTTACTCAGCCTCAATGAGCGTTTTGACTACGTAATTGTAGATTGTGGTGGCCAAGATAACTTAGCCATGCGCGCAGCTATGTCTGTAGCGACTTATGTTGTGATCCCCCTCAGACCCAAAAGACGCGATCTCAAAACATTACCCCACATGGAAGACATGCTAAGTACGTGTAAGATGGTGAATCCTAAAATGATCGCGACTATAGTGCTAACCCAATGTCCAGCGCTTCCTACACAGTTTAAACGCATTTTAGAAGCCAAAGATGTGGTGCAATCCTTTGGACTAAGAGTGCTAAATTCAGTTACATTTTGCCGAAATATTTATGATGACAGTGAAGAAAGAGGCTCTTCAGTCGTCGAAATAGAACCCGATGGGAAAGCAGCCGATGAGATCCGCGCCATAGCGGATGAGTTATTCGCAATGCCACCAGAAAATAGCTATGAGCTTAACTGATCTTAAACGTAAGAAACCTAAGCAAATCATCAAGCCGGTTTCTGTCGATGATTTCATTGAAGATGCCAATAACTACGCCTTAGGTAAGGCGAGTTTATTAGCTGCGCCCACCACACACACCATAGTTAAGGGCTTAGATAAAAAATCGACTAAGATTTATCGCCACGCGACCTTTACCCTCACTGAAAACAGCATTTCTCAGCTTGACGCCCTATCGAAATCCACCAATATTGCAAAATCTCGATTACTGCGTATTTTGATCAATGAATTTACCCAACTCACCCCCGCACAGCAGGAGCAAATTGCAAATAAGCGCCACGATGAAACCTGAGCTTCAACAAACCGATTACACGTCTAAGTGACTAAAAACTAATCAACGAAATAAAATGAGTACGCTATGTCACTGTGTATTATACCAATCACATTAAATAGTTAGTCAGTTCAGAGCCTCACTGGCATCTCAATCCAAGGCGCATTGACGCAGAAATGGTCATTCCCTATTAAGTCAATGCAACACCAGAGTGGAATGCCTGTGTGGCTCCCGAAGGGCGGCTGATGTTAACTACATGGCAACGCCCTTTATACTGCGTTTAAGGCTTTTGACAGAGCACCACTATGCCTTCAAGCCTTCGCCTTGTCTAAAGCGCTTTGAGCTCCCGCTGAATGAACAGATATTTAATACGATGGGTATTAATGCCCACACTTTCGCCCAGCTACAAGTTGAATACCTTGGGACGTATCGTAAAACTTACCTTTACCTATGAGTAACTCAATTAATGCTTCGGCACTCAAATCAGTTGCACTACAAGTATGGTATCGAGCCGCCGAGCCAAACTTTTGCTCCATCATGGAAATTAATTCAGGCTTTATAATAGCGGCCCCTTGAGCTACCATCAGCGCCATAACATCATGACCGTGAACAGAATTGGACATATGTCCTCCTAAAGATGCAATATTATTGTTCTTTATATCCTAACGGTTAAATTCGAACCCTGATCTCGCGCACAAACTTTCAAATGGGGACGACTGCGCCGACATCTGTGACGATAATGTGAGCCATTATGTCTTTGATCCTATTACTGACCCAACAGATGTCGCTGTACTTAGTGATCGTTTACTTAGTCAGTAAAACACCACTGTTTAAAATGTTTGCCGAAACGTCTCCTCGTCTGCCACATAAGATTTTTATGTATCTGATTTTTTCGAGTTTCTGCATCATGGCCACTTATTTTGGTGAGCAAACCTCGGGAGCGATTGCCAACACTCGTGCTATGGGCGCAGTTTTGGGCGGATTATTAGGAGGACCCGTTACTGGTTTTCTGGTGGGACTAACTGGTGGGCTCCACCGCTACAGTATGGGCGGTTTTACTGATATAGCCTGCGCCATCTCCACCACCTTAGAAGGCTTATCCGCTGGGATGATAAGCTTCTACTTAAGACGCGCAGATAAAAGTGAGCTCATCTACAATCCATTACTCGTTTGCCTAGTGACTTTTTATGCTGAAATGATGCAAATGAGCATCATACTTTTGGTCGCACGCCCCTTCGATGATGCATGGGAATTAGTACGTCAAATCGCGCCGCCCATGTTGTTAGTGAACTCCGTGGGAGCGGCACTCTTTATGAGCATGATCCGTGACCAAAAAACCATGTTTGATAAACTCTCATCGAGCTTTTCGACTAAGGCATTAAAAATTGCCGAACGCAGTGTCGGATTACTATCCAAAGGATTTAACGAAGAAAGTAGTAGTCATGTCGCCCAAATCGTCATCGAAGAAACCAATGTGGGTGCAGTGGCCATCACGGACAGGGAAAAACTGTTAGCCTTTATTGGCATAGGCGCCGATCACCATCTCCCTGGTACACCGATTTCGTCCAAAATCACCTTAGAAGCCATCAATCAAAATAAGGTCATGTTCGCCGATGGCGTTGAAACGCCCTATGCATGCTCTATTTCATCTCATTGCCGTCTAGGGTCAAGTCTAGTGATCCCGCTGCGCAGTGATACTGAAGTCATTGGCACGATTAAACTCTATGAGCCTAAGAATAAACTTTTTTTGAATATCAACCGTACTTTAGGTGAAGGTATTGCCCGCCTATTATCAAACCAAATTCTTTATGGCCGGTTTGAGCAACAGCAAAATCTACTGACTCAAGCCGAACTTAAATTGCTACAGGCTCAGGTCAATCCGCACTTTTTATTTAATGCACTGAATACCATTAGCGCGATTATCAAACGTGATCCTGATATGTCTAAGCAGCTACTGCAGCAGTTATCGCAATTTTTACGGATCAATTTAAAGCGAACGACAGGCTTAGTGACGCTTGGGGATGAACTAGATCACATAGCGTCCTATCTCACCATTGAAAAAGCGCGTTTTATTGATAAATTACAAGTCAGTATCGCGATACCTGAATCACTCTACCACTGTAAAGTTCCCGCCTTTACCCTGCAGCCAATTATTGAGAATGCCGTAAAGCACGGCACTTCGCACATGATTGAGCAAGGGCAGATTAAAGTGACTGGCAAGCTCGAAAATGATGTGCTGGAGCTAGAAGTCACAGACAATGCCGGGTTGTATCAGCCCATTGAGGGATCAGAAGGCCTAGGGATGAACTTAGTGCATAAGCGAATTCAAAATATTTTTGGCGAACAATACGGCGTGACAGTGGAATGCGAGCCCGATCAATTGACTCGTGTCACCATAAGATTGCCCATAGAAAGCCCTGAAACATCAAATATGGATAACCGCACGTGATCAATTGTTTAATTGTCGATGATGAGCTGTTTGCTCGTGAAGAATTAGCTGACCTTTTGGGGCAAGAACACGACATCCAAATCGTCGGTCAATGCGCCAATGCTATTGAAGCATTACAGAGCATAACCAAAGAAAAACCTCAGTTAATCTTTCTTGATATCCAAATGCCACGCATTTCGGGCATGGAACTTATTGCAATGCTCGACCCCGATGACATGCCGAAAATCGTGTTTGTCACCGCCTACGACGAGTTTGCCGTCAAAGCCTTCGACAATCATGCCTTCGATTATTTACTCAAACCCATAGATGCCGACAGACTCAGTAAAACCCTCACTCGTGTGCGTAAAAATCTAACGCCTCAGGCTATGGACTCTATTACCCCAAAGAGTCTTGAACATATTCCCTGCTACAGCGGCAATAAACTCAAAGTCATTGCAATCCAAGATGTGGAATATGTGTTCAGTGACTTAAGCGGCATCCATGTGGCCAGCACGAAAGGCAAAGTCCATACCCAGTTGACCTTGAAAGTGTTCGAAGAAAAAACCCCACTGGTGCGCTGCCATCGGCAGTATTTGATTTCACCTAAGGCGATTGCTGAAATTGAGCTGTTAGATACAGGGGCAGAAGTCACCACTCATTTAGGCGATAAAGTCCCCGTATCACGCCGCTATCTTAAAAGCCTTAAACAGCTATTTGGCTTTCAATAAACACAATTAAAAAGTCATCTTAGCGACGTATTTTTAGCCATAAGATAGCCAACAACACTCACCGTTAACATACAATGGTAACCACTTAAGCTCACCTATTGCCGCTCACACTGCATTTTCGACCACTCATTGAGATTACAAAGTTTTATATCAACAACTTGTTTACACTCACCAGAACTCAAATGGGGAGATAACAAAAATGATGTGGTTCCTACTCTGTGTCGGTCTACTGATCGGCGGCTACTTTATCTACGGCGCTTTTGTCGAGAAAGTCTTCGGCATTAACGCTAATCGTCAAACACCCGCTTTCAGTCAAACTGATGGCGTCGACTTTGTGCCTATGTCTAAAGGCAAAGTCTATTTAATTCAATTATTAAACATTGCAGGCGTAGGCCCAATTTTTGGTCCTATCTTAGGTGCACTCTATGGTCCTGCAGCCATGTTGTGGATTGTGGTTGGCTGTATCTTTGCAGGTGCAGTACATGACTACTTCTCCGGTATGTTGTCAGTACGCAATGGCGGTCAATCCGTGCCAAACCTTGCGGGTAAGTATTTAGGTAAGAGCGCCAAACACTTCATGAACGTGTTTGCTATTGTGCTGTTACTGCTCGTCGGTGTGGTCTTTATCTCTGCGCCTGCAGGCTTACTTGGCAAGCTTACTGGCTGGGATGTCAGTATCTTCGTTGGTATAATCTTCGTCTATTACCTGATTGCAACTGTGGTACCTGTCGATAAAATTATCGGTCGTCTGTACCCCTTCTTTGGCGCTTTATTGTTCTTCATGTCGTTTGGTTTAGCTTTCGCAATTATGCTATCAAGCGAGCATACCTTACTGCCTAACGTACAAGCGGGCGATTTCTTCCAAAACTTAAATCCGAACGACATGCCACTTTGGCCTGCCCTATTCATCACTATTGCCTGTGGTGCAGTATCGGGTTTCCATGCTACTCAATCACCGTTAATGGCCCGTTGCGTTGAAAACGAGACTAATGGTCGCTTCGTCTTCTTTGGCGCCATGATTGGCGAAGGCATTATCGCATTGCTTTGGTGTGCCATCGCGTTGTCTTACTTTGGCGGAGTAGAAGGGTTAAGTGCGGGTATGTCAGGTAACCCTGCCAACGTCGTCTATGAGGCCTCTACCGGTCTGTTAGGCGCTATCGGTGGCTTTATGGCTATCCTAGGAGTGATTATTCTGCCGATTACCTCAGGCGATACGGCTTTCCGCTCTGCGCGTTTGATTCTGGCTGAATTTTTCAATATGCCACAAATCTCACTACCAAAGCGCTTAGTGTTAGCTCTCCCACTGTTTGTTATCGGCGGCATATTGACCCAAGTGGACTTTGGTGTGATTTGGCGCTACTTCGGTGTAGCAAATCAAGCCACTGCAGTATTAATGCTGTGGACGGCTTCGGCTTACCTGCTACGACATAACAAACTGCATTGGATTGCGACAATTCCAGCGATGTTTATGACCACTGTGGTAATCACCTTCCTACTGAACTCGTCAACCTTAGGCGCAGGTTTACCTATGACGGTATCAACCATAGCGGGCATAGTCACAACCTTAGTGATTACAGCACTCTTGATTGTGAAAACCAAAGGTAAAGGCGAAATTGATTTGCCGGTTGAAACTGAGCTTAAAGAGCCAGTCAAAGACTAGTCAAACAGTCCAAATGACCAACCTAAAACAGGCGCTTTATTGCGCCTGTTTTGATCATACTGCTCCACCAATAACAGCTATCACAGGTTTGAACTAGCAAGGTATTCAAGCTTGAGTCGATACCATTCCACACTGTATCAGGCATACAAAACTGCTATACTCCCACCATAGCACATTGCAACATGCATAATATGAATCAATCGAATAACCCGCTCCACGGCATTAAACTGGAAACGATCATCACTTATTTAGTCGAGAAATACGGCTGGGAAGAATTAGGTGAAAGAATTAATATCCGCTGTTTTACCCACGATCCCAGCATCAAATCCAGTTTACGTTTTTTGAGAAAAACAGAGTGGGCGCGGGATAAAGTCGAATATCTTTATTTAAGAGCCAATAAATTACCCTTGCCGCCACCCAAAGCAGACTCTAGTCAAACGGCTAAGAAGCCTGCGGCAAAAATTGCGACTAAAAAGCCCACTCAAACCGCTCCTGAAAAGCCGACTAAAAGCGATAAACCTAACACAGATGACAAAGTAAATTGCCATATTTGGGGTAACAGTTAGTCTTTGCCCTCTGCAGCCATAAAACGTGAACAGCCCTCACTTAAGGGCTATATTGTTAGAATGAATCAATAACTCATCGATTTTTCACTAACCCAAACCTTTAATTTAATTGTGACTAATAGCGTTTACTAAGAGGCTGTGAGCCATGAAGAAACACTCTTTTTGGCCGAGCGACAAAAAGTGACTTCAGTTTTCAAATTGATGGCCGATAAAAGTGTAGCATCATCCAAATTTGCATGAATGGAGTGTTGAATGAACATTAATGGAATAAACAATAACGCAACTGGCTCAGGTTTCACCACCGTATCAGGCGCATATATCGCAGCGACACCAGTTGCAACAAAAACACCAACAGCGAATAGTGAGTCTGCTGGCTCACAAGATACCCAAGACACAGTCTCCATTTCTAATGCGGGCCGCGCGGCTTTATCCAACGACTTTGGGGCCTCTTTGAGAGAAAAAGCATTAGCTAAAAAAAATGAAGCTGAAGTAACTCCAAAAGAAGAACCTAAAACATTAATTGATGAACAAATAGACAAAATAAAAGAAAAAATAAAAGAATTACAAGAAATATTATCCAAGCTCAAGGGAGATGACTCAGAAGCTGCAGATCAGCAACGTAAAATGCTGCAAGAACAAATAATGTTACTTAGTGGCCAAATCGCCACCTTGTTGGATAAAAAGATGCAAGATAGTAAAAAGTCAGATTAACTGAAACAGTATTCTACTAAACTAATACAAGACCAACCGACTATCGTTAACCCACTTAGATAGGAAAGCTAAACATTAAACGCCAAACATTGAGCCCATCGCCACGACGATAACTGAATCCGATGCGATCAACACTCAATAATTCACCGCCTAACGGCTTAGAAAACGCGAGGGAAAAACCGGCCTCATAACTGCCTGAAACTATGGTATCTTGCTCTATTTCGCTAATAAATCTAAGTTCATTGAAATACCAATAGCCTACGGCAAAGATCCTTGGTTGCACCTGCAGATCCCACCATTGCCAGCGTGGTGCTAACCCTAAATCAACACCTGTTTGTAGTACTGCAAATTGATCAGAAAACTTACCATAGTGCTCGCTGTACCCAGCAAAGCGTAATCTCGATACCCACACAGCATCCTGCCCTGCTAAGGTAAAGTCATACAAGCTACTAATCCCTGAGGCAATAATAGCAACGTTATCGTTTTTATCGAAGTTAGTGCCAAAACCGATATCTAAATACCCTTCCATTCTAGTATTTTCGCTCGCCTGCCAATGATGCTCAAAACCTGGGGTAACTGTCATAGTACCTATCGACGACGGCAACTCACCTTCAGTGATATCTTTGGCTAGATAATCAAAAAAGCCAAAGGAGGTAGGTAAACGTAACCAAGTTTGGCTACCGCTATCTTTCTTTAAGTCAAAAGTTAACGGAATGCTAACGACGGTGGCATTTTGGTTTGCAGCGCGGTAAACGCCAGTGCCAAGATAACTACCAAAGGCGTAAACGGAATTTGGATTAGTGCTAGTTTCTATCGGATTACTACCATTAGCATTACTATTAGGTGCATGATTGATAGAAAAGCTGGGAGCATCCGCTTGAGATGCAAATATGAATGTATTTGTAGCGGAAATACTATCGGCAAAGGTGGTAGAAATAACGCTCAGTAATGCCAAGCACATTAGCGATAAGCTTAATAGCAACCGACTGAAACAATGGCTCAATTGACTTAAACCTTCCTCATTTTTAACTCAATCGGTCGACTCATCATGATGACAAAACTACTTATTTTCATCCATAAAATGATATTCAGACATCATGTGTCCAAGCTCAGTGGATTTAGTTTTTAAGTACGCTTCGTTATAACGATTTTTACCAACTTGCAGCGGTACGCGCTCAACCACTTCGATGCCAAACTCCTTCATCGCTTTCACTTTACGCGGATTATTGGTCATCAAACGCACATGCTTCACCCCTATCTGTTCCAGCATAGGCTTGATCATGTCGTATTTACGCATATCCGCTTCGAAACCGAGTTGCTCATTGGCTTCAACCGTGTTGGCGCCTTTATCTTGCAGCTCATAGGCGCGAATTTTATTCAGCAAACCAATGCCACGGCCTTCTTGGCGTAAATAGAGGATAAAGCCACTGCCCGTTTCCGCAATATTTTGCATGGCAGCTTGTAACTGAAAACCACAGTCACAACGCAAGCTAAATAAAGCATCGCCGGTTAAACACTCGGAATGAATACGGCCCAACACAGGTTCATCCGCACTGAGCGTACCGAATGTGAGCGCAACATGCTCTTTACCTGATTCGGTATCTTCAAAACCATGCATGGCAAACACGCCCCAAGGAGTGGGTAACTTTGACGTCGCGACATATTTTATCGACATACTTAACCTTAACGACAACTCTCATTCCATGAGACGAATAAGATCCCTAGAAACAAAACGAGGATTAGGCACTTAGCCAACTAAGCGCACTATTCTAAAGTGTTTTCGAACAATCCAGAAATACTTTAGTGTTTTAATCAACTAAACCAAACATGAATGTCTTTTCGATGGGCAGCACGAAGGAATGGATTAAAACGAAGCAGTGCATTAAATACAGGAGCACAAACACGTGATCGACACTCGATCCCGTGCCAGTGACATCCAATCCCACATTAAAATTTTGCGGGAGCGTATCCAGTAACTTCCGTTAGCCCCATTTCACGGCCGATAGCCGTCATAGGGTGGATTACCACAAGCCCTTTGACAGACTTTTTCAGTTTGCCCATGTCCGCTTGTTCCGCTTTTGTCAAAGCACGATGGAAAGGCAAACCTTTGATATCTGACCCTTGCTTATTCAATAAGCGGGTTTGTTGCCCTTTCACACTGCCGATTTGCTTAGTGACCGCAGCGATTTCGCGTTTGAACTGGGCAATAATGACGTCATCGCCTCTTTGTTCAGCCGCAGCAAGTTTACGACGAAATTTATCTAATTTATCGTTAAGCTGCTGCAGTTCTTGCTTTAAATTCATTCTGTTACCTTAAATTACCTAAGTTAGCCACAGTAAAATCTTAGCTTGATTATGCTAGCGTCTGTGTCAAGGCCTGAGATTATAGCAGCAAGTTACAGATCCTCGTTACCGCTTTTATAACAAACGAATGATCTGATTGCTGCTACCGCGAAAGACAAGACTCGGATCGGCAAGACTTTGTTCAAATTTTCCGTCCACCAGCACATCAATATAGGCCAACACGGCGCGCTGTTCATCACTCAACTCATCGAGCACATAACCTGTCCACAGCCAAATATCCTTCCCCTTACACTCAGCCTTGACTCGTTTGACGAGCGTCAAAATGGCACTGAGATTGACAGGCAATAAAGGATCTCCGCCCGAAAGCGATAAACCACGGCGCACAATCCGCTGATCATTGAGATCGGCAATAATCCTATCTTCCATCGTCCTATCAAACACATGCCCAGAACGGGGATCCCACGTGCTTTGGTTGTAACAACCGCGGCACTGGTGCTCACAGCCAGAGACAAACAAGGTCGCACGGGTACCTGGGCCATTGACCACATCGATAGGGAAATATTGATGGTAATTCATTGATGGTCACTCATAGTGCATTTCATCTTTTAACACTGACACTCATCCCGTGGCACTATTTGATGCCACGGAATAAGTCTAACAGGCAGAATAAGGTAATAGTGTTACAAGTGTTTGATCCTGCGTTTTACTTCTTCTTGCTTGCCATAATTAAAGGGCCGCGCATCAGGACTGCCTAAGTAACCGCACACACGGCGCGTCACAGAAACCCGACTAGGCTCATGATTGCCACACTTAGGGCAAGTGAACCCTTTACTGGTACAACTAAATTCACCGGTAAAGCCACAGTCGTAGCATTCATCAATTGGCGTGTTAGTGCCATAGTAAGGCACGCGGCTGTAGCTATAATCCCAGACGTTTTCCAGCGCTTCGAGGTTATGCTGCATATTGGGATATTCGCCATAACAAATAAAGCCACCGTTCGCGATAGCGGGATATGGCTGTTCAAAATCAATTTTATCGTAGGGGTTAACGCTTTTTTCCACATCGAGGTGGAAACTATTCGTGTAATAGCCCTTGTCCGTCACCCCTGTGACTAGGCCAAATTGCTTCGCATCCAGTTTACAAAAACGGCTGCAAAGACTCTCACTTGGCGTGCTATACAGACTAAAGCCATAACCTGTTTCGGCCTTCCACGCATCGGTAGCCGCTTTAAGATAAGCAACAATAGCGACGGCTTTGTCCCTTAATTGTGCATCGTCAAATACATGGGTTTGGGTGCCATAGAGTGCATTCATGGTTTCATGCAGGCCAATATAACCGAGTGAAATCGACGCACGGCCATTTTTAAAGATTTGCGCCACATCATCATCTGCCCGTAAACGTACACCACAGGCGCCTTCCATATAGAGGATAGGTGCCACGCGGGCTTTAACACCGTTCAGTCGCTCAATACGGGTATCCAGCGCTTTACGGGCTAATACTAATCTGTCATCTAAAATGCGATAAAACTCAGTCTCATCGCCATTGGCTTCTAAGGCAATCCGCGGCAAGTTTAGACTGACCACTCCCAAATTATTGCGCCCTTCATGCACAAGCTCGCCATTTTCTTCATAGGTGCCTAAAAAGCTACGGCAGCCCATTGGGGTTTTAAATGAACCGGTAACTTTCTCGACTTGCTCGTAGTTGAGAATGTCGGGATACATGCGCATTGTCGCGCATTTGAGCGCCATCTGTTTTACATCGTAATTGCAATCGCCCGCTTTATGATTAATACCATCGCGAATCGCAAACACTAGCTTAGGGAATACTGCAGTCTTGCGATTTTTCCCCAATCCCGCCATCCGCACTTTGAGCATAGATTGCTGAATTAAGCGTGATTCCCACGACGTGCCTAAACCAAACCCGAAGGTCACGAACGGTGTTTGGCCATTGGCAGTGTGTAAGGTATTGACCTCATATTCCAAAGACTGGAATGCATCGTGACATTCTTTTTCAGTTTGCGCCGTGGCAAAGGCTTTGGCGTCGGTAATCTTCCAATTCAGGGCAATTTGGTAATGCTTGTCGTAGCTCTTAGCGACAAATGGCGCTAACACTTCATCGATACGGTTGATAGTAGTTCCGCCATAGATATGACTCGCCACTTGGGCAATAATCTGCGCGGTCACCGCTGTCGCTGTTGAAATAGACTTAGGGGTTTCAATTTCGGCATTACCCATTTTAAAGCCGTGGGTCAACATGCCAGCTAAATCAATCAACATGCAGTTAAACATCGGGAAAAACGGAGAGTAATCTAGGTCGTGGTAATGGATCTCGCCCGCTTCATGGGCAGCGACTACATCCTTTGGCAAAATATGACTCTTGGCGTAATGTTTGGCGACTATGCCCGCGAGTAAGTCCCGCTGAGTAGGAATGACTTTTGAATCTTTATTAGCATTTTCATTGAGTAAAGCCGCATTGCTTTGCTCAACTAAACCACGGATTTCGAGGTTGAGTTTACTGGTCGCTTCACGGCACACATCTCTGTCGTGACGGTATTCGATATACACCCGCGCCAGGGACTTGTACGGCCCTTCCATCAGTAAATTCTCAACCGCATCTTGTAGATGGTGGATATCGACTTCTGCTAATGGCGCGACGCTCTGACTGATACACGCTGCCACTGTCGCTGCATAGTCGCCATCCTCTATTCCAACTGAGTTTGCAGCGGCATTCACTGCATCCCGTATCCTTGTTTCATCAAAAGGTGTGCGGCAACCATCACGCTTAATTACGACTGGCATTGTTCAGTTCCTCTCCATCTCGCCTAAAAATTAACACTACATCTAGTGATTTTAAAAGCATAAAACACAATATGTAGAGCATTAGGCTACAATGACGGTAAGGAGTCCATGATCCAGATCATAGTTTTTAGGATGAAATAAAAGAACAAACAAGAACTGCAGCTAGGCCCAATTATCTGAAAATTGCGCCTTGACCTGCTGATTAAACCCAGCTAGTTGAATGCGTGACAATTTGTGTTTATCACGCACTATGGATGTGAATTAACGTTTAGCAAGCGCAAGATAACTACTGAGTTGGCCCGATGCAGATTGATGTGCCCCCATAGATGAAGCGAGTTGCATCATAGATTTTAGCCCCTGCCACTGCTGCTTTTGAGCATCCGTAAGCGGAGGTTCAGAATTCAAATAATCCGTCAATTGGCTAAGGACTTTCGTGGCCTTCTGGGCTAGCACCGGCGACTGAGCATCATCCATATTGGTTAAGACGTTCTTAGCATCAACTAAGGTATTGATAAGAGGATTATTAGGTGATTTTTTAGCTAATGATTTGATTTCATCATCTAAAAAATCTTGCAACGATTGTTTAGTCGGCGTTGTTGTGCTCGGCACTGTAACACCGTTTTTCGATAAACGCTCGAGTTGCACATCCGATAAAATGCCATCTTTTTGTAAGCGCGACACCAATGCGGGAATATCGGCGACGCCAAATTGACCATCGGCAAAAAAATCCTTCGCCATCGATTGAATTTTCTGTGCGCGTTGCGCCCGTGGCGACAGCGCTATCTCATCGGTTTTACCTTTATCGGGTTTGGTAGCATCCGTCTGCGTTTTATTTGTTTCTGTCGTAGTATCGGTTTTAGCCGTGCTCGTCTTTTGGCTATTGGCACCATAGGCATCGGCGATACTGGCACTGCTGCGATTAAGATTAAAGGCATTTAAAATAGAATTCATCGTCAAAAATTCGGCGTCTAAGACTCAATGACGGTTTTAAAGCAAAAACTAAGCCAATCAAGTATTAATCAGTGCAACCCCTGAGTTAATAGCATCACTATGCATAAACCAACTTATATCTAGGACTGTATATCTTCGATCAAGGCAAGACATTGCCGCCTTAGTAAATCGAGTGCCTCAGCGTCCATCTGCACTTTATCAAGCAAGGTTTGCTTCAAGGCAAGAGCTTCGTGCCTGATACCCTCTCCTTGACTTGTCAGAGTGATCAGCTTTTTCCGCTCATCTTCAACGCAGGCTAATCGCGTAATCAACCCCTTCAACTCTAACCGCTTGACGATGGGCGTTAAGGTTCCCATATCGAGTTTAGTCGCCATTGATAGCTGGGTTTGGCTACAGCCGTTTTGACGCCACAGGGTTTGCATCACTAAATATTGAGGGAAAGTTAACTCGTATGCCTCGAGTAGAGGCCGATAAGCACGCACTAATGCATTGCTCGCAGAATATAACGCGAAACAAACATTATCGGATAAACAGAGTGGATCGCTAGAAGCTTGGCTATGAGTCTGTTTTGTAGCGTCTAGCTCAGGTTGAGGTAAGCAATTTTGCACGTTTAAGCGCCTGTCATTTAAACATAACGCTATCTTATCCGATCTGTCCCACCCCATCTAGTTTGCGCGCAAACTATTTGCATTCAATCTTAAAGCCACGTAGAGTTAACATCATTAGTTTGCGCACAAACAAAAGGTGAGTTTTTATGAAGAGTATGACTGAAACCCGTGAGATCCATCTAGCTAGTCGCCCAGAAGGCATGCCTACAGCACAGAACTTTACTTTAGTAAATAAAGCGTTAGCACCACTCGCTGATGGACAAGTGCTGATTAAAAATCTATGGATGTCGGTTGACCCTTACATGCGCGGGCGCATGGTTGATCGCAAGAGTTATGTTCCGCCCTTCGCCTTAAATCAAGTCTTAGAAGGCGGTGCGATTGGTGAAGTTATCGCGTCAAAAAACACCGAGTTCCCGGTTGGTACTAAAGTCAGCAGCATGCTAGGTTGGCGTGAACACGCAGTCACAGATACAGCAGGACTGACCGCTCTACCACTAACTACGCTTGATAATTCACATTTCCTCGGCGTACTCGGAATGCCAGGCATGACAGCTTGGACAGGACTGACTCGCATTACAGATTTAAAAGCGGGTGAGACACTGTTCGTTTCCGCAGCCTCTGGCGCAGTAGGTAGCGTAGCCTGCCAAATTGGTAAACTAATAGGTGCTCGTGTAATAGCCTCTGTCGGTTCAGATGAAAAAGCTGAATTATTAAAAAGTTATGGTGTTGATGCGGTCATCAATTACAAGACTTGTGGCAATCTCACCCAAGCGTTGACAAAAGCTGCGCCAGAAGGGGTTGACGTGTATTTTGAGAACGTCGGTGGCGAGCATTTAGCCGCAGCGCTGAGCAATATGAAAGATCATGGACGTATCGCTGTTTGCGGTATGATTTCGCAATATAACAACACAACTCCAACGCCTGGCCCTGACAACTTAGCCCTAATTGTAATGCGAAAACTCAAGTTAGAAGGTTTTATCGTATCCGAACATTGGGCGCATTATCCTGAGTTCACCGCCAAAATGGCTCAATGGTTAGCGGAAGGCAAAGTCAAAGCAGAACAAACAATTTATCAAGGGCTTGAACAAGCACCTGATGCTTTTATCGGTCTATTTGAAGGTAAGAATCGCGGTAAAATGTTGGTAAAACTAGCCTAAGTCACCAACAAAGCGGTATAAACATCTCAATATGAGATAACAAATAGTCGGTATCGCAAAAGTGATACCGACTTTTGTTTATTTTGCAATCAAACGCTATCTATATGAAAGCTTTTGACTCTACATTTTGCATCATCAGCCTTTCCAGAGCGCAGCTTCAATCAAGTGGGCGACTTTCTCCACCGCAGCTTCGCCGGCGGCAATCGCCTCATCAGCACGGTGAAACTCCATAGTGCCGATATTTCCCACCTCTGGCACAATACAAATATCTGGTGGATCGCCCATCAACCGCGCCCGTTTATGCCTTTGCTCTAAAATACCCATAGATTGCGACATCACAGCAATCATCCCCGGATTCGATTTAGTGCCGAGTGAAAACTTATCGGTTAGGTTGCTGACATAATCTCGGCCACGGGCGAATAAATCCATAAAGCCCGTTTCTTGTCGCGCTGGCATATCCATTTCAGCTTGGACAGTCCTTTGGCTGGTCATATTCACGGGTAACACTTGGATACGCCCAGAATGATAGCCATATAAATCCACTGCAATCACCACATCAACGCCCATGGCGCGGCTGACCGAAACAGGAACAGGATTCACTACAGCACCATCGACTAACCAGCGTTCTCCTTGTCTGACAGGGGCTAAAATCCCCGGCATGGAGCAAGAGGCCCGTACCGCTTGCCGTAAATCCCCTTCAGTAAACCAAATTTCCTGACCAGAGTATAAGTCAGTCGCGACGGCTGCAAAGGGACGATTGAGATTTTCAATATTCACATCTCCTATACGTGCATGCAGCACATCGAACACCTTGTCTCCGCCGATAAGCCCGCCCTTACGCCATAGAATATCCATCAAGCCAAGCACGTCCCAACTAGAAAAACCGCGCACCCATTTTTCTAACTCGGGTAAATGATCATGGGCGTAAGCGGCCCCCACTAAAGCCCCTACCGAACATCCAGCCACTTTATCGGGCTTAATACCCATGGCAGCTAAACCATTCAATACACCTATATGTGCCCAACCTTTCGCCGCCCCACTACCCAAGGCAATACCTACCGAAGGGGTTGTTCCGTTAGCCATAAATCATTTCTCCTGTAACTCAATGCAGTACACGATAACGTAAAATCCTGCCATATCCACTGTCAATCGGTAAAAACGACACAATTAAGAGGTTGTAATACCAATGTAAATAAATACAATCAACAGAGCATAAATGGCACACTTTCTACATCAATCCGTGCATGAAGCAGAGATAATCACCGATGTGGATAGCTGAGCAAGGGCGATTAAGGCTATAATCTGCCCTTACTAAGATTTAGGGGATATACCTTTGCAATTTACCGATTTTTCTCTGGACCAGCGTCTGCTTCAAAGCATAAAACATATGGGGATCACAGAACCCACCGCCATCCAGGAACAAGCACTGCCTATCGCATTGGCAGGTAAAGATTTAATGGCGTCATCAAAAACGGGCTCAGGTAAAACCTTAGCGTTTTTGTTACCCGCATTGCAAAGAGTCATTTCTACCCGCTCACTGTCGAAACGTGATCCTAGAGTCTTGATTTTATTACCGACTCGCGAACTAGCACATCAGGTTTATAGTCAGCTTCGCCTCCTTGTCGCCAACACCCAATACAAGGCCATCAGCGTACTGGGCGGTGAAAACTTTAATGACCAAGCCAAAGCCTTAGCGAAAGAACCGCATTTTATTGTCGCGACTCCAGGCCGTATCGCCGATCATTTAGAACAGAAGCATCTTTTTCTCAATGGCTTAGAGTTATTAGTCCTCGATGAAGCCGACCGCATGTTAGATTTAGGCTTTGCCCCGCAGTTAAAAGCCATCAACGATGCAGCCGATCATAAACGCCGTCAAACGCTGATGTTTTCTGCCACGTTAGATCACGACGAAATCAATGATATCGCAGCAACATTACTAAAAAATCCAGCGCACGTGGCGATTGGCGCGGCTCACTCTGAGCATAACGATATTCATCAACGTATCTTTTTATGTGACCACTTAGACCATAAAGAAGCGTTATTAGCCCGTTTGCTCAAAGATGAAACCCATAAACAAGTGATTATTTTTACCGCGACGCGTCCAGATACTGAGCGCTTAGCCGCTAAATTAACCACGCAAGGTTTTGCAACCGCCGCACTCAGCGGTGATTTAAAGCAGGCCGCACGAAACCAAATCATGGACCAATTTGCCCGTGGCCAACAACAAGTACTAGTGACAACCGATGTCGCCTCTCGCGGCCTGGATTTGCTCAATGTGTCCTTGGTCGTTAACTTCGACATGCCTAAATTTGCCGAAGAATACGTGCATCGTATCGGCCGTACTGGTCGTGCCGGCGCAAAAGGTGATGCGATATCGCTCGTCGGGCCAAAAGATTGGGACAACTTTAAGAAAGTCCAAGTCTTCCTCAGAAAAACCTTTGAGATCAGCACAATTCCAGGCCTAGAAGCTAAATTTAGTGGTCTAAAAAGCAAAGCTAAACAAACGCCAGTAAAACGTGTTGCTAAAGCGGAGCTTGCTAAAGGTAAGAGCAAAAGAACCAAAGCAACCACACCAGCTCCGTCGCGGGATAAGCGTTTCATCACGGGCGTGGATGTCGGCGATGCTCCTATGCGTAGAAAACCTGCTGCGGCACAATTACTACAAGATAATGATACTGAAGAAGTTTAAAACTAATTTAAGCATAAAGGCCGGTGGATTTAACATCAGATATTATCTCTGATACAAATCACATAGGCATGATCTAATACTGGAAATTGACATACTAAAATTATCAGTCTGTCGCCAAGCGAATCAAAAGCGCATGGTAAACACTGATCCTCATGTCATTTCCAGCTACAATAGCGCTATTATCGATATTTTGAAGGTGTAACATGAGAGTTTGTGGTGTTGAATTAAAAGGTGGCGAAGCCATTATCAGTTTATTGAGCTATGAAGGTGAAACCTTCAATGTGCCAGAATGCCGTAAGGTGTCTTTCACCGTTTCCCAATCTGCTACCACAGAAGCTATTCGTGAGTTTCACTTCGCTTTTCATAAGCTTATGCAAGATTATCACGTTGATGAAGTTGTCATCATAGAACGTGAGCAAAAAGGTAAACTCGCGGGTTCAGCGACAAGCTTTAAACTTGAAGCAGCCATTCAATTAGGGGAATTACCTGTCAGTCTATTGTCTCCTGTCACTATCAAAGAGCAAAACAAGCGCAATCCCCCCCAAGTTGATTTCGATAGTTTAGATCTTAAAAAAGTACAGCAGTTAGCTTTCGAAGCCGCTTATGCCCATCAAAATCGCCGAATTTTTGGCAAAGTATAAGTAATGTGATGAACTCAGGCTCCGAAGTCATTCGGAGCTAAATCCTCTATGAATCCATTAAAGTACTTAAACGGTTACAGCCTTGATATTCAACAGCAGGTACAGCAACATCTCGATGCTGGCACATTACCCAAGCTATTGCTGAAACGTCATCCTGTCATACATAGCGTTCGAAGCGATAAAGCGCTGTACGACTATACTCAGACGATTAAAAATCAATTTTTACGCCAGTCCTCCCCGCTCTTAAAAGTGATATTTGATGACAAAATTAATATTAGCCATCATGCACTTGGCTTGCATTCTTACGTAGCACGAGTTCAAGGCAATAAAATCAAAGCGAAGAACGAAATTCGCATTTCTTCGCGTTTAAAGCGTGTGCCAGAACCTTTGTTGCGTATGGTCGTAGTACATGAATTAGCCCATTTAAAAGAAAAAGATCACAACAAAGCTTTCTATAATTTGTGTACCCACATGGAGCCGGATTATCACCAGTTTGAATTTGATTTGCGCTTATTATTGACTTGCATCGACGCTAACATATCCCCTTATTCTACAGATAAAGTCGACACCTAACCTTCGTATATTTTTCGCCCAAAACTTGACTGATAATGGTTTTCATTTAGAATACTGAAGTATCTCACGCAGGAGAACTCAGTAATGACAATGACGAAACAGAATATCGATAAACTTTTGAGCAAATGGTGTAAAAAACAAGCTAAAAAGTTACTCAAAACACAGGCGAAATCTGTTTCAAGTTCAGGAAAAGTGATTCCATCCTTATCTCGTCTGAACACCCTGACTGATAAATCTTTGACGAACAAAAAGGCTCAACGAAAGCACCTCACCCAATTACTCTCTAAGCATATTGCTCAGCAAGAATTTGCCCATAGCAATAAGTCAACACTCAAAAAACAATTAAAACTCGCGAAAGCTAAGTTTATTGCCGCAAATGATGCGACATTTTCATCGACTATTATTACTCGACTTTCTCCTTTACCCACGGAACACAGCTTTGCATTACGTCCCTTTAAAAAATCACCCTGTGGTGGCTGTCCCGCATTAAAAGGTAAATTGTGCAAGTGCGCATTAAAAGTGATGCAAAGGCGCCACGCAAGCTGATAGGCACGATTTAGCACTGCATATTGGGTTCTCTGTTCAGTCCTTAATAAAAACGTTATAAGCTCTTCAGCCGCACAATTTTCCTCTTCACAACCTTTTGAATGACTCGCTATACCACTTCTAACTGAAGATCCTATCTATTTTATCCCCTTATGTTTTATCGCCACGACTTCGAATCGAACAAATTTTAAGCTTTCATACAACTCGAACAGTACTCGTGATAGCAGGAAAATGTCTACCACAATAAGCATTTTGGAAACAAAAATGCCGATGAAATTTTCATTTCATCGGCATTGATAAACTCTTCTAGAAAGTCAGTGCTATTGTTTATTCAAACTTTGATACTATAAATTCTATTAGCTTAGGATTGGCTAACCTAAGTTCATTATAGCTTCACGACTCTTCACCATATTAGTGAATGTGCGTAAATCTTGATTCGCTAACTTGCTCGACATAGGAATATCGGCTTTCAACGGATCAACAGGTTTACCATTGATATGGAATTCATAATGCAAATGCGGGCCAGTCGAACGACCTGTATTACCAGATAAAGCAATCACTTGACCGCGAGTTACACGTTGACCTTTACGCACTAACGCCTTAGACAAATGTAGGTAACGGGTACGGTACTTACCACCATGTTCAATCACAATATACTTACCAGCAAACTGATGGTCCGTCACTAAACTGACAATTCCATCACCAGGTGCAACAACTTTAGTCCCGATCGGCACAGAAAAGTCTGTTCCATTATGGGGAGAAATACGCCCTGTGATTGGGTGTTTGCGATGGCTGTTAAAACGTGAACTCATACGCGGTTGTTTAGCTAACGGATAACGTTGGAATGCCCGAACTAAACTCTGACCTTTAGCATCATAATAACTACCATCAGAATATTGATATGCACTAATTTCAGAACGGCCACTTTTAATACTGACGCCTAAAATTTGGCTACTTCCCGTCGGTTCACCTTCAACATATTGATCATTTACCAAAACTGAGAATTTGTCGCCAGCTCGTAAATCACGGGCAAAATTCAATTTTTCTTTGAGTAAATCTTCAATTCGCTGAATATCTGCAGCGGCTAAGCCCATTTTTTGGGCTGAAACGTAGAAAGAACCTTTAATATCGCCAGTCAAAATTCGATTTTGCCAAACACCTTCAACGTTCACTTCTTCAACATTAAAACTACCGTCTTCATAACGCGTAAAAACCACTTGGCGGGCAGCGTTAAAATAAAGTTCTAATTTTTGTAACTGACCTTCACTATCAAGCCAAAATTGCATTCTGTTACCTGGTAACAAGGTATCAAGTGCCAAAATGTTTAAATCAGCTTCTAAAACCTTATACATAGTCTGCTGATCAACACCCGCCTTGGAAAATAACCCACTTAAGGTATCACCGGAAACGATAATTCGCTCAAACTGGGGAGCATTATTAATGAGTGCAGCTTGATCTAGGACTTCAGGTTCAGAAACTTGAGGGAGAATATTTTCAATATCGAGAACAACAGGGATACGCTGAGCAGTTGGCGTAACATGGTTATTATTCGGCATCAACATCGCAGCACCCATCAACAAACTACCCATTAATAGAATGTTCTTTTGGGTCGATGATAAGTTCTGCAAACGGGTTTGCGATAAGTTGATAAAGTTGGGTTTGCCTGTTTGCAACGCTTTTCACCTTTCGTTAACTTTGCGTTCTATTTTTGACCAGTCCCTTTGAGGGAAGCCCGAATTTTTTCCAACTTATATCAAAAAAACGATTATGACAAACGCTATTTCACTCTTTTGTTGCACCATTAATGAAAAACATGCGCTAGTTGGCATTTCCAACTCACTTTGTGTGTATTATCCGAATGTTAAACACACAGGAGATACAATAAATAACACTTATAAAACAATTTGTTATTTATCGCACTCTGTGAGAATGAGCAACTAAGGCAAAACTATCGTCATTTCGCTCCCATGTGAGGTTTTATTGATGTCGATGCGGGTATTTATCTGCTCTTTCATTTCCGACACGTGCGAGATCACCCCTATCATGCGGCCAGAGGATTGCAAATCCATCAGGGTCCGAATGGCCAGTTCTAAAGAATCTTGATCTAAACTGCCAAAGCCTTCATCGATAAATAAAGTATCGAGTTTAATACCACCTGCATAAGCTTGCACGACATCAGATAGGCCTAACGCCATAGATAATGCTGCCATAAAACTTTCACCACCGCTTAAGGTGCCCACAGGACGCACTTTGGAGGTATAAGCATCTTCTACTTCCAATTCGAGCCCAGAAGCTTTGTTACCCTTGGCCCTATCTTCCTTACGCAATAAACGATAACGCCCTTTGCTCATCAGATGTAACCTGTGGCTTGCCTCCAACAGCACATCGTCGAGCAGTACACTTAACACAAAACGTTGCAGGCTGATCTTATTACCCGTATTTCCATTAGCGACATCTGCAAGGGTGCCGATAACCGCATATTCATCTTCCAAAACCTTAGCTTTTGCATCGGCAATACTCAGCTGGGTTTGGGTTTGCATCAGTAATACTGTGCGAGTGTGAAGCAACTGCCATGCCTGCTCGGCAGCGTGTAATGCTTGCTGCGCGAACTCAAGCTCAGCAGCCAGCTTAATGCTATCGGGTAGTACTTTATCCTTAAGCTTAAGTGCTAACTGCTCGCACTGTGCCTTGGTCAAAGCACTGCGCTGCTGGTAAGCCTCAATCTCGCTGGCTAATGCACGCTGTTGTTCTTCATCCAGCATGGCCTCAAATAAGGCCTGTTGATCGGCAAAACCTGCTGCGACTAATTGCTGATTGAGTTGCTGCTGTGCACGCGTTTGCTGGGCTAATGCCGCCTCAGCAGCATTTTCAGCACCATTAAGTGCCGCTTTAGCCGCAACAAAAGATTGGCCAGTCTGTTGTTGGAGATCCCTAACACTAGTGATCTGTTGCTTAATTTGGCTGATACTTTGCTGATTTTGCGCGATTGCTGCAGTTAAGGCCTCAAGCGTTGCAAGCGCAGATGGAACACTTTGCTGCATGTGCGCTAACTGCCCCTGCAATAGATCCACTTTAGATTGCAGTGCACTGTCGTGTGTTTGTCCTTGCTCTAACTTTTGTTGTAAATGCGTTTCCTGTGCGTGCAACAATGCAATCTCTTGCTGTAACAGCTGTAACTGCTGATGGGCTTGCTCCGCTTGAGTGAGTGAGAAAGCGAATTGCGACAAGGTATGTATATGTTCGTCTAAAGGAATATCAACCGCAGTGCCCAATTGGACCGCGAGATCTTGTGCTTGCTGTTGCAAGGTTTCTAACTGCGTTTGTAGCCCACGATATTCCGCTCTGGCTTTGCTCAGGATTTCTTGAGCATTCGTTTCAACCTCTAGTGCTAATTGCAGCGCTTCATCACTTGGGAGTGGCTCTTGGCTTTGTGCTGGCTGTGGATGTGTTTGGCTACCACAAACGGGGCAAGGTTCATCTTGCTGTAATTGCCGCGCTAAAATAGCGGCCTGCCCTTGGTGCCAAGTCAACAATAAGGCTTTATATGCAACCTGTGCTTGCTGATGCTGAGCACTGAGTTGTCGCCCTTTGACTTTAGCCTCAACAAGTTTTGCCTGTGTCGACGATACCCTTGCCGCCACTTGTTGCCATTGCTGATAAGTCGACAATAACTGCTGTTGCTGCTGGTGCGCTTGTTGCAATGAGAGGCGTGTTTCGCTGTTGGCCTGTAGTTGCGGCAGAGCGGATTCCAATTCACGGCGTTTTTGGATTGCGGTGGTTAACTCATTTTTGCTGTTCTGAAGTTGTGTTTTCGCACTAATTAGCTGCGTTTGCTCTTGTTCAAGGGTTTTATTAAGCCTATCCAATTCCCTGAGCTGCGGCCCTAAGGCATTCAGTTGTTGTTTAACCTGTTCCTGTTCGAGTAACGACGCTTCCAACACGGGCAAATCAGCAGCCTTAAGCTCTGCGTTATCGAAGGCTTGTTTAGCATTGGTTAATGCTGTTTTCGCATGTTCAAGGGCAAGACTTGCCGTCTTGGCTTCCTGCTCACGGGCCACAAACACCTCAAGCATGGGTGCCAAGTGCTGCGCCTGTTTAGCCAAATTCAGTTTGTAGGTTTGCGCAGCCATGTTTTCTTGCTGTGCATCAAGGGCTGCTGCCGTTTGCGTTAAGGCATCAAACTGCGCAAATTCGGCCAATAAATGCTGGGCGGCATCGCTGGTTTTTATCACCCATTGTTGCTGCTGTAATGCTTGTTCTTTCGCACTTTGGGCTGTTTCAAGTTCTGGCGTAAGCTTGGCTAATTCACAGCTAAGCTCGTCATCGGATGCTAAACCCGCACTTTGTAAGATGCCATCACGGCGACTGCGTTGATCTTTCACTAAGGCGCGGATATCTACAGCCTTATTTTTTAAGGAATCTTCAATACGTCGGTATATATGCGTTTGAAATAGCTGACTAAATATCAGTTCTCTGGCTTTAGAATCTGCCATTAACAATTCGCGAAATTTTCCCTGCGGCAACACCATCACTTGGCGAAACTGCTCCACATCGAGGCCAGTTAAGGCTTCAATCTCAGCAGTTGCCTCTGAGACTTTGCTCGCTACAAGCAAACTTTCATTACCCTCGGCGTCTATCTTATATAACTGAGCTTCGGGCTTCTGCACCGTTGAGCCGTCACCGCTTTTTTTAACTCTGTCTTGCTCTGGCACACGGCGAATACGATAACTGCTATTACCCAACTGAAAACTAAAAGTGACTTCTGTTAGCAAACTATCATCGGCCATATCGCAGCGCATCTGGCTGCCTTCACGCTCATTACCCGTGGTTTTGCCATAGAGGGAAAAGCAAATACCATCGAGCAAGGTCGTCTTACCCGCACCAGTGGGTCCATTAATCAAAAATAACGGATTAGTCCCTAAGGCCGTAAAATCAAGTTCTTGCGTCGATGCAAAGGGGCCAAAAGCTGACATGGAAAGGCTAAGTGGTCTCATGCTTGGCGCTCCTCATTGTGTAGCTTAGTCAGGAGTTCATCCATTACAGCTTGCTGTGCTTGTGTTAATGACTCACCGGACACTTGAGAGAAAAAGTCACGGAACATGTCCATCTCGCCTTTTTTGATATGATCTCGGCTCAAGGTGACTTGTTGCTGCCCCGCCATCAGACCAGTCCGCTCTAAATGCAGCACATTAGGGTAAACGGCTCTCAATTTTCCCATAGCATCTAAAATGGCATGTTTATCAAGAAGTCTGACCATAAGGTAGTCCTCACGCTTGATATCCGTTTTACCTTGGGCGAGTAATGTGGCTAACTCCCCTTCTAAGATGCGGACATCGCGTATTGACGTTAATGGCAATAAACTAATTTTAATCGGCGTTTGCGCGCTAAGTTCGACTAAGGTCACCGACTTATGTTGATGTTGTTCGCTAAAGGAATACTTCAAAATCGATCCTGAGTAGCGCACATGCTCTGCACCTTTGTATTGCGGTCCGTGCAAATGCCCAAGGGCGACATAATCAAACTCAGTAAATAGCGTTGGCGATATTTTATCGGCGCCACCAATGCTCAGTGGCCGCTCAGATTCTGACTCGCTGCCACCATCTAAAAAACAATGGCTTATCACCACTTTCGGCAAACCTTGGCTATCGTGCAGGCGTACTTGTTCAAGCAATAGCGTCATTGCGGCCTCATGGCTTGCCGCCTCACACTCAAAAACTTGGCGCACTGTGGCAGGTTCGGCATAGGGCAAGGGATAAAACACCACATCACCGCTTGAACTCGATAAAGTAATGGGATTAATGTCAGCACTCAAAGGCCCAATAATATGTAACCCACTTGCCGCCATTTGTTTTGCTGCAAAACCTAAGCGCTCGTGACCATCGTGGTTACCCGCAATCATAATGACTTGCAGGCCCAAATCATGCACTAAGCGGTTAAGCACATCATCTAACAGCGCAACCGCATTCGCAGGCGGAATCGATCTGTCATAAATATCCCCCGCCACAATCACGGCATCCACCTTGTGTTCATCCGCTAAAGCAATGATTTGCTCGAGCACAAAAGCTTGATCATCCAGTAGTGATTGATTGTGTAATTGACGACCTATGTGCCAGTCCGAGGTGTGGATAAATTTCATAATCGCTCTTTTAAAGAAGTGGTGGCGCTAAACCCGAGCGCACATGCCGCCCGTCGATGCAAATAAGACTGGCAAGATAGACACTGCACTTATATCAATCGGATTAAATATGTACACAATATTTAAAATACACGCCAAAACAATAAGAAGCCTAAAAAGTGTATTAAAAATGACAGGTAATACTATTCAAAAAACTTGAAAGAGTACACCTAACTCAAAGTAGGATGAGACGTTTTAAGTCGTCATTTGGCGGATCTTTTGGGTGATATCCACCTCGGCTTAACTTTTGAGCCAAAATGGACGTCACTAAGATACACTCATCCGCAGCTTAAAGAGCTTCTATTGATGAGTGAGTTTTATAAAATGCTTAATATCAAATAGTTTACGAAAAAAAATTATATTGGCTCGCCAAAAGTTTAAAACTCATAGCAAGGGACATAGTCACCACCAACGGCTTGATAATCTTTGTACCTTTAGTGATCACGAGACGAGAACCTAAAGTTGCACCAATCGCTTGCCCTGCCAGCATGACTAATCCTAATAACCAAATCACTTTTCCGCCCAAGGCAAAGAAGATCAGCGAAGCAATGTTAGTGGAGAAATTAAGTAGTTTTGCGTGGGCAGTTGCCTTCGCCAAACCAAACCCCGCTAGCGATACAAAGGCCAGCGCAAAAAAGCTCCCAGTACCAGGGCCAAAAAAGCCATCGTATAATCCCACGCCCAATGCTGCAGTAAAGGCAAATGCGGTAGGTGTCAGCACTTGATGTTTATCATCTTCTGAAATCTTTTTCGAAAATAAAAAGTAACAACCAATAGCCAAAATCAAAAAAGGTAACATCAACTCCAGCACTTCAGTATCGACAAGTTGAACTAGAATTGTACCTAATGCGGCACCGATAAATGCACAAATCAAGGCTAACTTAACGGATTTAAGATCAACCAGCCCTTTACGGACAAAGTACAAACTCGCAAAAAAACTGCCGCCACAGGCCTGCAGCTTATTTGTCCCTAAGGCAACCGCAGGCGGCAAGCCTGCCCACATAAGTGCGGGAATGGTCAGCAAGCCTCCGCCACCGGCGATTGAGTCAATAAAACCAGCCACCATAGCGACGGCAAAAAGTATCGCTGCGATTTGTAGAGTCAGTTCAAATTCCATGATGATTTATTATTCTTCTGATAAAAAATAGAGTGATTGCCGAACATTAGACTGCGTTTGCCAAATAAACGCAAAGGAGTTATTGTCGACACAGCGTGAGATAAACTCACACAAAACCCCGAGTCCTGTTCTGATTTTCTAGCAGTAGGAAATAAAATGTTTGCCGAACTACCGCCCCTCAATTCTCTCCGTGCCTTCGAAGCCGCAGCACGTTTACAGAGCATGACATTAGCCAGCAAGGAGTTGCATGTCACCCATGGCGCAGTCAGCAAACAAATCAGAGTATTGGAGGATTATTTAGGTTTTGCGCTCTTTGTACGTTTACACAAAAAAGTTGGTTTAACCGATGAAGCCAAACGCTATTTACCCCATGTTCAAGCCGCTCTGCAAACATTATCGAGTGCTACCAGTGACTTGCGCCGTCAGCCCACTAAGCCGCAAACCTTAGCCATCAATGTGCTGCCAAGCTTAACCATCAATTGGCTGATTCCAAGAATGGAGCAGTTTAAATCCCGCCATCCACACTTGTATGTCGACTTATCCATTGGCGACTTTGCCGTGGATTTTAGCCAAGGTCGTTATGATATTGCGATCCGTAGTAGCACAGTCATCCCTAAGGGCGCGAATTATATCAAGCTAATGGATGAGGATTTATGCTTAGTTTGCGCGCCTTCGTTAGCCCCGAAACTCCAGCGTATCGAAGATATTAATCATGTCACTTTACTGAAACACACCACCAGACCAGAACTTTGGGAGTATTGGGCGGAAAAGGTGGATTTAACACTCACCCAAGCACAAACCTTTGGTGTCGAGCATTTTTATATGTTGAGTCAAGCGGCTGCGAGTGGTATGGGCGCAGCACTTATTCCGCGATTCTTCATCGAAGAACAACTGGCAAACGGCAGCTTAGTCATCCCCTTCGACGCCCCCTTTACCAGTCCCTATCGATATTATTTACTCACCCCAAAATCCCCAAGCCTGCCGTTAAAAGCTCAAGCTTTTATCGAATGGTTATTAGAGATTTTTGCGCCCTATCGTCATTAATCTGCATTAAACGTATCTCAGTTCAAGCGAGGCACAATAACGCTATAAATGCCAAACGAGGCTATTGAGATCACTAACTGAGCGCAGAAAAACACCAATAAAAAACCACCCAAAAGGTGGTTTATTAGATTCAAGGCTTAAAGCGCATCAAAATTAGTGATTGCAATGCTCACCGTGAACATGGTCATGGTCATCATCGTCCATAAACTCATCGTCACCGTCTTGATGTTGCATTACGCCCCAACCGTCGGTCATGCCGCCGAATTCGGCAGCAAAATCATTTAGCATGACTTCTTGTTCAACCAATGTATCGTACTCAGGCACCATATTGAGACAAACAATGATTTCCCACTTACCAAGCTCATCATTCAGATTCAGCTCAAGCTCGCCTTCCAAGTCAGAATTTGTTAATTCTTCTAACGCAGTTTCAGCATCGCGTTGGTCATCAAAAACCAAAAAGAAATCAACATCTAACTCTTTAGTTAAATCGATTCCCGCTTCAGCCATTGCGGCCAGCATTTTACCATTGTCATCATCTGGAAATTGCATTTCTTGCTCCACTGTTTCAGGCTTATTCTGCCGCAATGATTTGAACTGATTCACCATTAAAGCTGACGATGTCGCCCGCGATAATTTTTTTACGTTTACGAGTTTCAACTTCACCGTTCACAGTGACTTGACCTTCGTCGATAAAATGTTTGGCTTCACCACCTGCATTGCTCATGCCTTGCACTTTTAATACTTTGTACAATTCAATGAAATCTTCGCCAGAATGCAAAGCCAATTGATTAATTTGCGCCACTTAATACACGCCTTCTAAAAATAAACCTGCGGCATTATACCAGCACAGTACAAAATTCGCTGAAGATAATTTGGCTAGAGACGTCTTTCATCGGCGAGTAGGCCAAAGGCTGATTCATCGAGCCAGTTTTCACCTATTTTGAATTGCTGCCTGAGTAAACCTTCAAGCCGAAAACCACACTTTTCGAGTACTCGTGCCGATGCGTGATTATCTTTAGCACAATGCCCAACAAATTTATGTACATTAAAACTTAAACAGGCCCAATCAATGACCGCCATTAAGCTCTCAGTCGCATAACCTTTACCGTGCCCCTCGACTGCCAGTAAATAACCCACTTCGGCACGCTGTTCCTCGAAACTTTGACAATAAAGGCCCGTTAAACCGATAAACTGCCCAGTATCAACGGTCTCAATCACTAAGGTCAGCCAATCGCCAGAACCGTAGAACCAAGTATCAGAACGCTGCTGAAACTTACTGCGGATCACCTCTTGCGACTCTGGAACGCGTACAAAACGATTAATCTCAGGATCGTTATGCAGTGCATAAAAATGTTCCCAATCACTATCTTGTAAGCTCCTGAGTTTCAATCTATCAGTGTAGAGTTCCAGCATAGTGACTCCGTGATGAGCATATAAAACAAAACGGCAGCAAACGCTGCCGTATCAAACAAGCTGTATTAGATAAGCGGTAAAACTTACGCGCGGCTGGTCACTTCAAGTAAATGAAAGCCAAATTGCGTTTTCACGGGGCCTTGTACTTCGTTTAATGGTGCACTAAAAACCACTTCATCAAACTCTCTGACCATCATGCCAGGACCAAATGACCCCAATTCGCCGCCTTGGGCACCTGATGGGCAAGAAGAGTGCGCGCGAGCAATTTGAGCAAAATCTGCGCCTTCCATTATTTGCTGTTTCAGCGCTTGACACTGCTCTTCACTGCTGACTAACAAATGTCTTGCTGTTGCCTGGACCATAGTAAAACTCCTGTAAGGATCATGAGACATTTGCCCCAAATATCATTGAGTTCCCACTAAAACATTCGTTTTAACAGGTTTGGAATCAACAGTATAAAAACTTTCTGTTGAATAAAAAAGTCTTAAAATGCCGTCACTGACAACAAAGTCAATTAACGGCATCTTACACGGCTAAGCTTGTTTCGACGCAATCCAACGATCGATCTTGTTTTCCATGACCGCCATGGGTAATGAACCTGATGTGAGGATTTGATCGTGGAACGCTTTAAGATCAAATTTATCCCCCAAGGCTTTTTCTGCGCGGGCACGCAGTGCCAAAATCTTCAACTGACCGACCTTGTAAGACAAAGCTTGACCAGGGATCGCCATATAGCGCTCCACTTCAGCGACTATGTCACTCTCAGCCATAGGCGAGTTGTCTTTCATGTACTGAATCGCCTGTTCACGACTCCAACCTTTAGAATGAAGGCCAGTATCAACCACTAAGCGCATTGCACGCAGCATTTCATCGGAAAGCTTACCAAAATACTGGTAAGGATCGGTAAATAGCCCCATCTCAATACCTAAGTATTCAGCATAAAGTGCCCAACCTTCCTCGAAAGCGGTATAACCGCTAAAACGCTGGAACTCAGGCACACCGGTTAGCTCTTGTTTGATCGCGATTTGGAAGTGATGCCCAGGAGCAGCTTCGTGCAAAGATAAGGTCGTCATCCCCCACTTAGGCTGTGCTTTGAGGTTATAAGTGTTGATATAAAACACCCCTGGACGGCTACCATCCACCGCAGGCGCTTCATAAGAGGCACCCGCTGCCGATTGTTCTCTAAAACTTTCAACCGGCTTAACCACATAATCAGCCTTTGGCATCACATTAAAGTAGTTAGGTAAGACATGATTGATTTTATCTTTTAATACCATATAACCATCAATCAAGCCTTGGCGATCGCTATAGAAATACTGCGGCTCTGAAGATAAAGACGCAAAAAACGCCTTCAAATCACCCTTAAAACCGACCTGCTCACGCACCTTATCCATCTCAGATAAAATTCGCGCCACTTCACTTAAACCAATTTGATGAATTTCATCTACAGACATAGTGGTGGTCGTATGTGAGTTCGCCAGATGCTGATACCAAGCTTTACCGTTAGGCAAACCTGACCAACCATCAGTCGCCCGCGATTTAGGTAAATAGGTTTGCTTAAAGTAATCGCGTAAGTTCGTTAACGCTGGCACGATACGCTCGGCTATCATGGCTTGATAACGGGTGGTCAATTCCGCTTTATCTTGCTCTGAAAAACTCTCGGGGAAATGCTGGATTGGCGAGTAAAAAATGCTCTGAGTCGCATCCGTCGTTAACATAGCATCTAACTGAGGAATAATGCGCTCTACCAACACTCGAGGTAGTACCACTTTACTTTCAATGCCTTGATTCATACGATTTTCAGCAAGTGCGACCCACTTGATGAAACCATCGACTCTCTGTTCCCAATTACGATAATCTTGGACAGTCTTAAAAGGTTGTGCACTTTCGCCACTTCCCAGCTGCACCATAGTAATGACAGTGCTATAGAACTGGCTTATCGGCATAAAGCGTGAAGGGAAAGTTTCGTCCACTAACGCCATATCACGGTCATAGACGAACAGGTCATAACTCAACTGTAAATCCGCAGGCAGTTGCTTTGGATCTATCGCACGCACCTGAGCTAAATAGTGAGTATTAAGATCATGGCGAGCCTTGAGGTAATCCTCAGTTAAATCCCCACCGAAATCGGCGTTATAGTCATTAACGCCGACAAAAGTGGCGTAGATGGGCTCAAGCTTTAGGTAATCTTTAAAATAAGCATCCACAAGCGCTAAGTAACGCTGCTCTGCCGTTTGTGTTTCGCCCTGCACTGCTGGCGTATTGGCCGAGCTATTTTCTTGAACTGCAGTGGCTTCAGGCTTAGAACAACCTTGAAGGGTGAAGATTAACGCTATCGAACCTGCCAATAAACCCAATTTCATTTTAATATTTCTCCTTTTTGGCCCGCTATTGCAGAACTGTTTCTATACTTAGTTCAAGGTCTGCTATCGGAGTTAATCTATGATCTACTCGTTCCGCAACTCAGGTTTCAGGGATCCAGAAACTGGAGTCTATAACCAAACCTATTTCATGGAAGTATTCAACCGAGAATGGCATCGTCACATGAGAGACCACCAAAGCTTGGCACTATTGTATCTGTGCCCTCACATTCATGAAACCGTCAAACAACCCCATTTACTGGAATTCTTTACTAAACAAGTGCAAGAAGCGCTATTAAGAGCAACAGATATGATTGCTAGGCTAGATCACAATCACTTTGCGTTGGGTTTGTTCAATATAGATGAGGTGGGGACGGAAGTAGTGTTAAAACGAATAGAACAACAAATATCTGACTTTAATCAAGATTTTGGTAAACATCATAAACTGACAATCGACTATAAACTGGCTGCCTGTATTTGCCTACCTACACAGGAAAGTAAAATAGAGTCACTCTTCAGTAATGTCAGCCAACTTTCACAACAGCTTGAAAAAAATCATGATCAATCACAAGCTTTAATCCGATTACAGTAAATAGGTTTATTGATACCAAAGAAAAAGCCCCTTGCGGGGCTTTCGATTCAAACACTAAACTGCGAAGTAATTACAGCGTGATATTATGCATACGTGCTTTCTCTTTAATATAAGAGATATAGCTATTTGCACTCTTCTGTGTCTTCTTATCATTAGCAGCTAACACTGCACGGTTATAAGCCGACTTATACTGTTTCAAACTTAAATGAGCCAAAGCTAATTCGAAGTTTGCTTCACCAGGATGATCAATACCCATTGATATGGCTTTTTCAAGCACAGGGATCGCAGCTGTATATTGTTCATTCAAGTTTAATAAGCGACCTTGTTTCAAGTAAGTCTTGCCATCATTGGTGATGGCTGCAGCTTTACCGTAATACTCAGCAGCTTGCTTAAACTCTTTCGCATTTTGATAGAAACCCGCCAAAATCTCTAAAGACTTAGCGTCCTCAGCGATCATGCCTGATTTCATATGTTTCTGATAAATTTTAGCAGCTTGATAAGGAGCACCTTTTTGTGCCATTAACTGCGCTAAACGCGTAATGTTGCCCGCGCTATCTAAGAAACCATTTCTATAAGCCAAATCGTAAGTTGCAAGAGACTTGTCATAGTCTTCAACCATCAAATAAAACTGTGCTAATTGAACCCACAATCTGCCATCATCCGGGAATAAAGGCACCATGACTTCTAACACGCCAACAGCTTTCTTGTACTTCTTCTGATTGAAGTAAGCTGTCAGTTTCATTTGATACAGACCTTTGTCGGGAGCTTCAGCTAATGAAAGACCTTTGTCGGCCACTTCAATCACTTTATCCCACTGCTTAAGTTCTGAATGCGCAATACCAATACGGCGATACATTTGAGAATCGGATTTACAAGTAAATTCCATCCACTTGTAATAATAAGGAATCGCTTCCTTAAACTTTTTCTCTTGTAATAGCAAATCAGCATAAAGGCGCATAGTTGCTGCATGATCTGTACCACCTAAAATATCAGCTTCAACAGCTTGTTTTAGGTACTTGATCGCGGTATCCATTTTGCCTTTCTCGGCATAAAAGTTACCCAACATACGTGCAACATAGGCTTTATCGAAGTCGTTCTTGGCATTTGCCTCTAGCAAAATAGCAATAGCTTCATCGACCTGACCATTGGTATAAGCTTCAAATGACTTCTGAACTTTCTTCGCCGCACCTTCGCCCACGGCTTTAGATTGACGTTTGTCGATAGCACACTTTTCTTCTGCGACTGCAGATGAAAGAGTTAATGAACCTCCACAAACAGAAAGCAATAATAGAACTGCGATTTTATTAACATTACGCATTATTGGTTGCCTCCTTTATCTAAGGTGAAGTCTAGTTGTACTGTCATACCAGGTTGTTTCAATGGCTTGCCATCAACAATCTTAGGCTTGTACTTCCACTTCTTCAGTGCACGAATAGCTTCTTTATCAAATAAGCGTTTTGGTTCTGCTTGAATAACTTCAACGTCGTCGATACCACCGAGTTCGTTAATGGTAAAACGAAGTTGTACCCAACCTTCTTTACCATCACGCGCCGCAGCAATTGGATACTGAGGTTCGATACGAACGATAGGTGTAGCATCACCATCGCGAGTCATCATATTGCCTAATTTAAAACCGGTACTTGGACCACCAGCTTCTACACCCCCCATATTGAACGACATTGCTGTGTCAATATTGCTCGAAGATTCTGGCGGCGTTGCCTCAGGCTTCTGTGGCTGTTCTGGCGGTGGCGGCGGCTTAGGCACTACCCTTGGCTTATTCTGTGCTTTTGAATCCTGTCTATCCATAGTGATTTCAATTACAGGGGTCTCGGCCGATGTTTCGCCGCGCTGTGCGCCGCCACCGACCAAGAACGCCATAAAAGCGAACAGACCAAAAGTCACAGCAGCACCAATAATGATCGATACTAGTGCTCTTAGCATATTAATCGTTCCCCGCAGATACCGAAATTTTATCTATACCAGCCGCTTTGACTTGGTCTAGAACTTTAACAACTAAGCCGTGCATTGCGTCTTTATCAGCCTGAATCAATACAGCAGCTTCAGGAGCTTCAGCCAGCATGCGCTCAACGTTTGCCGTTACACGCTCGATATCAACCTGACGGTTTTCCATCATGATCACGCCTGTTTTACTGACGCCGATAAAGATGTTAGCCGAAGGCTTTGAAGTCGCTTGCGAAGCTTTTGGTTTGTTATAATCCAAACCAGAAGGTTTCACAAATGACGTTGTTACAATGAAGAAGATCAACATGATAAACACGATGTCGAGCATCGGTGTCATATCAATTTGCGCTTCCTCGTCTACACTGGAATGCTTTTTACGTGCCATGTTCAATCTCTCTCTAGTGGTGCGGCATGCTGTCTTTTAGCTTTTCTAAACTGATTTTCATTTTTACATCCAGACGAGTACTAAAGAATACTCCCGATAATGCTGCAACCATCCCCGCCATCGTGGGCATAGTCGCCATTGAAATACCAGCCGCCATTAAACGAGCATTACTCGTCCCCTGAACTGCCATCACATCAAACACTGAAATCATACCGGTTACGGTACCTAACAAACCTATCATAGGACAAATAGCTACTAAGGTTTTAATCATCAGCATACGTGCATTCAAATCTTGCTTCGCTTGGGACAGCCAAGCTTCACGGATACGGTGTGCGTACCAAGAGGTTGTTTCCTCTCTAGCATCCCACGCAGATATGATAGCTTTATGTTGCTTTGGTGATATCCAATTAAGATACCAATAACGCTCAAGCATCAATACCCACATGAAGAACAATACAAACGCAACCAACCAAAGGACGTTTCCTCCAGCGGCCATGAAGCCCCTGACGGAATCCCATATGTCCATCAGGTATAGCATCATTAGTTAGCCCTCTTCTCAGCATGTGCTGCGATAATGCCCGCACTTTGCTCTTCCAAAATTTGGGTGATTGATTTGCTACGCGCAACGAGTATTGCATGTAGTAACATCAGTGGCAGAGCCGCAACCAGACCTTGTACTGTAGTAACCAGAGCCATAGAGATACCACCCGCCATCAGTTTTGGATCACCAGTACCGAACAGTTGGATACTTTGGAAGGTCGCAATCATACCAGTTACTGTACCTAGCAGACCTAACATTGGGCCGATAGCTGCAATGACTTTCAAAATTGAAATTCGAGCTTCTAATGCAGGCGTTTCTTTCAGAATAGCTTCATCCAGCTTCAACTCTAATGTTTCAACATCAACATCTTTGTTTTCATGGTAAACCTTCAGGATACGACCAAGGGCATTGTTACCTGGGTTATCAACATTCTTAGCTTGGCGTTTAACTTTTGCACCGATAGCTGCCAGCACAATGAAACGCTCAACCGCAATTAATAAACCAATAGCAAGTAATATCAGAATAATATAACCAATGGTACCGCCTGACTCGATACGATCTTCCATGCTAGCTTTGTTCGTAAAGATGTTTAACAGTACGCCACGTGCAGGGTCAATATAGAAAGGTGCTGTACCAGAGGCCGTTTCTTCCCATTTAGCAACAGCGCTAACTTGATAGCCTTCAGGTTGTTGAGATAACTGCTGAATTAAACCTAATTCAGGGTTATATACAACGTATTTACCGTCAGCCGTTAAGTTATAAGCACCAATACGATGAATAGTAGTCGTTTTCACGTTACCATCAATTTCGGTAACAGAACCTTCAAATTTAACCACTTTGCCAGATTGCGCCATTTCAAATAGCTGCTCTTGCCAAAATTGTTCTAACTCTTCAATTTTTGGCAATTGCTTACGGGCACCTAAATCAGCGATAAATTTATCGCGATTTGGGAATTGAGCACTGATGTTTGAGCTTGCCAGTTTACCAGCGAAATCACCGGCTTCACCTTTAACTACACCAAACATTTCACCCAAGTCACCTTGAGCCGTTTTTAGATCTTCTTCTAACTGAGCAATTTTACGCTCGTTATCTAAGAACGCTTGGTTTAAATCTTTACCACGTTGCTTTTCAGCAGCTAACGCATTTTTTTCTTTTTGCAGTAAAGCGGCCTTATCGCCACGCTCTGCTTGGAACTCTTGCTCACGCTTGCTGTTGACTTTACCTTCTGAAGCGCGTTCAACTTTAACTTGTTGCAATAATTGGTCAATTGACTTAGGCGCATCAGCAGCGCTCGCCATACCAGCAGTTAAAGAGAAACTTGCAGCCAACACAGCTGTAGTAATTAACTTCTTCATTATTGTGCAGTCTCCGCAGCAGGAATTGGTAACGCGAATAGATCTAGAGCGCCTTGTTTACGGGCAATGCGGATACCTTTGGTCAGTTCACGCAAATAGCTGTCATCTAACTTATCCCAACCCTTAGATTCTGGGTTGTACATCCAGCCAGTCTTTTGATCTAAACTCTGTGCATAAAGAGCAACACGACCTAAGTTAAAGAAGTCAACCAACACTTCTTTACCATCTAGGTTTAACTTACCTTGGTTAACGGCAACAGCACTACCGTATTCACGCTCAATACTATAAGCATCAAGAATTAGACGATATTTTTCTGCTAGTGTAACTTCGGCAGTATTAAGAAGTTTTTTCAGTTCATTAACACGATTAGTGCGTATTTCAGAATTAAAAGGTAAATCTAATTGAACAAACTGTTCTAATGACTCAACCATTTTAAACATTAATGGCACAACACCTTGGCGAAGTTTATCAACACCATTGATGTCACCCTGCACTGAATCCATTGTCTTTTGTTGATCAGCGACTAAGCTTGCAACGTAATCGTTATATGATTTCAGTGATTCGCGCTCATCTGCGACAGAACCATACTCAAAAAGCATGTCTTGTGCTTGATCGAAATACTTATCAACGTTCTTTTGCGACGCAGCAGCATCAGCATGGATCATACTATCCGCTTTCTGCACGTCGGTAAGAGGATCTGCAACTACTAAGTTGCTGCTCGCTAATGCCAGCACGCCAACAAGTGCAGTAGCGATTTTTGTTCTATTGCTTACCTTGGACATAGTTCCCAACCAATTTGAAGTGAATAAAAAGGTTTAACTTACCAGCAACATAACGACAAGGAATAAATACTTGCCGAAAAATTTCTGTAAGTTCGTCTTTCTCTTGTGATTCTTAGTTTTTTCTTCCCTTTCCTACGCCCTTACAGGCATAGACCCGCTGGCATCATTTCACAAAATGTTGACCTGTGTCAACATTTCAGACGACTAAAAACTAGTGTAAAGAAGCGTTAATAATGAAATTTTTTACGAAAGGTGTTTTTTTAGGCAGAAATGAATCTTTAGGGTTATTATTATTTGTGTTACAAAATATAAAATTAATTTAAAACCTATAAAATCATAAAGATAGCCAACAACCAACTTTGCGTACCCTCTTTATTAAAATTAACATTTTTTAACATAAAGACGACTCAAATAGATGCTCTTTACTCAAATCCCCCGATAAGATTTACTTAACTTGAACTCAGTGTAAGAACATCAGAACTAAGGGCACAAGTGATAGGATCTTTCGACCTCAAATAACCCCATCACACAGAAGAGCCTTTATACAACAAGTTAGTGGAAGTGTTTTGTGATATCTATGATGTTCCGATGTTGTCATCATAGAATTAGAGAAAACTTCATTAGCTGACGGGACGCACTAATCGCATCGCAATAAATGAGATCATGACCACCATTATCTTCTTCCAGATGCCCACCATAGTGCTTTCAAAAACGTCTACACAGGCAAATGACTCATTTTTACAAGTTAACTTTCCCAAATTTACTCAATTACACCCCTTTTCTTGGAGTTTGGAGTAAGGACTAGGATCTATTGCTCATCCGAGAGTGATTTTTAGACAGCATAGCAAGACGTATAATTTGTTTTGCAAAAAAAGCTATTAATCTCAAACTATGCCAAGATTTATGTTAACTGATACCCACTGGGGAAAACTATTTCATTGATGTAATAGAAAGCACAGGCTATATTTATGATAAACCTGAACATTCAAAGGCATTCTTTATCGCCTTCGACAGTTATTCCTTTGCAAAATTTCCCCAAAGAGTTCAATCATTGGAGTACAATCTTTAGACAACTTCATTTATGGTAAGAAAAAAGCATACAGGCATATCTATAAAAGCCTTAACTAGCCTTGCTAACACGGAATTAGTCGTTATCGATGGCTCGATATTCCACGCACATTAGTACTGAACTGATGCAACAACACAGAACAATGAGAGCCGAAGTAAAAGTCGAAGCTGTAATTAAACTTATAGCAGTCGATAGCGGAGAATTGCCGATTAAAGTCGAATTATCAGAAGGCCAGAGGCACAATATTACTTATCACACCCAGCCTCATTGGCACTTGAAGCAGCAAACGGTTTGATACCGAGCTTGCCGATGAAGGTTATGGAAGTGATACTTTTCCGGAATTATCCGCAAATAAAGGCGAGAAAACAGTTATATCCAAAGCGCTACTATAACAATACACCTCAAGTAAAGGTAGAAAGGTGTTTATATCTATTTGGGCATTTGGTGGAGAAAGCCATTTGAAGAATTACGCCAGCATGGTTCTACTAACGTTTACATTCATGTAGTTACAGATGCATTACTGATATGTTGCTAATATATTACTGAGCAATACTTGTACAACTAAGATCAATATCATAATATCTATCCTAATATCCATGATGAAAACCTCCTGATTCATATGCCAGCTTGAAGTTTGACAGAATACAGAAAATTCTAGTACTAAGGCGTCCAATACATCGCTAATGATAAAGGTTACGAGTCACACATATAAATTGGAATTTTAAATAAAAAGCCTGAATTAACAACTTAACTCTATGTAAAAAATGCATTTCTAAACATCATTTTGAAAAGGAAACGTACCATGCAAATATATCTCCCGTACTACTAACCACATTTTCCACCATAAGCTCTTTGATACCACGCGGTTCCAAATATTCTCTAAAACTATTCATATCCTCAATACTCTTTGAAGCCGCTACTAACTCAGTTAATCGCAGTCTGTAGACCGCAAGTTGTCTATTCACAAATGCAAGATAATCCATTTTCTTTCCGATAGACCAAAATAAACCATTCTTAAAAAATTCATTAATATAATTTAAAAATTCACTTTCACAGAGTGATTTTTCATCATAAGATGCTAATGAAGAAAGCAGGCGGTTTATTTCCGAACGACTTTTTTCACATTTCTCGCAAGATTTTATTCTAATCAAATCTTGCCTATCAGTCATCCTTCCCATATCAAGAGATATTTTATTCAAAGAAAACATTATACTTTCAATTTCAGGGCGTTCCAAAAAAGAAAGTAGTTTACTGTTATAAAGAACAATAACTGAGTTTTCATGGTGTATTACAGCATGAAATTTCCCATTATCTTTCAAAACCCTAAGAACCTCAGGCATTGAGGTACACATATCTGAGTACTCAATTCCAAACTGGGAGATGACAGTGTCAAACTCACTATCTGAAAATGGTAATAACTCTACAGGCGTATTACCCAACAACTCAATAACCACATTTTTATTTGTATGTGAGTTTGCAAGAGGGACTAGATTTATATCAGCATAGTCCACCCCTTTAACTTCTCCATCAACACTTAATTTACTAAAATAATCTTGAATTAAGAGTGGTAAAGCCCCATTACCTGTTGCTACATCAAGTACTTTAAACCCCATTGAAAATTGACTAAAAACATTTGACCATATATCTTTCAATTGACCAGTATAGTTCTCCTTAAAGTCGGTACCAAAGGATGTAACATGTCCTAATTTCCAATATTCACTCCAATGACTCGTCATTCTTCCCCCTATAAAGATTATCAGAAACTTATGGTAAAACTGCACAACAAAAATTTATCTACTCCCTGACAAAAATTAAAAACAATTGTAATTAAACATAGAGTTTACATTCTTTCACACTACCAAACGTTTAATCTTTAGCACCCAGAATTACACCATTATAAAATTGCAACTCCTGAAATTAAATAAATTTTAAATCAAACTTATTTTCAGCGCGTTCGAAGACAACTGCTTTATATAATTAAAAAGCCAGTTCTTAGAACTGGCTTTTATATTAAACCCCAATCAATTTAGAACTTAATTGTGTAGCTAGCACGATATTCACGACCATAGTTGTTATATAGGTCTGCGTTATCATAAGCTCCTTCATTAAGAATCGGATCTTCATCTGTTAGATTATTAACCATTAAAGTGACTGATCCAAAATCTCCAGCATTATATGTATAACTAAGATTATGAATTAACCATGAGTCAAGGTCTCCCTCTGGTACCAACACCAGCCCTGCAGCATCAATAGCTTTATCCTTAGCATATGTACCTGCAGTGTAATTCATATTCCAAGCAAATGTATGATCAGAAACTTTATAAGTTGTAGTGACCACACTCTTATAATCTGGCTGACCTTCCCAACCAGCTGTATTTTGTGCAGTAGCACCACCAATTTGTTCCGAAGTGTAATCAAGAACAAATGAGTTATTCCAATTCACTGAAAATTCACCAATTTGAGTTTCTATATTTCCAGTTAAACCTAGATCTATACCTTCAATTGTTAATTTATCACCATTGGCATAACCAGTACCAACTTTGAGTGTTTTACCTAAAGTTCCATCAGTAGTAGGTGCTCGTTCAACATAAAACGTACTATCTGGGGTCAACTGGCCGTTTGCGATGCCACGCATAACGTTTGTAACACTTCGTTGCGCAATTGCATTGTCAATATCTAAATTAAAATAATCTAACTTAACAGAGAATTGCTCTATTACATCCCAAGCTATACCAAAATTAATATATTGAGAGGTTTCAGCATCCAATTTATCATTCGATGATATATAGGTATCAAACTGTTTTGTAGGACAAGAAGCTGATGCATTTGAAACACAGAATGGGTAGTCTTTTCCGCTTTCAGCACTGAAAGTGTCTGCCGCATTTAATTGATCTAACCTAGGAGCTCTGAATGCTTCAGAATAAGAAGCTCTAACTACTACGTTATCTAATGCTTGCCATCTTACTGATGCTTTTGGAGATAAATTACTACCAAAATCACTATATTTATCGTATCGTGCAGCTAAGTTGACTTCAACACTATCAACTATTGGTAATGCAGCCTCATAGAATGTAGCAAAAACTTGACGATCACCACTTGATGAGTTACCAGCACTACCACCGATTAAACCAGCTTCAGACTGAGCGTCATATACCTCAGAGAAATCCTGAGTAAAGTATTCCATTCCAAAATAATGTGCAACAGCTCCGCCAGGAAGTTCAAATGCATCAAAACCTATGCCACCATTATACTGATGAAATTCAGCACGACTTTGAGTTAAAGTCGTAGCTTTCATGTTTGCAATTCCTTCCTCTGAGCCTAAATCAATACCATTGGCTATATTGTGAGCTAAGCCAGCATAACTTAGATAGTACTCACCAATACTCTTATTATCAGCTTTATTATAGTGATAGTAAAATTCCCAAGAAGCATCGTTTAATGATGGCAGAGTACCACGCAAACCAGTTAAATAATCTTGATTATAATCATCAACATTACCATCACGAGTTCCAATTCCTACCCAACGCCAGTAACCTGTTGTTTCAACACCATATGGATTATTTGGATTATCCGCAGCCATTTTATTCCATGCTGCTGCAGGTGGTGCATAGCGACCAAATGAGTTGTTTTGGGTGAACATTGTTCTGCCAAACCACTCGACGTCTTCAGCAATCTCATAATTTGCATCAACGTATACAGTATTTCGATCTATTGATGCTTTATTATACGAAACGTTAGCGTTTGCATACATACAGTAAGTCGAACCAGGGCCCCAATCATCATCTGCTGCAACTTTCTTAAACACATCTGAGCCATATTGAGCGGCTAAATCATCACATAATGGCGATGCTTGAGCTTCTGAAAAATCTGGTGACGCAACAGTCGCACCATAGATACTCCAACCAATAGTATCAGTGTATGCTTGAATGATTCCGTCGCCATTATTATCTGTCATACTTGCAGCTGTGTACGGACGATCAGCATCAGAAATACCTTTACGGTCTTGATGGTCAAAAGCGAACGTTATGTTACCTTTATCCATCTGATAACCAGCAACCACAGAAAATTCTTTGCTAGTTTGGCCACCATCAGCCTCACGCGAACCGCTTCCAACATTGAATTCAATACCTTGGTAGTTCTTCTTCATGATGATGTTAACTACACCAGCAATAGCATCAGAACCATAAGTAGAAGAAGCACCATCAGTTAAAATTTCAATACGCTCAACAGCAGCCATTGGAATTGCGTTTAAATTTGCGGAACCACCACCTAAAGTAGGAGAACCAGGAAAACGTTTACCGTCAATAAGAACAAGAGTTCTATCCGATCCTGCACCACGTAAATCTATAGTTGCTTGAGATTGAGCTGAACTACCTGATCTTTCAGAGAAAGAACCGAAAGTATTCAAATTACTATTACGCAAAGCATCTGCAACAGTAAGGTTCCCTTCCATTTTCATATCTTCTGATGAAATGGTTGTTACAGGTGAAGCACCTTCTAAATCGCTACGTTTGATGCGTGAACCGGTAACCTCAATACGCTCAACTTTTGCACCATCTTCAGCAGCCAAGACCGCTGGAGCATTTAATGTCGCAGCAGCCAAGCCGCCAAGCAGAGCATAACGTACTGAATTAGATAATAAATTGTTCTTATACATTGTCTATCTCCCTTGATAAATCATGTTTTTCTTATATTCTGCATCTACATTTATGCATAGATAGCGTAAATTGCTCTATCGCAACCTTGGTTGCTAACACGTCAATTTCAAGAGCAATAAAATCACATATAAAACACTAAATCAACAAATAACAAACAAATAACACATTATCATCCTAACAAAGATACATGAGGATGCATGATTGATGATTATTTATACAGAAAGTTATTTTAGGGGATGGAGATAGCACAACTTACGTCATAATTGACGTGAGCTTGGTTGTAAGGAGAGAAAATGCTATTTAACACGACCTTATTGAGTTTAATAACCTTTTTAAATGAAAAAGCCCAAAGTTTTACACTTTGGGCTTTGAAGCAACACTTACAACTAGCACAATTCTAAACAATTAAACTATTGTAATAGACAAGGCAGGACTTAAAGTGTGTAACGGATACCAATGGCAACGCCGTCAGATTCAGAAAGCGACATTCTGGCCTCATGTTCTCCAGAAAAATCACTGTAATCTTTACGTGCTTCTACGTACAGCACTGTGTTTGGATCCCACACAAAGTGCAAACCGACAACGACAAACTGACGCTTAAATTCATCTGTAGGTTCGGCATTGAAGTTAGGCTGGATGACATAATCTTTACCGGCATCAAGCACGTTGTAAGAAATGAATGGGCGTAATCCATTGTCAAACTTGTATGAAACTAAACTTTCAATACCATAGGCGTCTTTGATCAAACGACCAATGTTGTCTGTGTCATGATTTTCTTGTCTGTTAACGTTTGCAGCAGCGTATAAGCCATTGCTATCGAAGTTACCCCAAGTGATACCCGCACCGTAGATAAGATCAACCGCAGTGGTTTGTTCACCGTTACCAAAACTCACATCAAACTCACCGCGGTTAACACCCGCAGTAAAGGTCAGCATATCAGTAGCTTTATAGGTCAGCGCGCCACCATAAGTATAATTATATTCTACTTGTTGAGCTGTACGATCACCGCTGTTCCATAACTCTTCACAAGCTTGTTGAGTAATATCTTCTGAATCACAAGTATAGAAGCTGCTGTTTTTCAACTGTGCTTGAACTGCAAAGCTTACATCGCCAAATGCATTGCGATATTGAACTGTTTTATCACCACGACCAACACCGTTTACCGCGCCATCATCTTTATTATAAGTGTAAACACCTGCAGTGTTACCGTCCCACACAAAACCGTAGTTAGTGTTGTAAACGACATCGTACCAAGCGCCCCACTGCTTACCAATAGTCAGTGTTCCATAAGTGTCATGGGACAGACCAGCGTAACCTAAACGGTTATAAAAGAACTCTTCTTGAACAGATTCGAAGCGATTGTTATAGACAATGTCGCTACTACCAACAGGATTCACACCCCATTCCAATTTCGCTAATGCTTTCCAACCGTCAGTCAACTCACGATTAAAACCAAAATTAATGCGAGATGCGCCGTTAACAACCTCTGTTTCCCCTTGAGTGTTGATCACGCGTGCATCAATAAAACCACCGATTTCTACGGCATTTTTATTATCTTTATAGATCTCGATAGCTGAGACTGATGGAACTAAAAAAATTGCTGCAAGCGCAGTTGCTACTAACGTCTTGTTCATTTGGTGCTTAACCTTTTTTGTTTATGTTCTGTCAACGTCATTCCGTTGTTATATTTCCTTACAATTTCCTCTTAAAGGGTAGCAAACTTTCAATATTCCCTCAAAGCTAAACCTAAAGAATATGTCGATTAACATCACAAAAACAAACCAGTTAACCTCTATAAAACAGGTTAAAACGCTACATTCGCCACCCTGAGCAACACATAAAGAACATTAAAAACACTATATTAACAGTAACTGCTTTGACGCAATATCCATGTAGTTTAGTTTCATTATCGAAAAAACAGGCTCGGCAATAGGGCCAATTTGCTTATCAATGTAGTATTGGTAATCAATTGGTGACGTTCTGTACAGTAAGGATTCCGGTCCATTTACAGTAATCTGATAATCAATCTGCGCCCCACGCTTGCCAAAAGAGGCATCTCCTGTTAAGTCGCATAATTGTTGAGCGACTTTAACATGAGGAGAAGATTTAGCCGTGTAATCTTCAATATTGCGTCGCATACGTTTGCGAAATACCAAATCATCATCCAACTCGCCATCAAGCAGCTTTTCAAACACACTGGCCAAATAAACACTGATATCCCTTTGGTTAAACATCCGTTCATAGAGTGACTCTTGAACTTTGCGCGCTAAAGGGCTCCAATCACTGCGCACTTGCTCCATACCTTTAAAAGTAAGCTCAAGTTCATCGCTCGCATTACGCCACGCGCCAACATAACGTTTTTTACTGCCTTCTAACGACCCTCTTAAGGTCGGCATAAAAAACTGCTCATAGTGGCGTTCAAACTGTAACTCGAGAAAACTCTCAACTTGATGATCTTCACCGATCTTAGCCTGCCACTTAGCATTAATTTCCCGCGCCAGAGTGTTACCTAAGGCGTTAATGTCTGAGAGATCAGGCTCGCTGCCAAGCCAGACAAAGGTCGAATCCGTATCGCCGTAAATCACTTGATAGCCCATCTCTTCTATCCATGCGCGGGTTTGTTTCATGATTTGATGGCCACGCATAGTGATCGAACTTGCTAACTTTGCATCGTGGAAAACACAACCTTGAGAACCTAAAACCCCATACAACGAGTTCATGATAATTTTTATCGCTTGGGATAAAGGCGCATTGTGCTCACGTTTGGCCTTTTCGCGCTGCTCAGATAATGTTTGGATAAGCTTAGGTAAAATGGGCTGTTGCCGACTGAAACGCCCACCGAGAAACCCCGCAACACAGTCAGACTCGGGCAATCGCAAACCTTCAATTAATCCCTTAGGGTCAATCAAAAAGGTACGAATAATGGAGGGATACAGACTTTTAAAATCGAACACTAAGATGTGCTTATAAAGTCCCGGTACAGAATCCATCACATAGCCACCGGGGCTTTCGATCCCATCACTCGCAGGAGCATCGGGTGCGACGTAACCGGCTCGATGTAGATGCGGTAAATACAAATGATTAAACGCCGCCACCGAAGCCCCTACCCGTCCCAGTTCTAAACCTGTCAGTTCGGCACGCGCGAGGGCAAAATCCCACAATTGAGTGTGAGTAAAAATATCCCACACTAGGCGGCTATCGGTAAGATTGTAATGGGCTAATGCTTGTTTATCGGTCTTAAACAGCTGGTCAATTTCTTCAACGCGATTATCGACGTTATGAATGGCCTTGCCTTCACCTAATAGTTGCCGCGACACAAATTCCAACGAGAACCGCTCAAAGTGATAAAAAGCAGCTTTAAGCCAATCGATACCATCGAGTACCACACGGCCCGGTAAAACTAAGGTTTCTGGGCGAAACTTATTATCAACTTTCCAATCGAGCTTGGCACCGCCGCGGCCAATGGTGAGCGGAATACGATGTAATAATGCACGGCGTGACAATAGCGCGAGATCGAAACTCACCACTGACCAACCGATAATAAAGTCAGGATCAAACTCATGGAACCACGCGATTAATCGATGAATGAGTGCAGCCTCATCGGCCACCCATTCAATATATTCGGGAGAGTTTGATTCAGCCTCACCCACCATAATCACTTTTTCATAAGTCTGCTTGAGGCTATCTTGCTCACCGTCTCGGCCACTGTCTTGACCATATAGTGCAACCGAATAGAGTAAACCCTCAAAGCTACATTCAAAATCCAGTGAGATACAGCGCAAATGTACACCCGTTAAAGGGGCAATACTCTTAGCCCGCTCGGCGATAAACACGGGCAGCGAGTTAGCCTCAAGACTGTCGCTAGTCGGCGCAGAGAAATGTCCTAAAAACGCCACATCAAGTGCCACAAACCGCTCGATTAAATAACGCTGTTCAGGGCGAATGTCGGCTTCAAATAAGGGGATGTCGGCATCTTTAGCGATGCGCTGTAAGGTACGTAAGCTGTTGCTCGATTTAGCATAAACACCACTGACTGCGCCGCCTTTAAAGCTTTTGAGCGCTAACGGTACAAACCGCAATGCTTGACCCGGCGTTTGCAACTGCAAAGCCGTGACATCAGTTTGATGACAAAAACAAATGTGTTCAGTGCCTTGCACTTCCACCAGCACAGGGCCTTGGGCGGTAGCCAGATAATACTGCAACACTAAACTCCCATGACGATGAATCGCATGGCGTGTTAAGACTCGACCTTGTACACTAACGGCCGCGGTAGCCTCTGACTTCATCGCATGGGTTCCCAAATCGCATAGCTAGTCAATTTAGATGGTTCCTCAATTAAAATGCCGCCAAATGGCAGAAAAGTTTCTTAGGCTATGCAATCACTGTTATTATGTACAGCATTAATTCGATAAAGTAGTGACGCATGTTACCTGACAATGTAAAAACCCAGATCCGCGCCATCTATAAGGATATTGCTACCGCCTTGCCTAATTTTAGGCCGCGCCGCGAACAAAACTATATGGTGGCGGAAATCTCTAAGACCCTCGCCGGCGACTATGATAAAGATAGGCGCATCATAGTGGTCGAAGCAGGCACTGGGATCGGTAAATCATTGTCTTACATCCTCGGTACCATTCCACTGGCATTAGCGAGCAAGAAAAAGGTCTGTATAGCTACCGCAACCGTCGCTTTGCAGGAGCAATTACTGCATAAAGACTTGCCCTTCTTCCTTGAGCAATCCGGCTTAAATTTCCGCTTTGGCTTAGTTAAAGGTCGACAACGTTATGTATGTCTATCGAAACTGGCGATGCTCATCGGTGACGACAACAGTACACAAATGGCCATGTGGCAAACTAAACCAGACAATAGCCAAGTGGCTATGATGCACGGCCTGTTAAAAGACTATAACGAAGGTCGCTGGAACGGCGAAATCGACACCTTAGCCGTGCCGCTGCCCGATCACCTGTGGCAACAAATCGCCTGCGACAAACACAGCTGTCATCGCCAAGTCGCCAGCCACAGAAATTGCCCGTTCCATAAAGCCCGCGAAGATGTCGATACTTGGGACGTGCTCATCGCCAACCACAGCTTGTTATTCGCCGATTTAGAGCTAGGTGGCGGCGTGATTTTGCCCGATCCCGAAGACGTGTTTTATGTTATCGATGAGGCACATCACTTACCGATTGTGGCGCGGGATTTCTCCAGTGCACAGGCCACGCTGAGGGGCGCATGCGACTGGCTCGAAAAAATTGGTAAAACCTGCGCTAAGTTACAAAACCAAATAAAGAACAACAATATAATTGCCCCCGCGCAGGCGATGCAAGATCATTTAGGCGATCTTATCAGCCAGCTCAATCAAGTGGCCCACTACTGCGATACCCAAACCAAACACTTTGCTAATCCTGAAAACCGTCTGCGTTTTGAGCACGGTAAACTGCCGGACTCATTACTCATTCTGGCTGAAAACCTTGCTGTGACCTCTAATCTTGCCCTCAAACAGTTTAATAAAATGCTGTCACTGCTGGCCGAGGCGATTAAAGATGGCGATATTCCTAAACATCAATCCGAAGCACTATTGGCCGAAACCGGATTTATGCTGCAAAGGCTCGAAAACCTGCAGAAATTGTGGAGGATGATGGCCAAGGAAGATAAGCATAAAGGTGCACCTATGGCGCGCTGGGTCGAACTCATCACAGGTAAACAAGTGGATTATCTGTTTAGCGCTTCACCTATCGAAGTCGGCTTTATGCTGGAATCCATGCTGTGGCAAAAGGCCGCGGGCGTGGTTTTATGTAGTGCCACACTGCGCGCACTCAATAACTTCGACCATTTCGTGCATCAAGTAGGTTTGTCACTCAACGATGGCAGTCGTTATTTAGCCTTACAATCGCCCTTCGATTACCCCAATAATGCGACACTTTATTTACCCAAAATGCGCACTGAGCCGACGGATGATGCCTATACGGCTGAACTTGCCGAACAAATCATCACCCTTATTGAAGGCGAAATGGCAACCTTAGTGCTATTCGCCTCCTACTGGCAGATGGAAAAAGTGGTTGAATTACTTGAAGGTAAACTCACCACTGAGCTACTTATCCAAGGCAATGCGCCACGGCAACAATTGTTAGAAAATCATAAAGCTAAATGCGATAAGGGCGAACCAAGTATCTTGTTCGGCACCGGCAGTTTCTCTGAAGGTCTCGACTTGCCCGGCGATTATCTGACTAACTTGATCGTCACTAAACTGCCCTTTGCCGTACCAACCTCGCCCGTTGAGCAAGCGCATGCAGAATATGTCAAAGTCAAAGGCGGTAATCCCTTCTTACAACTGACGATCCCAGATGCTTCACGTAAGCTTATTCAAAGTTGTGGTAGATTACTGCGTAAAGAGCAAGATTATGGCCGAGTGACTATTTTAGATAGGCGGTTAGTCACTAAACGCTATGGTAAGTCCTTACTGGATGCCTTACCGCCCTTTAGACGTGTTATAGAGTAGGATTAAAATTTGGAGTTGTTACTCGAGCCCAGTCATTGGGCCCTGTTGGCAGTCATAGGTCTTATCGCTGGATTCATTGATGCCGTCGTGGGTGGCGGTGGCCTCTTGTCGATCCCCGCACTGTTAACCTTAGGTATTGCACCGCATACCGTATTAGGCACCAATAAGTTAGCCGCAAGCTTTGGCTCTTTTATGGCGGCTTGGACCTATTATCGCAAGCACCTCTTTAAACCCTCATTTTGGTACATGGCTTTTATCGCCACCTTTATCGGCGCGGTATTGGGCAGTTTCTTAGTCTATTTAGTCGATACTCAATGGCTCGAAAAAGTCCTACCCTTGCTGATTATTGGCATCGCCATTTACAGTTTAGTCAGCCCCAATGCGATGTCAGACGTTAACTGCCAAGCACCAACCAGCAAGCCACCAGCCAAGCAACAATGGCTACAGGGGCTGGCTTTAGGCACTTATGATGGTTTTGCAGGCCCAGGCATTGGCGCATTTTGGACCGTCACATCTGGCTCTTTGTATAAACTGCCTTTACTGCACAGTTGCGGCCTCGCCCGTGCGATGACCTTCACCAGCAACTTGACCGCATTGACTATCTTTGGCTGGCTTGGGCAGGTACAGTGGCAAATAGGTTTGTGGATGGGATTGTGCATGATGTTAGGCTCATTTATCGGTGCCCGCTGTGCGATTAAATTTGGCATGCCCTTTATCCGCCCACTGTTTATTTTGATCGTGCTAATGATTGCAGCGAATTTGGCATGGAGCGCATGGTTGTGAACACCCAACAATTAATGGTGATGCTGAAAAATCAGCTTAAAGCCTTAGAACAAGAAGTGCTGCAACACGATAATCGACTCGCGCCGCCGCAGCGTAAACTCCTGCAAGAAACGGAGCGTTTTAATCACTCGCTGTTTGTCCAACACGGCGCCCAACTCGGCCCCTGTATTGAACAAATTCGTAGCAGTATTATGCAGCTCGAAAAACAAATTAAGCTTAAACTCGCCCCCCAGACCATTGCCCTGAGCTGTGAGCGGATCCAAGATAGATTCACCGCAGTCAAACGAGCCTTGCTGACCACTTCTATTGACATTAAGTCTAAAACTCAGCAGCGTGCCAGTAGCCGTGCCCGTTTTGCACAGCGCCAGAATCAGTCTCACCAAGCAAGTGGTTTCGATTGGATCGCCAATAACGTGATGCAAAATAGTCATGAGATCTACGAAGAATTGAACAAACATCTTAATTGGGCGAAAAAATTTGAACAAAAAATTGAAGAAATGGAATCAAAACTTGAAAACTGTCATAGTGCTGACAAAATAAAATTGCAAAATGACATCCTTTTGATGCATCGTCGTCTAGGGAAATGCAGGCAAGCTATTAGTTATATAGAAGATCGCATTCAAATATTCGAACGCCCGTATCAGAGTAATAACCGTTAAGGAGTAACAATGAAATCACTTTTGCCAATTAGCAGCCTGCTAGTATTACTCGGATCTGCCTCAGCCTTCGCTGCAGATCTGAACATTCCTATGTCATTTGAGTACCTTGCTCTTGATGGTAAAAAAGTCGAGTCGAGCGTATTTAACCATAAAAGCAGCTTAGAATTGGCCCCCGGCACTCACAAAATCGCCATTCGTTACCATGAAATGGTAGAGGATAATTTTAGTGACAGCCAAACCTTTGTTAAGTCAGCACCTTTCATCGTTACTTTAGATGTTGATGGCGACCATCAATATTATCTGCAAGCGGCCGAAGGTGAAGTCGTTAAAAAGCCTAAAGTTTACGCGCAAAACCCACAAATCAAATTAACCCGTAGTGACAAAGGCAACGTCAATTACCAAGTGGTGAATACCAATTTAGAAGAAGAAAGCTTCGTCTCTCGCCTTTTCAGTGGTAATCAAGCCGTTGACGTATCGGGAACTGCCGCTGCAGCAACCGGTGCAGCTGGCGCAGTGGTTGCCGTTGCACCAGCACCCGTGACAGCATCGGCGACCGTTAACGCAACATCACTCACGGCCCCCGTAGACACCTCTAAAGCAGCAGGAGCCAACCCACAACAAATGTTGCAATACTGGTGGCTACAAGCGGATGAAAAAACCCGTAAAGAATTTATGAGCTGGGCAATTTCACAGCTATAACAACTTGCGATAACGAGGTTTAGTCAATATTGACTCTGATCCCACTGGTTTATCACGCCAGCTATTCCAAGCTGGCGCTTCCTCCCCATCACAGATTTCCCACCACTAAATACGCACATTTACGGCAGTACTTACTCGATAACCACATTGCCACGACTGCACAATTCCACGCACCAACGGCCATGACTGCAGAAGATGTAATGCAAGTGCATCAACGCGAATATGTAGGGCAATTTATCGCGGGTACCTTGCCAACAGCAGCGCTAAGACGGATTGGTTTCCCGTGGAGTGAAGCCTTAGTTGAGCGTACCTTGCATTCTGTGGCTGGCACCACACTCACAGCTTCATTAGCCATAAATCAGGGTATTGCCCTGCATCTCACGGGTGGCTACCATCACGCCCATTACGATTTTGGCAGCGGCTATTGTATTTTCAACGACCTTATCCTCGCGGCCAGAAATGCCATCGCAAGCCATCAAGTACACAAGGTACTGATTTTTGATTGCGATGTGCATCAAGGTGACGGCAGTGCAACCCTCAGCCACCAACATCAAGGGATCATCAGTTGCTCGATTCACTGCAAAGAGAATTTCCCGAATCGTAAGCAGCATTCCCACTATGATATTGAGCTAACCAAAGGCAGCGATGACAATCTGTATCTCGAAACCGTGGAGCAAACACTCGCCCTCCTTATCCGAATCCATCAACCAGATCTGATTTTTTATGATGCTGGGGTCGATATTCATCAAAATGACGATCTTGGCTTGCTCAATATCAGCCAAGAAGGACTGTTCAGACGGGATTTAACTGTGTTATCAATGGCAAAATCGGAAAATATTCCAATTGCAGCCGTGATAGGCGGCGGCTACAGCAGAGACGCACTACAATTAAGCCAAAGACACTGCCAACTTTTTATTGCGGCAAATCATTTGTGGTAGCAAACTCAATGAAAACCGTCATGGAGCATAACAATGCAACTCGAAATCCGTAATTACTACGAAGTTCTTTTAATGGAAATATTGTCAGATGAAGGACTTATGGACGAACTTCCTGAGGACTATCTCGCCGACTTATGTTGCGTTACCTTAAATCAACTGCCTGTGCGCTACATACGCCACCTCGTCGATACTTACTTCTTTGAAGACTATAACGAGCTGCAGGAATTAAAGCGTGAGATCCAAACCGCACTCGAAAAGTCCCGCGCCTTTCTTAAACAAAATCTGCAAAAAAGATTACAGGAAGAAGCCGAAGCAAATCGCTAATCTTGCTAAGAGTTACTATTGAGAGCATTTTTAGCCGTTGCAGTGGCAAGAACAGAGGCAGGTAATGGATTATCTCATTGTGCAGAAATATTAACGCTATAAATGATTAACGGCAGAAAACGGAAATAGCCTGTAAGCTAAAATATTGAATAATATAAATTGAGTAGATATAGAGAAGTACAACGGAAATAAGCAGAGGGACTGTTGAATTGGAGGTTCCCCTAGAGCCGACACCCCGGCACACGAGTCGCTTGCTGCGGTTGCTCCCTTCCGGGCCTGGCCGAGTTCACAAGTTATCATTGCGGGGGGACCCTAGGGTCACCATAACTTCGAACATTACTTTGAATGACATAAACCAAAGCATTGCTTGAACGCGAAGGATTATCCCCCATGGCCCCTATGGGATCAAGCGCTAATCGATAAGATCTCTTAATATCCCACCTAACTGCACAATCTATAAGCAAATGGAGTGATTGAAATGATAAAAGCCTGCAAATGCAGACTTTTATATATGTTTTACTGAATCTCTTATCATAAAAATCAGTAGGCTACAGCGCAATCATCGCCAAAGGTGGTTACAACTTGATCAAATGGCGATTTTGCTCAATTATCTTAGCCCCAACACCAGAGACATTCGCTAAGTCATCTATGGCATTGAACTTACCATTTTTAGTGCGATAGTCGACAATCGCTTGAGCCTTTGCGGCACCAATCCCTTTGAGTACGAGTAACTGCTCGGCTGAAGCGGTATTGATGTTGACTTGAGCGGCATCTGGCATAGCTTTCTTCACATCCGATGCCATTTCACCCGCTTCAGTTTTAGCCTCTACTTTCACGGCGGCCTTGGTTGGGGTTTCTGTTGCGATTGCTGGGCTTGCCAAAAAAGCCGTTAATGCTATGGCACTCATAAAAGCAGGTATACGATTTGTGGTTTTCATAACAATTCCTCTATTCCATGATTTGCGGCCTTTCGTCCTACTTCCGTGGCCTCAAATCAAAAATAGTCTAAGCTGTCCCGAAATACCAAATCGGCGTCATAAATATTCACTATCGCTAAACTTCTGTCTTCGGCTCAATGAGCCAGTGCTTGACTATGATAAAAAGATGCAAAAAGCATCCTTTTATCATTCAAATAGCTAACGGTCTTTAAAATAACAACATTCATTAAGCTAATCGAGCTAGCGCTTGGTTCAAGTCGGCGATGATGTCGTCACAATCCTCTAAACCAATAGAGATCCGCAGCAGGTTATCACCAATGCCAGCCGCCGCTCTTGCCTCTGGCGTATAAGGTGAATGCGTCATCGATGCAGGATGTTGGATCAGGGATTCAGCATCACCTAGACTCACCGCAATTGAGAACAACTTTAGATATCCGACAAAGGCCATGGCTTCTTCTAAATTTGCCGCCAGTTCAAACGCGATAACACCACCAGCACGTTTCATCTGCTGGCCAATGAATTTATGCCCTTGATGAGATTTAAGCCCGGGGTAATACACACGTGTAATGCTTGGATGTTCCGCCAAAAACTCTGCCACGCGCTGGGCACTATCGCAATGGCGCTGCAAACGCACATCTAAGGTTTTAAGGCCGCGTAAGATCAGCCAAGCATCATGTGGCGATATCACAGCGCCAATATCCTTTAAAATTTCATACTTTACTTTATGGAGCTGTTCTTCACTGCCACACACTATCCCCGCAATCACATCGCCATGGCCATTCAGATATTTAGTCGCACTGTGGACCACCAAATCAATACCAAAATCCAGCGGCCTCTGCAGTAATGGCGTCATGAAGGTATTGTCGACAATACTGACCAACTGATGACGTTTAGCAATATTCGCAATTGCCGCTAAATCAAATACCTGCAAATGCGGATTGACAGGGGTTTCACAGAAAATGACCTTAGTATTGGATTTAATCGCCGCTTCTATTTCTGCTTCCGATGAAAAGTCCACTAGGGACACTTCAATACCAAAGCGAGCAAACTGAGTCGTCATTAGCGCATAAGTACAACCGTATACGGCATTCGACGCCACTAAGTGATCGCCCATCTGCAAATTAGCCAGCAATGCGGCGGATACTGCGCCCATACCAGAAGCAGTTACTGCTGCGGCCTCTGCCCCTTCTAAAATCGCCATTTTACGTTCAAGCTCGGCAGTTGTCGGATTCCCTAAGCGCGTGTAAATATACCCCTGCTCATTACCCGCAAATCGCTCACCACCTTGCTGTGCAGACTCAAACACAAAAGTCGCACTTTGGTAAAGCGGCGTCACTAAGGCACCAAAGGCCTCTCGCTCATGGCCGCCATGAATAACCTGTGTCGCCGCCTTCCACATCTTGCCTGACTCATCTTGCATACCTAGCTCCTTGTCATTGGCATTGAGCAGTTCCCGTTCTTGATTGATTGTTGGTGTGGAGCGCTCAATGCCCGCATTATGGATAATCTAATAGATAAGTTAATGAAACATTAGCCCTATCGAATAAGCCCTACCATAACGCGGCCAAGCACTTAAGCCAGTAGCATGGCAAAAATAGCAGCGTTCAAAAGTGTAATTAACTTGTTACATAGCACTTTTACGTCGCACTTAGTCATTCTCTTTATCTGCAAGAATCATAAAAAATGCGCTAAGGAACAAGTCCATTAGCGCATCTACTTTCGGCTATTTGAATCGTTTAATCATATGATATTCAATAGCATCTACTCTTTAGACTTATCTTTAGATGACCGCGATACCCTATCATCAACATCGGCGAATTGGCCTTTTAATGCGTCGCGACCTTCTTTGGTAAACAGCTTGCCTGAAAACTGCTTAAGTTCGATCAACAATTCCTGATGCACTTTAGACAATTTAGGCCTTTGATCTTCTCTAAACACAATCGGCCGACACAGCGCCATGGCTTGATATCCAAGACGCGCCGTTAGCATACCGCCGCCTAAACCTTGGGCCAAGCGAGCAGACAATTTACCTGTCATTTCAACCGATAACAGCTGTGTTCCTAAATCGGTAACTAACTCAGTGGTGCCCGCGTAGATGATATTAATAATAATGCTGCGGATAAGTTTAATTCGGCTCCAGTAACCCAGTTCAATGCCATAACAGCGGGCGACATCGCGCAGCATACGTTGATTACGCCAGAGGATAATCGCCATATCGAGCACAGCTAACGGACTCGCCGCCAGTAACACTGCCGACTCAGCCGCATAGCGTCGCACGACTTTTTTGGCCAATTCATCTCGCTCCGTTAGGACTAAGTCCTCGAATAACAAGACTTTCTCGGCATCATTATGTTCATCTTTTAATGAACGGCGAAATTGCTGCAAACCTTGGCTGTCTTCATAGTGGCAAACGATATTATCGATAAAGCTGTCTGCTTCACCCATTTGCATGCTCTGCGCTAGCCTTGCACCTGTTTCTTGAGTATCGGCGACCTGTTTGAGTCGCTTGAGCTTACGGTATTCACTGACTGCGCCCGCCAATGCCCACGCACTGACAACCCCAAGCACCACACCATAAAAACTGAACAACCAAGGGCTCTCAAGCCAAGCATCCCTCAGTCCTAATCCTGTTTGAACTACTACGAGCAGCAATAAACTCGCTACTGCCAGACGAGCGAGCCAAGACCAACGGCGTGATTTTACAAGTTGAGGCGATACCGATTTAGCATCGATCATTTTTGGATGGGATGACAGCGTTTCATCCATCAATTCCTCAATATCAGCAGCCACTTCTTGCACTGGCGTATGCGGATCAAAGGCTTTCGCCCCTTTGAGCTCCTCTTTGCTGGGTTTGAGCTCCACGACTTCTGGGTCAAACAGCTGCTGCTTTTTCAGCGGCTTATGTTCAACTGAGTGTGCAAATGAGTTCGCAGAAGAATTAGAAGCCTGCTCGTTAGCGTTATCCGATAGCTTTAGCGTCATTCCAACTTATCTCCCAGTAAGTACTGCAGCAAATGATCGAGACGAATATGGTCAAAGTGCACTTGAGATGGGTCAACATTGGCATTGCTCGGCGGTGCAAAGCCGACAAAGTTAAACCCTTGTTCACGCCAAAAATCGGGCTCAGGTAAGCGAGTGGGCACTTCGCCTGGAAACAAGGTCAGGGCTTTACCGTTGAGTCCCATCCCCTGCACGACTTCCACCTCGCCCTCTTGGGTCGTTACCATGCCATGGCGAGTCGCTTTAATGGCGCTAATCGCCATCGTCTCCACTTTACAACCATCGAAACTGGCAAAATGCTGGCTGTGTTTCAACATATCGGTCAGCAGGGACAAAACATGGCTCTGCTGATCGCGAGTCACATGGTCAACCTTGCTCGCGGCAAACAATAAACGGTCGATGCGGGGGGCAAATAAACGCCGTAAATAACTCGATTGGCCAAACTGAAAGCTTTCCATAATGGCATTGAGCGCCGCGCCCATATCCTCAAATTGCTTTTTACCGCGATTCAACGCACTAAAACAGTCAACGAGTACTAACTGCCGATCAAAACCGGCAAAGTGGTTTTTATAGAAAGGCTTAACCACTTTAGCCACGTATTCTTGATAGCGTTTTTCCAGTACATGGAATCCACTGTGTTTATCGCTTTGCGAAAGCTCAGCAAACTTTTCATCATTAACCAATAACAGGGGGAAAAAAGCCAATAAGGGAGCACCCTGCCATTCACCTGGCAATAACATGCGCCCAGGTTGCGCTTGGTAATAACCTTGCACGTGCACTAAATCATTGAGTAATAGCTGATATTGATCGGCAATTTGCTTTAATTGCTGTTCATCGGCGTTCGCGGCTAAATCCAATGATGTCAAAGATTGCTCAAACTCGGCATACAAGGGAGAGCTTTTAAGATTCTCGATGCGAACTTGTTGAGCACGGCACCAAGTAACGAAGTCTTGGCGCAACATAGGTAAATCGAGTAACCATTCGCCAGGATAATCGACTATGTCCAAATACAAGGTGGCGGTATCAGAAAACTTGGCCAGTAAGCCCTTCTTAGGTTGGTACTTAATCGCCAATCGTAACTCAGAAATAGTACGGGTAGAGGCTGGCCAGGTCGCAGGTTCGGAAGTGAGCGCTAACATGGCGCCTTGATAATCAAAACTGGCGATTTCAAGATCCGGCTGCATGGCACGCTTAACACCGAGCAAACGCTGATCGCGGCTCACCTGCCACAGTGGCAAAGCGCTGTTGTTGCGGGCGTGGGGTAAGGTTGAGACAGGTCCAGAATTGAGTAACTGATTGACTAACCCCGTGATAAATGCGGTTTTTCCCGCACCAGAAAGCCCAGTCACGGCCAAACGTAAATGCCGGTCTGCGGTGCGATGTAGCAGGGATTGGCCCTTTTGGGTTAATTTATGGAGCGAGGCATCAAGCATTCCCATAGAGACTTCCCTTATGTCGAATGATGTTAACTTATGTCAAGTGATGTTGACTATACACTGGAATGGAGCAGAGATTAAGCAACAAGGGCGGACATGGCCGCCCTTTAGAAGGGTTACAAACTATTGATTTGTCTTTTTAAATCAAAGTTGTCAGAGGTGACATGGCGTTCTAAATTTTGTAGCCTAACTTCTAGACTTCGAAATTGACGACTCACGTCGCTTAGCGCTTGCTTTGCGGGTTCTCCCGACTGCCACGGCTTCTTCTTCACCTCGATATCGTCTCTATCGTAATGCTTTTGCGGCTTGATGTCTAAAATCACCCACAAAGCGACATAGATGATAAATACCACACCTGAGCCGCCGAGTAAGAAGATAGACACAGTCAGCACTCGCACTAACCAAGTTTCAATCGCAAAGTACTCGGCAATCCCTGCACATACACCCGCTATTTTGCCTGACTGGGGAATGCGGTACAAAGTACGGCCATTAGATCCTCTCATGTTTCCCCCTCCATTCGGGCGATTCTGTATCCAGAATGGCCTCTAAGGTCTCGATACGCGCCGCCATTTTATCGGCCTTGGATATCAAATCATTGAGTTGTGAAAACTCTTCCTCAGTGAGTCCCTGGCTCACTTGTCGCTTACTGCGATAATGAAGAACTAACCATATTGGCGCGACTATCACCATGAAAATAATAATCGGCGCCATTAGCACGTCCATATCCATAACTCACCTCTGAATTGTTATTCTTTTGACTTAGTTGGCGCTTTACCTTTTACCTTGGCTTTGAGCGCTGCCAGTTCTGCATTCACAGAATCTTCCGCTTCTAGCGCCGCAAACTCATCGGCTAAGGTCTTCTTGCTGCCAAGATCGTAAGATTCAACTTGGGCTTCTAAGCCTTCGACACGGCGCTCATATTGCTCAAACTTGAGCATAGCATTGTCGATCTTGCTTGAATCTAGCTGCTTTTTCACTTCTAAGCGTGATGACGCGGTTTGAGTGCGCAAAATAATGGTCTTTTGACGCGCTTTTGCATCGAGCAGCTTTTCTTGCAACATGCCCACTTCATCTTTCAAGCGTGCGATATGTTCATCGATGACGGATAACTCTTGATTCAGCGTATCTGCTAAACCGGTCGCTTTTTGTTTTTCAACTAAAGCGGCTTTCGCTAAGTCTTCACGGTCTTTCGACAGTGCCAGTTCAGCCTTATCTTGCCAATCTTGCACTTGCTCTAACACGCGGTTGATACGACGTTGCAGCTCTTTCTTTTCAGCTAACACTTTAGCTGAGGTAGAACGCACTTCAACGAGTGTGTCTTCCATTTCTTGGATAATCAGTCGAACCATTTTTTCTGGGTCTTCGGCTTTATCCAGCAATGCGCTGATATTAGAGTTAATGATATCGGCGAAACGAGAGAAAATTCCCATAATCCTATCCTCAAATTGATGTTGGTCTCGTACAAGGTAATACACTAACCGTGCCAACTTTTACTTCTTATTTAAATACAGTAGCTTAAACAAAATATTAACTTTTACTTCCTTTTACGCTTCAAGCCACTTATTATCATTTTCACCAAATTTTAGCGCGAAAGACTAAAAAATATCGTGGATAATAAATTTCAGCAAGACAACCTCATCGGTCAATCCAACGCCCTACTCGAAGTGTTAGAACATGTGTCGCAAATAGCGCCTCTGTCTAAACCCGTACTGATTATTGGTGAACGTGGTACAGGTAAAGAGCTTATTGCCGAACGCTTACATTATCTGTCTAAGCGCTGGGATCAAAGTTTTATTAAGCTAAACTGTTCATCTTTGAGTGAAAATTTACTCGAGAGTGAATTATTTGGCCATGAGTCAGGAGCCTTTACTGGCGCCAAAGGCAAACACGAAGGCCGCTTTGAGCGCGCCGACGGTGGCACCTTATTTCTTGACGAATTAGCCAACACCTCAGGACTTATCCAAGAAAAGCTTCTGCGTGTCATTGAATATGGCGAATTTGAGCGGGTCGGCGGTAGCAAAACCGTGCAGGCTGATGTTCGTTTAATCTGCGCCGCCAACGAAGATTTACCATCACTTGCTGACGCAGGCGAATTTCGTGCCGATTTGCTCGATAGACTCGCCTTCGATGTAATTACTCTGCCACCGCTGCGTTGCCGCCCAGAAGACATCATGACGCTGGCGGAGTATTTCGCCGTTGGCATGGCACGCCAATTAAAGCTGCAGCTGTTCAGCGGTTTCAGCGCCCATGCGGTCGAGCAATTAATGACCCACGACTGGCCGGGTAATATCCGTGAACTTAAAAACGTGGTCGAGCGCAGCGTTTACCGTAATGGTGGTGAAAATAGGCCCATCGATCATATTACCCTCGATCCCTTTGCTTCACCGTATCGGCCCCAAACGCGGATCAAGACCCGCGAACGTCAAATCACCTCAGTCGCGCCAACAACTATTGCCAGTACGCCACAATCTGCGCCGACATTTGAGGCTGAAGTGCAAGTCAATACTGAGTATTCAACGAATTGCTTTAATTTTCCGCTGGATTTTAAAGAGCAAACGGAGCAGTACGAAATGGATCTGATCCAGCAGGCACTTTCAAACAGCCAATATAACCAAAAGAAAACCGCCGACATGCTCGGATTAAGTTACCACCAACTGCGTGGCATCCTTAAAAAGTACAATTTACTTGATAAAGCATAAGCAGATTGCCCACGGGGGAGATGCACTGCTAAAATAGCCGTTCATAGTCGATAAAATAATGATTTATAAATGAGTGTGCTAATTAGACGCCTGTGCCTAACAACTGCAGTTTCTTGCATGAGTTGGTTGTTGGTCGCGTGTGGGCCCCAACGACTCCCTTCTGGTTTGGTGTATTGCTCCGAAGGGAACCCTGAGTCTTTTAATCCACAATTGGTGACATCTGGCACGACAATCGATGCCACCTCACATCAAATTTATAGTCGCCTAGTGGATTATGACACCCAATCAGGCAAGCTTGTCCCTGCCTTGGCGACGAGTTGGGCCATGTCTGATGATGGCTTAAGCTATCGTTTCACTCTCAGGGAAAACGTGCAGTTCCAGCATTCGAAGCGTTTTTACCCAACTCGCCCCTTTAATGCCGACGATGTGTTGTTCTCCTTTAATCGTATTATCGATACCCAGCATCCTTATCATTTTGTCTCCCGCACGGGTTATCCCTTCTTCCAAAGTACTGGCTTTTCTCAGCAAGTTAAAGGGATAGAGAAGATAAACGACCATGAAGTGGTCTTTTACTTAACCCGCAAAGACGCTTCTTTTTTGTCAAATTTAGCCACCGACTTTGCGGTGATCTTATCCAATGAATACGCGCAGCAGCAGTTAGCTTTAGGTCATCCTGAAAACGTCGACCACTTTGCCATTGGTACAGGACCGTTCACCTTAGTGCAATACGCTAAAAACGAATATATCCGCTATCGCCGTAATCCCGATTTTTGGGGAGAGCCAGCAAAAATCGATATGTTGGTATTTGATATCACGCCCAAAAGTACAGTTAGGCTCGCTAAGCTTATCGCGGGGGATTGCAGCGTTTCTGCGCTGCCCAAAGCAGGTGAACTACCTGTTATCAAACAGCATCAAGAATTAAACATCGAATCACAACCAGGTCTTAACGTGGCATTTTGGGCCTTTAATACGCAAAAGCCACCGTTAGATGATGTTCGCGTACGTCGTGCACTGGCCTATGCTGTTGATAAACAAAATATCCTGCGAGCGGTTTATCAAAATACTGCCATTGAAGCCACCGGCGTTCTGCCGCCAGCATCATGGGCCTACGAAAATAACAAAGGACTTGTAGATTACAATCCGCAAAAAGCACGCGACCTATTAAAAGAAGCCGGTATAAAAAATCTCAGCATTAATATTTGGGCCATACCGGTTGCCCGCGCTTATAACCCCAATTCGTTGAAAACGGCCGAATTAATTCAATCCGATTTAGCAAACATCGGCGTAAAAGTGAATATCATCAGTTACGATTGGAGCGTATTTAATCAGAGACTCAGTCGCGACGACTATGATTCTGTGCTGATTGGCTGGAATGCTGATAACAGCGATCCCGATAACTTTTTTACTCCGCTGCTGAGCTGCGCAGCAATGCAATCAAACAACAATCGTTCTCGCTGGTGTAACCCTGAGTTTGATGCCATCTTAAACAGCGCAAGGGAAGTATCAGATCAAGCGGAACGTAAAGTGATTTATCAACAAGCAGAAGCCTTTTTAGCTGAACAAGTACCTATGCTGAGTCTGGCCCATGCCAAACGTGTAGCGTTAACTCGCAGTGATATCAAGGATATGCAGCTTACGCCTTTTGGTGGGATTTCCTTCACCCATACTAGCCAAGCACCACAGGAGGCGAATTAATGTTTACATACCTACTCCGTCGCCTCAATTTATTTCTTGCTACTTCGTTAGTCATGGTGGGTGTCTTATTTTACGCTACAGGCTTGTTTCCAGTTGAGCGCACCTATGCACTCACTGGCATACATACACCGACGGCGACCCAACTGGTTCAAATAGAACAAGACTACAAATTAGATAAAAACCAAGCGTGGCAATTTATCGCTTACCTACAACAAAGGCTTAGCGGTAATTTAGGGATTTCAGTCACGTCACATCAAGAAGTCGCCGAAGAACTCAGTGCCGTCCTGCCCGCCTCCTTCGAACTTGCTGTGATGGCGGGCATTATCGCAATTTGCTTGGGCGTGCCCTTAGGCGTGCTCGCCTCCCAGAGTCAACATAAGCTCACCCAAAATACCATTATGGCGATTACCCTAACGGGCTACTCTGTACCCGTATTCTGGTTAGGCCTTTATCTTTCGCTTTGGTTTGGCGTCGATCTTGGTTGGTTACCAATTTCGGGACAAATCAATTTGCTCTATGAAATCAAGCCCGTCACTGGCCTTATGCTAGTGGATACCATGTTGTCAGAGTCTGAATACGGCATGTCGGCATTTAAAGATGCCCTGCTGCATATCATTTTGCCTGCCACAACACTGGCCGTGTTACCTTTTACTGTAGTGGTTCGTAGCACCCGTTCGGCAATGGTGAATGTGATGAATCAAACCTTTATCCGCGCCGCCGAAGCCAGAGGCATGCATACTGGCACGATTATACTACGCCACGCCCTGCCCAATGCGCTGATCCCCGTACTTAAACATTTAGGGCTAATGCTTGGCTCATTTGCCAGTTATGCCATAGTGGTTGAAATGATTTTCTCTTGGCCTGGTGTAGGATCTTGGCTGGTTTCAGGGATTTACCAACGGGACTATACTGTTATCCAAGGTGGTATTTTGGCCGTGGCCCTATTGATTATCTTCCTAAGTATCTTGATTGAAGTGCTGCACACAGCCTTTAATCCACTGAGCAGAAAAGACCTTTATGCCACCAGTTAAAATTTATCAAGAAGATCAAATTGCCTCCCCAACTATGCGGGTTTGGATTAACTTTTCGGCTAATCCTTTCGCTTTAGCAGGTCTGTGGACGATTGCATTTCTGCTCTTGCTAACCCTGTTTGGCCCTATGATTGCGCCCTTTCCGCCAGAGGCACAAGATCCAAGAGCCTTGCTGTTGCCACCCTCTTGGGACCCTTCAGGCACAGTGGCGCACTTTTTAGGGACTGACGATCTCGGCCGCGATATTTTCAGCCGATTATTACACGGCGCGCACTTGACCTTTGGCATGGCGCTGCTGATCGTCGTTACCGCTTTATTCACAGGCTTTATCATAGGGTCGTTGTCGGGCATGATGCGGGGCTTAAAATCCAGTATTCTCGGGCACTTACTCGATGCGCTGTTATCGATTCCTTCATTATTAATGGCCATTTTAGTAGTTGCTGTAATGGGACCAGGGCTTGAAAATGTGTTCTGGGCCGTCGGGATAGCCTTAACCCCACAATTTGTGCGCTCCATACACCAGTCAGTGCATGAAGAATTACAAAAAGAATATGTCACAGCCGCGCGTTTAGACGGCGCTAACTCGATGCAAATTTTTTGGTATGTCATTATGCCAAACGTGTGGGAAGTGGTGATTATTCAAACCACACTTGCCATTTCAGCTGCTATTTTAGATATCGCTGCCCTGGGTTTTTTAAGCTTGGGCGCACAGGCGCCGAGTCCAGAATGGGGCGCTATGGTCGCCCAAGGAATGGATAATTTACTAACAGCGCCTTGGGCCGTAACTATCCCAGGCTTAGCGATTCTTTTCAGTGTGCTTTCCATTAACTTGGTTGGCGATGGCCTACGGTCGGCGCTTGCGCCCATCAGAAACTAACTTATGCCCTTACTCGACGTACGAAATCTAACGATTGAACTCGATACGCCCCACGGTAGAGTGCGGGCGCTAGAAAAAGTCAGCTTAACGCTCAATGCGGGCGAAATTCATGGGCTAGTCGGTGAATCTGGCTCAGGACGAAGTTTGTTAGCCAGAGCAATTTTAGGCATCCCCGGCCCTAACTGGACTATCACAGCAGACCGCATGATGTGGGATGGCAATAACTTGATGGCCATGAGCTCAAAAGAGCGCCGTAATCTGATGGGTTCAGACATGGCGATGATCTTCCAAGATCCGTCTGGCAGCTTAGATCCAGCACAAACCGTCGGCAGTCAGTTAATGCAAGCTATGCCTAAAAATCCTAGCGCCTATTTTTGGCAACGGCGCAGGCATGCAAGACTTACAGCACAGAAATGGCTGCATAAAGTCGGGATCAAGAATCCGCGGCAGGTGATGTCTAGCTACGCATGGGAATTATCCGAAGGCGAATGCCAAAAGGTGATGATTGCGATGGCGGTTGCTAACCAGCCTCGCCTATTGATTGCAGACGAACCCACAAGCTCGATGGAGCTCAGCACTCAGGCGCAAATTTTCAGATTATTATCCCAATTAAATCAATTACAAAACGTATCGATTCTATTGATCAGCCACGAGCTGGAAACCTTAGCCCAATGGTGTGATCACTTATCCGTGCTCTATTGCGGTCAAGTCATGGAATCTGGGCCGACGGACGAAGTGATTAAGCAGCCTTATCATCCTTACACTAAGGCGTTACTCGAAAATATGCCCGACTATTCAGGCTCAGGTGGTCACAAGGCGATTATGCCTACCCTACCGGGTTCTGCGCCCGCCTTACAGCATTTGCCAATTGGTTGTCGTTTAGGGCCACGCTGCCCTGAAGCACAAAAAAAATGCGTTAATCAGCCAAATTTGAGTCATATCAAAGACCGCTATTTTGCCTGTCATTTCCCTTATCACGGCGAAACCCATAATGACGACCCCACTGCTTAAAGTTAATGACCTTTATAAAAGATATGATACTGGTTATAAGGGCTTTTCCCGCCAATATAACGATGCATTAGCGCCCGTATCCTTTGAACTCGAACGCGGTGAAACCTTAGCGATAGTGGGTGAGGCGGGTTCAGGTAAAAGTACCCTCGCCCGCATTTTAGTCGGTGCAGAGCCCCGCAGCGGTGGTGAGATATTTTTCGAAGGTGAAGCCTTAGACAGTCGCAATGTGAAGCAAAGATGCCGCTTAATTCGGATGATTTTCCAAGATCCGAATACTTCACTGAACCCGCGCCTAACGATTGGTCAATTACTCGATGAGCCGCTGCGTTTCAACACCCAAATGTCAGCGCAATCGCGGCACACCCAAGTGGTCGATACCTTACGAAAAGTAGGTTTATTACCTGAGCATGCGGAGTTTTATCCGCACATGATTTCCGAAGGGCAAAAACAACGAGTCGCAGTAGCACGAGCCTTAATGCTCAATCCTAAAATTATCATTGCCGATGAAGCCTTAACCGCTCTGGACCTTTCGGTGCGTTCGCAAATTCTTAATTTGCTGTTAAAACTGCAAAAAGATCTCGGCTTGTCTTATATCTTCGTGTCCCATAATCTCAATATTATTCGCCATGTCAGCGATAAAATTATGGTACTGCACAAAGGTGTAATGGTTGAAAAAGCTGATACAGAACAAATATTTAACTCACCAAAACATGAATACACCCAGAGGTTGGTCCAAGAGCAGAGTCTGTTTGTTCATAAACGCTAAACTGCTCCAACCACTTAAATAATCAGGTGAATTGGCTAAAAATAGGTGCCATTTACCCGCCGAAATATTTATCCTATTGGTCATTTTGATAGAAGAAGCTTAAATATGATTATCAAACCAAAAATTCGTGGATTCATTTGTACCACTACACACCCTGTCGGTTGTGAAGTAAACGTTCAAGAACAAATCACCTTAACTAAAGCAAAAGGCAAGATCGCTAACGGCCCGAAAAAGGTATTAGTGGTCGGTTCATCAAGTGGTTATGGTCTATCTTCACGTATCGCAGCCGCTTTTGGTAGCGATGCTGCAACGATTGGCGTGTTCTTCGAAAAGCCAGGTACTGAAGCGAAACCGGGTACTGCAGGTTGGTACAACTCTGCCGCTTTCGACAAATTTGCTAAAGCGGAAGGTTTATATTCTAAAAGCATTAACGGCGATGCCTTTAGCCATGAAGCTAAACAAAAAGTCATCGAGCTTATCAAGCAAGATCTTGGTGAAATTGACATGGTTGTTTACTCACTGGCATCACCAGTGCGCAAACTCCCTGATTCAGGTGAGCTTATCCGATCAGCTTTAAAACCCATTGGCGAAACTTACACAGCAACTGCCGTTGATACCAATAAAGACTGCATCATTGAAGCCACCGTTGAGCCAGCAACTGAGCAAGAAATTGCTGATACTGTAACCGTTATGGGCGGCGAAGATTGGGAACTGTGGATCAAAGCCTTATCTGAAGCCGGTGTATTAGCCAATAACTGCAAAACCGTAGCCTATAGCTATATAGGTACAGAACTGACGTGGCCAATTTACTGGCACGGCGCCCTTGGCAAGGCCAAGATGGATCTGGACCGCGCAGCAAAAGCGTTAAATGAACAACTGTCAGCCACTGGCGGCAGCGCAAATGTTGCAGTGCTAAAGAGCGTTGTGACTCAAGCGAGTTCGGCCATTCCTGTCATGCCTTTATATATCGCTATGGTATTCAAGAAAATGCGTCAGGAAGGTCTCCATGAAGGTTGTATGGAGCAAATCTATCGCTTATTCAGTGAGCGTCTATTCCGTGCCGATGGTGCAAAACCTGAGACCGACAGTGATAATCGCTTACGTTTAGATGACTGGGAACTGCGTGAAGATATTCAGCAACACTGCCGTAATTTGTGGCCACAAGTGACCACAGAAAACTTATCAGAATTGACTGATTACCGTGAATATAAAGCTGAATTTATTAAGTTATTTGGTTTTGGTATCGAAGGCATTAATTACGATGTCGACGTTAACCCATACGTTGAATTTGACGTTATCGAACTCTAATCAACTCGATAGCGAATCACTGCTTATCACAAACGTTAAACGCCACTTTTTAGTGGCGTTTTTATTTATAACTCCCAGATTAAGATGCGCTACACTAGCTGCAGTTGACCCCTAATAATCCCTCAATAAGGAAAATCAATGAAAATTAGCGCAAGAAACACCCTCAGCGGTACAATCAAATCCATAGAAATGGGCGCTGTAAACAATGAAGTAACAATCGAACTTGCACCCGGTGTCGTACTGACCTCTGTGGTGACTAAAGCTTCCTGTGAGCGCCTAGGGCTCAAAGTGGGTGATTCGGCTTATGCCCTCATCAAAGCCAGCAGCGTAATGATTGGCGTTGATGATTAACCATTCAATTCAGTAACGTGGCGATTGAAGTAATGGAATATGGAGTCTGACAGTGTTGCTATAGCGGATATCCTTCGAACTTCATTGGTAAACTTTATCGAATTAAAAAAAAGGCCAAGTGAACTCACTTGGCCTTTTCTATTTAATCAGTCGGATAGTAAATTTAACTCGCTATCCTCACTGAAATTATTCTTCTACAGGATAAAGCACCTTGGCATTGGCTTTAAGCGAATCGATCAAGCCACGGTAGTCTGCTTCACTGTATTGTGCGTTCAGACGTTGTTTAAGTGCATTAACTAGCTCATCACTCACACCTTCTGCAGCGTTGACTTTATCCAGTGCAACCACAGCATAACCGTTTGCTAAACCCACGGTATCGACAACAGGAGTTGTACTTGGTGTTGGCATTTGGAACGCTTTGCCTACAATCGCAGCATCAACGTCTTGCGCGCCACGGCCTAGTTTCGCTTTAGACACTAAACCAAGATCAGTTGCACCCGCTTTAACTTGTGCCATCAGTTCCTGTGCTTTTGCACGGGCGGCTTCGTTTGCTTGATCTTGCTTCAAGCGCTCAGTGATGTTGGCTTTCACTTCAGCTAAGGCCAAAGTGCCCGCATCGTGATGTTCTTTCACTCGGATAACAACCACATGGTTAGGTTCAAGCTCAATCACTTCACTGTTTAAACCTTTCAGCATCACAGTTTCAGAGAAGGCTGCTTTAACTAAGTCAGGCTTGTTTAGCTCAGCAGGTGCATTATCGCGAGAAAACAGTGCTGTAGTCTTAACATCAACGCCAACAGCTTTTGCGGTTTCAGATAGTGTATCTGGCACTTCATAGCTGGTATCCGCTAATTTACTTTGTAAGCTATAGAACTGGTCAACCGCTTTCTTATCTTGCAATTGAGCCACTATCTTAGCTTTCACATCAGCAAACGGTACAGTCGCGCCAGATTGCACATCTAATAGCTTGATAATGTGGAAACCAAAGTCTGTTTTAACCACCGCAGAATGTTGGCCTTTATTTAATGCAAATAAAGCGGCATCAAATGCGGGGTCCATTACACCAGGTTCAAACCAATCCAGTTTACCGCCCTGCTCTGCACTCAAAGTATCATCAGAGTTAGCTTTAGCCAGATCAGCAAAATCGGCACCGCTATCTAATTGCTTAGCGAGATCTTCAGCCTTTGCTTTTGCTGCCGCTTCATCGTTACCTGGCATAACCAAAATATGCGCGGCAAGACGCTTCTCGTTAGAAACATATTGTGCTTTATGTTCTTCGTAATACGTTTGTGCTTCTTCATCAGAAACTGGATTATTTTTAGCAAAATCAGCAGCATTCAGTTCAACATATTCTAAGCTCACCATCTCTGGGCTCATAAACTGCCCTTGGTTTGCGTCATAATAGTTTTTCACTTGCTCGTCAGTCACAACCGCTGTCGCTAAGAATGGTGCAGAATCGACAATAACATAGCGCACATCACGGGTTTGGCCTTGTAACTCAGCCAATTGCTTAGCTTCGCCAGGTAACACGAATTCAGTACCCACAAGGGCCGAAGTTAACTGACGACGGGTCATATCGACACGCATCATGTCTCTGAAAGTCTGTGGCTGATAACCTAACTGACGCAGAATCGCCTGATAACGATCGTTATCAAATTTGCCATCAGTTTGAAATGCCGGTTCAGCTCTCATTGCAGCAACAATTTGCTCGTCAGATACACGTAGACCCATAGCCTTAGCAGCTTGATCTATCAACTTGTCAGCCACTAAGCGTTCTAATACGCTCTGCTTAATGCTTTGTAAGTATTTTTCGTCAGCAGATAACGCAGCAAACATTTCACCTAGCTGTTGCTCCATGCGAGAGCGCTCGCTCTGGTACGCCTGTTCTAGCTCGGCTTTAGTGATCTTGTCACCGTTCACTTCTGCCGCAGGCACATCAGTTGTTGAACCTAAGTAACTACTGACTCCTGCAAATGCAAAAGATAAAATCACAAGTACGAGAATGCCTTTAGCAATCACGCCTTGCGAACCATCGCGGATCTTTTCTAACATCAGATTTCTCGCTTGTTGCGATTAACAAAATAAAAAGGCGCATCAGGTTGAGATGCGCCTTTCTGTAATTTATGGGGAATATTCAGACGCTACCACTGGTAAATTCTAAAACCCCGAGTAATGGTAGAAATTAAGCTTCATATTCCATTACTTTCAATTCGTAAAAAGCACTGATAAACAGTGCTTGTCATTACGAACGCCTTACAAAGGCTACGATATTAATTATTAATTAACAGCGTCTTTCAGTGCTTTACCAGCTTTGAATGCAGGAATTTTAGCTGCTGCGATTTTGATTTCTTCACCCGTTTGTGGGTTGCGACCAGTACGCTCAGCGCGTTCACGCACTTCAAAAGTACCAAAACCAACAAGAGAAATTTTATCACCTTCTTTCAGACCTTCGGTCACAGCAGCGATAAAAGAATCCAGTGCTCGGCCAGCAGCGGCTTTAGAAATGTCAGCACCAGATGCGATTTTCTCGATTAGTTCAGATTTGTTCATGTCATCCCCTTGAATGTAATTTTTTTGCGCCGCAACCAAATCCGTCTCTAGAGCGGTCTGCGGAGGCTTTTATAACAAGCTTGAATTCAAAGTTCAAGCTGAGTTCGAAAACCAAAGAATTAAAACTGGATACAGCTCAAAGCCAGTTGCGCCAAGGGCTTGGAGCAGCTGGCTCTCCACAGACCTAGGCTACCACAGGTCTGCGCTTTGTTAAGCCCCTTTTTTCATTTTTTTTAACGTGATAGCGCAATTTCTTGCGTTATGCCAAGTTTTTAACCACTTCGAAGCCTTCCACCGGCCTTTCTAGTGCCAGTTTTAACACTTCATCGACCCAACGCACGGGACGAATTTCTAAATCAGCAATCACATTGGCTGGAATTTCTTCCAAATCGCGCTCATTTTCTTTTGGAATAAGCACCAATTTTATGCCGCCGCGGTGTGCTGCTAGCAGTTTTTCTTTCAAACCACCAATAGGTAACACTTCACCACGTAAGGTTATTTCACCTGTCATGGCCACATCAGCACGCACGGGGTTACCCGTTAAGCTTGATACTAACGCGGTACACATAGCCGCACCAGCAGATGGACCATCTTTGGGTGTCGCACCTTCTGGCACATGCACGTGGATATCACGCTTCTCGTAGAAATCCGCATTGATACCTAATTGTTCCGCACGGGCCCGAACAACTGTCATCGCTGCTTGAATCGACTCTTGCATCACGTCGCCAAGGGAACCGGTATAGGTTAACTTCCCTTTACCTGGTACTGAGGTTGCTTCAATCGTCAGTAAGTCACCGCCCACTTGAGTCCAAGCTAAGCCAGTCACTTGACCGATTTGGTTCTTAGACTCGGCTTTGCCGTAATCAAAGCGCTGCACGCCAAGGAAAGACTTAAGATTCTCTTGGTTGACAGTCACAGACTTTACCGACTTATCGAGCAAAATCATTTTCACGACTTTACGGCAAATCTTAGACAATTCACGCTCGAGTGAACGCACACCCGCTTCACGGGTGTAATAACGGATAATGCCAACGATAGCACTATCATCGACTTTAATTTCAGTGGCTTTTAAACCATTGCGCTCGATTTGCTTATTCAGCAAATGTTGCTTAGCAATATTCAGTTTCTCGTCTTCGGTGTAACCCGATAAACGAATGACTTCCATACGGTCAAGTAGTGGCCCAGGAATATCCATGGAGTTTGACGTTGCAACAAACATCACATCGGATAGGTCGTAATCGACTTCGAGGTAATGATCGTTAAAGGTCGCATTTTGCTCAGGATCTAACACTTCTAATAAAGCAGAAGCCGGATCGCCGCGCATATCAGAACTCATCTTGTCGATTTCATCAAGCAAGAATAACGGGTTTTTCACGCCGACTTTAGCCATCTTTTGAATGACTTTACCTGGCATAGACCCAATGTAAGTACGGCGATGACCACGGATTTCCGCTTCATCACGCCCGCCACCGAGGGCAACACGCACATACTTACGACCGGTCGCCTTAGCGATCGATTGACCTAGCGAGGTTTTACCCACACCTGGTGGCCCCACTAAACACAGGATTGGCCCTTTAAGCTGACGCACTCGGCTTTGGACTGCCAAATATTCCAAGATACGTTCTTTGACTTTTTCAAGACCAAAATGATCGGTGTCGAGTACTTCTTGGGCTTTGGCTAAATCACGTTTGATTTTAGAGCGCTGGCTCCAAGGCACCGCTGTCATCCAATCGACATAACTGCGAACAACCGTCGCTTCAGCCGACATTGGTGACATCATGCGTAACTTGTTAAGCTCGGCGAGGGCTTTCTCTTTCGCCTCAGCGGGCATGTTAGCCTCTTCAATCTTACGATTTAAGGCTTCAAATTCGTCATGGCCTTCATCTAGGTCACCCAGTTCTTTCTGGATGGCTTTCATCTGTTCGTTCAGATAGTACTCACGCTGACTCTTTTCCATCTGTTTTTTAACGCGAGTCCGGATACGTTTCTCAACCTGTAATAGGTCGATCTCCGATTCCATCATCGCCATTAGATATTCCAGACGTTCGCCGACGTTGACCATCTCAAGCACAGATTGCTTATCTTCAAGCTTAAGTGGCATGTGTGCGGCCATAGTATCGGCCAGACGCGCCGCTTCATCGATACCCGATAAAGAGGTCAAGACTTCTGGCGGGATCTTTTTGTTCAGCTTGATATAACCTTCAAACTGACCAATAGCACTGCGCACTAACACTTCTTCTTCTTTGTCTTCCAGCGGTTCTGATTCCAGATACTCAGCCTTAGCCACAAAAAATTCTGTTTCTTGGGTATAACGGGTAATACGGGCGCGACGACCGCCTTCAACCAGCACTTTGACTGTACCGTCTGGCAGCTTAAGTAACTGTAAAATAGAGGCAACCGTACCCACTTCGAAGATGTCATCTTTTGATGGTTCATCGAGCTCGGCATCACGCTGCGCCACTAAAATAATTTGCTTATCCTGCGCCATTGCCGTTTCGAGACATCGAATAGATTTTTCTCGTCCGACAAATAACGGAATTACCATATGGGGATAGACCACCACATCTCGCAGTGGCAGCACGGGGAGTTCGATATGCGCTTCACGCTCTTGGGTCATAGTTCGATTCCGTTTTGGTGAAATGGATTAATACTGGAGTATATTGGGACGCTTTATGGAGTTTCAATGGTTAATACGAAAAAAGGAGTCCATTGGACTCCTTGTTTTTCAGTTTATTAGCGATCAGTACAATTATTGTTCGCCTGATGCCACTTGGGCCTCATTGTGCTCGTAAATCAAGATTGGGGCAGATTCCCCTTTCACTACTGATTCATCCACAACGGCCTTCACCACACCGTCAACGGATGGGATATCGTACATAGTATCCAGCAGAATACTTTCAACGATGGAGCGTAGACCACGGGCACCTGTCTTGCGAGACATGGCTTTGTGAGCAATCGCTTTAAGCGCATCTTCGCGGAACTCAAGCTCAACCCCTTCCATCTCAAATAACGCACTATATTGCTTAGTTAGGGCATTTTTAGGTTGAGATAGAATTTGTACTAAAGCTTCTTCATCCAGCTCAGTCAGAGTCGCAACCACTGGTAGACGACCAATAAACTCAGGGATTAAACCGTATTTGACTAAATCGCCAGGTTCTACTTGCGATAAGGTTTCAGAGATCGTCGCCTTCTCTTTCTCGCCTTTTACCTGTGCACCAAAACCGATACCCGAGCCAACGTGCGCACGTTGCTCAATCACTTTCTCAAGCCCTGCAAACGCACCACCACAGATAAACAGGATCTTAGAAGTATCGACTTGTAAGAATTCTTGCTGTGGATGCTTACGGCCACCTTGTGGTGGAACCGCGGCAACAGTGCCTTCAATCAACTTAAGCAGCGCTTGCTGTACACCCTCACCCGATACGTCACGGGTGATTGATGGATTGTCTGACTTACGGCTAATTTTATCGATTTCATCGATATAAACGATACCACGCTGCGCCTTCTCAACATCGTAGTCGCACTTTTGCAGCAACTTTTGAATGATGTTTTCAACGTCTTCACCCACATAACCCGCTTCAGTCAGCGTAGTAGCATCTGCCATAGTGAAAGGCACATTGAGTGAGCGCGCAAGGGTTTCAGCCAGTAGAGTTTTACCGCTACCCGTTGGACCGATAAGCAAAATATTACTCTTGCCCAGCTCGATACCATCTTTAGGCGATGCATTTTTTAAACGCTTATAGTGGTTATACACTGCCACAGAAAGCACTTTTTTCGCTCTGTCTTGGCCAATAACATAATCGTCTAAATGTGCACGCAACTCATGTGGTGTCGGTAATTTATCGCTATCACGCTTTGGAGAGATTTCTTTAATCTCTTCACGAATGATGTCGTTACATAACTCAACACATTCGTCGCATACATACACTGATGGGCCAGCAATGAGTTTTCTGACTTCATGCTGGCTCTTTCCGCAAAAAGAGCAGTACAGCAATTTACCGCTGTCACCATTATTTTTGTTGTCGCCCATTAATTACCTCATTTGCAGTCTGCTCTACTGCCTGTCTTAAATTTGCTTAACTTTTACAAAGCATAGCTCAGTCAAAAGCAAAAATCAGCCGCGTTTCGTCATCACAGAGTCAACTAAGCCATATTCGACGGCTTGAGTTGCACTCATAAAGTTGTCACGATCAGTATCGCGTTCAATCACTTCGAGCGGTTGACCTGTGTGTTCAGCGAGCATTAGGTTAAGCTTATTTTTAATGCCTAAGATTTCTTTGGCATGAATAGCAATATCTGATGCTTGACCTTGGAAACCACCCAGCGGTTGATGGATCATCACGCGAGAGTTTGGTAAACAGTGACGCTTACCCTTCTCACCACCAGCTAACAAGAAAGCGCCCATACTAGCGGCTTGGCCGATACAGACAGTGCTAACATTCGGTTTGATAAACTGCATGGTATCATAAATCGCCATGCCTGCGGTGACAGAGCCACCAGGAGAGTTAATGTATAAAAAGATATCTTTATCTGGGCTTTCTGATTCTAAGAATAATAATTGCGCCACGATAAGGTTTGCCATGTGTTCTTCAACTTGACCTACCAAAAAGATAATCCGCTCTTTCAACAAACGAGAATAAATATCGTATGAGCGTTCACCCTTAGCAGTCTGTTCGATCACCATAGGCACTAAAGCACTTTGTATGTCTGACGCATTATGCATTATTCACTTCCCTAAATAAAAATGGCTCGCATGAGGAGCCTCATACGAGCCATTATAAATGGCGAACAGCTAATCAAGTCAAGCTTAGCTTATGCGCGACCGGTAGCCTTGTTCATAAATTCTTCAAAAGCGACTTGTTTTTCGGTCACTTTGGCAGATTTCAACAGTGCTTCAACCGCTTGCTCTTCTAAAGCAACGTTGCGCATGTTTTGCATCAGCTCTTTGTTGCTGTTGTAATAAGCAACTACTTCACTTGGATCTTCGTAGGCTGAAGCCATAGAAGCGATCAAGCCTTGTACGCGTTCATCTTCCGCTTTCAGTTCGTTAGTCTTGATGACTTCGCCTAATAGCAGACCGATTTTAACACGACGTGCAGCTTGTTCAGTGAACAATTCAGCTGGCAGTTCTGGCATGTTAGCCGATTGGCCGCCAAAACGTTGCATGGCTTGTTGACGCAAAACGTTAACTTCGCCATCGATCAATGCTTTTGGCAAAGTGATATCGTTGTTAGCTAACAGACCATTGATCACTTGCTCTTTCACGTTAGCTTTTAACGCTTGCTCAAGTTCACGGTTCATGTTTTTACGGATTTCAGTTTTAAGGGCTTCTAAGCCACCTTCGCTGATACCAAACAGAGCAGCAAACTCATCGTTTACTTCTGGCAGGTTAGCCGCTTGCACTTCTGTCAGCGTAATCGCAAACTTAGCCGCTTTACCTTTCAGGTTTTCAGCGTGATATTCTTCAGGGAAGTTCACGTCGATAACAAATTCTTCGCCCGCTTTGTGACCTAAGATACCTGCTTCAAAACCAGGGATCATACGGCCGCTACCTAATTGCAATTCGAAATCATCAGCTTTGCCGCCTTCAAATTCTTCACCGTCAACTGAGCCAACAAAGTTCATTTTCACTTTGTCGCCATCGGCAGCTTCACGTTCAACAGCAGCGAAAGTTGCGTGTTGTTTACGTAAGGTTTCAATCATAGTGTCAACGTCAGCGTCAGTCACTTCAGCTTTTGGTTGTTCTACTTCGATTGCATCTAAGCCTTTCAGCTCAACTTCTGGATAGATTTCAAAGGTAGCGATAAATTCGAACTTTTCGCCATCAGTTGAACCAGGAACAAAAGTCGGTGCACCGGCTGGGTTTAACTTCTCAGCAATAATTGCTTCGATGAAGTTACGTTGCATCACTTCACCCATGATGTCTTGACGAATCGCTGCGCCGTAACGTTTGTTAATCACAGTAACAGGCACTTTACCAGGACGGAAACCTGGGATACGAGCACGCTTAGCTTCACGTTGTAAACTGTCTTTAACCAGCTTTTCAATTTGTTCAGCAGGAACAGAAATGGTCAGGCGACGCTCTAGGCCTTGGGTTGCTTCAACAGAAACTTGCATTGTTTTACCTCGAAATTTGTCTAACGTCCTTTGTAATAGCCGATTCATCAACTATTCAGGTATTCGTTTCTTGATCATTAAATTTGACTACAATGCCCACCACTACTGGCTTTAGGCACTGGTCGCTCATAGTTGATATCTATCAAGACGCGACATTATAGCCACCGTTTTCTGCAGAGTCGAGCCTCAACAGCCGAATCTGGGGTATAAAAAAAGCGACACAAGGTCGCTTTTTTTAATTTGTACTCAAAGTACTAAAAATGGGGTGACTGATGGGGCTCGAACCCACGACAACCGGAATCACAATCCGGGACTCTACCAACTGAGCTACAATCACCACTGAAACTGGTACGCCCGGCAGGATTCGAACCTGCGACCACCCGCTTAGAAGGCGGGTGCTCTATCCAACTGAGCTACGGGCGCATGGTTTACAGAATTTTCTGTATCCTAACCGATTTGGAAAGCATTTATGCTAACCCTATCACTCGCCTATTTGAGTCCAAATTATCTTTGAATTCATCGAAGCAAACGATAATAAAGTGGTCGGTGATAGAGGATTCGAACCTCTGACCCTCTGGTCCCAAACCAGATGCGCTACCGGACTGCGCTAATCACCGAAGGTCTTACATTTTACTTGGTATCAACTCAGAGGGTTCCCTCTGGTCCGCTCTCATCCAAAATCTGGATGCACTATCGGACTGTGCTAATCACCGAAGGTCTTACATTTTA
>Ga0172380_10000334_pt1 | contig 95051 bp, 96 predicted proteins | sample Leawe162metaG_FD_119747 | JGI IMG/M metagenome (GOLD analysis project Ga0172380, IMG submission 119747) | Leachate microbial communities from a municipal landfill in Southern Ontario, Canada - Leachate well 162 metaG | ecosystem: Engineered > Solid waste > Landfill > Unclassified | place...
TGGGGTAACTTCACCAACACTGTTATCGATTGATAGGCTTATTGCGTTGGTTGAGGTCCAAGACAGAGTCGAGGATGCACCATTGGCGATGGTGGGAGGATTAGCTACGAGGGTCACGGAAGGTACGACGGCTGGCGCCACATACACACGAACACGATAGTTGCTGGCATTGTTATAATCATCCTTTGCAACCACTACCTTTGCCATATATGTACCAGCCGAAGGATAGTTGCATCCTACTGGAGAGCCATATGGCGTATTACCACTTCCGCTATGTAATATTGGTCCAGATATTGAGTTTGCTGTTGTGGAATCGTTGCACGAAAACAGCCAGGCAAAGGGGCCTGGGATTCCAGAAGTTTCTCTTCCCGTTAGTTGTACGCCACCAAGCGGTGCATTTCCAGATGCGGGCGAGACATCTAATGCAGCAACGGGAGTTCCACCGACAGTCACATAAGCAGTTGCTGTATAGCCAGCTTTTGAAACTTCTACTTTTGCTTCAAATATACCGGGGCCATAAACACAATTTCCCGTCTGCAAAGTATCGATAGTATCTGCAGAAGTATGAGTGAAGAATGTAGTGTCGGTGGTCTTACAGTAATATTTATATGTAGTTGTAGCCAACAGGTCCGTTGCTGCCGTTCCGGTGATATTTGTTTCAAAAGTTGGAGAAAGCGGAGCTGGACCCCTCCACGGACTCGCCCTCAATGACGCAGAAAGATTAAGATTAACCTGCTTTACAGCAATACGACCGCCACCGCCCGCACCAGAAATATACTTACTCGTATCAAGAGTAGGACCGCCAGACCCTCCGTTTGCGCGAAGAGTACTTCCCGATGGAATGTCAATCATGGTACTGTCGTTAACAGTACCATTCGCCGCAGATCCATTTACACTTTGTCCTTTGAGTGCCTGCATACTTAATCCCTTGGACTCCAAAGCTGGACCCATAAGCTCAATGAATATAGATCCACCAGAGCCACCCCCTCCGCACGATGACCATTCGTAACATTGCCTACCTGCCGATAAGCCATTTGCAACAATCGAGCCATCGTTGCCTGATATATCAAGCCAGCCAGTAGTTAGATGAACGACACCACCGCCGAATCCCCCTTCAGAAACGTTCGTACTACAACCATGCCTATGTCTATCTGCATCACCACCTGCAGAACCAAAATCAAGTGGCATCAGATAGTTTCCGTACGTAATTCCCCCCTTTGCTTTATCACTTACAATTCCATTCATATTTGCATTTCCGCCAACACCGCCATACCCACCACCGGCAGCTCGTGTTCCTTCGTCGTGTGTATCAAAATTTGATCCGCCACCCGTACCATTTCCCTTTCCGCAAGGAAATGGATTAGAGGTAGCATTATATCCACCCATACAATCATCAACAACATCACAGGCAGAAACGGGATTTGGACCATAGCCTTTTCCACTCACATCTATCCTACCCATTAGCTTAGTCAATCCCTTAACTTTGAGATTCATCGCCTGTCCAACCGGTGTAGTTATCTTTGAACCTTGTGCGATTGTCAGGTTCGCCAATGTAATATTGACAACGTCCATGAATAGTTCGGCATTATCGGTTACGGTTAGATTGCATCCGGATAAATCCGACTGAAATTGACCAAAATAGTATGTTCCAGGACCTTTGACTGTGCAACTTTTTATTCCATCACCATCATCATCATTGCACGTATGAGACGCTGCTTCTGCGATTTTTGTTTTTGAGTTAAAATTGAATATAAGTGACATAAATACAAAAACAAGAAATATAATCTTCGTAACTTTGTATATCAGTTCAAATGTTGTTCCTTTATTTATTTTCACTTTTAAATCTTATATTTATACTCAATCGTATTTCTTCCACCGAGGAACCTTAACTTCTCACTTCCGACAAACTTTACTTTCCCCTCACTTGGAGTTGCTTTTAAATTGTCTTTTACAAAACTGTCTTGCTGACGAGAAAACTTATATGTTATTTCTCCCGTAACAGATTTTGGTATTGCCTCGTTTATTTCATAATCCATTCTTGATTCTTCGGGCTCATCAATTTCAAGCTTGACTGTTACTTCGTCGCCTGCCTCGAAGCTTGATTGTCTTTGGCCATCTTTGTTATAAGTAGTTTTTACAATGTTCAAGGCAACACCGCTGCCGATTGTGACGCACATTGCCGGCATGTCAAAACTTTTATAGGGACTGCCTCCTGTAGAAAGCTTGTATTCGACTTTAGAAACGCTTGCTACTTTTTTAGGCGTCCCAGTGTTGCATGAATTATAGTTGCTATCTAAATCGTAAATGCCCTTAGTTTTTGGTGTAAATTTAATGAGCAAGACAACATAATTGTCATAAATCGTATATGTGCTGCCAGACTGCTGGCCGTTGCTTTTACACTCTGGCTTACTTGAATTACAAACATACGACTTGGGTATCTTGTCTAAAGTAAAATAAATCACATTTGGCTGCTTATCGACTGTTGCTGTTCGGACTGTTCCCCCCTTGTCTACTGCCGATACGAACTGATTGTACTCAACTTGAGAAGTTAACTTTTCAGTTACTTTAATATTTGACGCTGAAGTTGGGGTACTACTTGGATTTGGCGCTGGAGTTGGGCTTGTCGATGTATCATCTGCATATATTTTTATATTTAAGTAAGCCGACTCATTGACTTTAAATGAGTTTTTAGGATTACCGCTCAAATCAGTGGTAAATTTCTCCGGACTCCCCTCGGCACCTTGGGCTAATCGAAAATGTTGATACAAAGCAGCAGCTAACACAATCGTGCCTATTACAAGAACAGTCGGACCTAAATATTTTTGCAAAAATACCTTTTGACTTTTTTTAATCCCCGGCTTCATAATCATACCTAATTTCGTTTATTCCCTGTTTTGTCTGAATATCAAAATTTATTTCATGACCGCCCTCGTTGATTGCTGGAGTCAGCCCTGACGGCGCTGAACCACTAGCCGTATACCCAAACCCTGCAAAGGATCCTCCATTAAAAACACGATCTCGTATTTTCATTTTCTGACCCGATGAGTTAGGCTCAAATATCTCAATCTTGACATATACTTTTTCCCCGTTTTCAAAGCTCATCTCTTGAGAAGCACGACTGGGATCAGAATAAGTTGTTTTTATGATCTGTGGGTTCAGGTCAGTAGGAGCTGAAAAATTAAGAATTCTTAAAACCCTTAGAGCCCTCAAGGGGAAGAAAGCTTTTGCAGATCCAGCCCAAAATATACTTACCGACAACACGATAAGCGACAAAATGCCTATAGCTCTCATTCCTCCCCTTGTCATTTTCACTTTTGCTCTACGCCCTCCCCAGGTAACATTGGCATGGTTAGTATGTTTGCACCAGGTACTTCAAATCTATATGAACTTTTGCCGTTTGCGATGGCATCATTTATTGCAACAAGGCGTTGTTCTCTGACCTGAGTCTGCGTGGTTAATACTTTTGTTTTCGATATTTTAGACAAAAGCCAACCTTTTCGAGAATCTACTTGCAATAAAACAATTGAGGCAAAAAGAAAAATCAACCCACCCCAGAACATGATCCTTGATAAATTTGTTACTTTTCTTTTCATTTAAGGCGTGTTTACCGTTCCGGTAACTTCCCACTTCCAAGGAATTGACTTAGCTGAACCGAGTGTCTTACCGGAATAGTCCCAGAGCAAAACACCATATGCGCCGTTTCCTCTAGTCTGGCACACTAATGTTTCGGCATGATTACATCCAGCCATATTAACATCAGTTTTATACGTAGCTGAATCAATAAAGCTCATAATGCTACCAGCTGCCCAGCTATCGGTTGTCACAATCTGATCCTTCCAATTCGTAGCTTTCCACGTCTCACTATATGAAGTGGTGCCTACAGACCCTGTAACCGTCCATTCCGACGCACCGACAGAATATTCGGTCGCCGTGGCAACTTTTGTATCCTTAAGATTGCGCCATTTAGACACGGTATAGTTTTCACTATAAGTCTGACTTGCCGCCTCGGATATATGACTCTGCCAGAGTACAACGCCAAGCGCCACCATTGCTACGCCAAAAACAAACAACCAGAGATCGTATTTTATTTTCATTCTCCCCTCCTTAAATTCCTTATCTTAAAAATACCAGAAAAAGCTATATTTTTCAAAATATTGCCATATCGGACTATGGCAGGGGTGGCAGGATTCGAACCCGCGACCTAAGGTTTTGGAGACCTCCGCTCTACCAACTGAGCTACACCCCTTTACCCCACCTTTTGTCAACTACTTACTTTCTTTGTGAACAGTATGCTTGCGACACTTCGGACAGTGCTTTTTTATCTCAAGCTTTTTTACCGGCTGGATGTTTGACCTCTCGGTAATGTGATTTCTTGATCCACAAATGCTACATTCCAACACTAGGGTTTTTAATCTGTTTCCTTTTTTTGCCATTTTCTATCCTTTATTATTAGTTTTTTGTTAAAAATTTAGTTAATATCGATGCAACTGCCATTAAAATACAAATTGCTCCGGCTATGAAGATAAAAAGTTGAGCTGAAAATATTAGCTCCCCAGTATCCGCCATCGCAGTAAAAGTATTGTTCAACTCTGGTTTACTTGCTTCTACAAATAGCGCTACTCCTAAAAATAATACCGGCAAACTGAACGTAAAAGACGTAAACATTTTCTTAACTACTTTCATATACCTCCTTTTAAGTGGAGCCACCTGTCGGATTCGGACCGACGACCTACTGTTTACAAAACAGTTGCTCTACCACTGAGCTAAGGTGGCTTTACTTCGAGTCTCGCTTCGAGCCTCGACTCGAGAAGCTTTGTCGAGAAGCAATCCATATTTTATTTTCTCTTCGCCTGTCCTTGATTTGAATCTCTCTCTTTCTTGCGGAAGATTTGTCCAAATGCTTCTCTTTATATATCAATCTCACTGGGCACCTTTTTGCGGTGAAAACAGCGCCTTTACCGCAATTGTGAGCTTTTATCCTTTTTTCTATATCATTAGTTATTCCTGTATAGAACAATCCGTCCCTACAGACAATGATATAAACGTGCTAAGGCTTCTGCATCTCGACTCCCTTCGGTCGCTCGATGTTTACATGTGCAAGGCACATTCCAGTGGTGCCGGGTGAAGGATTTGAACCTCCGTAGCCACAAGGGCGCCTGATTTACAGTCAGGTGCGATTGACCGCTCCGCCAACCCGGCAAAAATTGGAGCCGTTGGGCGGATTCGGACCGCCGACCTACTCCTTACCATGGAGTTGCTCTACCAACTGAGCTACAACGGCAACATTACTCCTTAAAAACATAATTTAAGATATCAGAAAAGCCGTATTTTCTCAACCCCATGCTTAATATGACTTCTTCCTAAGCTGCTCCATCCACTTTCGATACTTTTTGCTTGAAGGCTCGAGTCTGATTGCCTTCTTTGCATTTAGGAACGCCTGCTTTTTATCGCCCTCATTATTCTGAGCAAATGAAAGATTAAAAAATCTTGATGCAACACTAGAATCAAGCTTTACCGCCTCCTCGAGTGAATCAATCGCATCCTTATAGTTTTTTTGCTCAATATAGATGATCCCCAGTCTCGAGTATATTTTAGAATTCTTCGGATTATTTCTGGCCGCCTCTAGATACCATTTTTCGGCACTTATAAATTGTTTCTTGGAGAAAAGTTCATCGGCCTTAATAATATTTGGATCTGTTTCCTTTTCTATCGTGACTTCCGGTTCGAGATTTGTCTTTTTCTTCATACCAAACCAAGCCGGAATCTTATTAGAATCAACTCTTTCAGCAATACTAGATTCAACTTCCTCTGGAATACCTTGTTTTTCGACAAAATATGATCTTCTCCAGAAAATAACAAAAGCGATTAAAAGAAGAATTAAGATAATAATTGGATAAATAATCATACTTGCTTAAAATTCTTCCACCAAATAAATACTTCCTCAAGTACTAACTTCCTATTGGAGTTAGTACTTACACTCAAAACCAAAGCCTCTGAAAGCTTTTTATAAAGCTCTAATTTCTTATCACCAAGCCCACTTGCTTTAAGTTCGGCTATCGTACAGTCAAGAATAGCAGGAATTTCCTCTGATTCAATATTTTTAATTATTTTTACAAATTGATTAAAATTCTCGTTCTCAAAATATTCAAGTAACCCCTTGTCACCTGTGATTTTACTATTTGCAATTATAACCTTTTGACATCTAGACTTTATCGTCGGAATGATTCGGGACAATGACTTTGATAATAAAACAATTCGGCCATATTCCGGTGGCTCCTCTAGAGTTTTCAAAAGAGTGTTTGCTTGTTCAGTATTTAGATTTTCCGCGTTATCAATAACCAAAACCCTGAACTTCGAGCTGTGTGGCTTTATTTCAAAACTTGACATCTTGCTTCTTAATATTTTTACGCCATCGTCTGGGTTAAATCGGATTAAATCTTCACTACATACCATCAGCTTCTCTTGAATATAGGTAACCACATCCTCGGCTTGCTGTTTTGAAGACAGTACAACAATAATTGGTTGCGTAGAATCTTTTATTTTTTCTAAAATATCTTTCATTGACATCATCAGTTTATCTTACTAAAATCAATCTAGAAGAAAAAATGGAAAATACAACTTCCGAAGATTTATTGGTCACATGCAAAACCTGTCAAAAGGATTTTAAGTGGTCCGCAAAAGAACAAGAGTACTATAAGAAAAAGGGGTTTAAGAAAAAACCACAAAAATGCTCTAATTGTCGCGAAAAAGCAAACAAACTCAGAGACGATACGATGTTCTATATACACTGCGGTATTTGCGATAAGGATGCCAAAATGATAACACCACCGCCTAAAGATCGAGTCGCGATTTGCGAAAAATGTTATCTTGAGCTCGTCGAGAAATCTAAGACGAAACCCTAGGTGCGCCTAGTTGCTTAATGTCTAGTTTGTTCTTCTTCAGAGTCCTAAAACAGTTTTGGCAGAACTCAAAGCCCCACTTTTTTTGAAAGTTTGGTTTGACAGTTTTCTTTGTGCGCATTAAAGAATTTGGGCGATTGAGCGCGACTGTGTCACGCTTTCCGCACATGATACACATTTTCCCTGATTTGAATCTTTGTTCAACTTTTGCCATAATGAAACCTGAATTTATAGGTTAACAAAAGCAATAGTAACAAATATCTAACAATTAATCAAGATGATATTAGCAATTTTCTTAATAATAAGCCTTCTTCTTGCCTTAAGCTTCCACGAAGCTGCCCACGCTTGGACAGCAAACCGACTTGGAGATCCGACTGCTAAAGCCAATGGAAGACTAACGCTAAATCCCCTTGCGCATCTCGACCCTTTCGGGACATTGGCTTTAATATTTATCCACATAGGTTGGGGCAAGCCAGTTCCAGTAGATCTTCGCAACCTTCGCCACCCCTCACGAGATAACTTTTTGATCGCCCTTTCGGGACCAGCCGTTAATTTAATCCTCGCTTTAATCGGAGCGATTATCTTGCATTTTGGCGCCAATATACCGACTATCGTAGACTTTTTTTCAACATTTATCACATTAAATATAATTCTGATGGTTTTTAATCTTCTTCCCGTTCCGCCACTTGACGGGAGCAAAGTATGGCATCTAATTTTATCGGATGAAAGTTATTACACCCTAGAACAAATGGGACCGTTTATATTAATGGCCGTGCTTATCTTTTCCTATACAGCCGGAGGCTTTTTGACAAATTTTATCGGATCAATATCTCAATCGATAATATCCCTTATAACGTAACTTCGATATTTGATTTATCAGTTGTATCTACTGAGAAAGTAAATTTCACTTCCTTATCATCTTTTTTTGCTGATAAGTTTTTGTAGTTGTTTGTAACCTTGATGTCTTTATAGCCTTTACCCTCAAGCGCTTTTTTGATGGTATCGACATCGCCTTCGACAATGATTGTCTTAGCAACATATATCAATTTTTTATCATCACTCTGAGTCAACTTCACTTCAGCTTTAACTGTATCTTTGATTATCGGAAAGATTTCTGAGTTCAATTCTTTTACTTGTTCGGTCGGATCAACCTGCTTGGCATCTGTGAATTGTTTATTAATGGTCTCCTCCCAGGGGTTAACTGTTTTTTTGACCGTCACACTCTTAGAAGCAGGTCTCAAAAACAAATAATAAGCCCCTACGGCAATAATCAAGACAACTATAACCAAAATCCAATACTTACCTGATCGTTTTTTGTTAAGTTCCATTATCCCTCCCAATTTAAGTTAATTTTAGTTTAAACACCAAGTTTATGCAAATCCTCAAAGATGTGCTAATATTGAGATGCTCCCGGAAGTATCAGTGGCATTTCTCTGAACAATTTGAAATATGGGATGGCTAAATCACTCCGGCTCGTGGGCTGGGGTTGCGCCAACCCACCTGGTCTTTAAACAGAGATCAGTGCACTGCTACCCGGGGGCTTTTGGTTAGGTTGCATCTTTTAATCTGATAATCTAATATGATACGACACATACGGGGTGTAGCGTAGTCAGTTATCGCGCCGGGCTGGGGGTCCGGAGATCGCCGGGGCAGAGCCGGCCACCCCGACCAATTTAAAATATGAAGATAAATCAGAAATTATTATCGATAGCTGTCATTGTATCATTTTTCTCAAGCGCAGGATTTGCCAGTGCTTTTTGTCCGATTTGCACAGTAGCAGTTGCTGGTGGCGTTGGATTATCTAGATGGCTCGGGATTGACGATACCGTCACCGGGATCTGGATCGGGGCACTAACAGTTTCGATGATTATGTGGACAAATAATTGGCTGAAAAAACGTGGTGTTAAAGTATGGGGTTACCAAGCTATGACCACTATCCTTTATTATTTTTTTATTTTCATTCCATTTTACAAATATGAGATCTTGGGGCATAAACTAAATAAATTCTGGGGAATAGATAAACTCGTCCTAGGTACAGTGGTCGGCACGTTCGCATTCTGGGGTGGAACGGCATGCTATAGCTTGATTAAAAAGAAAAATAGTGGCAAAGCACACTTTCCTTTTCAAAAAATCGTCGTTTCCCTATTGCCTGTTATTGCATTAAGTGCAATATTTTATTTAATAACGAGATAAAAAATGGCAACCGAAGCACAAATAAAAAAATTAGTTGAAAAAGCCGACATTACAACGGAAAAAAAGTTGGATTTGTCGTCCGACGAGGATTTGTCGATTGCAATTATGAATTTGATTTCGATCGAGGAACATTTTTATTTTACTGCAAAAAAAACAGGTAAAGATAAATATTTTGACTTATTGCGCGAAGCACGAGAAATGCGTAAGGAACTATTGAAAAAGATCGTCAAGGATTACGAAGGTGAAGTCTGGTGTATTTCAAAGCACTTACTTGCCGCTTCAATGAGACTAATGGAAGTGGGAACAAAGCAACTTGGACGCGGCAATGAAAAAGAAGCCAAGGAGATGTTTGAAAAGGCCTATAACCTTTATTCACTTTTTTGGGGAATCAACCTCAAACAAGTCGATCTTGGCGAAGTGGAAAAAATCAGCGATGGACAGATTGACAAAAATGACACAAAAAAATCCGGTGTATTTACCAAGTTAAAAGATCTCGTCAAAAAAGCGGTTGATTGCTGTATCGAGTAAGTCTAATTAATAACCCCAGCCCCTAGACAGTGGTCGCCTTTATAAAAAACTGCAACCTGTCCCGGTGTCACAGAATCTTGACTGTGCTTGAATTCAAGGATTAGCTCATCACCCACCTGCGATATAATCGCCTCATTCTCTTTGGCACCGGAGCGAAGCTTCGCCGTAACCTCGATATTTCTTATGTTACTAACACCAGATATAAGATTAAAGGGTTTCAGCTTGATTTCTTTTTTAGAAAATTTCGATCTGTTCTGCGAAATGATGAGGTCGTTCGTGTTAGTATCCTTCTCTACTACATAATACGGACCCCCCGCAAGCTCTATTCCCTTTCTTTGCCCTATTGTAAAAAAATGTAGTCCTTTATGTGTTCCGACAACCTTATCGTTGGAATTTTTAACAAAACCTTCACTTATTCCAATTTCCTTTTCCAAAAATCGAGGTAAGGATTTTCCGGAAATAAAACAAAAATCTTGACTCTGTTTTTGTTTTTCAAATATTTCAAATCCTTTTTGTTTGCTTGCGATTTCACAAACTTGGCTCTTGGTCATCTCACCAAGTGGAAAAATAATTCTCGAAAGATCCTTTTGAGTCAAAAAAGAAAGTGAGTAAGTCTGGTCTTTTGTTTCGTCAACTGCCTTCAACAGTTCTACTTTTTCACCAATCTTCGAGTCTTCCTTCCCATTCACATGCTCGACCCTCGCATAATGTCCGGTAGCAATGTAGCGACAATCATGTTTGTCGGCAAAGTCCAAGAGATTTTTAAATTTGACTTTTGGGTTACAAAAAACACACGGGCTCGGCGTACGACCATTTTTAAGTTCGTCTGTAAAATAATCTATAACCTCTTTTTTGAACTCTGTTGCAACATCAATGATGTAATGGTCAATGCCAAGCTGTTTGCAAACATTCTTTGCAATAGTAAATGATTTTTTTGAACAGCAAACATTCTCCTTACAATCATTGCAGGAGTCCTGCCATATATCATATTTAAGAGAGACTCCGATCGGCTCATACCCCTGCTCCTTTAAGAGCAAAAGCGATACCGAGGAGTCTACTCCCCCAGACATGCCAACGACTACTTTAGACATTTTTCTTCTTTGAGTAATTTGAGAATCCAAAAATATATATTATCTCCAGAATCCCAGCCGTGTTTAATATCAACATCACAATGTACCAAGCAAGAGCACCGTTCCTAGCTGCTCTCCACAAAGCCCATGCTTTCCAAATTGCAGACCAGACTACTAACAATACAATCAGAGTCGTCATGCCAGCTGACAAAGTCGTAGGTAGATTACTTTCCACTTATTTTTTCACCTTCTTTCTTTTTCTTGTCCAATAAAAGCAGTTTGTGAATCTTCTTTTTATATTTATCTGGAAACCACTCAACAATCCGATGCCTCATCACCCCCTTCACGTCCAGAATGATGATACCTACAAAAAGCAATTGCCAATCTGGTATCAACGGGAAAAGAAGGCCAATGAAACCGATAATAATTAAGATAAAGGCCAATGTCAAGCGCAGAACATAGATTATGTCTTTTTCGACAAACCTTATTTGCTCATTAAAGTTTTCCGTCACCTTATTTTAACTCCAAAATAACAGGGCAATGATCCGAGCCCATAACCTTAGTTAGTATTTTACAGTCTTTAGTAATATTTTGCATGTTGTATGGGACGAGAAAATAGTCTATACGCCAGCCAATGTTTCGTTCACGTACCCCTTGACGATTGGACCACCAGGTGAATTCTTGTTTTTCTGGATTTAATTTTCGATATGCATCTATGTATCCTTTTGACAAAAACCTATCCATCCACCCTCTCTCAATTGGTGTAAAGCCAGCATTTTTGATGTTATCTTTTGGCCTCGCGATATCTATTTCTTGGTGCGCCACATTAAAGTCTCCGCAAAAGATTATGTTTTTCATGCTATTGGATTTTTCAAAGTCTGCAAAAGCTTGGTTGAATTTAAGCTTAAAATCTAATCGAGCAAGCTCCCTGCTTGAATGTGGAAAGTACCAGTTTGAAATTGAAAATTCGCCTTTTGGCGTTGAAAAGTCTAGTGTTATCGTCCGACCTTCGCGGTCGATCTCTTCGACACCAATCCCCTTCTGCACCGCATTCGGCTGTAATTTACAATAAATTGCCACACCAGAATAGCCAGGCTTTTCAGCGTGATACCAGTATGACTTATAGCCCATCAGCTCGCGGTATTCACTTGGTAAGCGATCATCGTCAACCTTTATTTCCTGCAAGCAAACCACATCTGGCTCGTACAATTTTAGAAAATCATAAAATCTATCCCAGCCAGATCGCAAACCATTTATATTCCACGTTACTATCTTCATATATTTATCCTGTAATGGTTTTCCTTAAGCCACCTTCGATGTTTTCTGTAGCTAGGGTCGTATGCTTCAACTTTGTTCCAGAATATCCTTGAGTGGTTTTTAATTTTTATGTGAGACAACTCATGAATTACAACATACTCAATAACCTTCTCCGGTGCCATAGATAAAAGCGCATTGAAACTAAAATCATTTTTCGCCGAACAACTCCCCCATTTTGACTTATAAAACTTGTACGTAATTTTCGGTGAAGTGGCTTCAAGTATTTCCTTATATTTCAAAATATACTCCTTTACCATCCGGATTGTTTCGATCTTATAATATTTCCGCAAGCGGGTTTTGGCCTCAACTTTATTCTCTGCATTTACAATCAGAGCTTCTCCATCTATCAGCGTGCTCACTCCGCCTTTCAGTTTTAAAGTTTTCTCCTCACCTAGATAGAGAAGTTTTTCACCGTCTTCAAAATGTTTTTCTTTTCTTTGAGGAATATTTGATTTTTCAAGCGTCTTTTCTATCCATTTCCCCTTTTCGTGAATAAATCTATCAACCAAAAATCTCGGCACGAGATAAGGTGCCCTCACAACTAATTGACCACTTTTTACCTGAAGGCATATGGTTTTTCTTTTTGAACGGACAAGCTCATATTCCATATTCGAACCTTTTATAAATACTTTTTAGGATACTATTGCACTACTTGGATTCATTAATCTGCTATAATTTAATATATGGAAAATGATACCAAAATAAAAGAAGAGGAAGATCCCAAGAAATCAGAAAAGACAGAAAAGGATGGGGCACAAGTCGAGGCTGACCCCAAAAAAGCAGAGAAGGAAGGGGTTCCGGTAGATGAAAACGAGCAATTCAAGCCCGCTTTTGATGTTCTAGAGGGTGTACAAAGCGCTACGGCCCCAGAATACGTAGACAAAATTATCGAAAGCGCGCTAGAACACAGGGCATCCGACGTACACCTCGAGCCACAACAGAAAATTGTCTATGTTAGATTCAGGATGGATGGAGTTCTATATTATGTTGGAAAAATTGAAAAAATCAGTTATGAAAATATCTTAAATCGGCTTAAGGTCAAAGCTCATCTTAGGGTTGATGGTCATTTTTCCGCTCAAGATGGTTCTATGAGATATGAAAAAGGTGATTCTAAGGTAGACATTAGAGTTTCCGTCATCCCTACCATTGAAGGTGAAAAAGTAGTTATGAGAATGTTGGCTGTCTACGTAGCCAGCTTGTCGCTCGACGATATTGGTATTTCAGATGAAGATCAAGTCAAGCTTATCAAGGCCTCAAAAAAACCCTTTGGTATGGTACTAATGACCGGACCTACAGGTTCAGGCAAAACTACAACGCTGTATGCTATTGTCAAAACATTTCATAGTTCGGAAATAAACCTGACAAGTATCGAGGACCCTGTTGAATATAAAATTGCCGGAGCAAATCAGATACAGGTAAACCTCAAAACAAACTTGACTTTTGCCAAGGGTCTAAGGTCAATTGTTCGTCAGGACCCAGATATTATTCTTGTCGGAGAAATACGAGATAATGAAACCGCTGAGATCGCAGTCAATGCAGCACTTACTGGTCATTTACTCTTTTCAACCTTCCATGCCAATGACGCTGCAACCGGCATCCCAAGACTTCTAGACATGGGGGTTGAGCCATTTTTGCTGACATCCACTCTCAAGCTTATTGCCGGCCAAAGACTAGTCAGAAAAATCTGTGATAAATGTAAAACCAAAACGACTATTAATCTTAAAGATTTTAACTTTATAGTGCCAATTCCAAAAGGATATTTTCCTTCGGATACATTTGAAGCGTATGCCGGTAAGGGCTGTAGCGCTTGCGCCGACAAAGGGTACAAAGGCAGAACAGCAATTTTTGAATTCATTGAAATTACTCCAGAAATGCAAGAGCTAATGCTTAAAAACCCTTCTTCGCAAGAGATCTGGGCATTAGCCGAAAAACAGGGATCGACTTCAATGTTTCAAGATGGAGTCAAGAAAGTCATAGCTGGGGTAACTACCCTAGAGGAGCTGCTGAGAGTTGCATCCCCAGCCGAGAAAGAAATGTCTCACACTTCTAAAGCCACCCCCAAGCAAGCACCCACCGCACCGACACAGCCAAAAGAAGAAAAAGAAGACACTAAAAAGGAGTAAAGCTGGATCAAACCAAGGAGGAGGAAAAGCAACAGGCTGTCTCACCTCCAAAAGAAGAAAAAGAACCCGAGCCAAAAGTCGAAACATCAAAGCAGGCGGCCAGGGTTGTTGACCCTAAAATAACAGGTAAGAAACTGTCTTTTTCGACAATGGGCTTAGGACAGGACAGATCATATTTTATCGAAAATTTTGCGATGCTTTTAATCGCTGGAATGGATATTGTCCCAGCTCTTGAATCTATCAAATCCGGCCTCAAATCAAAGAGGATGAAAATAATTATCGAGGAATTAAAGCAGGAAATTGATAGCGGAAATCCTGTCTGGAAAGCGCTCGATAACACCGGTATAATGTCAGCCCATTCAATTTCTCTGGTAAAGATTGGCGAAGAGTCTGGAAGGCTGGCTATAAACTTGAGAGTCATTTCGTCACAAGATGAAAAGGAGCGAATATTTCGATCCAAGCTTACATCGGCCATGCTTTACCCTACTGTCGTTTTATTTTTCACTCTAGTTGTTGGTATTGGAATCGCCTGGTTTATCTTGCCGAAACTAACTGGAGTTTTCTCTTCGCTAAATATTAATTTACCGGTAACCACGAAAATGCTTCTCGCCTTTGGGTCATTTTTAAGCAACTACGGAATCTATGCCGTTCCAGCCTTTTTTGCAGTTTTGCTAGTTATTTTTTACTTCTTGTTTTCGTTTAAATCAACTAAATTTATCGGGCAAAAATTAATTTTTACTGTACCGGGAATTAGAACGTTGATTCAACAAATAGAACTGTCAAAGTTTGGGTTCATCCTGGGAAGCTTACTCAAAGCAGGCATGCCATTGGTTGAGTGCCTAAAATCACTCGAGGAAATTTCAAGCTTTATCAGCTATAAAAAGTTTTACGTCTACCTCCAGAAACAGGTAAATGACGGTCAATCGTTTAAAAACTGTTTTACCGATTTCCCTCACGCTGAGCGCTTGGTCCCATATCCTATACAACAAATGATAGTCGCCTCAGAGCAATCTGGAAACCTTCAGGAGAGTTTTGCCGATATCGGTAGAACATTTGAAGAAAAATCAGATATAAGCACTAAAAATCTCGCTACAATAGTCGAACCGATTCTACTTTTCGTCATATGGGGCGTCGTCGTCTTTGTTGCCCTTTCGGTTATTATGCCCCTGTATGGCCTTCTTGGTGGGTTGAATAAATAAGCTAATAAATTTTATATGAGATTCAGATCATTTACCCTGATAGAAGTTTTACTTTCGGTTGCCCTGATCGGTGCCATTGGCAGTTTTTCAATGGTTATAAATCAGTTCCTGCAGCAAAAAAATGATCTCGACGTAAGCGCCATTCAAATTTCAGAAAGGGTTAAGGATGCACAAAAACGCTCAATGGGAGGAATAGAAGACTCTTCGTGGGGAGTAAAAGTGGCTACCGGCCAAATTACTCTATACAAAGGAGCGAGTTTTGCATCTCGACCCCAGACAAAAGACGAAAATACAATCATTTCGGATAATATAGAAATCAATGGTTTGGATGATATCGTTTTTACTCGTCTAGAGGGGACAGTTGTTAACCCTGGTACGATTAATTTAAAAATTAAAAACTTTGAAAAAAATATTTTAATTAATGAGCAAGGGACTGTTTCGTATTAAATACAAATCATTTTCACTGATCGAAATTGTTTTCTCTATTTCGCTCTTTTCGGTATTTATCACGATTATAATTGGATCGCTTGTTTACGCCCAGGACAGTATGGAAGATTTCGGAAAGCATTCACGTGCAATATCGCTTGCCGAAGAGGGCCAAGAGGCGGCAAAAGCTATAAAGAATAATGATTTTACTGGTTTAACCGATGGAAGTCATTCTCTTACTTCTAACACCGGTAAGTGGGAATTTGCTCCAGGCGAAGAAACTATCGATATCTTTAAAAGAACCGTAACAGTCAGTACTGTGGACGAATTTACCAAAAAAATCGATGTCAACGTCACTTGGCCCAGAAGAACTGGCCGAACAGATACGTTTGCTCTCTCGAGTTATCTTACAAACTGGAATGTGATCACCGAAACCGGTATAGATGGATTTGGCGACTGGACCGAACCATACATAGAGTCGTCACTGGCCTTAACCGGCGGAAAGGATGGGCTCAAAGTCCAAGTTGCAGGAAACTATTGTTACCTAGTCAGAGACAGTGCCGCACAAAGCCTTACGACAGTAGATGTTTCAAATCCCGCTAGTCCTGTTCTTAAGTCTGAGTACAACCTCCAAAACAATCCCAAGAATCTCTATATCCACAACAACCTTGCACTCATTGCATCAAGTAGCAATACCTCCGAACTTCAGATTGTAGATATGACTGATCCATCAGCTCCAGTCGCCAGGGGCATGTATGACGCACCTGGAGCCGCGGATGCCCTCGGAATTACCGCTCGGGATAATTACGCTTACCTGACAAAGTTAAAGGGATCCGATGGAGCCGAGTTTTTCATTATCGATATTAGCAACCCCGATAGCCCAACTCAAGTTGGATCTCTCGAGCTTAATCGAAATGGTAACGATGTTGCCCTGATGGATAACTATGCCTATATCGCCTCCGGTCCAAATGGAAAACAACTAACCGTCGTGGACATCAGTAATCCCGCCTCTCCTGCAGAAGAAGGTTCGTACAGCATGATCTTAAGTCAGAATGCACTGACAGTATCCGCCTATGAAAAAACTGTCTTTATAGGATCCGAATACGGAGTTATGTATGTACTTGATGCCACAAATCCAGCCAGCCCTCAGTCAAAAAGTCTTTTTCTTCTCAAGGATGGGTTCTTGAAACCAATCAGGGACTTGGCCTTCGGACTAAACAACCACTATTTGTTCATGGCCAGCGACGCTGCGACAAGAGAATTTCAAGTCCTTAATATCTCGACCGTTTATCCTCCTCCATTCTGGAAATATCTTTTTTCGGCTCCTGCGTTCGTTAGTTCCGTCGATACACCAGTTTCGTTAAGTGGTGTTGCGTATAGCAACGAGCTTGACCGAGCTTTTGCCGTTGGAAAAACAGACGAAAAAGCATTGATGATTATTGCGCCCAAATTTGTACCGGAATGAAAAATTTAAAATCATTTACATTAATCGAGCTGGTAATGTATGTCGCCCTGTCGAGTACAATAGTATTTTCGATTACAGTACTTGCTGTAATGTGTTTGCAAATTAGAGAGAAAAACAAAGCAATTCTCGAAGTTGAAAATCAAGGAGCTTATATTCTTGACAAATTAACACATGAAATCAGAAATGCCAGAAATGTGACCGCTCCCCTTGCAACCGCAACATCACAAAATCTGATATTGGATGAGGATGAGGCATTAAACGATCCAACGGAGTTTTCTTTAACAGATAATATTTTAAAAATAAAACAAGGGTCAGCAGCAACGCAAGATTTAAACTCCCCCAACATCTCAATAGCGGACCTATCATTTTCTAATTTATCGACTGGTTCAGATAAACCAAGCGAGATAAAAATTACTTTTAAAGCAACGTATAGTGTTAGTGAAATAAAATATGAGAAAAACTTTTATGGTTCAGCCAGCCAAAGAAATACACCCTAGGACAAGCCCAAAAAGCTTCGTCTCGCTTATGAGCGTTATTGTCATAGGTACGGTTGGTATGGTTATCGCTTTGTCGCTCTTATTAATTGGTACAGACAGTCTAAAGTCAATCAATTTATCATATGATTCGTCGAGAGCAAGAAATTATGCTGATGGTTGTGTCGAAAGGGCCTTAAACTCAATCAGAGCTGATCAGGCTTACGCTGGTCCAGATACTTACAGCTTTGATTATGGAAGCTGCGAAGTATTGGGTATAATAAATGCAGGCACTGAAACCCCGACCATTCATGTCGAGGGTATAAGTAAGACAGCCACCAAAAGAATTGAAGTCATCATCAGTGCGGTCAAGCCGCAGATAACTATTGGCACTTGGAGGGAGGTAGCGGTTTTTTAGATAACACATTAATATTTGCAATCACAAAAAATAAGTTTAAAATATAGATAAGTAAAAATAAGTATAAGGAGGGAACGTGTTAAAGCTTCTCAAGAAAGCGAAAGGATTTACCCTATTGGAAATCCTACTTGTTATCGCAATTATTGCGATATTAGCAGCCATAGTTATCATAGCAATTAACCCCGGCAAGCAGCTTGCTGAAAGCCGCAATGCCCAGAGAAGATCGGATACGAACTCGATTTTGAATGCTGTTTATCAATATTCAGTTGACAATAACGGCGATATGCCTGGAGCCATCACAGCAACCGCCACTGATATATGTTCCACGGGTGGAACATGCACCGGTCTGATCGACCTTTCGGCCTTAACAGCATCGGGTACATATATTGTCTCCATCCCACGAGATCCGCAAACACCAACAGGAAACACCACTCGTTACACCATTCTGCAGGACGCAACGACGCAAAGAATAACCGTTGCCGCACCAGATGCAGAGCGGGGAGCATCAATTAGCGTCACTAGGTAAAAGACAAAGACAAACAAAAAAGGGCCCAGAGGGCCCTTTTTTGGTAACAGATGAAATTAGAATCTATTTGTCTTCGTCGTCACTTTCTTCAGGTTTTTCTTCCTTTGACTCTTCCTTATCATCACCTTCTGCCTCGGGCTTATCGCACCCTGGGCAACTGTCGCAGTGTCCACATCCCATATTTATCCTTTCATTTACTTTTTGTGTTATCTACTCTGCCTACAAAAACTCCTTTTGTCAACTCCCAATCGTCACCGATCCAGGGGTTGGAGCATCGGGCACAACGTTAGTATGGTAGCCGATAGTGTAATCTGATAATACCGGAGTAGATGCACTATCGGTGTTCGACAGGGTAGTTTGAACCTGAATATATTTATAAAATGTTTCCGATCCCGGATCTCCGGTACTAGAAGTTACTAGTTCTGTAATATCTAGTGATCCACCGCTTGCGACAGTTTGCGATGCAGTCCAGGCAGTCCAATTAGTACTATCTGTTGAAGTTCTAAACTTAAAGCTTATATCCGTATTGGCTGGTTCGGTATAGGTTGGACTGAATGTCTGCCATTGATAAAAGTTAGCATCTGTTATCTGTGTGGCGGCGGAGGTGTGGGTACCGGAAGTACCCCCTCTCCATACATCGACTTCCTTGAGATAAACAGGATAAGGATCTTCCGTGGGACCTTTTGGTCCACCGATCATAACTTTGACATATTGATAATCGCCAGTAAACTCAACTTCCTTGACACCATATATGTCCAAACAACCAGCGACATTCAGCAGGGTTGTCCAATCAACATTGTTCGTACTGACATATATTGCACACGCCGGAGAGTTTGGAGTAATCGATATTTTAGTGAGAGAGTAGGATGAACCAAGGTCCATAACCCAAAATGCAGGTGTCGCAGGAGGACCATCATCCATGATTGCGTGCCACGTGGTCCCTAAATCGTCATCTAAAACATTTACTCTTTCCGCGCTAAATTCTGTTGCGGTTACCCTATCATTGTCTTCATTATACAGGGAGAGTAGATCAATTTGTGCTGGATCAGTCGAAAGTTCAATACTACCGTCAACTGTCGCAGAATCTATATTAACCAGGGTGCCACTGTCCCATTGGGTTTTTGTTGTAATTGTATTGCTTGCTGTACTAGCTGAAGCGATGTTTGTATTTTTATTATTTTTCGAAAAATAAATTTTAGCGCCAATTGACAATAGCGATAATACTAAAATAAAAACTGCGGCTGTTGCAAATATTTTGGCTTTTCTACTCACGTAAACAATTATATCATTTATTAAGCACAATGGCCGCCGACGGATCTCTCCGCCGACGGCCATTTGAGTCGCGAACGCCTACTTGACGAAGTAGGTCGCCCGCAACGGTCGCCAGACAATGTCTGGGCTTGGACCGGGCAAGTACATCGCCCGGATCACTCCTTTGCCCTGAAGTCGGATGACAACTGCGGTCGGCTGCGAACTGATGTCGCGGCATTCCCAGGCAACCTTGCCGCCCACCTCTACCTTACATACACCAGGCGGAGGAGGGACGAACATGACGCCGATGACGTTGCCAGAGCTGGTGATCGTCTCCGCCTCGACAGGCTTGCCAGCCGAGGACAGCTCCTCGTAGAGGGCAAGCTTCGCCTTCTCCGCCTTCTCGACGGCAAGCCGGTCCTTCTCCGCCTGGTCGCGGATCTTCTTCTGATCCGCAGGTGAGCGCTCGGAGAAGGGTACGAACATGAGATTCGGCTGTTCGTTCTCCTTCTCTGCGGCTGCCATCTTGGCGGCCTTCTCGGTTGCGGCGGCCACTCCGTAGAGGAGCAAACCAGCCACGATCAGACCGGCGATGATGCTGAGGATCAACCTACCCGGCACCTTGTGCGGTGCGCGAGGTGCTGCAACGCCTGGATGTGCAATCGTTGGGGGCATGAGCCCACCTCCCTGCCCGCGGTTTGCGGGCTTGATGTGTCAATGATCGCGACACCCTTTGCATGAAAGCTAGGGGTGGATAAGACGGCGGCTCGGGGTCCCGCTAGGCAGGAGGGTCCCTTGCTTCACCGTCTAGTCGATCGAACGACTATACCATAAATCCACTGAAGTGTCAATCCGGAGAGGGTATGTTCTGCAACCCATCTACAGACCAACACGGAGCTCGGATACTTAAAAGAACTGGATCGCCATCTTTCCTTGTAGATGGCTCATTCTGTCGAGCGTATTATAGCATAAATGAGCCGAGGGCTCATTTGAGTGCGAAAGTGAATAAGCTTAAAAGTAAAAAAATCACCAAGAACCGCCACCGCCACCGCCGAAACCTCCTCCGCTAAACCCACCGCCACCGCTAAAACCAGATGAACCAGATGAAGCGGGAGGAGAAAAACTAGATTGAGCTGTCGAGGAAAAAGAACTAATTGAATTTACAAAATAAACCGTATTAAACGTTGACCAATTGCCACCTTCGTACCAATCGGGTGGATTTTTAAATATATCTTTAAAGTTTTCCGCCCAGACTTCGGCAATTCCAAAAACCATTGCATAAGGAAGGATCGTCTCGAAAATACCCTCTTTTTCTTGCCATTTGACCCTGTACCGCTCAGCACGAAAGATAAACTCGCGAAGACCCAAACACCTCTCGCGCATAATTACCCCATCGTATGTTTTTTTTGGCATGGCTTTAATAAAACAAAGCGTAATAATCCCACAAAGAACTAATGAGATCCAGAGCGAGACAGAAATTGATATTAGACCGAAGGGCAATACTGTTAGCAGTATTCCTATAGCTAAATACTTCATCCTCACTTTGTTTGGATCACTGACAAAATACTTGCGATCGACGATGTCTTTATAGAGAGCACTATTAATTTTAGGTAACTCTTTATAGAATTTATCTTTTAGCTCGTCCATGTAGCAATTTATTGTCCCACCTGGGAAAAATGCTTCGAAAATATTTTTTTCGTATTCATTGAAACCAAGACTCGCTTTTTTTAGCTTAATGAGCTGATAATTTTTGTTATTTTTCGTTTCCTTGATTTTCAAATATCCGCGCACGGCAAAATCAATAATTGTTGCGGATATATCACGCGAGTCTACTTTTTCGTCCATTAGCGCGCCAACTTCAGCAGGACGCAGTTTGTCTGGTGCAGAAAACTCAGGCGCAATTGTAATTCTACCTTTTGGGTCGCGCCCCTTTTGAAAATATAATCGCAACATATAGACAAGATATAAAATTGGAATGAGTAGGAACCAACCCGACTCGAACCTGAATGGCTTGATAAACGGTCTTTCGACCTTCGCAACCTGACCAATGTCCCATCCAACTACAACAGTTAACGGATCAGAAGATGAGAATTGTAAGACTTTGTCCTTTATCTCCTTTGTGCACTCTTCTCCAGTCGATCCATAGATACCGGTGTAGCATTTATAATTTAAATTTAGCGGTTCAAATCCGACAAATCTCACATTCGCCTGAGATACCTTTACGGGAAAATCCCAGTCATTTCCGGTAATATTGAGGTAAAGTTCGTCATGATCTTCAAAATAATTAATTGCATATTTAAACCGATACGAAATCTTGTATTCTTTTTTGCCTGTAAAAGTTTTGTTTGCATCGCCAATTTTTATTTCGATGCCGTCATATGTGTCAGAAGTTGTGTAGTCAATTTTCTTATTATTTTCGTCGGTCACGGATATCAACTCAAACCCACTCGTCGTGTAGCCCTCACCTTCGTGATATTTGTAAGGTATTTCTCGAAAGATTCCATGATGCTCCTCGTCAGTTTCGTACAGGATGCGCTCGCTCACCTCAACCGTCGCATCTTGGTTGATAGTGACATTTGACTGCAGATAATTTAGACTTTCTACAGCAAAAGATTTCACAGGAAATGACGCGAGAAACAATACTAGCCCTGCTGAAAATATCCAATATATTATTTTATTTTTCATTTCTTTGACTTATTTTCTTTTCCAACCCTCTATCGGTTGGAATATAATATTTTACTTTCCTTAGGCGCTCCGGCAGATGATCTTGTTTAATTTTAGCATCTTTAAAGTCATGGGCGTACTTACACCCCTTACCATAGCCCATTTGACTCATGAGGTTTGTCGGAGCGTTTCGAAGATGTTTTGGCACATCTAGATTGCCATATTTTCTGATATCACCACGAACACCCTGGACCGCCTTGTAGCAAGCATTAGACTTTGGAGCGACTGATAGATGGATTGCCGCCTGAACCAAGTGTACGTCGCACTCAGGCATTCCTAGATAGTGACAGGCATCGTATGCCGCAATCGCTATCAACAAAGCATGAGGATCGGCTAGACCGATATCCTCTGAAGCAAACCGCACTAATCGCCTCGCGATATATAAAGGATTCTCCCCCGCATCCAACATTCTCATCAGCCAATAGACCGCCCCGTCTGGATCACTGTCGCGCATCGATTTGTGCAGGGCGGAGATGATATTGTAATGTTCCTCGCCTGACTTATCATATTTTAAGGTTTTAACAATCTGCGAGTCTTTGATTTTTTCTTCGTTAATCCTGGTTTCACCGGATAAATCCTCGATCAGATTAAGAAGTATCCTGGCATCTCCATTGGCCGCCTCCACTAATAGCTTTCTGCCTTTTTTGTCAATTTTTAGCTTCGGATACTCTTTGATTGCCCGAGTTAATATCTTTTCCAAATCAACGTTCTCCAGTCTATTAAGCACCAACACCTTAGATCGAGAAATGATTGGTGATATTACTGTAAACGAGGGATTCTCGGTTGTTGCGCCAATTAAAACGATGTCACCTCGCTCAACATAAGGAAGCAGGACATCCTGTTGCGCTTTATTGAATCGGTGAATTTCATCGATAAAAATAATAGTCTTATTTCCAAGACGTGCATCTTGCTCGGCCATCTTCAGTTCAACTCGCAATTCTTTTGTTGTACCCAGTACTGCGTTTATTTGAATGAAACGCGATTTTGTCGCTTCAGCTACAATATGAGCTAGTGTAGTTTTTCCACTCCCGGGTGGGCCAAATAAGATAATAGACGACAAGCGATCTTCTTCGATTGCTTGCTTTAGCCACGTTTTCTCAGACAAAATTTGCTTTTGTCCAATAAAGTCTTTTAGTTTTTTAGGTCTAATACGATGAGCCAAGGGTTGCATAAGTTAAATTTAGATCGAAATATTAAAAAAGTAAAATATTTCTTGCTTTTCTGGTAAAATCTCTTATAGTGGAATCGAATTATGAGTGAAACAATCAACTATACTCGACTGACAACGTCGGACAGACTTTCCGATAGGTTTTTGACTTGTCAGGCATATCAGCCCGTAGACCCAGAACAGGCACAATCTGGTATGATTTTCTCTCAAATTGAAATCCTGAGCCCATGGTTTCCAACATCCCAAGTTGGCCAAACTGTCATCAACACTTTAATTAGAGAATATTATCGAGGTTCGGATACATCTGATCTGATAAACTTTGAGAATGCGGTAAAAAAAGTAAATGAATCGCTCGCCCAAATTGCTCAAAATGGCGAGACGGACTGGATTGGCAAGTTCGGCGGTGTATTGATATTGGTCAATGGTCACGATATCCATTTTGCCCAGACTGGATTATCTCAGGCATATCTTTATCGCGGATCTAAAATCAACCACATCACAGAGGGACTTTCTGGAGACGAAGCGCCACATCCCCTCAAGACTTTTAGTAATTTAACCTCCGGAACTCTTCAGGAGGGAGATAAAATAATAATTGCAAATTCAGCGTTTTTTGAAGCTGTATCACCGACCGAACTTAAAACAATAATTACCTCTTTTAGACCAACAATAGCCGCTATTGAGTCAGCAAAGCTTTTGAAAAATCATAAAAACGGACAAAACGGAAACGCCGTTTTTATTGAACTGACGACCAAAGAAGAGCTTGCCAGCGTACCTCCTGACCAAAAAATTGAGGCTGTATATTTGGATAAGCCAATGTTTAGCTTGGGATCCAGTATAACAGGACTCTTTAAAAATATTGTTGTTCCAAAAGCAAAGAAACTCGGTACGGCTGCTTCGTCCGGATTTTCAAAAGGCAGGGAAGCGTTGAAACCACATTTAAAGCGAACACTTGAAGCTTCAAAAAGAAATTCGGGCAAAGCCCTGGGGTCAATTTCAAAGATTGGCACTAGTGCAAAAAATAAAATTAGCCCAAAACAACAAGATCGGGATGAATCATCCTTTGAAAATTCAAATCAAACTGAAATTATCAACAACAAAAAGAGCAATGATAAAATTGGCTTTATTAAAGTTCTGCTAAAAGCCAAGAACCGCCTAAGAAGGTTTTTAATTCACAGGGGTTTATATTCATCCAAGAAATCAAAAATGATTTTAGCTGTATTAATTGTTATTATTCTTGGACTAGGACTAACGGCCGGAATTGCTATTAGAAATAAGTCTAAAACAAAAGACAGCAAAGATTTCCAGGATAAGTTGAATAAGATTGTTTCGCTTGAAGGTACTGCCGCAATCAAACTTTCGAAAGGAGATGAAGCGGGCGCAGTAATAGATTATACCAGTGCAATTTCACTTGCCGAGGAGCTTAAGGGTACCAAGTATGAAAGCGATGCCCTCAAATCGGCCGAGACAGCAAAAGTAAAAATTAGTTCTATCACCAAGCTTGTTAACACAAAAATTGCCAGCGAGGCAACCGTGAAAAGCGGCCAGGGACTTTTAAATATCATTGGCGATGATATTTATTTAACTCAAGGTAAAGAATTATTTAAAAAAGCTCGATCGGCACCAGCATTTTCCCCAGCCACAACAATCGAAGCTACTTTGGGTAGCGTTGTCTCGTCCGCCTCTATTGCTGAAAATGATACGATCGCATACGTTTTCAGCAAACCCGCACTCGGCACACTAGATCTACAAACACAGAAATTTATCCCCCAGGAAGCAACGCTTAGTTATCCCGGGGTAGTAAAAGCTTTTGGAACAACGCTATATGTTTTGGATGCACCATCCAATCAAATTTGGAAAATTGGATCATCCGATGGTAACTACACCGAGGCAAAGGAGTATATCAAAAGCGGTACAGTCATTTCGGACGTTATAGATATAACAATCGACGGGAGCATCTACACGCTTTCTGCTGATGGAAAAATTATGAGATTGTCCAGAGGAGAAAAAGTTTCGGATATAGCGTTTACTCTGCCAGCAAGTGAAAGATTAAGTAGTTTTAAGAAAATAAAAACAAGCGAAACCAGCGATAGTATCTTTCTTTTGTCCAAAGATCAAAATTCTGACAGAATTATAGAATTAAACAAAGAAAATGGAAGCTTTATTGGCCAATATAGCTTAGAGGGCGGATCTAATTCTTCCGAGGAGCTGATAGATCCCGACAGTCGCGAAGTGTACCTGATAAAGGAAAATAAACTCTTAACGTACAAGTTATAAAAAATCGAAAGGGCGTCAAGCACCGGAGTGCCTAACGCCCTGTTGTAGGTGTCGACCAAGCATAAATCTCGGCGCGTGCGAGTTTCTCGTAGGGAAGCCACTCCCCAGAGTATGCTTGGTCTCCAGACTTCCACCCGGAGGGTGTGGGTGGACCACAAGTCGAAGGTGATAATACTATATTTCTTCTAACTTTGCAATACCTAATAGATCAAAAAGAGACTCTAGAGAATTTTTAAAACTTGCAACAAGATATATTGATTTCGCGGTTGCGTCTTTTTCATCAGTTAAAATTTTCTTTTTTTCATAAAAAGTATTAAATTCTTCGGCTAATTCAAAAGCGTATTCACAGACCAAATTGGGGGTGCTGTTTTGGGCAGATATTTCTAGCTTGTTTTTAAGTAAAATAATTTTTTTTGCAAGCTGTAGCCCCTCGTCGTCAAGATGTAAAACTGGGTCAATACTGTAATCAGCCTTAAACTTTCTTATGAGGGCACAGGCGCGAGCGTATGTGTATTGTAAATACGGTCCGCTATTTCCTGACAAAGAGACCATTTTGTCAAATGAAAAAATGACATCTGACCTTCGATTCGAGGATAGATCAGCGTATTTAATAGCTGAAATTCCAATTTTTTGAGCAGATTCTTCAGCATTATTAAGATCAGGATTTTTTTGACTAATTATTTCCATGGCACGCTTTCTTGCTTCTTTAATAAGGTCATCAAGTAAAACCGTTCTGCCAGAGCGTGTCGACATCTTGCCGTCGGCCAAACGGATCATGCCATGTCCGGCAAACACAATTTTAATTTTCCAACCAAGCTTATTGACCACCGCCTCAAGCTGTTTAAAGTGAAGCGACTGATCGTTGCCGACATGATAGATAATTTCTTCGGGATGATATTTTTCGATTCTATATTTTAAAGCTGCCAAGTCTCGCGTCATATAAAGTGTTGCGCCATCACTTTTTTGAATTAAGGCCGGGATCATTCCCTCGCCGAGGTCAACAACTTGGGCACCCTCTGATTCTTCAAGCAAGCCTTTTTCTTTTAGTTCGTCAATAACGTCCTGAAGTTTGTCTTCATAGAAGCTTTCGCCAGTTGCCTCGTCAATTTTGATATCAAGAATCTTATAAATGCGATCGAACTCAGTCATGCTCCAGTCAACGCATTTTTGCCAAATTTCTCGAGCTTGAGCATCACCATCTTCAAGTTTCTTAAACCACACGCGAGCTTCATCGTCTAGCGATTTATCGACTTCAGATTCTTCGTGGAATTTGACATAAAGTTCATTAAGCTTCTCGATCGGATTTTTGACAATATCTTCTTCATTTCCCCATTTTTTAATCGCAACCATCAATTTTCCAAATTGAGTTCCCCAGTCACCAAGATGATTTATTCCAATTGTTTTAAAACCCAATACCTTATGAATGTTGTAGTTGGCTTGACCTATAATAGTTGAGCGCAAGTGACCCACGGAAAATGGTTTGGCAATGTTTGGCGATGAATAATCAAAAACGATTGTCTTGTCCGTATTTTGAGTGTTTGTCAGATATGACACGATATCGTTATTAATCTCTTCGAGCTCCGAAAGATAAGCTTCTTTTGATAGATATATGTTGAGATAGCCAGCTTCAAATTCGGCTTTCTCAACGAGATTTGAAAAACTTGACTTAAGTTCTTTAGCAATATTCTGGGCTATTTCAGCTGGATTGGAATTTTCTTTTTGTGCTATTTCATTTAGAGTTCCAGGTGTCAAACAAAAGTCACCAAAACTGCTTGATGAATTTTCCAGTTTTGTACCGATTTTACCCTCAATGTATTTACCGATCTTTTCTCTTATCATTTTAGAGTCTAGCTTAACATAATTTTTAGATGCTTGAGCTTGCCAACCTGTAGAACGGCCTCTTTTTTAAATTCAAATTCAATATCTACAACCTCGCCATTCACTCTAACACCCTTTTGTTCGATGAGCCGGCGCGCATCAGACTTGCTGGAAGCAAAATCAACTTCAACTAAAACATCGATAATATTTTTAGATTCTATCTTTTTTTCTTCAATTTTGTCCGGCACTTGTTTTCCCCTAACCACATGCTCAAAATGTTCTGCTGCCTTTTGAGCTTCGACTTCGCCGTGATACATTTCAACAATACGAACCGCAATCTTCTCTTTTATAGTTTTTGGATTTTCTCCATCTTTTATTGCATTCTTCATTATCTCAATTTCATCATCGGAATAGTTGGTCGCAAGGTCTAGATATTGCTCAATCAGCTCATCGGATATTGACATGATCTTGCCATACATCTGTTCTGGCGCGTCATTGAGACCAATATAGTTCCCCTCTGATTTTGACATCTTTTTGCCATCTGTCCCCATCAAAAGAGGCATAGTCAAAATATCCTGAGGAGCCTGGTCCATTTTCTTTTGCAGATCCCTTCCCATCAACAGATTAAGTCGCTGATCGTATCCACCCAACTCAACATCGGCTTTAAGCTCAACCGAATCATAACCTTGCATAACAGGGTAAATTGCCTCGACAAACCCCACTTCGCTCCCTCGGGATAAGCGCTTTTTGAAATCTTCCCTTTCGGTAACATTGGCAAGCGATACTTTGCCAAAAAGATCAAGAATATCGGTAAATGACATTTTTGAATACCACTCACTGTTATAACGTACTTCGCAAGAGTCCAGATCTAGGATTTTCCCCGCCTGCTCAAGCCATGATTCAGTGTTTTTCTGAATATCTTCTTCGCTTAAAATTTTTCGTGCTTTACTTCTACCTGATGGATCACCGACCCTTGCAGTATAGTCTCCAATTAAAAATATTGCTTTGTGCCCTGCATCCTGGAATTCTTTGAGCTTCCATAGCGAAACAGCATGTCCGATATGAAGATCTGAGCTTGTTGGATCAACCCCTAGTTTTACATTCAGTTTTTTTCCTGAATTTAATTTTTTCTCAAGGGACTGACTGTTAATTATCTCTAGTACATTTCTCGTTAATATTTGCTTTGTATCTTCCATGTCTTACCTCCGTTAATATCTGTTTTATTCTACCTGTTTTATGCTATAATTCAAACTATGAAAATAGGCGGAATGTTAAACTCAAAAGCTGTCAATAAAACTAAGCTTAACGCGCTTAAAAAAAATCTTAAACCAACCAAGAAAAATCTCAAGAAATGGTTGCTCTATTTTGTCGGCGGATTTGTCTTAATTGTAGCCCTCCTTTTTGCGTGGTATGCAAAAGACCTGCCGACACAAGAAAAGCTAGCTAAGATTCACTCTGTCGAATCAACTAAAATTTTAGATAGAAACGGTAAGGTTTTATATCAGACTGGAGAAGAAAAACGAACCGTAATCGACAAAGATCAGATACCCGTAATTTCCAAACAAGCAGCAATTGCCGCAGAAGATGCAAACTTCTATAAGCATCATGGCTTGGACTTTAAAGGACTCGCAAGAGCGGTAATACAAGATATATTAAAAAGAAATAAGGCGCAGGGCGGATCAACAATCACGCAACAATTCGTTAAAAATGCTCTTTTGACAAACGAAAAATCATTTAGCCGAAAAATAAAAGAGCTTATTTTATCAATTGAAATCGAGCAGCTTTATTCAAAAGAAGAAATTCTAGCTATGTATATAAACGAGATCCCATATGGCGGAAATGTTTACGGACTCGAAGAAGCAAGTAAACAGTATTTTGGAAAGTCAGCGAAGGAAGTCTCTTTGGCTGAAGCAGCCACACTTGCCGCAATCCCCCGCGCACCAACATATTATTCACCTTATGGTACTCATACTGACCGATTATTCGCCCGCAAGGACTATATTTTAGACAGAATGGCAGAGCAGGGATATGTCACTAAGGCAGAAGCAGACAAAGCCAAGGGAGAGTCGCCAACCAAAGATAAACCTGAGTTCAAGACAAAACGCGAGTCTATAACCGCACCTCACTTTGTGATGTATGTAAAGGAAAAGCTTGTTGACACATACGGGGAAAAGCTAGTAAACAGTGGTGGGTTAAAAGTGACAACAACGCTCGATCTCGACATGCAGAACAAGGCACAGGATGCAATTAACAAGAACGAATCTAAGTTCACAAAATACAAGGCAACAAACGCTGCCTTAGTTTCTGTTGATACAAAAACCGGCGAAGTTCTCTCGATGATCGGAGGCAAGGATTACTTTGACGTTAAAAATGGCGGTAACGTAAATGTGACCGACTCTATGCGTCAGCCTGGTTCTTCATTCAAACCTATCGTGTATGCAACCGCCTTCAAAAACCAACGCTTCTCTCCTGGCTTCACCCTATTTGACTTATCAACCGATTTTAGTGGTTACAAGCCAAATAACTACGACGGATCAACTCACGGACCGGTTTCAATCAGAACTGCCTTGTCCAACTCTCTTAACATTCCGGCAGTTAAAACGCTTGCATTAGTCGGAGTTCCAGAAGCTCTAAAAACCGCTAAAGATATGGGTATCACAACGCTTAACAGCCCGGAGCGTTATGGGCTTTCGCTTGTATTGGGTGGCGGAGAAGTAAAACCAATTGAAATGGCCGGAGCGTTTGCTAGTTTCTCCGACGGTGGAACCTACCATCAGCCGACGTCGATTCTTAAAGTCGAAGATCATGTCGGTAAGGTTCTATATGAATACAAATCTGAAGAAAACAAGTTCAAGGCACTCGATCCGCAGATAGCTTATGAGATAACCGATATATTAGATGACGACAATGCTAGGCAAATGGTTTTCGGCTCGAGAAACTCTCTTGATTTTGGCGAAGACTATCATGTCGCAGCCAAGACAGGTACTACCCAAGAATTCCATGATGCCTGGACAGTTGGATATTCAGCCAAAATCGCCACAGCGGTCTGGGTTGGAAATAATGACAATACCAAGATGGCCGGAGGTGCGGATGGTTCGGTTGTTGCAGCCCCAATTTTCCATGACTATATGATCAACTTCGCAAACAATGAAGACTTCAAGAGACCCGAAGGGATCCAAGAGCTGACTGTCGAAAAATATTCTTCCAGACTGCCAAGCCAATATTCAAAAGATACAGTCAAGGATATTTTTGCGTCATGGCAGGCACCAACCGAGAGAGACAATATCAATATCATACTTAAAGTAAATAGGGCCAATAACAAATTGGCAAATGACTCAACACCAGCAGAACTGATAGAGGAAAAGTTATTCACAAATCTTCATAATGAATGGGGCGATGATTGGAAAAAATACCCCAACTGGGAAGGGCCGGTTCGGTCATGGGCTCAAGGTAACGGCATGAACCTACTCCCTCCGAGCGAACAAGATGATAGCTATAGTTCAAGACCCCAAGTTTCTATTACTAGCCCGACTAATAATCAAACCGTCAAGAATCAAATTACAATATCGGTTAGCAATAATTCTCCGCAAGGGGTAAGTAGTGTTAAATATTACCTTAACGATACGGAGATCGGCTCGAGTACTTCGTCGCCATACAGCACTGTATTTAATACCGCAAAATATGCCAACGGCTCATACAAGCTAACAGCGCGCCTATCTGACTCAAACGGAGTTGGCGCAGAAGGTTCGGTGCAGATAATTATTAAAAATGATGTCGCTCCCAAGATAACCAACCTCAATGTTTCCGGAATAACGACGAATTCAGCAACCGTCAGCTTCACAACGGATGTTGCCGTCGATTCGGCAGTGTACTTTGGGCTTACAAACGCCTATGGATTATCAGCTACAAGCGGAAGCAAAACTACATCACACAGTACTGTTTTGGGCGGTCTAACATCTGGAAAGAAATATTACTTTAAATGCGTTGCTGGAATTTCTGGAAATGAAGGAATACTTGAGGGAAGTTTTAATACTCATTAGAAGTATTTTCTAATAATTTCTCTTAGATCGTCTTTTGGATTTATGATCTTATAGCCAATTTTTTGGGCTGTTTTAATGATTTTTTTTGCCGATTCTGTAAGGTGTATTCTACCTGCGAGATCAACTTCGCCAAGCGCGATCATAGCACCTGACAGAGGTTTTTGCATAGCAGAACTAGCTAGTGCCATGAGGACAGCAAGGTCAGCAATTGGATCCCTAAGCTTATAACCATTAGCTGTATTTAAAAAGATATCAAATTCGGTTAAGTCAATTTTTGTGTGTCTCGAAATTATCGCCGCCATCATCTGCAGGCGGTTTAGGTCGTATCCGACCGCGTTTCTTTTGGCAAAACCAAATTGCGATTTCTGAACTAAAGCTTGAATTTCAGTAAAATAAACCCTGCTCCCCTCCATCACCCCTACTCTACAAACTCCGCTTGGTAGATCTTTCTCGGGAGACAGTCTTCCGAAATCCGATTCTTGCGATAATCCCGAAGCGGTAATTTTAAATAATCCAACCTCGTCCGTTGGTCCAAAGCGATTTTTTTGTGCTCGTAGAAATCTTTCGCTTATCCCCTTTTCACCCTCCAAATAAAAGACAGCATCGACTAAGTGCTCAAGTGTTCTCGGTCCTGCCACCTCGCCCTCCTTAGTCACATGGCCAACTAAAATGACAGCAATATTATATTTTTTGGCAACCTGAATAATTTTCATTGCACATTCTTTGACTTGAATAATACTGCCAAGCGAAGCAGGATATTCATTACTCTGGACTGTCTGAATAGAGTCAACGATTAATAACGCCGGTGGATTTTCACTCACATAATCTATCCATGATTCTAAAATGTTATTGTCAACAATAGTAATATTTTGTGGCAAAACACTAAGCCTTTTGGCGCGAAGTTTTATTTGCTCCGGCGATTCCTCACCAGCAATATAAACCACGGCTTCTTTTATGTTGGCTGCAGCCTGCCAAACCAAAGTTGACTTACCCACCCCAGGATTACCGCCAAGCAATAAAACTTCTCCTGGTACTAGTCCCCCACCCAATACTAGGTCTAATTCGGAAATACCGGTTTGGATTCTCCCCTTTTCGTTTGTTTTTATTTCAGAAAGTTTAACTGGTTTTGCTTTTTCCTGAGAACTATTTTTTTGTTTTTCACTGTCTACTTTTAATTCCTTAAGCGTGTTCCATTCACCACAATATGAGCATTTTCCCGCCCAGCTCATGTGCTCGCCGCCGCAGCCACTGCAAACAAAGATAGTTTTAGACTTATTTTTCATTTATCCTACTTGCTAAATTTGCGCTTTCTAATATTAAATCCAATTTCTTCTCGCCGTTGAATTCGCCAGCTTTAACCGAGAATGCAAGGTCATAAATATCGTCTTTTCTTATATCAAATCCATTGTTTTCAAAATAGAATGCGATAATGTGGTGCGATTGATTTGATTTTTCAATTTTTAGACGAAGATGTTTTTCCTCGCGTCCAACATATCTAGCTTCAACAATTTTAACGCTTTCTAAGGCGAAAATCGGTCGTTTGTTTCCGGGGCCGAATGGTTCTAGTCTTTCAAGCTTTCGCGCAAGATCCATATTTACCTGATCCACTTCAACTAGCGCATCTACTACAAATGATTTCTGATAGAGTTTATCGTCAATATTCTGCGCATTGTTTAAGATTGATTTTTCAAATTTCAAGTAGTTTTTCTCTTCAAGTAACAATCCGGCCGCTTGTTCGTGTCCACCAAAACTAACAAGATGCTTTGCGCTTTCTCCTATGAGATCGGTTACATTGATGCCTGGAATCGATCTGGCGCTCCCCTTCATCTTTCCATCGCGCTCATTTAAGGCAATAACCGGTCGATAATATTTCTGAACTAGCTTACCAGCTACAAGTCCGATTATCCCTTCTGGCCAATTTCTGTTTTTTACAATTATGATTTTATTTTCAAATAGTTTTTGTTTTTCAACATCTTTTTCGGCTTGGGTTTGAGCCACCTCAAGCGCGTCTTGCCTTTCAACATTTAAATCATTGAGTTCATTAGCAAGTTCCCTTGCTTCTTTTGGGTCCTCGGTTGTTAAAAGACGAAAGCTTTTTTCGGGATGGGAAACTCTTCCGGCTGCATTTATTCTTGGCGCAATCATATAGCCAATTTCGTAGGTACCGATTTTTCCAAATTTTATTCCAGCGATTTTTATCAGCTCTGAAAGCCCTAGATTTCTGGTTTTGTTTAATACCACAAGACCAAATTTTACAATCAAACGATTGTCACTTCTTAGAGTCACAACATCGGCAACAGAAGAGATGGCCGCAAGATCCAAAAGCCATTTTTCCTGGCCAGGTTTTTTAGATAGCGCCTTAGCCAGAAGAAACGCTACTCCCCCACCAGAGAAATCACGAAACTTCATTTTATTTTTTAATGTTATTAGCGGGTGAACATTAATCGACGAAGGAAGCTCGGCTCCAAGCTCATGATGATCGGTTACGATCGTTTCAATTCCGATTTCCTTCGCGCGCTTGATCTCTTTTAAATTTCTGATTCCGCAATCAACCGTGACCATTAAACTGACGCCCAATTTTTTAAATTTGTCTACTGCTTCGATATTTACACCATATCCATCTTCTCGACGTGGCACATAAGGAAAAACTTCAAGCCCAAGATTATTGAGGGCTTTATAGATAATTGTGCCTCCAGGAATTCCGTCGGCGTCGTAGTCCATAAATACTCCGACTTTTTCATTTTTCTCAGTGGCTTTTTTTATACGCTTTACCGCTTCTTTCATTCCCGGAATCAAAAATGGATCGACTAAGTCATCGTAGCTTGGACTGACGAAAGCATCCTCATCGTCAATTTTTCGTGACTTTAAGATCGCCTTAATTGGATTTTCAGGATATTTGTTTAATATTTTCCAAGTAGATGTTTTTGGCATATGAATACAAAATAGCACAAAAGGGATGGATTTAGAAAAATTGCATATTGGCAAGCTGCGCCTGCCGGATCTTTATGTGGAGGCCGAGGGGCCTAATTGCGAAGCGCCCCCTAAGGCCTCCACACCTCCATCACCCCTGCACGCTTCAATGATGGCAAAAGTTCTTACTTTATATTGCATAGGTTTGCGTTCCACCCGCAAACCGCGTCAACAAGTTTGTGATACATTCAATCGAAGCGTAAGAACTTTTGCTCTATGGCTATAGCGGTTTTTTATTAAACAAAAAACCGCATAAGTCACACAATATTGACTTTTTGGGGTTTTTGTGGTATATTATTAAGTTGACTTTAAGGAGGGCAGGTCTCTCCTTGAACCCGTACATTACAAAATACAGCAGTTGCTCGCTGGTGTTGATCTGGACCGATCTCTAGACCAACATCACGAGCAACTGCTCAATAGAAATGACTATCCTGGAGGGAGTCAATGAACAAGTGTATCTGCCCCAAGTACGGGAGTGCGCTTGTCCTCGTCGAGGTTCAGACGAGGACAAGGATCATTCCGGTCATAACGACCGGGAAGACCAGTCGCTGGCAGAAGAAGACTCAAGTGCAAGTGGACAGGTTCCTCCGATGCACAAACCCGGAGTGCCCATGCCAAAAGGAGGGGGTAGATCATGCTTGGTGGCACGCCAAGCAAGGGGTCATCGGGCCCTTCACCCCACCTCTCACCGGCGGACCATAGCCTTGCGTGAGCGCTTCACGTGAGACAACAGACTCAAAGCGCACCAACGGCCCCTGATGCTTGCATCCGGGGCCGTTTCTCATTATTTTTGTATTTCTTATCTGGATTGCCACGCTTTGCTCGCAATGACACCATTTCGCACATTTTTCACTTTTTTTACTTTCGCACTTTCTACTTTTAACTTCTTGCTACTTCACAAAAACCGTTCCCGGAACTCTTACGTCTACATATTCTTTTACGTCGGCGCGGTTGGTTTCAAGCACTTGCTTCAAAGCACTCAACTGATTTTTTTGCGATTCTGACGAGTCGATAATAATTTCCCAATTTTCCGAAGTTTTGAAGTTTACTTTAAACGTTGTCTCATCAACTCTTGTTTCAATAATTTTTATATTCATTTTGTCTAGCTCTTCAAGGGTACTTAAGTAAAAACTTATAAACTGAGTCGATACAACCCTATCCCCAACCTTGACAGGAACACCCGTTTTGTCATCAAGGACAATCTTGTCGGTTGGCCTGGGCACTTCTTGGTAGGCGAAACCAAAACTGTCAACTTCGACACATGAGGTAGAGCACCAGACAAGGACTTGTTTCCTCTCGGATAAAACTATTTTTATGGTGCTAGGTAGCCCCCGAACAATTCTTGCTTCACTCAGCACTGGAAACTTCTTTGAAAGCTCACCTAGATATTTACCTGGCATAAAAAACAAGATATTTCTTCCTGTAAGAGAGATATTTATATAATCTGCAATTTCAACTGACTTCACCCCTTCAGTTTCAACTGTTTTTATCTTGAAAATAGAACTAAAAAATACCACGTAAACTATAGCCCCAGCTAAAATGAAATAGTATATATACTTTAACGGTCGTAAATTAACAGCGTTATGTGATTGCCGTTTTTCAGTTCTATCGATAATTTCCGGTCTTCGCGAGAACTGATTGGGCTTATTTCTCCTGAGTACCATTCCACACTCCTAAGTATTCAACCTCTTCTTCTAAATCAACATGGAATTTCTGCGAAACGGCGCGACGCATTTTTTCAATTAATGTTCTAACATCAAACGATGTCGCAGACCCCGAGTTTATAATCCAATTGGCGTGAAGTTTTGAAACTTTAGCATCGCCTTGCGACAATTTTTTGGCTCCTGAATTTTCAAGAAGGTACCCGGCTGTTCTCTCCTTATCTTCTTCTGTTACAGCGTTATCAGTAGAAATGGGATTCTTAAAAACACTGGCAAACGTTCTTTGACCTATAGGCTGATGAGCCTCTCGCCACTTTTTAAACTTTGCAATATCTTGCAATACACTGTCATTCTTCCTTCTTTGAAATTGAAAAATTGCATTTAGAACTACAGGGGGAGAGTTTGTTGACTTATATTTCAGGCGACTGGTTCTATATCCAAACTCAAACCACTTCTCTTTGCAGCTTATTATTTTTTCAGAAGATATCAGAACTGACGATGATTTAAGAAATTCACTTATCGAAACCCCATGTGCACCGGCATTTCCTATGACAGCGCCACCAACAGTACCCGGAATACCGTAAAGTGATTCTAACCCGCCTAAACCCTGCCCGCCTGCTTCAAGTATCACTCTCGACAAGGGTACGCCACTGTCAGTTATCACTCGACCACTCACAGGATCGATACTTAGATAGGAGGTTTTATTTAATATCACCAAACCGGGATATCCGGAATCTGAAATCAAAAGATTCGAGCCAAGACCAATCACTCTGTATGGAGCGCCAATATTGCGAGCAACTGCCACAGCTTCGACAAGTTCGTCTATTGTCTTTGCGATATAAAAATAGTCAGCGACCCCACCAACTCCAATCGTTGTGTGTTTCTTTAGCTCCTCGTGCTCTACAACGCCTTCTAACGCTAGTTTTATCTTTGTTTGCCAAGCCATTTTTCTCCTATCTTCCAAACATCTGTCGCACCCATCGTCATGATGATATCATCTTTTTTTGCTATTGTATCCAAATATTTAACCGCCGAAAATTCATCACTTAAGGAAGTCGCCTCAATCTGATTTTTTGAGTTTATCTTTTCGACTAAATCTTCGCTGGTATAGTTTTCCTCCACATCTCTTCCAGGAACTTTAAATACTGGCATAATTCCAACAAAATCAATCTGGGAATTTGAAATCGATTTGACGAACCCATCAAAAAATTCATTAAACCGGCTTTGCTGGTGTGGCTGAAAAATCAGTATTTTTCTTTTTTTAGGATAAAGTTCAGATAGAGCTTCAAGCGTGGCTGAGATTTCGGTTGGGTGATGGGCATAGTCGTCATACACTATCACGCCTTTGCGCAGTCCAATTTTTGTAAATCTTCTTGATGCTCCTTGGTAACGCGACACAATTCTCAACACTTCAGATGGGCTTATTTTATAAAAACCAGCAACCGCTACTGTCGCTGCGACATTTAGGGCAAAGTGCTTCCCGGCTATAGTTGATTCAAACTCAAATTTGTCAATTTCATTTCTGATTGTAAAAGCTACTTTGTTATCTTTTACATTATAGTCAAGAACAGAAATATCTGAGCTTGGTTTAAAACCATATGAAATGATTTTAATGTTCTTTTTCTCCAGCTCTTCAACATTTTGACGAACAACATCGAAAGTATTGCTATCGTCACCACAAAAAACAAGCGCCCCACCCGGATATATATTTCTTATAAATTGACCAAAATGATCCTTGATCTCTTTTAAGCCACCCTTGAAATAGTCTAGATGCTCCTCTTCTATGTTTGAAATCACCGCAACATATGTCGGAAAGTCCAGGAAAGAATCATCATATTCACAAGCTTCAGCAATAAATAGTTTATTTTGGCCTAAATGGGCAGTCTTATTAAAATCATCCTGCTCAGCACCAATCAAATACGATGGATTCAGTCCAATATTCTCAAATGTTCTTGAAACAAGACTGGTGATGGTCGTTTTTCCGTGCATCCCAGAAATTGAGATTCCCTCATACCCACGCATCAGTCTCCCGATCATTTGTGATCTTTTAATCGTTTCAATACCAAGTTTTTTCGCCCTTTCGTGCTCCACTACAGCAGGTGACTGCCGATTAGCGGCAGATGAATAAACTACAAGATCAATATCATCGGTAATATTTTCAGCATTGTGACCCCCATATTTTATATCGCTTCCAGCAACTTTTACCCCCATTTTTTTCAGTATTTTCGCCAACCCCCTCATTGAGACACCGTTTATTCCGATCAGAAATACTTTTTTCAATTTAAGAATTCTTGATCTTTCAAGTTCATCACTCAATAACAGACTTATGTATTGAGCGGATTTTGGAAAATATATTCTCGATAATGGAGATGGTTTTTTGTCTTCAAGGCAATGCACTATTTTCTTTAGCAACATCTCGGAGCTATCATTCGGTAGGTGAATCTTGGCTAGTTTTAATTGCTCAAGAAACATGGCATTAACCAATTGATGCGTGCCAACAGCACTTGTTAGAGGTGCAAATATTGTACTTTTTCGAGATGATGCAGCCTCAAATATTGCCGTTGCTCCACATCGCGATACGATAACTGATGCATCCCTCATCAACTCCGGTACGTCATCTGAGAATTCGATATTATGATATTTCTTTCGCAAATGATCAGGCAGAGACTTCCTAAATAATTGCGATCTTCCAAAATCGAGTTTGCCAGTCAAATGAACAATATCGTTTTTCTCAAGTAACTCTTCGGCAATCTCAAAAATCTGTGTATTAAGACTCCTTGCACCAGAACTTCCGCCAATAAAGAGAATGTGCCCGCTTCGAACTTCTTTGTTTTCTTCAAAGATTCGATCGAACTCTCGTCTTAGGGGAATTCCCGACCTTGTTGCCTTAAACTTTATATTATCTGTAAATATATTTGGATCAAACGAGACCAATATTCTTCTTGCAAAACGTGCCGCAATTCTGTTTGCCAGACCCATTAGGATGTCTGATTCATGCAAAATAATCGGTATCGATAAAATCTTTGCAGCACAAACAACCGGAAGCGAAACATACCCACCTTTTGAGAAAATCAAACTCGGCTTGTCCTTGATGAGTAGATAAATGGACTGAAATATCCCGAGTTTAAGCAATATTAAATCACCGAGATTCTGAAACACCGTTACAAATGAAAAGTTTCTCCTAAACTTCCCGCATAATATTTTGCGGTATTTTATCTTTGATGACTTTATCGCGCTTGTTTCGATCTCAAGACCAGATCCATAGTAAAGTATTTCGATTTCTGGCAAAGATTTAGCAAGCTCATCAGCAACTGTAACAAGAGGAAACACATGGCCCCCTGTACCGCCTCCCGTTAGAACTATTTTTTCTTGTTTTTTACGCTCTTTCATTTGAGTATTTTGAAATATTTAATAATATCCCTATTTGAGCGAAAGAAATAATCAACGATGATCCTCCGTAGGAAATAAATGGAAGAGTCACTCCAGTCAAAGGTACGAGACCCAACATCGCAGCGATATTGATAAGCGCCTGGACGGTAAGCGAAGTTGTAATACCAAGCGCTAACAGTCGCCCAAACGTATCGGGTGCATTTTTTGCAACCCTTAGCCCTAGAATAAAGAAATAAATAAAAGCAATAATAACCAACGAGGATCTGAAAAAACCAAGTTCTTCGCACATAATTGCAAAGATCGAGTCGGTGTGCGGTTCTGGTAGATATTTTAGCTTTTGGATTGATTCACCAAACCCCAAACCCCAGAAACTTCCTTGGCTAACTGCTATAAAGGCTTGATTAACATGGTATCCCCTTCCGAGTGTCTCAGCACCTGGGTTGAGAAAAGTTAAAAAGCGATTCCAGCGATATTCCTTAGAACGAATGAAAACAGCGAAGACTACAGCCAAAAAAGCCCCCAGCGACGCAAAGTTCCATATCGGTGCCCCTGCAGCAAAAAAGACAGACATCGATGTTAAAACGATGATCGTAAGCGTTCCAAGGTCGGGCTGCAATATAATCAAAAAAGAAATAAGTCCAAGCATAACCGTAAATGGAAAAAGCGAGCCACCAATCGTACCCAACTTTTTTTCCCTAGACTCAAACCAGGCGCATAAATATATAAGAAAAGAAACTTTTGCAAGTTCTGATGGTTGGAAGGGGAAAAGACCAAAATTGATCCAGCGATGAGCACCCTTTGCCGAGCTTCCGATAACAGGTAAAAATACCGCCACCAGCATCACTAGCGTGATGACCATTAACGGCAAGGCAATTTTTTTCCAGTTTTGATAATTTATACCAGCAATGACTGTCATTACTATAATGCCAGCAATCAGAGCAAAAGCTTGGTGCCAAACATAATAATAGTCGTTGGTACCACCATATTTTTCGTAAGCAACCACAACCGAAGCTGACGCAATCATAACCAGCCCGACCAGACTCATTGCAATGGTCAGTAGGTATATTTTATAGTCGGGCTTAGACCTTTTTGTTAAATATTTCATTTATCAACTGATTGAACAAATCTCGTAAACACCTCTCCACGGTCGCGATAATTCTTAAACTGATCGAAGCTGGCTGAGGACGGAGAAAACAAAACCGAGCTATAGCTGTCCTTATCTTTAGCAATTTCGTCAAACGTATTTTGCAGATTTCCAGTTTTTTTAATTTCAACTGATGCATCCGCATTCGCCAGTTCATCCGCAATCTCCCCGCCCGTTTCCCCTATCAAAAACACTTTTGCGATCCTCTGATCATTTTTTATTTTTTCGGCTAGAATATTGTATTTTAGATTTTTACTTGATCCCCCTAAAATGAGAGCATATTTTCCCTCCATCACCCCCATCGCCGCAATCGTTGAAATTGGATTTGTAGACGCAGAATCATTATAAAAAAATTTTCCATAGGCAGCACCAACTGGCTCAATTCTGAACTGTGGTTTTATAAATTTTTCTGATAAATTTCTTAAATCTGGTTTTATATCTAGCTCTCGAGCTAAAGTAAGTGCAGCGGCCAGATTCACCTGAGGCGTTTTGAGCTTTATGCTCATCTTTTCAAGATCTGGAAAAATACTTGTTTCAATTTCTACTTTCTTGCCCGTATAGCTAGAAATTATTTTCCTAGTCGTATCATCAGGTGAATATATGACCAAGCCGTCTTTCATATGCTCAACAATTTTCGATTTTGCACTATGATACTCTTCTTCGTCTTTGTGATAATCTAAATGGTCGATAAAAATTGGTAATATTACCGCAATATCCGGTCCATATTCAATGTCTTGTAGCTGAAAGCTAGAAAGCTCGATTACAGAGTATGAGTCATCGGTCGTTTGATCGATAAAATCTAGTAGTGATTTGCCGATATTTCCACCAATAAAAGTCTTGAAGCCAGCTTCTATTAAGATTGATCCAATAAGAGTGGAAGTTGTACTTTTGCCTTTTGTCCCCGTGACAGCGATTATCTTCCCCAGATGATTGGCAAAAAAGAAATTTGTCAGGGTTGTTATCTTAGTATGCTTTGGCAAAATCTTTTTAAGCCTATTTGTCTTGACACCAGGACTATGGAAAGCAACATCAATAGCGCTCAAATCTTGGTCCTCAAACTTGCCTGAAATAAATCTAACCTCATCTGAGTCAATGCTGGATTTATTCTCATCATATATCCTGACTTCTCCTATCCCCTTTCTACTTAAATAATCACAGAGAGAATGTCCCTCAACCCCGAAACCAAATATGGCAATATTTTTGCCTAAAAGATCATTTATTTTCATATTTATCCGTAAATTATCACCAGCGATAGTCCAATTGCCGACATAATTGACGAGACTATCAGGAATCGTGCTGTCACCTTCGTTTCGGGCCAACCGATCGCTTCAAAATGGTGATGGATAGGTGCTACCTGAAAAACCTTTCTTTTAAATACCCTCTTGGAAACAATTTGTATTACGGTTGAAAGCGCCTCGATCAACATTATAAAGCCGATAAAAGGCAATGCATAGACGGTATTTGTTAGAAATGCGATCACTCCTAAGGTCATACCCAAACTCATCGCTCCTGTATCTCCCATAAAAAATCGTGCAGGGTATACGTTAAACCAAAGAAATGCTAATATCGAGCCGGAAATTGTGGCGCAAAAAACAGCTAGTGGGTAATTCCCCTTCATCAGGCAAATCATGGTGTATGCAGCAAAAGCCGTCGCGAATACTCCTCCTGCCAATCCATCCAATCCATCGGTTTGATTTGCAGCAAAAGAGGTTGCCACCAACACAAAAACAAAAACAGGGATATACCAATATCCCAACACAATGTTTCCTGCTCCAGGTATAAAAAATCCCCTTGTTAGCCATTCGAGTTTATACGCAAACCAAAGAGCACCAGCTAAAGCGATGACCGTGTAGATTAGTAGCTTTGTCCTAAAACGCATACCTCCCCTATCCACTCCAATACCAAAAACATTCATCAAGTCGTCTATAGCACCGATAAATCCAGAAGCAACGAGAGTGAATAAGGGCAGAAAAGTTCCCGAGCGGGAGAGATTGGTAAACAAGGTCACAATTCCCGCAACAGCCCATATCAGCACCCCTCCCATTGTCGGTGTATTTTCTTTGTTCTTATGCAATTTGGAAAAGATTGGTGTCTTCTTTCCTTCGTAGTCTGCTGTTCGTATTCTTTTACCGATTTTATTACGATACAAAAAATCCGTAAATAACGGAGTTACCAACATTGTAATTACAAAGGACACTGCCAAAAATACGAAAATGCCGATCAGTTGTGTGCCAACAAGCGCAAAAACGTGCATGGTTTAGCCAAACCTTTCTATTATTTTTTCTAGATGAACAGCGTGGGATCCTTTTACCAATACAATATCATTCTCCATTATCAGGCTGTCTATCTCTCCAGTTAATTCTTCCACATTTTGATACCATTTATCAAGACCAAGACCCTTAAAACCATCACCCACTCCAACAACTAAGTCAGCGACATCTTTAGCTTTCTTTGCAACTTCAAGGTGTGCTTTTTTTGATATTGGGCCGATTTCTTTCATCTCGCCTATAATAGCAACTTTATTCCCATCCCCAGCTTGATTTAAATTATCAAGTGCGGCAGCCATAGACAATGGATTAGCATTATAACTCTCGTCGATTAATAGCATATTCTTCTTACCGATCATTCTCCTGCCTCTCCCTATCCCGGGCTTGAGATCGCGAATCAATCTAATAATCTTGGGAATATCGCCCGATACTGTCGAAACCGCCAGTACAGACTTTTCAATATTTGCAATATTATGTGCCCCCCAAAAGGAGAAAGACGTTGGATGTTCTTTTCCGAATAAAACCAAATCAAACCTGGTTTCATGGGACTGATATTTTATATTGGTTGCCTTTGCAGTTTTCGCTTGACCCGAGATTAATATTTCCGCTCGCGGAATATCTATATTTTTAACCAAATTATATGTTTGTTCGTCACAAATGATTCTTTGTTTTGCTGCTTGGGCTAGATACCACTTCTCACTTGCAATTTTTTCAACTGATCCAAAAGCTTCAATATGCGCCACACCAATGTTCGTGATTATTGCAACGTCAGGTGGGATGATATCGCAAAGATAGCTAATATCACCAGGTTTATCAGCAGCGTATTCCAAGACGATATATTTAGGATATTTAAAAGTAAAAAAATACTTTATCGGTACAGCAAAAAAGACATAAATCCAATTGATAAGCTTTATGGGGGGTTTCTTAAAGCCTAAGACCGACATAGGTAAACCCGTTTCTGTGTTCATGTTCTCTTGCGCCTCAAATGTGTTTCCAACCGTTTCGCGCATCAGTTGGGCAATCATGTATCTAACAGTTGTCTTACCAGAGCTTCCCGTTATACCAAATACATACGGTCGAAATTTCAAATACGTAAGACGCGCAAAATATGCCAGTTCCTTCTCTAAAATATTTTTAAATATGTTTTTCATTTTTTTATTTTGGTGTTTTGGGCACCTTAAAATAGCTGTTTAATAACCAGGAAGCAATATCTCCAAATATTGGAGCGGCCGAAGACTCAGCCCATTCAACGTTTTTTGGTTTATCGAACTTTACTAACATAACAAATTTTGGGTCATTAACCGGTGCATATCCAGCAAAAGATCCAATATGCTGGTTCTCCTCGTACCCGCCATCGGCTTTAGGAATTTGAGCAGTACCGGTTTTACCTGCAACTTCGAATCCTTCAACCTGAGCCTTCTTTCCATGCCCGTTTTGGACCACAGATATGAGCATTTGCGATACTTTATTAGCCGCCTCTTCCGAGATTACCTGAATTGGCTCAGTTGGTTCGGCCTTTTGTTCGTTACCCAACTCATCTAAAACACCATCGACTATGTGCGGTTTGATTAGCTTGCCCTTGTTCGCAATAGCAGCATACGAGGCCGCAATTTGTAATGGGGTAGTTGAAACTCCTTGCCCAAACGATATGGTTGCTCTGTTTACATCGCGCCACTTTTTAGATGATGACAGTTGTCCTTGGGCCTCACCCGATAAGTCAACGCCCGTTTTTGCACCAAAACCATATTTACGCAAATACTCCCCCAAAAGGTCATTGCCGACTTTATCCGCTACCCAGACCATACCGACGTTATCAGAGTTTTCCAATATTTGTGTTACAGTTTCGAAACCAAACGACTTATCCTGTGAGTTGTGAATGTCATAACCGTCGACTGTGACAAAGTTTGAAAATGGCTGGTCCGGCTTTGAATCTGGCTCAATAATCTTCTTGTCAACTCCAGATGAAACAATGATTGGTTTAAAGATAGAACCAGGCTCCCAGTTTAAGCATACTGCGGGATTTAAAAAAATGCTCTGCTGATCGCTTTTGACTTCATTGAATTTGTTTGGGTCGTAACTTGGCGAAGACGCCATCGCCATAACCGAGCCCGTCTTGGGATCAAGGATAACGATAGAACCACCCTCCGCACCATATTTTTCGATTCCCTCTTTAAGTTTTTTTTCAGCCATGTATTGAATACTACGATCTACCGTAAGTACAAGACTTGTACCATCCTTACCAGGAGCACTTTGTTCTATTTTTATAATTCTTCCCATATTATCTTTAAGCCCCGTCAATACGCCACCTTCACCCCTCAGGACACCATCATAGAATTCCTCTATTCCGTATCTTCCTTTTGCATCATAATCGACAAAACCAAGAATATGAGCCATGAACTCTTTTTCTGGATAAAATCGGCCATATTGCCCCTCAAGATAAATTCCCTTTATATTTTCCGCTGCAACTTTGTCTGCCTCTTCCTTCGAAATTCTTTTTTTAAGCGGGGCGATATACCACTTGTCAACATTAATTGCGTCAAATAATTGCTTCTCATCTTGACCTAGAACCTTAGCCAGTTTTTCGGCTGCAATTTTTTTATCTGTAATATGCCTTGGAACCGCCGTAACGCTAAATAACTCAAGATCAGTTGCAACTGGAAATAAACCTGACTTATTTTCATCTATCAGATTTTGGCTGTCTTTATCCTTAATGTAGATGTCTCCTCTTTTGGCAGGCTGATCAATTTTTGTATAGTACTGTTTTTTGGCCAGTGCATTAAATTCTTCTCTTTGAATAATTTGGCGATCAAAAAGTCTAATTAAAAATAAAATACCCAGCAACACAAACAGTGTTGCAAGATAACTGAGTCTTTTAGCTTTTGATCTGGCGACAATTTGGTCTTGCATCAAAATTTATTGCGAGATTTGTTCCATCCCTTTTTCTTTTGCCTTGTCCTGAATCAGAGAAAGTGCTTTCAGCCTGTTGCCATCTACTTCCAGTTGGGCCTTGACTGCTTCGGTCTTTTCCTTCTGCTCCTCTAGATCTGAAATTACGTAGTTGCGAGTTGCGCTTTGGCTAGATTGTGACAAATAGAAAAATGAGAATACTACAAGGAGTACAATCACGACTAATTTTACCGAAACAGGCCCCAGGGAGAACCTTCTCTCGACAGCCCTCTTCCTTACTCCCAAATTTATATCTCTATTTCCTATATGTAACATTATTATATCCTTTCTATTGCCCTTAGTTTTGCGCTTCTGCTTCTTGGGTTTTGCTTGATTTCATCAAATGAAGCAACTATTGGTTTTTTTGTTAATATTTTAACTATATTATCTTTTCCCATTTCTCTAAAAACGTTCTTTACAATCCTGTCTTCTCCTGAATGAAAACTGATTACAGCTATGCGACCACCTTTTTTCAATATTTTCAACGCCTTGGGTAGAGTATCTTCGAGTTTATGCAATTCATCGTTGACTGCTATTCTTAAAGCTTGAAAAGTTTGCGTTGCTGGATTAATTTTGCCTGAATATGGTTTTACTTTTTTTATAATTTCAACCAACTGATCCGTGGTCTCAATTTTTGATTTCTTTCTTTGCTCGTAAACTTCTTTTGCGATAACTCTAGACTTGGGTTCGTCAGAAAGGGTAAAAATGAGGTTTGCGAGCTCATCTCTCGAGAGACCATTTAACAAATCGGCTGCTGTAACGCCACTCTCTTTATCCAGTCTCATATCAAGAGGTTCATTGCGAGCAAAGCTGAAGCCTCTGTCTGATTCATCAAAGTGAAATGATGAAATACCTAAATCAAATAAAATTTTATCAACTGATTTAATTTTTAATTTATCAAGGATCTGGTCAATATTCTCAAAGTCACTATTCACGACTTTGACATTTTGCTCAAACTGATCACTTACTTTGTCAAATACTTCTTTATCTTTCTCTATTCCTATCAACGTTCCCTTATCGCCTATCTTCTTTAGAATCTCTTTTGAATGACCGCCAAAACCAAAAGTAGCATCCACCACCACATCCCCTTGTTGCGGGTCAAGATACTCGAGTACTTCGTCTATAAGGACTGGTATATGCATCTTCGATTTATCTAAATTTTCAATATTCTTTGGAACATGGGCGGTAAGGACTCTCAGAGTCTCCCGAATGCAGGGAAACCTGCAATTCAGTAAAGACGCCCCCTCCTCTTTGCTACGTCAAAGTTACAGTCCTTCGCCGTGGTCAGGCGAGAGTCCCCCCTTTCGGGGTCACCGCCCATGTCAACATTCTCTCGCGGGCAGATGGCTTATAGCCATCACCACACGCCTCTGATCGCGAGATTATATTATCATCTCAGATAAGTCTTCGACGACTTTGCCTGCCTCTTTGTCAATTTTCGACATTTCTTTCTTCCAGCTCTCTTTACTCCAGACTTCCACCCGATCGTATAAACCAGCAATGACTGCCTGCTTCTTTAAAGAAGCATATTCTCGAAGGTATCCGGCAACTAATATTCTTCCCTGATTGTCAAACTCGACTTCAACAGCCGAGGCCAAAACTAAACGCGCGAAAACTCTAGCTGATGATTTCGTGTACGGTAGTTCACCGATACTTTTCGCCATTTTGTGCCATCTTTCTTTTGCGAAAATAAAAAGGCACCCATCAAGCCCTTTTGTGACGACAGCCCCATCCTTGAAAGTGTTTCTGAATTTTGAAGGTATGGCAACTCTGCCTTTTTCATCAACCGAGTGTTCGTATTGTCCAATAAACATATTGTTTTGCTATTCACCACTTTTCCCCACCTTTATCCACTTGACCCATACTACTACCTGTATAGGTAGTGTCAATATAGAACAAAATGCGAACACCAGATACCCGTAAAAAGCAGAAGGGCCCTGAGCACTGTTCACCGTCTAGAAGACGGTTACTAAGGCTGCAGAACCCTTGTGAGCCCTTTGTACGGGCGTTTACCCCTAGCGTCAGGGGGATGTCCAACGGATATTTCTGTGATTGCGAGCGTGGCTATTGCCACCCCCGCTGGCTTAAGGCTGTGGATCTATTGGCTAGATCTTGTCCCTTGGGAAGTGCACGTCGGAGACCCTCCAGCAGCGTTCCGCCAACAATGGCGGGGTCCTCCCTACCGGGAGGTTTACTTTGACGAGGACCCTCCTCCTCATCTAGTTATATGTAGAGTATCACTTATTATTTGAAATGCAATAGATAATTTAACTTAAGTCTAATTTAGAAAAAATGTAATTTTTTAGCTCGTCTATTTTGACTCTTTCTTGTTTTAAAGTATCGCGATCACGAACCGTGACTGCACCGTCTTCTAGGGAATCGAAGTCAACCGTGACGCACCATGGCGTACCAGTTTCGTCCTGTCTGCGATATCTGCGACCAATCGAGCCTGACTCGTCATAAAATGCTCTGATTCTTTTATCCGTTAGTTCTTTATAAATATTCTTGGCCATTTCGGGTAGTTTGTCTTTTTTAACCAAAGGAAAAACGCCAACTTGTATCGGTGCAATCGTCGGATTAAGCTTCATCACAACTTCGCCCTTCTCTCGTCCATCAGCCCCATCTGACTCGTGATAGGCATCAACTAACAGAACCATCATGATTCTCTCAACTCCCATGGTTGGCTCAATAACATATGGGATATATTTTTTACCCGTTGACTCATCAAAATAATGGAGGTCCTTACCGGAAAACTTCTCGTGTTGACTTAAATCGTAATCCGTACGATTGGCAACACCAGCTAATTCAGACCACCCAAATGGGAAGTTATATTCAATGTCTACGGTTCTTTTTGAATAATGCGACAGAGACTCTTTGGGATGTTCAAAGTCGCGTAGTTTTTCAGGATTAATCCCTAAGTCAAGATAAAACTTTTTCCATTCTTTATACCATTTATCGAACCACTTCTCGTCCTCGCCAGGTGTTACAAAAAATTCAAGTTCAGCAATCTCAAACTCACGACAGCGAAAAATAAAATTTCCAAGAGTGATTTCGTTTCTAAAGCACTTTCCAATCTGTGCAATACCAAATGGTACTTTTTGTCTCGATGACTCCAAAACCAATTTAAAGTCAGTAAACATTGACTGGGCTGTTTCGCCACGCAAATAAACAGTTGACTTCTGATCTTCGACGGGACCAACGAAAGTTTTAAAAAGTAGGTTGAAGTTCTTCGGCTCAGTGAAGTTTTTGCTTCCACACTCGACACATTGATTCTTTTCCTTGGCTTTTCCCTGACCAATAAATCGGCTATCCTCCATGTGGTCTGCGCGAAATCGAGCATGGCACTCTTTGCATTCAATCAACGGGTCTGTGAAAGAATCAATATGCCCCGATGCTTTCCAGACAGTCGGGTGCATCAAAATTGCACCATCAATCCCAACTACATCTTCATGGCGAGTAACAAATGTTGCCCACCAATGTCGTTTGATCGCATTTTTCATCTCCACGCCAAGTGGACCAAAATGCCAAATCGATCCAAGTCCTCCGTAGATTTCACTCCCTTGCCAAACGAAACCACGGCGCTTGGATAAAGATACTATTTTTTCCATCAAATTTTCGTTGGTCATATTATTTAAAATGATACTCTCTTGGTATGGTTGGCGACAACCTGGACAATATCTCGTTTGGTATCGTCTCTCCCCAGTTCGCCAAATCTTCTGCATCTACCTTATCATCTCCTTCGGATCCAATCAAGATAACCTCGTCGCCCGCAGAGCAACTTATGCCCGTCACATCGGCCATAAAAATATTCATACAGACCCTGCCGACTACCCTCGCCCTCTTACTATTAACCAATAGTTCACCTTTATTCGTCAATGCTCTTGGGTATCCGTCCGCATATCCTATCGGAATAACGGCTACTTTCATCGGCGACTTGGCCTTAAATGTTCTATCATAGCTGATTGTCTCGCCCGGCCCCACTCTTCTGATTTGTGCAATATGACTTTTTAGCTCTAATGCAGGAATCAGGCCACTTTCAGGGAAAACATTCCCGCAATAGCCATAAAGCGCCAACCCTATCCTGACAGCGTCAAAATGAGACTCGGGAAAAAGAAGAATCCCCTTTGTCGCTGAAATATGAACCATTGGGGGTGAGATCCTATTTTGTTGAAATCCGAATAAAACATTTTGAAAAATATTTATCTGATTTTTCGTAAACTCTCGATTCTCCGGCTCGGCGAAATGACTGTGGATACCAGTTATCTTAATGTGATCTAAAGCCATAATCTTCTTATAGTTGTCCAGAGCTTCATATGGCGCAAACCCGTAGCGATTCATGCCTGTATCAACCTTGATATCAACTTTGGCCCATTTATTTTGCTTAGCCGCCTCCCTGTCCAGCTTTACTGCGGTTTGATAATCAAAAATTGTCAAAGTAATATCAAAGTCCAACACTCGGCGAAATTCGACTGGTTCAACATAACTTAAAACAATGATCGGAGCTTTTATTTTTGCCACCCTGAGCGCCACAGCCTCGTCTAAAGATGCGGTTGCCAATATATCAGCTCCAGCTGTCCACGCAGATCTAGCAGTTTCTATCAGGCCGTGACCGTAGGCATTAGCCTTAACTACACCAATAATTTTGCACTCAGGATCGAGTTGTTTTTTAACAACATTGAGGTTATTAACTATTGCATTTAGATTTACTTCGATTTTGTTTATCATAGCTTTCATAAATCTTCTAAAGGATTTTCTGGGGTAATATGTCTCCAAAGTGCCATTCAATATATGATTTTACAATACCATAAACCTTTTTAAAAACATGGTCACTAACCTTCGATTTTGATATTTGATCAAACGGTTTTTCAAAGATAATCCTTAGAAGTTTAATATCATCTGTAGTCACTTCTTCGCAATCTGTTGCGGAGCAGTCTTGGTGGGCAATCCCTCCCTTATGTGAAAACTTTATTTTTGATGTTGAATTAATTTCTTTCGAGCATATAGAGCAGCTATAAAGCTCTGGCTGTAACCCCAAATCTTCAATCACGCTCGACAGAAAACAAAGAAAAACCAGTTGAAAGTCACCATCGGAGATAGTCTCAACTGCCTGTTTTAAAATATTATAGGTCTTTTTATGCGGTTCTGCTTCGTGGAAAAGTTTGTCTGCAACCTTAAACATATAGCCCAGTCTCTCCGTTTTATTAAAATGTCCTTGTGCACCGTCTGGAATATAGATTGGCATAGCTTCGCTAACAATTGGTAGAAACTTTGCTTTATGCAAACCAAACCTAGCAATCATGCCGATATCTGAAAAGCTACAAAGTCTAGAACCCGGCCGACGGCAACCTTTAGAAATTACATCGATCTTCCCCTCTTCGTCTGTAAATAAAGATAAAATCCTGTCTTTTTCTCCAATGTTTCGGCGACGAATGACTATTCCCTCAAGTGTGTAAGTACGTAAATTGCGCATAAATTTAAGGTATCAGATTACGGCCCTTCGCTAAAGCTTCGGGACAGTTTTTCGCTTTGCAAATAGCAAAATCGAAGCGAAAAGCAAAAGGGCGCGGACTGGGAAATGGACCCAGCCGCGCCCCTGAAATACCCCAATCCTAGGATTCATGGGGTATGGGAACAGAGCCTATCGGCAGACAACAATCGCCTTGATGTGGCAGAAGGGCACCTCCACAGGATCGCCGACACGAGGTCGGTATCCGACACAGCCCCAGCTTGAAGCGTTGACCGACCTTACATCGATGCTGCCAGAAGACACGGTCGGGGCAAAGCCCAGGTCTCGATCTACCTCAACAGCTGATCCGTTTCGTGGGTACCTCTTGACGACGAACTTCGTCGAATAACGTAGGAGTCCCTTGAGCTCCTCTGCCAAGCGTCTCACTTCAGCATGGGCGGCTTCGGCCTCCTGGGTCATCGCTGCTTTCATCTCCTTGTCGGAGACTATTACAGCACGTCGCGCCATCTCGATCACACCCTGCTGACGCGTCTTGAGCTCAGCCAAAACCGCGGCAATCCGGCGGTTGCCGGAGCGCGGATCGGCAATAGCGACTGAACCCGTAGCGACTGCCATCGCCATCTGTCGTCCTCCTCTGGGCCGGCAACCGGCCCTTTGTAATGTACTGCTGCTTCCGCCATACAGGCAGAAACAAAAACCGACTCGGTCGAGTCGGTCCTAGGGGAAACATTTATTAGATATCTCTTCCTAGAACCGCCTCCCGACTTTAATCATTGAATCAAAGCAGAAGCGACCATTGTGCATGGCTTGTTTTTTGGCCAATTTTGTTTGATAGATGTTTTTCATGACAACGATTATCATATTATTTTATTTGCGACCTGTCAAGAGTGTCTCTGCCTCTTTAAGATCCTCTGGGGTATTTATACCAAGTGCTTCATTCATATCTCCTATCTCAACCGTAGCCACTTCGCGACCTTCTTCAACTGCAATTTCGATTATATCGGTTAAGTAATATTCCTTTTTCAAAGGGTTCATCTTTACTTTTTTTAAAGCTTCAAAAAGCCATTTATTGTCAGCGACATATAAATTGGGATTTCGCTCTTCAATTTGTTTCTGCTCTTCAGTTGCGTTTTTTAACTCAATAACACGCGACACTTTGCCGTCCTGGCCTCTAATCACTCTCCCATAATCGTTAAAACGGACAGGGTCCTTAACGATTCCAAGTGTAAGGGTGGCACCTGACTTTGCTGCCTCCTCCAATCCATTTAGATAGGTTGATGATCTATAAAGCGGGTGGTCGCCATTTGTAATTATAGTTAGTCCATCTTCAGTTGAGATTAGGTTTTCTGCCTGTTTGGCTGCATGACCAGTTCCAAGCTGTTCTTTTTGCCAAACAAATTCAGCCCGCTCACCCAAGTAATCAACAACATATTCACCAAAAAATCCGACCACAACAATAATTCGATCGACAACTCCGTCTTGCTTTAGTTTTTCAAGCGGTCTGATCGCCCATTCAATAATTGGCTTGCCAGCTACTTCAAACATCACCTTTGGCTTGTCTGTTGCGCCAATACGAGTCCCCTTACCGCCAGCCATAATAATTGCAAATACCTTTTTGTTATTTAGCATGATATAAATTTATCTTTTTACTGTTTAAAAAACAACCCGCTCGGTTCTAGGTTATCCTGAGCATAGTCGAAGGACTCAGGACAGGCACCGCTTGACACAAGTTCATTCTGAATATATTTGAATATCTGTTTTTTATGGCTTTCATTCGAATATAATCTTCAAAAAAGGAGGGGAGTCGAATGTCGGTTTGAACGACGCTCAACTCCCCGATAGGTGCATGTTTGTATGCGGCCTTTCGGCCTTACTCGCATGTACCCAGACACTCGCGTCCTCCGCCAAGACGCACCGATAGGGCCGCGACCGGCCCTCCATCGCCAAGGACTTCAACCGGATCGATCCGCCCTTCGCAAACTGCTTCGAGCAAGTCGAGGAGGAGCGGATCGGGAAGGATCGGCCGGAACTTGCACGAACTGTGGCACTGACCCAAGGGGCAGTGCGCTTCTCCCAGCATGCTGGAGATTTGCAGAGAGACAGCATTCCACCTCATCTGGCCACAGCTCACGGCCTGACGGATCTTTAGAATCTCGAGGCTGACCTGCGCGATCACGTCGTCGTTCATGCACAGGCCTCCTTTTTGAGATCGAGGCGCTCAGCGAGAGTCTTGAGGTCCTTGCCGTTGCCGACGATGGTTCCTACCTCTCGCTTGCCAGCGCGAATCTCGACCATGATCCTCATGATTGCCATATCAAGATCGCCGAGGGAGAGGATCGGGCCGTTGCCGAGCTCTGTTGCGACGGCGGAAAGCTCGAGTCTGCCCTCCTCAGCCGCGATCCTGACGTCTGTCAGGACCTTCGCCATGTGGCCAAACTTCGCGTCACCTGTCGGGTTCATCGTACGATCCCTCCTGTTGAAAGTACAACTTCGACTGTTACACCGAGTTCTTCGAGCAGAGCAACAACCCGATCGACGTTCTGTTGGCATTCGTCGATCCACGGCTTCATGCCTGACCTCAGTGCCTCCTCAAGCGTCTGAAGCCAGACAAGTAGGCGACCGTGTAGCAAGAACAGCTCTCCTTCGCTCATTGGTACCCTCCACTTCTACTTTGGTCGTTCGCCAGCTAGACTCTCCAGCTCGGCCACCCTCCTGTGAGCGGGAGATTAAAATGCCTACGCGGAACTCCGTCCCGCCAGATCAAGAACTCCTGCCCGTCAAGACGGAATGAACTACCCGGTATGCCTCTCACAACCCCAACATCGCAACCCTCTCTAGTACAGACATAGACATGGCCAACTACCACCTCAATGCCTTTGCCTGGCTTGTCGCCAAAACCAAGGCACCAAGTGGCAGAGGTACACTTGGGACAATCCATTCGATCCCTCCGGTTTGTGGTCAATGTGCCGACCCTCGATTTTCGAAAGCCTACAGTTAACCGCAAAAACATTCTTCGACTTGGTTCGACCTTATTCACCACAGGTCGATCGGGATAGTTTGTTGTGTAAAACAAACTAAAAATCCGGCCTTTGAGCCGGTTACTATTTAGTTAAATTTTATTTACAACCTAAACTAGCCGGCTCCTCTGGTCGGTAAAAAAATAAAACCAAAAATTATTTGTTGTGATTTTCATTACATTTCTAATTTAGCAATTATCAGCTTTATTGTCAATTAAAAAAGAAGACGGGCCCCGCGGTCGAAACCGCGAGGCCCTGGGACTGATTGCTAGAGGCACCCCCTTACGAAGGAATGCCCGTGAGGTCTTGCTCGTAGGGATCGTACTCCCCACGTCCCATCCGGTCGAGCGCGTCAACCAGCGCCTTAGTGCTGGCAACCACTACATCGGCATCCTCGCCCCTGCCGTAGGCGATGAGGTTGCTCCACCTGATCTTGAGATCAACCCTGCCCATGGCATTGCTTCCCGGGCTCACAGCAACGACACTGTACGACTCGAGAGCAATGTCGTTATGGCCCTCGGCGATCTCGACTACCCGTGACACGGCACGAAATGCAGCGTCCACCATGCCACTTCCGACCGCCGATTCCCTAACCTCGTCGCCGTCGACCAACAGACTGACTGTGGCCGTAGGTGCAAACGGCGGTGTCCCTCCGGAAACTTGCAACGCAACCAACGCATAGCGCTTCATCTTGCCCTCCTGTTTCTCTAGCGAAGCAGACCGCTTCACCGTTGTCGGTACAAACCGTCAGCTCGCCAGAGAAAAATGAGCAATGAAAAAACCGCCTTGCGGCGGTTTTTTCGTGTCTTTATTAAAATGTACTGAAACTTATGCGAACCGCCGCATAGCAAAGGCCTGAGCAAGTAGCCCAAGCAAAAGTGCTAGAATGGCGGTGAATAAGTTTCTCATTGCAAATAATTTAGCAATATTCTTGATATGTGTCAAGAATTTAAAAATATTATTTTTGGCACTTTGGACAATAATGTGTACCGCGACCGCCAACGACAGTTCGGACAATTTCGCCACAACCAAGAGGGCACTCGTCGCCTGTCTTTCTATATACTTGAAAATAGTTTTGCATCTGACCTTTTTTACCCTCGGAGTCAACATATGTATTTTCACTTGACCCCCCGTATTTGAGACTTAAGAGCATTACCTTTTTTATACATTCAATTAATTTTTCAAGCTCTGAATTTTTGATATTTTTAGCCAGCCGCAAAGGTGAAATACCTGCACAGAAAAGCGCTTCATCTGCATAAATATTACCGACACCCGCGATGACGGTCTGATCCAATAAGGTTTGTTTTATTTTGATCTTTGGTCGTTTCGAGAATGCTTTTTTCAGATACTCAGCTTTTAGCTCTCCTTCAATAGGATCCGGGCCGAGATTAGATATTACTTTGAGTTTATCAATTTGTTCAGTTTTATAAATCTTTATGTAACCAAATTTACGCATGTCATTAAAATAAAGCACGCTTTTATCGCTAAATTTGAAAATTGCATGCGAATATTTATTTGGAAGATCCATGATAAGTTCCTTTGACGGATGACCGCCTGCAGTACGAGTCGACTTGTCATTTGGCTTTTGATCAAAAACCAACTGTCCCGTCATTTTAAGATGAATTAAAAGCGATTGGCCATTATCGAGCCCAATTACAATCATCTTTGCTCTGCGTTTTATATTTAATATTTTTGCGCCAAGAATGTCTTCTTTCCGTCCATTGAAGATTTTTGCCACACGAACATCCACGTCAACAATCGTTTTACCGATTATGCTCTTTGCCAAGCCTCGCTTGATTGTTTCTACTTCTGGTAATTCAGGCATAGTGCTTATCAATATATCTCTGAGCCAACAAAACCGCCAAAGATGAGCCCATCGAAATAATCTCCCCATCGGCCACCATTTCCGCTACTTTGTCTAATTCAATTAGAGCAGTCTTGATCTGCTCGTTTTCATCAGTTTTTCTAGTTGGCTTATCAAGTTTTGTCGCATTTATTCCCAAGAAAATATGAATTTTGCGGTTGAGCTGACCCATCGTCTCAAAAAATGCACCCAATGGAATTAGCTCTTCACATCCATACCCGGTTTCTTCTTCGAGCTCTCTTTTAGCACAGGCTTCAACTGATTCATTTTCGTCGCCATGTCCTGAGGGAAATTCAAGGGCCAGCTTGTCTGGTAAATAACGATATTGCCTGATCATCACGAGCTTGTTATCGGATGTTATCGGCACTACCATTGCTGAATCTTTGCTATCCCAGTACAACCAGTCTATTTGACGTCCATCGGGTAACTCAACTAAATCTTTGTTTACCTTAAAATATTTATGATTAAATACTCTGTCTGTCTTTAACTTCTTCCATTTTTTCATTTTAGACCCAGATAAAGTAAAACTATTAACGTAATAAACGCAAGACAAATCAGTGTCCAGATCAGTAAACTGACAGCCTCTTTCTTTTTATTATCGATATAAAGCATTATTGGTTTTCCGATTATAAGCGTGCCAACAACTCCGGCCGAAAGAACAAATATCATCAGAAATCCGACTGCGCCAATTACTGAATCCATTTTGCCAAAAATCTTCTCAGCATTATTCATAACGAATGCCACAATCGCCACATAAATAAAAACTCCTAGTGAGTTTATGATCGCTCTTTTTATATTTTCCATTTTGACCCCTTCATTATTTTAGACAATGCTTTTTTGATAGCAGGATTCGCAATAGACTCTCTCTTCTCGCTCTGACGAGAAGGGTGTCATGAATCTATTTTGGCATTTGCCGTCGTGACCGTGGCCCTGTATTTCGCACATGCAGCCTCTCTCCCAGAGACGGCGAGGATTCAGGGTATTGAACAACTCATCAAATCGCACGGAATAATGCGTTCTCGGCAGGGCAATATTGTTTTTTATGTAAAATACCATTTCGTTTGGCATTATCTTAAATGGCTTGCCAGATTTCGTGCACACGATGACACCGCGCACGGCTTCCTCGGTTTTTTCTTGAGATGCGATATAAGCGTCAATGTCGTTTAACGGGAAATAGACCTGGCTGTCGTATTGCGGACTAAAATCATTTTCCTGCCATTTTGCTCCAAGCTTTGTGGCATCGCTTTGTGATAGGGGAAAATATTCATTTACGATTGCTTCATTATAGCCAAAAGGCGATAGGCCAAGACCAAAAAACTCTCCCCACTCTCCGGAGTTTTTCATGTGATTTATTATTTTCGCAACCTGTTTCTCGTAATCTGATTTTGAAAATTGCTTATTTAAAATACAATATTCGTATTTTTTCATACACACTGACCCAAAACAATTACTACTACCTATCACTGTATCGCAGTAGTAACAGTCATTTGCTGCCCAGTTGCCATATCCAAATAAACAATTATAAGCACCGTCACCGGTTGATATAGATTCGTAAATAAGTTGAGTTTTGCCAATACCAATGTTTGTGCCGTCCATCACATCTTGCGCACTCTCACCATTAATGAAGTATTTTGCATCCTGAATATCAAAAGCATCAAAACCTTCTTTTACATTTTTACAATTGTCGAGCCCATCACCCGTACAATTATCGCAATTATTTAGATTTGATGATGGATATATGGCCGAAATTATAACTTCCTTAAAAGTATTTTGCATATTTAGCAACTTTTCGTTATTCCCGATATCCCGAACTAAACCTTCAAATTCTTCTTTAGTACATGGTTTGTTGTATGCAAAATAGCTTTTATTTCTAAGATTTGAGCTAAAGATACAGTGATTGCAGCCCTTTAGATCGACTGAAAAATAACACTCACTTGAATCATATACACCAATACAGAAAAAACATTTATATAGTTTAGAACCACTGACTACTCTATAACAAAGCTCTCCTTCGATAAGAAACTGGCAGTCAACACAGTCCTTGCAATGCCCTATTCTGACTGTATAAAAACAGTTCTCGTTATTCCAGCTTGAAGTAGCAAGATAGCAGTCCTTGTTATATCCAGCAAAATTACAAAATTCACTGTTTTCTGGATTTTTATTCATTAGAGCTATTCTCGGTACTGCGCGCTGAAGTTCACCGAACTGCTCAAAAAATGGCCTTGATCCGTCAAAGTCCCTGCCGTAATCTAGCGGGCTCCACTTATCCGACCACCAACAATCATTGCAATAAACTTCGTATTCTTTATCCCCTGAATACATTGAGACTGTTTCCTTTTTACATAGATCGCATTTTCTTCTATATAAAATTCTATTATTTCTCCATATCATTCTGCGCTGGCATCTGCATTCCTTGCATAAAGTAGGCATTGGAATATCAAATTTCTCACCATCAAAAGTAGGGCTAATATTTTTCAAAAATTCTATATCCCAATCCCCTATTTCAAATTGTTGATTGCATTGACTACAAGTTTTCTTTTCACTCATATCACCGCCTTTTGGTAACACTCTTCACAATATACTCTCTCCGGTCGATCTGGGGCGTACGTTGTTTTCATCTCTTTTTTACACATATCACACTTTCTATCGAATAGCTTTCGCGGATTTCGCATTTTAAGGCGAGCCTTATGACGCTCAAAAAAACCAACACTTGGAATTGGAATATTATTTTTTAAGTAAAAAGCTAACTCTTGCGGCATGATTTTATAAGGTTTGCCAGATACATCGCATCTTAAAACACCGGTTAATATTTTCTCGCGTTCGTTAGAATTTTTATATGCTTCAATATTATCTTTGGGTACGTAGTAATCGCCGTCAAATTTTAACGATGCATCCATGTCCTCCCATTTATATCCCGCTTTTAGAGCCCCTGACTTCTTCATCGGCCAAAAATCGTTTGAAATAGTTTCGTTGTATCCGTAAAATGCTATCCTGGGATCCATGAACTGCCCCCATTCTTTTCGTCTGATCATACTTTCAACAATTTCAGCAACCCTTTTCTCATATGCGTCTTTCGAGTACTTCTTGTTTAAAATACAGTATTCATGATGTTTTAGACCAACACAACCAAAAAGCTTAGAACATCCATTCTGACAGTTAATACTATAGTATGAATCGTGACAGCCATAATCCAAAATACAAAAAGCAGAATTAAACAATGGATAGCTGGAGGTTGATTCGTAATTAAACTCGCTCCCCGGCACAAGATCGCAGTCTATTTGGTTCGAGCTCGGCGCACCGATTGAGTCATAGACCCTATAGCTACTTTCAGCACCAGCAGTTTCAAAGCACTCTTTACAACTCTTACAATTAGTCAGATAATTTCCGGTGCAGTTTTCGCAGCTTATATTTCTGTTTTCTTTATGAACTGAATTTCGAATCATCTTTTGATATTCACTTTTTAACAACTCTAGCTTAGAATGCGACCCATCATATACTTTTTTGCATGCATTGTTATACTGCTCTTTTGTTAGCTGTTCATTTCTGAATACATATTTTCCATGCCTTAGATTAGATGACATAAAACAATCATCACAATCGCTGCAATCAAACAAAAACGATGAATCAGAACAGTTCTTACAATAAAATACAAACTTTGAACTGTAACAATTATCAGAAAATACTATTTCATAGCAATTTTCTGAATTAGATGTAAACAGACTATCAATAACCTCCATGCAATCGACTAGCTTTCTGCCATACATTGAATTTTCCGCTCTGGCAGAAAGCAACATATAGCAATTTTTTGAATCAACAGTATTCGTGCAATAATCGCAGTTTTCAGAATTAGTGACTGTCATACCGGCATGGGGAACACGATATAGCAAATGTTCAAGCTGATCCATAAAGGATTTTTGAGGATCATACTCAAGACCAAATTCTAGTCCACTCCATTTGTCGGACCACCAGCAGGAAAGACAGTAGACTTTGTATGGTTTATTGGGGGAGTACATACTAACCATTTCTTTATTGCAAAGGCTGCAGTTCCGTTTATATAAATTTATCTCATTTCTCCAGCACAGACGACGAGCATGCCTGCACTCTTTGCAAAACTCATTTGTCGGAATTTCAAATATTTTATTGTCAAAAGCTGGGGAGATTCGTTTTAAAAATTCGACTGTTTCGTCATCAATTATAAAAGTATTTCCGCATTGTTTACATGTTTTCCCCTTGCTCATATCACCGCCTTTTGGTAACACTCTTCACCCATTCGACTTCGCTCAGGGTGAAAAATGTTTTTACAATACTGTCTGCTGGTAGCATTTTTCACAATACACCTTCTCTGGTCGATCTGGGGCATACGTTGTTTCAAATTCATTGTCGCAATCATCGTTCATGCATTTTCGATGATATGTTTTTTGACGGTTCATTTGCTTAAAACGATTTTTGTAGCGGATATCCGGATGGACACGTGGTATTTGAAGATTATGTTTGATATAAAATACCAGCTCGTGTGGCTGAATTTTGTAAGGTCTGCCAGATACCATACAAATCAATACTGATGAAAGTAATTCTTCAGTATTTTGTCCTGTGGAATAAATTGAAATATCTAGCGGTTCAAAACTCTGGTCGCTGGCTTCTTGATCATAAGTCTTGTCTTGCCAGAAAGCACCTATCGATTCAGCTTCTGACTTCTCAAGCGGGAAGTAATCCATTGCGGAAGTTTCATTATAGGCAAACTGGCTCATATAATACGGGAAAAATTCGCCCCACTCACCAGCTTTCTGCATATGGGTAATAATTTCAGCAACTTTCTTTTCGTATTCTTCGGGAGAGTATTTTTTGTTCAGTATCGAATACTCGCCGTGTTTTACTCCTACGCATCCGAAAAGATCATGGCAACCAAAACAACAATCGACTGAATAATAAATATTTCTCGAATTACCATGAATTTTTCGGGAAAATAAAATATTACTTGTTTCAGTTCCAACTTCTGCAGATTCAAAAGACCTCTCAGCCCGATCACCCCAATAATCAACATCAAAGAAATCTTTTGCATAGCTTAAATTCGAGCAATACCTTACCTCTTCGCAGTTGTCTATAAAATAACTTTTTGTGATGTTCTTTGAATGATAGATATAGTCTCCGCTTGCCTTCTCGCTAGTTGAAATATGAGCGTATTTTTTGGGATATTTTGTAAAATGCGACTCCGTATGATCGATTATTTCTTTGCGTCCCCCAAGGTCGACTTTTAAAAACTCATCTCTAATTTTCTCAAAATCTTCTTTGGTCTTCTGTTCGTTATAGATCCAGTACTGTTTATTGTTTAGATTCGAGCAGCCAAAACAGTTCTTACAACCTGTGCAGCTATCAAGTAGAATCGACTCCGAACAATTGATTGCGTCTCGGCAAAACAAGCACGAATAGCAATTTTCAATGTTTACACATTCATAGCAATTTTCACTTCGAAAAACCTTCATGCAATCAACGCAGTCTTTGGAATAAAAAAGACCCAAGCTATACAAAGAATCTTCAGCCTCTGTCGAGTTTTCTATTAGATAGCAGTTCTTGCAGTCAGATGAATTATTTATGTATTCACTATTTTCATTTCTAGCAACGTTCATATGCGGACGTGGAACTTTCAAGCTCAATTCGTGAAGTTGCTCAAAAAATGAACGTCCGGGATCAAAGTCCTGACCGTACTCGTAAGGGTCGAATTTATCAGACATCCATTCGTCATTGTGATAGATCTTATACTTTGAATTAGGAGCAACACAGGAAACAATTTGCTTGCCAGAAAGATCGCTTTTTCTGACATAGAATTTGCCAACGTTACGCCAAGCAATTCTTTTTTGTCGCCTGCAATCAGGGCAGAGTTTAGGCACAGGGATTTCAAAAGTTTTACCAGAAAAGGTGGGTGAGATCTTTTTATAGAAAGCTAAATCAGCATCTTCGATGTTGAATTCTTTTTGGCATTGCTTACAGTTCTTTTGCATTACTTGTCCTCTCCCCAATAGCACCTTTCACAAAATACTTTTTCTGGCTTTTCAGGTGGATAAGTTGTTTTGAAATAATTTTCGCAACGCCCTTCGTGCTGCTTGCAATCTCCCTCGCACATACACTGACGATGATATAGATCATTTTGATTTATTAAGCTAAGTCGATCCATCATCCTGACTGCATAGTGTCTTCTGGGAATCGGTATACCATTGCGAATATAAAACAATAACTCTTGAGGCAATATTTTGAAAGGCCTTCCGGACTTCTCGCATTTCAGAACACTTGACAAGATTTTCCGCCTTTCGGTTTCATCTTTTTTATATTCCACAACTGGTAAAGGCTCATATGGCGTGCCGCTAAACTCGATATCATTGCTGATATCCTGCCAAAAATACCCAAGCTTTACTGCCTCTTCTTTTGTCATCGGATAATAAATATTCGCCATCGTTTCGTTATAGCCAAAAGACGAAAAATTCGCTGGAAAGAACTCGCCCCACTCTCCTCTCTTTTGCATATCAGCGATTATCTCAGCGACGAGTTTGTCATATTCGTCTTTTTGATATTGCTTATTTAAAATACAATACTCAGCATGATTTTTTGCTCCGACACATCCGAAAAGATTTTTTGAGTAGTAACAATGTTCACTGTAATATGAATCTGCCAGTTGATAGGCAAAACTTATAAATGCGCATCGGCCAGAACCAAGCCCGATATTTTGAGATTCATAAACAAGCTCGATTGGTATTCCAAAACCAGTTACATCCATCGAATCTTTTGCATTAACAACATCGTAGCAATATTTGCAGTCTTCGCTTTTTGAGGTCTTAAAACATGCCTGACAATTTTTAGAATCATATATATTGTCACCTGAGCAATTTTCACACCTTAACATTTGTGAATATTTTTTGGCTTTGGAAATAATTATTTGCTGGAATTCTTTCTTGTAGTCATCAAGCTTTGTTTCAATATTTTCTAAAATTTCTGACCTTTTCTTTTTATACTCTTCCTCTGTCAACTGCTGATTTTTATAACAAAATTGTTTATGAGACAAACAACTGCATAGAATGCAGTCACTACAACTAGCACAGTCCTCGATAAAATAGCTATCTCGACAATTTCCGCAATTTACCGACCAATTGACGTTATAGCAATTTCCCAAATTTATACTCTCGTAGCAAAGCTCGCAAAATGAAATATATGTCACGTCGGTGCATGATTTACTGTCCTCGGCCCAGTACGCATAGTAGACATCCTCGTTTCTACCTGATAAAAATACTAAATAACAGTTTTTGTTATCGTTTGATAGGTTTATATAGTCGCTGTTTTCGGAACCGGCGTGCATGAGGGCAGGGACAGGAACACTGTTTTTAAGTTGTGAAACCTGCTCGACAAAGCTTTTGTTAGGATTATATTCTAGCGCGTAGTCTTTGTGGCTCCATTTATCGGACCACCAGCAACCCGAACAATAAACTTTGAGCGTGTCTTTGTCTGGAGAATACATCGAGATAACATCTTTTCTACATAGATCGCATCTTCGCTTGTACAGATTTATCACATTACGAACGCCGAGACGTCGCTGGTTCCTGCATCTGGGACAAAGTGTTGGGGCGGGAATTTCAAATGTTTTATCTTTAAATATTGGGCTTATTTTTTTGTAAAATGCAAAATCACCGTCGCTAATGACAAAATCAACACCACACTGTTTGCAGTTTCTATTTTCAGACATAAGTGCGTCCTTACGCCTTATACTCTATACCCAATCTTACTCGAGTTCAAGGAATCCGAACTTGGACGGAACGTGAAAATTAGGCGGATCTAAAAGTGTCGGTTGCCAAGCTTGAAAACTATTTTGTTTTGGGTAACCATCTATTCTAAACAAATTAGCACGGAAAATGTCGCCCTTTTTAGCATTTTCAACATTTAATGATTTCCACGGGATAAAAGCTTCTGTCACCCATGTACCTGGAAAAGGTCGAGATGTGGTCTTTCGACTCGTCTCGCCCTTGGCGAGTCTTCGCTCAGGATAACAATGTTGAATAAATTTCAAGCTTTCACAATTCCAACCGATATCGACATTAAAACCACTGTCATGCCGGTCTCCGGTTGGATTTTTTATTTTTGCATCAAATTTCACTCCAAGCGGTGAAAATTGAAATTCAAAGTAATTATTTGGAATATTTTCGCCTTTGGCTATAAATATCTCGACAACTTCTTCGTCGTAGATCGGGTCATCGTCATTTTCAAAAGTTCCCCAAATATGTTCATCTTCAACCTGCCATAGTATAAAGAGGCCCTCATCAGACCACATCATTTTCGCCTTTGCTTGGTTTTTAGAAATTGAGTTTCCGGTCACTGTATCGCTAAAAACAACCTCTTGCGCTTTTTGCCAGATCTTTTTTTTAGCATCACCGTCAAGATCGAAATATCCGACTTTCTCAACCAAAAAATTTAGATCTCTATTTTTCACCGGTTAATCTTTCGATCTTAAGTCCGTCTCCACTTATTGCTTCCCAGATTTCGCTATCTATTTTTTTATTTTTAATTTCCGGTACGTTATCGTATCGTGCCTTAACTGATTTAATGAATTCATCCTTCTTGTCCTTTGAAACAAGCGCAACGACACAACCACCGAATCCTCCACCAACCATTCTGGCCCCGAAACACCCAGGAGAATCAACTGCTGCTTTTTGCATAATATTAAGCTCGTCGCACGTTACCTCGTAGTCCTCATCAAGACTTTTATGGGTTTGATTTAATAAATCTCCAGCTCCCTTATAATCATTTGCTTCAAGAGCTTTAATAAAGTCAAAAACTCGCACTTTTTCGGTGATTGGATGTCTCATCCTGCGATATTCCTCATCTTCAAGCACACTCTTGTGCTCTTCTAATTGTTCTAACGTAATATCACGAACATTTTTTATTCCTGGGTAATATTTTTCCAGCTTTACAAGGCCACTCCAGGCTGACTCTTTTCTCTTTGCATAATTTGTATAAAGCTGATTATGGCGAACCATCGTGTTGCAGATAATAATTGCTAAATCTTCTGGAATCGAAACATATTTATAAGTATATGGTCTATTATCCAGAAGAATTGCAGATCCCTTTTTGGAAACCGTTGTTGCAAAATGATCCATTGCTCCACCCCGCGTACCGTACCAATATTCAGCCCAACACCCCATCATACAAAGCTTTCGTAAGAGCTTATGTGTTTCGATACTGTCGTCTTTACCGTTTATCATTTTAATAGCTTCATTATCTGGTATTTTTTTATCGCCATCAGTAAATCCGTTTGAAAGTCCCAGAGCTGCCAGAGTTGTCATAGTCAAAACCGATGACGAGGAGAGGCCACCTCCGATTGGAATATTTGAGTCAATTAAAATATCAAAACCCTTTAGTGCTTTTCTAGTATATTCTTCGGCATACATTGCAATCGCGCCCTGAACATATTGGACCCACTGATCCTTAATTCTGTCTGACCCAGTCGTAAATTCTTCAAACGGATGTTCTTCGGTTTTAAGATTTAATGACTGCATCCGGACTTTATCGTCATCACGCACCGCAATCAGTGAGTTCATGTGGACGTTCTCTGCACCCATTGCCAAAATATAATTTTCATAATAATCTGAGTGCTCACCGATTAAGACCACACGACTCGGGACAACAATTCTGTGTGTTGGTTTGCACCCAAACTTTTCTTCAAAAAGTTTTTCTGTATTCATTTTATACTTCCCATGCATTTATTTATTTGAAAATGACAAAATTTACTTTACACTAATCTTATGAAATTAAAACAAATATTGATAATTTGTGCTTCCCTGATAACTTTAACTGGATGTAATTGGAAAAATATGGAAAATATTCAAAAAGTTACGTTAAACAATAAAAAGTATACTCTCGAAATCGCTCAAACGGAAGCAGAAAAGAGAAAAGGACTAGGGGGCCGAGAAACGCTCGAATCTGGAAGCGGAATGATATTTTTGTACAACCAAGCAGATTACCTGCAGTTTTGGATGAAAGACACTCTTGTTCCACTTCAAATAATATTTGTTAATAAATGCGAAATTGTCGATATCCAAGAGATGGCGGTTGAAAAAGATCCGGCCAATCCACAAACTATTTATAAATCGAAAGCAAAAGCAGATAGAGCTATTGAGTTAAATACCAATTCTGTGCCAGAGAATATTGTCGGTCAAAAAATTGAACAATTGTGCAATTGATCAACTGACTAATTTTTTTCTATGTAATTTTTGATAATAGCCTTTGGCAAACCGGTGGGCTTCGTCGCGAACCTGCTTGAAAACTTTGATCTCGCTTCGAGGTAATACCTGGCTCGTTATAAGCTCATCTTTTTTCCTGTCAGGTCCCTTGGCCAGTCCAACTACCGGTATTCCCAATTTTAAATCCTTTAATATCTTAACCGCCACCCCGACCTGCCCCCTCCCTCCATCAATCAATATTAAATCTGGCTTGTCCCAGGTATTTCTAAATCTTCGGCGTATGACTTCCCTCATCATTGCTGTATCGTTTGCCCCTTGAACTGTTTTGATTTTAAATTTGCGATATTCGCTTTTCTCACTTTCGCCATTTATAAACACAACCATCGAACCAGTCGCATAAACTCCTGAAATATTCGATATATCATATCCCTCTATACGAGTGAATACAGTTTCGCTACTAGAATCCTGGATTGCAAAAACTTGACTTAAATGTTCAATCGCAAAAATCCTGTCTCTTATCTTCGCGGCAGATTCAAAGGCATGGCTTTTAGCCGCGAGTTTCATTTCATTTTTTAAGCTCGAGATCACTCTCGACTTTTTCCCCTCGAAAAAATCTCGAACCTGTCTAATTCTTTTTCTATACCCCTCCTCATCGATCCGCTGCTCGCATGGCATCTCGCAAAGTCCTAAATAGCCATAAAGGCATCTTTTTTTAGGCATAACTTTGCAAGAACGATAAGGTATTATTTTGCGAATTTGCTCTAAGGCCTGCCTTACCTGACCAGCTGACTGGAAAGGACCATAAATTAATGGATTTTTTTCCTTCAGTTCATGCAGCTGAGTTTCTCGTAGTATCGAAATTCTAGAGTAATTCTCGCGAGAAAAATGGACGTACGCGCGACTCTTATCATCTTTAAGATCAATATTGTATTTTGGCGAGTATTTTTTGACGAGCTTTGATTCTAAAAGTAAAGCTTCGATCTCGGAATCGGTTTCGATATATTCAATATCGCAAACTTGCTCCATCTGCCTAATTGTTTTAATTGGCAAGTTTTTTTGAAAATATGAACGGACTCGCTCTTTTAATGAAACTGCTTTGCCAACATAAACAATCTTGCCGGCCGTATCCTTCATTAAGTAAACACCGGGTTTGCTGGGAAAGTTGGTTATTTTGTTTTTTAACATATTCGATTTTAAATTGTATACCAATAATAAATAAAATGAACGAGGCCGCGAGCTCGAAAGGTGTGTCCTATGTTTCCACCTTTTTCGCTCGCGGCCTGTGTATCGTCTCCCGCCATGCTGGCCTAGTCCGAGGTCGCCACAGCAACCTCTGCCTTCATCTCTTGGGCAAGCTGCGAGATGTGGACGGCTTTGACCCTGAGCACTATGACGCGCTCGAAGTCTGCTCCGATTCCGCACTCGCACTCGCCCGTCCTGAGATCGTCAACGAGCTCGTACAGATCCCGGAAGCCCTTTGATGCCATGCATCGCTCAAGTCTGTCAAGAGCCCTCCCGACACTCAGCAGGACCCTCTTCCTGCGAGCCGCTGTCACCTTTTTTGCCATCGTTTGCCCTCCCTGAGCATGGTAGAAACGCGGTATGAAAATTATAGTACTTTTTTCAGAAATTGTCCAGTATAGGAGCTCTTAATACCGCTCAACATTTCGGGTGTACCGGCAGCAACCATTTTCCCACCCTCACTGCCACCCTCGGGTCCGAGATCGATAATATAGTCAGCTGTTTTTATGACATCGAGATTGTGTTCTATGACAACAACGGTGTTGCCAGCATCTACCAGTCGATTCAATACTAATAACAATTTTTTTACGTCTTCAAAATGTAGCCCCGTTGTTGGTTCATCTAAAATATATAAAGTTTTGCCCGTCGCTCTTTTTGAAAGCTCGGCTGAAAGCTTGATCCTCTGTGCCTCGCCACCAGAGAGAGTCGTTGCACTCTGGCCTAATTTGACATAGCCCAAACCGACATCCTGAATAACTTCAAGCTTGTCTGAAAGTTTGGGAATATTTTTGAAAAATTCAACCGCTTCGTCGACTGTCATATTCAAAACATCGGCAACTGATTTGCCTTTGAATTTTATCTCTAAAGTCTCGCGATTATATCTTGCGCCCTTGCAAACATCACACGGTATATAGACGTCAGGCAAAAAGTGCATTTCTATCCTTAAGCTTCCATCCCCATGACACTTTTCGCATCTCCCACCCGTAACATTAAACGAGAACCGACCAGGCGCAAACCCCCTGATTCTCGCTTCTTTCGTCGAAGCAAAAAGGTCGCGAATAAGATCAAATGCTTTTGTATACGTCGCCGGATTTGATCTTGGTGTTCGACCAATCGGCGATTGGTCGATGTCGATAATTTTATCAATGAATTCCTTTCCCTCAATACGTTCAAATTTACCCGGCTTTTCCCAGCCCTTGCCGATCTCGCGGCTTAGACCCTTATAGAGAACTTCGTTGACCAAGGTTGACTTACCCGATCCCGAGACTCCGGTCACGGCAATAAAGTTCATCAGCGGAAATTTAATAGTCAAATCTTTCAGATTATTAGCTGCGGCCTTATAAACAGTTAAATAATTTCCAGTTGTCTTGCGACGTTTGGTGGGAACTTCGATTTGTTTGTCTTTGTTGAGATAGGCAGCCGTTAGCGAGTTTTTATTTTTAATAATTTCACTGACTGGTCCCTCGGCCACAATTTCTCCGCCAAGCGACCCGGCGCCAGGTCCGACATCAATGACATGATCAGCTTCGCGCATAGTTTCTTCGTCATGTTCAATCACCAGAACAGTGTTTCCAAGATCTCTTAAATGCTTAAGGGTCTCTAGTAACCGCCTATTATCACGCTGATGCAATCCGATCGACGGTTCGTCAAGAACATACAAAACACCAACCAAACCAGATCCAATTTGTGATGCAAGTCGAATGCGTTGAGTTTCGCCTCCAGAGAGTGTGTTAGCATAGCGATCAAGCGTTAGATATCCCAAGCCGACATCAACTAAAAACTTGAGCCTCGATCTAACTTCCTTAATAAGTCTTTCGGCAATGATTTTTTCGTTTTCGTTTAGATCCAAATTTTCAAAATATTCCAAACACTTTACAGTTGGCATCGAAGAAACTTGATCGATGTTCTTTCCATTCACTTTTACACAAAGTGCCTGCTTATTGAGTCTTTTGCCTTCACATATATCACATGGTAGTTTGGACATATATTTTGATATCTCCTCTTTGACCGCATCTGAGTCTGTTTTTTGATATCTTGATTCAAGAAAATCAACAAGTCCTTTAAATTTCAGCGTAAAGTGAAATGGGCGTCCTTTGGAGTAATATGTAACTGGTAGATAATCCTCGCCACCGCCCCATAAAATGGTATTGATAAAATCATCCGAAAGATTTTTCAGAGGGACATTGGTTTTAATGTTAAGCTCTTTGGCAATCGAACGAATGATTGATCCATAGTAATTAAACGGACTATAGCTCCAAGGTAAAATCGCTCCATCATCAATCGTCTTTGACATATCTGGAATAATCAAACTCGGGTCAACTTCTTGCTTGTAGCCAATACCAAGACATGATTCACATGCACCATATGGGCTGTTAAACGAAAAAAGACGTGGCTCAAGATCATCAAAAATATGACCATCCGGGCAAGAAAACTTTGTTGAAAAAGAAACTTCTTCTTTATCGGAACATATCGAGACCATCCCCTCGGATTCTTTTGAAGAATATTCTACTGCCTCGTTTATCCGAGCTCTCAAATCTTTTGCGACCTCCCCATTAGACGGAATTTTGAGACTATCAATCTTGATATCAATCTTGTGCGCTTTGTATCGCGTCAGACGCTTGGCTTTGTTTAGTTCAATCTCCTTACCATCTATTCTGGCAATTTCACAACCCTTTTTGAAATAACCCTCAAGTAAAGTTAAGTAGTCGCCCTTTCTGCCTCTAACAACCGGTGCATATATCCCTATACTGCAACCAGAGAATTGACTTAAGATAAAATCGACAATCTCGTCTACACTGTAGTTTTGAATGGCTTTTCCATCGATTGGGCAGTAGGCTTTTCCAATCCTTGCATACAAAACACGTAAATAGTCATGTATTTCAGTTACAGTGCCAACTGTAGAGCGCGGGTTTTTAGAAACTGCTTTTTGATCTATTGATATTGCAGGGGATAAACCCTCAATATAATCAACGTCCGGCTTCTCCATTTGGCCCAAAAATTGTCGAGCATAGCTCGATAGGGACTCAATATAGCGGCGCTGACCTTCGGCGTAAATTGTGTCAAACGCCAAAGAAGACTTTCCGCTTCCCGAAAGACCCGTTATAACAACGAGTTTATTGCGCGGAATCTTAACATCAACATTCTTCAGGTTATGTTCGCGCGCTCCTTTGACAAATATGTAATCTTGTTCCATAGAGAACTATATTAACATAAAATTAATCCCAAACAAAGTACGAACTAGTGCTTTTTCTTCTTTAATTTTGAGTATATTGCAAGATATATCCAGAATCCAAAAAATGTGATAATTAAGATAGCTATAATATAAGGCCGCAAAAAATCAAATCTCCTCCAAAGCTCAACAAAAGTACCAAGAGTTGCCATACTCAGGGCAATAATGACTGCCGAACCTAATATATTATAAATAATAAAAGGTAGGAACTTGATTTCACCTATCCCCGCCAAATAGCTTGACCATGGCCTAACATATCCGACAACTCTTGAAATAAAAACGGCAGCATCACCATATTTTTTCATCCAATGCGCGAAAGTCTCTTGCGCTCTTTTTACTTTTGAAGAATTTTGATGAATATGTTTTATTTTATCGGCAAAATATTTACCTGCAAAATAAGTAACTATACTTCCAAGAGTCTTTCCGAAAAGGGCTGCAAAGAAAATTCCGAAGTATGTTGCCCTCCCAGCAATGACCATCGACTGCCCAGCAATGAATCCGACTTCGGTTGGCAACGGAATGCCTAAGTTCTCCAGAACCATCAGAATGAATATTCCGCTTAGACCGTGGTGATTTAGCAACTCAATTAACCCGCTAATAATGCCATCCCAATTCATTGAGTCCCCTCCACCATAAAAAGCTCATTTCGTCTTATGAAATCAAGTAATATTTTATAAAGAATCGGGTTGGATCTTCGAAGTTGTGACCTGTATGTTAACACAGCTTCTTCTTTTAAGTCCTCTCCCTCAGCTGTCAGATCAAGTTTGTACCAACGGTCTGTCCATGAAATCAATCTAGCCGGAGGTAGAAGATATTTATCAAGATGAAGTCCCGAGGGATTGGGGTATCTTAAAAAATTATAATGTATCAAGTAATACGCGACCTTGGCCGAAGAATTATTTTCTTTTAAGGCTTTTAGCCCTTCCCGCCCAGATGTGGCATGATCTATGTGAGTATCTTCAGGGTGCGGTAACACAACAAGGGTTGGATCAAATTTGACAAACTGAGTTTTCATAGCAGCCCTCATCTCCACATTTTCACCAATATTTTTCTTAGATTTTTCTGCTTTTTCTGGAAAATTTAAAAATATTATTTTATTGCTCGGTAGACCCAATACTCCAAGTGCCGACTTAGTCTCCCCCTGCCTTGTCTGGCCGATCTTCTGATAATTACAGTCAGTGACCATGACAACCCTCACGTCACTTCCTGACTTAATAGCCTTTTGAATTAAGCCACCAGCCCCCAAGACCTCATCGTCGCAATGGGGTGCTACAACGACTATCCGCTGATCGCTTAAACTAAAAGTTGCTTCTGGTAAAACATTGATTGCTGTTTGCGGTAAAACCATAAAACCCTTGAAATATGTTAGATACCCAAAAAATGCGATTATGATAAAAAATGTCAAAAATACAAAATGACGCTTATACAGTCGGATAGTTAAAACCGGTTTCCTACCTTCTGTCGAGGGCAGTATTTTCATATCCTTATCCTACCAGATTTACCTTATTTTAGATAAAAATCTACCTGCTTTTTTAAGACTTATAAGCTGGTCGCGGACAATCGCTGCTTCCTCAAATCGCATTTCTTCTGCCGCCTGCTTCATTTCAATTTCTTTTTGCTCTATAAGTTGCCGCAAATCTTTTTCTGACATGGCCCGTTCAACCGAGTCGAAGTTTACTTCTTTAACTTCAGCGACAATCGACTTAATTTCTTTCTCAATCGTTTTCGGTGTAATGTTGTGTTCTTTGTTATATGCAACCTGTATTTTTCGCCGACGCTTTGTTTCGCTAAGTGCTCTTTGCATTGAGCCAGTGATATGGTCAGCATATAAAATAACTTTTCCGTTTATATTTCGCGCAGCGCGGCCGATTGTCTGAATTAGAGATGTCTCTGATCGCAAGAATCCTTCTTTGTCGGCATCAAGAATTGCAACAAGAGATACTTCCGGCAGGTCCAAGCCTTCGCGCAAGAGATTAACTCCAATTAAAACGTCAAACTTGCCCTCACGAAGCTCCTTTAAGATCGTAATACGCTGCAAGGTTTCAACGTCACTATGAAGATACTTCACCTTTATGTCTTTTTCTTCCAAATATTCTGTCAGATCTTCAGCCATTTTTTTAGTCAATGTGGTGACTAAAGTTCTCTCCTTATTTTTAATTCTTTTTTCAATCTCTGCAATGAGATGTTCGATTTGGCCCTTTGTCTCAACGATTATAGTTTCCGGATCAACAAGCCCTGTTGGACGTACAATTTGTTCAACAACGTCGCCGCCTGCTTTTTCAAGCTCAAAAGAACCAGGGGTAGCTGAAGTATAAATGGTCTGTGAAATCTTCTTTTCAAACTCGGGGAATTTCAACGGTCTATTGTCGCGAGCAGAAGGTAGGCGAAAGCCAAAGTCTATCAAAGTATTTTTACGACTTTTGTCTCCCTCGTACATGGCGCCTATTTGCGAAACAGTTACATGCGATTCATCTATAACCAGTAAAAATTCGTCACCAAAACTTTCTCTAAAATAATCGATCAAGGTATAAGGCGCGCTACCAGAAGTGCGATTTTCAAAATATCTAGAATAATTCTCTATTCCGTTGCAATAACCAACTTCCCTTATCATTTCTAGGTCATATCTCGTTCTTCTTGATAAGCGTTCTGCCTCCAGGATCCTTCCCTGTTTTCTAAATATCTCAAGCTGTTTTTCAAGATCTTTTTCAATCTGAATAAGCGCACTCTCGACTGTCTCAGGAGGTAAGACATAGTGCTTAGCCGGAAACACAGTCAGCGTCTGAAGCGATTCCTGGACATCTCGATTGATTTTATCCAAAACAAAGAGCGAAAGAATTTTTTCTTCGTCAAATTTCACTTGATAGATCACTTCTCTATCAGATGGCATAATTTCGACCGTCTGGCCCCTAGCTCGAAACGTTCCTCTTTTTAGCTCAACTTCGCTGCGGATAAATTGCTGGGATATTAGTTTCTGAAGTAGCTCTTCGCGAGTTATCCTCTGGTTTTTTTCTAGATATATAACACTTTTGCGATATAGCTCAGGAGAACCAAGGCCATAGATACAAGAGACAGAGGCGATAACGATTACGTCATTTCGAGATAAAATCGACTGCGTTGCGGCATTTCTTAGTCTATCGACCTCCTCATTTATAGTCGCTTCCTTCTCGATATATGTATCTGTATTTGGTAGATATGCCTCGGGTTGATAATAATCATAATAAGATACAAAATATCCAACCGCATTTTGCGGAAAAAACTGACGAAATTCCTGTGTCAGTTGAGCTGCTAAGGTTTTGTTGTGAGCTATAACAAGAGTTGGTCTCTGGGTATTGGCAATAACGTTTGCAATTGTGAATGTCTTGCCCGAGCCAGTTACACCCAAAAGAACCTGGTCTTTTTTACCAGACACTACGCCCTCCGTCAGCTTTTTGATCGCTTGGGGCTGCGATCCCGATGGGGAAAATTTTGACTCGATTTTAAACTTCATATTATTAACCTGTTTTAACCTTGAACTATCTTACATAATTTAGTATAAAAAAGCTACGTTCGATGCCGTATAAAGGGAGATGGGCATATGGCTGTATTGAGTGGAAAACGCCAGAGACGCGGGGAAAGACGCAAGAAGGGCGGCGGCAGAGGCCCCAGCATGACGGGAATCGTCCCCACCCAGTACCATGGGATTCCAGACCCCAACAGGATTACAAGCAGGCACGGAGTCCGCGTCAAGCGCTACAAGGGCACGACCACAACTACCGAGGCCCGCAAGATGGCGGGGCTCATCGTGGTCGAGAGCCAGGCCGAACAGCAAGCCAAGCTCCAGGCTGCACGTGCGGGCACAAGGCGCTCCTAGCGCCAGAACGAGCAACTCAAGGCGGCGGGTCACCCAGGTGATCCCGCCGCCTCTTCACTTTATCGAATAGATCAATCAACCCCCGGAATTTTGGCAAAAGCTGGTCTAAGCTCTACTTCTTTATTATTTAATTTCGCCTTGAGAGTATAATTCTTATTTGAATCAGTTGCTTTATAATCTGCAATTTTATCTTTCGGTACTTCTTTTAAGAAGTTTGGCTTAAGCGCATCGAGATTATCCGGATATTTGCCATTTTTAATCCCATACATATCAAGCGCCTGCTGAACAGCTAAAACTGGCTGATAATCACGTTGATACTTAACAATTTTGTAACTGCTGTAAGAAGTCATTCCTAGGATTGTAAGAGGTACTATCCCTAAAAAGATCGTAATAATCCACTTCGTCAGGATACTCCATCTCGACACCATCCAAGTGACAATTACCCCGATAGGAGGTAGGTAAAAAAGCGACAAGACACAGACAATATCTCGCCAAGATTCTGATTTAGTTTCTTTAGACTCTACTTGTGGTTCCATTAATGAAATTATAGCATAAATTTTATTTTGCAGTGCAAATGTTAGTATTACTCTAGTCAAATCACCTCTTTTAAGATAGAATGTCAGACGTAGCCCCTGTAGCTCAACTGGATAGAGCGTCTGGCTTCGAACCAGGAGGTTGTGGGTTCAAATCCTGCCAGGGGTACCAAAAAAATGAACGGGCCAGTAGCTCAGCGGTAGAGCAGTTGCCTCTTAAGCAATTGGTCGAGGGCTTGAGCGGACGAAACGCGAAAGAGCCGCAGGCCGACGGGCCGAGGCGGGGCCGACGGATCCGTCAGCAGTCGGATACCGGTGGCCGAATCCCGGGATTCGAACGTTAACATTTTAATATTTGGGCCAGTAGCTCAGCGGTAGAGCAGTTGCCTCTTAAGCAATTGGTCGAGGGTTCGAATCCCTCCTGGCCCTCCATTGTTCGATCCCTTTGATAATATTTATGAAAAAGATAATTGTATTTGGTTCATTTGATCCGTTGCATGACGGACATCGGAGCTATTTTCGCCAAGCTAAAAGCTTAGGCGATTTTTTAACAGTTGTTGTAGCAAGAGATGAGAATATTGCAAGAATTAAAAATCATAAATCAAGAATTAAGGAAAATAACAGACTTCAAGCCGTTCAGGCCGAGAAAATCGTCGACAAAGCAATTCTCGGTGATAAAAATGGCGAATATCTGGTTCTCGAGAGAGAAAATCCAGACATAATCGCAGTAGGATACGATCAGGTTGTACCCAAAGACTTGAAAAATATGGTTAAAAAGTATAAAGTTATCACGTTAAAGCCGTACAAACCAGAGATTTTTAAGTCAAGCAAGCTTGGCTGAGTAATCTGGTGACTGAAACACCAAATGTGATATTCAACGTTTTTAGTTGCTGGCCCCATCATCTAGTGGTCAGGATACCAGGTTTTCATCCTGGACACAGGGGTTCGACTCCCCTTGGGGTCACCAACTAAAAATGTTTCACCAAGATTGTGCAAGCTGGATGTAGGAATCAAAAAACAACTCAAACGAGTTGTTTTTTGATATTTATGAACATAATATTTGAACATAATCATAATTGTGCTACTCTATCGCCATAAGATCCGAGCCACACTTGAAGGCAAGCGAAGGAGGCAGATTGATGGGCATAACCTCAAGCACCAATCGACCAGTCATCGCCGGAAGACGTCTCAGGTGGGACGGTGGGGTGACAGAGACGTTCATGCAGGATGAGCTGGGTAACCAGCTCTACAAGATCGCACGCCAGTATGACGCGAGAGGACGGGCCCTACACGACCCCGACACGGGGTTTGGCTTTCAATACAAGGTCACTGACCTTGCCACTGGCCAGGACCTAGGGTCGGACACCTACCTTGGCTGCGCCAAGGCGATCGCCGAGAAACACTTCGGCAAGAAACACGGCGGTGGCCACGAAGGTTACTGGACGTCGAGGGAACTGACCCGCCAGCTGGCTGTCAAGCTCAGGGCTGCGCAACCCCAATCCTGACCCGCCCGAGAGAGCAATGAAAGAGCCACTTGCTCCTTGAGCGGGTCTTTCATTTTGCGAAGATTTAAAAGATTGTTTAGTTCAGTTCGTAATAAGCTTTTAATGCTAGAGTAGTATTTTTAAATGCTAGATCGTCCCACGGTATTTCATCTTTCGCAGACCACTTCAGTTCAGCTATTTCATCATTTGTCGTAAATTTGTGGCTTGAGAGTTTAACTACATAAAAAATATTGATCGTATTAAAGTCATCTTCTGCCAATCCATAATTGTCAACTACAATTGTAACAAAGTCCCCAACAGAGCAGTTTACTCCAAGTTCTTCTGATATCTCGCGCTTCATGCCATCAATTGGGTCTTCCCCATCGCTCAAAAATCCGCCCAAAAGATCCCACTTACCTTTGTGAGGACTGTTCGCCCTTCTTGCCATCATTACTTTATTGTCACTGTCTAAAATAATTGCGCCAGTACAGGGTTTGGAGTTTTGATAAAAAACAAAACGACATTTTTGACAGGTGGGAAACCTATCGGGACCCTCGCCTTCCATTTTCAGATCACCAGCACATTTCGGACAAAAATTATACATGAGACTTTAATTATTTTTTACATGATTATACAGGTTTTTTGTAACCAAATAATCTTCTTTCAGATATGACACCGCCGACTTAGTATTGAGAAGTTCTTCATACCAAGCAAGCGCAAACAGGCTATTTTTAACAAATTTTTCTCTTAACTCAGAGTTGGCTTTGATTATTTTTATATTTGAGTCTATAACGCTATCCAAATCCTTCTCTTCCGGCTTTAGAATATCCATCTCTAGATTAAAAACCATCGCTCTAACCGCGCCCCATTTGCCCAAACCGTTCTTGCGATCAGCATCTTGCAGGATTAATGCAACCTCATTATCACCTTGATATTTTTTTAACTGGTGCACCTTCACAGCTTCGACAACCCTATCAGCGTCTTTGCCAGATATTCCAACTTGATCGAGAATTTTTTGGGTGGGGATAACCGACAACCCTGCGTGGCCAGGAGCTCCCGGCACTGGACTGTATAATTTTTTCTCTTCTTCTACAACTCTCCCTAAATCATGACAATACGCCGCTATTTGACATAAAAAAGGGTCGGCACCTTCCATTTTAGCCAACTCCTTTGCATACTGAACAACTTTTTCGACGTGAAACCAACCATGCGGCCAACGCTCGATCTTGGCATATTGCGGCCTTACAAGACTTTCAACTTTTCTTAGAATTTGTTCTTTATTCATAAATATGGGGTGGCCAAAGGGAGTTGAACCCTTGATACCAGTTCCACAAACTGGAGTTTTACCGTTAAACTATGGCCACCATACGAAACGATGGTATGCCCGGCAGGATTCGAACCTGCGACCTGCTGCTTAGAAGGCAGCCGCTCTATCCAGCTGAGCTACGGGCACTCATTTACTTCGAGGCTCGATTTAAGCCTTGACCAGATAAGCGAAGCCGAGAAGCGATCAACACCTCCTTCTTCTCCCTTCGCCAGTCCTTTATCTGGATTTCTCTCTTTCTGGCAGACGACTTGTCGTGATGCTCTTCCGAATACACCAATTGAATTGGTCGTCTTCCGGCTGTAAAAACCGCTCCCTTACCAGAGTTGTGGGCTTTCAGCCGTTTTGTCAAATCATTCGTGATGCCAGTATAATACAATCCATCCGAACATCTCGCAATATAAACACACCAGTCTTTGGGCATCTCGACTCCTTTACTTCGAGCGCAGCCGAGAAGTTTCAGTCGCTCGATGTTCTCGTTCGTTTTGCTAAACTCACTCGAGTGGAGCGGGTAACGGGAGTCGAACCCGTCTCTCCAGCTTGGAAGGCTAGCATAATAGCCACTATACGATACCCGCTAAAATTGGTCGGGGTGGCGAGACTCGGTCACAAATAATTTTCTGCTGAAAATTTTCGCGACCCTCGCTCGGCGCCGTCGCGCCTGCGCGCTTCGATTCTCGACCCTCCCAAATATTATTGTTTCATGGCCTGCGGCCATAAAACAATAATCTGGTCGGGGTGGCGAGACTCGAACTCACGACCTCCTGGTCCCAAACCAGGCGCACTACCAACTGTGCTACACCCCGTCAATGCAAAATTTTACCTTATAAATTAGTTTTGGTCAATCTATTTCACCTATTTTTTAGGCGTCACCCAAAAAGTCATGTATTTTCCTAGCATAAACCTGGTTTGAGCCTCAAGTGCCGGGATTGAGCTGAAAATAATCGCACTGATCGGAGTAACAATCCAATCAGCCACCATCTCTAGATACCTCAGCTTTCTGACACCTTTTGGCCGAGGAGGTAAAAACGACAATGACACGTAGACGGACAGAGCCATCGCAATCCAAGCAATCGATAAAATCGCTCGTGCAAAAATCGGAAAGTTATATGCCAAAACTGTATGCTGATATGTATCCGATAACAAAATAGGTAGCCAACCTACAAACATTAAGTGAACACTGGCAGTAGACCAAGAAATTGTCCCGTCCATTAGCCTCCAAATCTTCGTGAATTTATCACCAAAGGGAATTTTCTTGTGTTTTATTGACTCGGTCACGATATACGGGAAATGCTCAATACCATATGCCCAACGTCTCTTTTGCAAATACTGATTTTTCATCGTCGTCCAGAAGTTATCGGCCATTACCGCATCAAGATAAACTGGTATATAAATCGGGATCGCCTTATGATCCCCCTCAAACGCAAAATAGGCACGCCAGAACTGTCTTGAGTCTTCATTGACAACCTCAACTGCCCAATAATCCATTTCTCTTAACATTTTAAGGGAATATGAATGTGTTGAAAAGTTGACTAGTCTCCATGGACGTGACGCCTCGATCATCTGCCAAAAACTAGAACCCCACGCTGCTAAACGCGAAATAGTTGGTGCGTGCCAAATATTGTTCGAATAGAGTGGTATTGGCTGATAAGTTCTTCTGTGTCTGTTGGGATTAGTCACAAATTCATATGTAATATAGTTAAAATATTGATGGTGGAACCTAGTATCAGCATCGGCTATGGTCACAAGCATATTATCTTCCAGCAAACCCTTATCGAGAGCATATTTCGTAAGCTCGCGACCCGCCCATGCTGAACCAGCGCCCTTTCCCCTAACTTCGCCAGCTATCCCATCGGGATGTTCGCTGATTAGAAAGTCAAAAAGCTTGCTACCAAACCTTTCCTGTAATTTTTTCCCGACAGTTTTTAGATTATCATGATCGCGCTCTTCACCTGCTAGCATAATAATTGTTTTAGTCGCAGGCCAGTCAGCTTTCACAACTGATTCAACAGAGGGCAGCAATGTTTCGATTGACTCTCTGAACGTTGCAAATATCACAACATTATAGACTTCTTTCCAGTTTGCTATAAGGGGATCGCCCGAAGGCAGGCTTTCTAGGCGTCGCCTAAAATCGGTATGCATTGCCTTTTTCATCCTTTTGTAGGTAAGAGCCAGATAGTAAGACATATAAAAAGCTCTCATCACCCAATATAGATCAAAGACCAAGATGTATATCGCCACTCCTGATGGGAAAATAAATGAAAATATTACAGGCAAAATAAGCATCGCCCAAGCTATAAACCCAGGCATTATTTCTAAATAGCGCCAAAGTCTGGTTTTTCTTTTCACAATATCCTGGTTGAAACAAAGAAATTATTGATCAAAACCATCGCTTCAATAACGAAGGAAGACGATATGAAAATATACGAAATATATGGTTGCCGGGCAAATGTAAGCCAGCTTAAGAGTAGATTAAACCAAACCAGAATGAAACCGATCCACACTATCTGCGGATCTAAATTTTTCGAAGCATACCAGGAAAATATATTTATACCGCCGATGATAACTGTCGAGATAATCATCGGGGCATATCCTGACCAGAATTGTTTTTTTGATTCTTCTTCCATTGGTGATATTTATTGCGCTCTGGAGCCGATAGCCAGATTCGAACTGGCGACCTTCACTTTACGAAAGTGCTGCTCTACCAACTGAGCTATATCGGCAGACTAAGATAATAATACCAACTTCAACCTGTTTGAGCAATAAAATCCGCGTCAACGCGGATAATAAATGAAGCGGGTGATGGGGCTCGGTCACAGATCAGAATCCGCTGATTCTGTCCGCGACCCTGTTTGTCATTTTTCTTTAGATTATTCGCAAGTTCCACCCTCGCGAAGCCCGCCGTCGCGGTCCGGCCTTCGAGCCCAGCTCTCCAACCAAATAATCACTTACGTGATTCTGGTTGGAGCGGGTGATGGGGCTCGAACCCACGACCTTATGCTTGGGAAGCACACGCTCTACCAGCTGAGCTACACCCGCGACTTACGAAGAAATACTACCTTTTTATGGAATAACCTTCAAGGGGAGGGAATCAAGACTTTTTAAGCGTACGTCACATAATATCATGTCACCCGAAACGACTTTTTTTGTGCATATAGTGAGTAAACTGCTCTCCCACTGCGTCTGCACTGCAGTGTCTATCCTGAAAAATATTTTTATATTATAAGGAGCTCTTATTTTCTCTGTTATTTTTTTTATTTCGGTCGCAGATTTTACAAGATAAACCCTTTTTTTCGAATATGACAACTGTTGGGGATAGATAAATGATGATATTTCAAAATTTGGCGAAAATAGAACGTCACTATATGTTGTGTTAGCAATGAGAAAGTCCCCTATTATTTTGTACTGCAGATTTGGCTCGGGAAATTGGTTTTTATATTTTGGAAACACTGACGATATATATAGGCAAGCCAATATAAAAGAAATGATCGAGACCACAGCGCTTATTCTACTAAATTTAATATTTTTCTTATATTTTAAAATCACAAGAAGGATGCCAGCAGGAAACAATACAAGCGGTATCAAGGCGATTGCCGGTGAAAAAGCAAGAGTTGTAAAATCGTGGTCCCAAGAGTGTTGCTTTAGAAAATATATTTTAGTAAATACTGGCAAAATAAAAAGTGACGCTAAGAATATAAGGTCTTTCAAGTGTTGAGAAGGGTGTTTTTTTGAAATATATCGGGTTGCTAAATATAAAAGTGATAAAATAACTACGGCCAGTGCTCCCCACAATAGCCAGGTTGTAAAGACGCTATAGTTTTGCGACATGTGTTCAACCCAAAAACGCTTGAAAAAATCAGTTCTGCTCATATATGTCTTGCTAAAATCATTAATCCCAGCTCTAAAAAGAAATTTCTGATATAGAGCTGGAAACACATCTAGTACGTATAGCTGGTATCCAAAAACACTCATTGCTAAAAGAGCTGGAATGGCAAAAAGAAAGGAGTTTTTTATAATTTCAGTAAATTTCTTGCCAAGTTCACCATTCAAGAGTCTTTTTAAAAAGACGAAAAGTGCGACAAAGACAAAAAACCAGTCCAGAAAAATCCCTATAAAAAAGATAACTGGCTGAATTATTTTTACAACTTTAAAGGACTTATTTTTTAAAATGCCCCTTAACATTTCTAGGAATATAAACAGGACAAACGGTAATATTATCAGTTGGTCGGAGAAAACAACATTCTGGTGCCAATACATCGGAGCGGGCATCAATAGCTCTAGCATTAGCGGGATTAAGGCAAAAACAAAAGAACTAAGATGACTAAATTTTTGAAAGCGGAGAAATATAAATGCAGTCAAAGATAAAACAACTGCAATCAATAATTGATTTGCAAGATTATACCCCATCAGAATTGCAGGGTCTGGCTCGCGATTTAAAATTTTGCCAATTACATAAAACGGTACGACGACACCCGGTGGGTATGACGGATAGATCTCTCGGTCTTTGAGGGATTGAAATTCGATAGACCTCGGATTTTCAAGCATGGCAAACTTCAGGCTAGCGGGACCTTCGTTGTACCAGTTTTTAGCAAACTTCAAGGTACTTCCGGTTAGCCATTGGTGATGATCCTGTGACAAAGTTCCAAACCACGGCTGGCGAATTTTAACAGTGTATGTAAAAATCACCGTACCCAATAGAACTATTAGTAACAATGATAGCGCTGTCTTTGCTTTCGAACTCAAAAGCCTCCTTGATTATTTAACGGTAACATATATTTGCCATACACTCGAGCCACTCCCCCCTTTATAGTCCATTTTTTGCAGCAGATGATATTTTTTTACAAAGTCCACATTCCCTCGATATGCTTCGCGTGTAATATAAACTGGTGTCAGGTTTTTTCTTTTTGCAATTTTATCTATTGAGTCAATCTGATTTTTTGAGTTTATAGGATCGATAAAAAGAACCGTTTGTTCTTTTGGTCCATAAAGCGACATCAAATAATACATGCCCCAATCGGCACAAACATATAAATTTTTTCTCGAGGATTCGGTGTTATTGAATTCGTTTATTATATTGAGGCGGCTCCAGTCATGCTGGGACAAAATAGGCGAGGTCAGCAAATTATAACCCATGTAAACGTTCAGAGAAGCGATTACAAACACCAATATCACAGCGATTTTGCGACTATTTTTTTGTAAGCTTTTTATAGCAAAAGCAATTGCTAAAATTAAAAATGGGAAGGCAATGATCGGATGATGCGCATTGCCAGATTCGCTCATTCGGCTAACTCCCCATATCGAGAAAATAAATCCAAAAATACTAGCTAAAAATGGCCAAAATGAATTTTGAATATCTTCGTCTTTGTCAGTGAATTTATTATAAAATGCAACCATTATTAACAGTCCGAAAATCGCCCAAATGATTATAGTGGAAAAAGAACTCGCATCATGCGTGTTGTACATAAGATGGCCAAATCTCTCAAATGAGCCAAGATAAGGTGATATAGTATGGAACTGTTGATATTGTCTTGAAAAATCAAACGCTCCAATAGCAGGGTGCATTGTCAGCTCCTTTAAGTACAAGATCCCTGAATTATTTTTGCTTAGAAGCAAAACTGACAGTGGCGCTAAAGCTGAAATCACTGCTAAAATTATAATTCCGAGTCTTTTTCCACTCTCCTTTATAAAGTCTTTTCTTTTTTCAATAATTAATGCAATCGTCAGAACAATTATCGGAACAATCAGAACAGAAAAAATTGGTTTTTGATCAAACCCGATAAAAATTAACAGTCCGGCTATCACGCCCCCAAAATAACTTCTTGATCGCGCAATCAAATATGCTGAAGCAAGAGAGATCAATCCCTGAAAAGCAAATGGACCAAGGTCGATTATAGACTGGAACGCAAGCGGAAGACACATCAGGACCAAAAGGGATGTCATCCAGCCGCTAAGCCTGGTGATCTTTTTAACACTATACGCCAGAAGGAGAAATACGATAAGTTTCAAGATACGCTCCGAAAAATAACTTTTCCACAAAAGAAAAAATGGGAAATATATTAACGAAGGTGTGAATCCAGTGTAAGAATAGGCGCGAAGCGGTAAGCTGTGGCCAAAAACATTTAGATTATAAGTTCCGCACGATTCTCGAAAAATGTTCTCCGATCCGTTAGGGTAAAATGAACATGCAATCTGATGATACGGCAAGAATTCATCCATACTTGGGGGAACTTGGATTAGAAGAATCACTAGCAAGACCAAACAGAACAACAGAACGGATGTGAAAACGAGCAGTCCCCTCTTGCTGAATTTATTAGGTCTTAGATTTTTTTTCGTGATATTCTTGTTCGGCATTTACTTGCCAGATGTTTTCGTTATCCTTACGTTTCTTGATGATATTTTCAACCGCAGCCATTGCCGTTAGCATTGAGTGGTCAATATTATTATAGCGGTGCATGCCGTTTCGACCAACAAGATAAAGGTTTTTAAATTTTGAAGTGAAGATTTTTATAGCCTCAATTTGACCATATGTACCAAAATAGGCAGGATATGCCTTTTTCACCCTGACTACTTTTGTCTTTAGGACATCTTCATTCCTTAACACATTAATTTTTTCAAGTTCCGATATTGCAAAAGCAGAGAATTGCTTGTCTCTCATCGTCCAAAACTCGTCTCCTTCGTTGCAAAAATACTCAAGACCAAGCCATACATTCTTCTTTTCTTTTACAAGGTACTGGCTCCAATTATTAAAAATTTGAATGCGGCCTATCTTAACATCTGGCTCCTGGATATAAAGCCAATTGTCACGAATCATTTTCTGCTGTTTGTTTCTGTCTTTAAGAACTATTTTCTTAGCCAACAATCCAACCGTCATAAAGTCGCGATAGACCAAGCCTTCTGCAACGGATTTTACTTTGGCAGGCTTGTTATCAAATGATTTAATCAAGTCTCGAATCGGCATAGATGAGATAAAATATTCGGCTTTGCACAACTTTTTCCGGCCCGAGCTATCCACAATTGTAACTGAAATAATTTCTTCATTAGAGCTCTTCAGCCCAACCAAGGTATTTTTAAGATGTATTTCACCGCCCATTTTTTTTACTTCTCGTGCAACCTTCTCCCACAGCTGTCCCGGACCGTATTTTGGATAAAGAAATTTTTCAATTAGGCTAGTTTCGAGATCTTTTTGAGAAATTGAATGTTGTTTTTTTATAAATCGTTTTTTAATTGCTTCCGCAACCGCTTTGCTCAATGAAACACCCTTAATTCTCTGCGCTCCCCAGTCTGGTTTAATGTCCTTGCAGAGTACACCCCATAGTTTTTCTGTATAATCTTTAAAAAATGTTCTATAAAGTTCTTGTCCAAAACGGTTTATAAAAAAATCCTCCAGAGACTTTTCATCTTTTATCTTAAATATTCTTGCTTGAATGTAATACAAAATAATCCGTCTCATTTTTTTAATTCCAAGCTTGGAAACGGTGTCGTAACTCAAAGATATTGGATAATCAAAAAACTTTTTTAAAAAATATATCCTGGACAATCTGTTCTTTATCAAAAAGACATCATCCATTTTTTTGGGATTGGGACCGTCTGGATTGTCAACTCCCTTTTCTATCTGAAGAAACTTCACCCACCAACTCATCACAGAATCTGATTTTGAAAAAAATCTGTGTCCCCCTAAATCCATTCTATTACCGTTAACATTGATTGTTTTGCAGATGCCGCCGACGCAATCCTCTGCTTCAAAAATAATAGGTTTGATATCAGTTTTTGTTAGTAACTCATAGGCCGCTGTTAATCCAGCTGGACCCGCACCGATAATAATTGCTTTTTTCATATATATTCGATATTGTTGTATGCCAATGAAAGAAAAAACTAGCAAGCGCCCAGAACCAGATTTTACCGACGAACGTTACTGGGTAAAACTTGTCAATCAAAGCTTAATAAGATTTTATATCCTTCGCGCTTTAAAGGATAAAGATTTGCATGGCTACATGCTGATTCAAGAGATTTCAAAAATATCTAACGAATTTTGTAACCCATCCGAAAGTACTCTATATCCCGCGCTCGGTCAACTGTCGCGCGGGGGCTTGATACAACAAACCAACCCAAAAGACAGAACCAGAAAAACATATCGACTCACCCCTAAGGGTAAAGACGCATTCAAAACAGCAGCAAAAGTCTGGAACAGTGTTATCCCGACTCTAAACCGCCGTACAATACTTTAAAAAAAGCGAGGGCCATTTCGCCCTCACTTTCCGCTTTTGATTTTATGTTTGTTACTTGTTGGGCGACCAACATTTCATTAATACATCCATGTCGCCATTATCAACTTTGCTGTCGCTATTTAGATCAAATTTCGGGTTTTGGCTACTGCTTGCAACAGCCGATATCAGCATATTCAAATCGAGCGAGTTAACAACACTGTCTTTGTTGAAATCCGCCTGCTCACAGTTTCCAACGCCCCCCTCTACATCAGCACTCGCTTTGAACTTGTTGTAAAGTAAATACGCACCGCCTCCAACAATCAATACAATTACAAAACCTATTATTAGCGTTGAAATGGTTGATTTCATATTTTCCTCGCAGACTTACTTAAGACTTTATACCCCAGGAATAAACCAAGGGTTCCAATAATTATAATATAAATCAGTGATTCCGGACCAGTTGTTGCACTTGTTGCAGCTGACCTAGCAGACGCTGTCGCCGTTCTTGTGCTTGCAACCGAAACTGTTGAAGCGTCAGATACTGAATCTTGCGTAGTAATAACACCGCTTGGAACTGGTGTCGCGGTCGTTCCCGAGCTAGAATCGGCAGAAACATTTATGATCAAACTGCTCGCCGCGGTTGAAGCCCATTCATTTTCCTTACCCTCTTCAGCTGCCTCGATCCTATCATACTTTAGAGTAGCCTGTCCAGATTTCAGAGCCTTGATCTGCATCGTTCCGATAACTCCACTTCTTGATGCAGGTTTACTTGATGGATTAATGTAGGTTACAACGTTTACCGTACTGCCACTTAGAGACTGCATGCCAATTACTGAAAATATACTTCCACTAACAAATGGACTAGATGAATTTTTTACTTCGATAACAGATGTGTCACTGATGTTTATGTCCATATCAACAACATTTAGTGTCGAGCTGTACGGACCTGCATCGACGGAACATGTGATCGTTCCCTCTTCGCCTACTTTATACTCTGTTTTGTCGGAAGAAAATGAAAACATTGCCTCGTTTGCCGCTTTTACAGGTGAATAAGAAAAAGCGCCAAACAAAAGCAAAAAAACAACTAGCCCCAATACCTTAAAATAGTAGCTTTTTTGATCCATTGTCATAATTATAACACAAATTTATATTGTCAACCCCCGTTTTTTACCGGAGTTAACAGAGTTGTATCAAATCCACCTTTTTCATTCCAAACTTTACGGGTTATGAAATATTCGAAATACTTTGGCATACATGTAATTTTATGGCATGATTCTGGAACCCACCATTCACGAAGCTGAACTTGTTGGCTATTCCAATCTTTCGCTGCATTCATACTGGAGATACTTGCTACATCCATAAAAATATATTTCGTGCTTGGCTGGGGTGTAAAATTTTCAGAATATATTAGGGTGCTATAATCCTTAAAAGTCCACGACAAGGGCCAAGATATTTTCTGATCAATCAAGACACAATTTTTATCAGGTGAATCTTTACAGTCTTTTTCGATTTTATCTATTACTTTCTGAAATGACAGCGGCGTTTGTACATAAACAGCCATTTCTCTTGTTTCGGTATGATTTATATAGTTTAGGCGTATCGAAATAAACAAACTAATAATCGCCATTGCTACCCAGAAAATCTTGGATAGCACTTTGAAATTTTTCCAATTTGTACCTATGTAATATCCGGTTAAAACAGTTAGGGGCAAAAGCGGGGGTAGAAAAAGCCACGGAAACTTCTCTCCAGCCCAAGAAAAGATAGCAAGCATAAAAACCGCCCACCAAGCAACAAAAAGATAAAATGGATTTTTCTTTATTATCGAATCTACTAAACCGAATAAACTTCCAAGCAAAATTATTGGCTCATACGAAAGGGCGAGCAATAAATAGTAAAACCACGGCTGGCCGCCAAGACGTACGTCATGCTGAGACAACCAGAATCCCAGACTTGTATCTTTAGCAAAAGGATTTGGTATGGATGTTTTTAAGCTGGCAACGTTTGTAAACCCAACAGAGTAAATTGCAATCCAGACTAAAACAAAAAGTAATATCGCACTCACTATATCGGGTGAATTTTCTTTGAAATACTGCCCGATATTTTTATAGTATTTGAAGGACTTTCTGCCTAAGATTAGAGTTGATACGGCCGCAGAAGCAAATATGGCCGCAACCAGAATATAGGTAACCTCCGATACACCAAAGGCAAGCGCTAAAAATATGCTCGCTAGGTAAAGTGGAATTGGTTTTGGACTAACTACAAAAGATCTCAGAAAGTAGATGAAGCCCAGATAGAAAACTACTACCAAGGAAGTATGAACAAGGAAACGCGAAAAATAGAGGAACATTGGAGATACAAGGATCAAAAGCGAAATCGCAGTCGCTCTAGGCTTCCCGATCGCTTTATAAAGTGAAAGTGGTATTGCAACCAAAATAATGCCAAAAATTGCCGGTCCCAGCCTAACGACAAAATTGCTGGTTTCAAATAAAGCAAAAAGCACCGCCTGAACATAAAAAAGAATTGGACCATGAATCTGCGGACTGTATGAATAGTTTTTCATCTCGGCTAGTTGCCAGGCAAAATACGAGAGCATCCCCTCATCATGATGGACTGGTCTGATCCCAAGCAAATAGAGGCGACTAAAAATAGCAACCGCAAAAATGCCAACACACACTATCCAAAAACTATACCGATTTTTTAAACCCGTCATAGTATAAATATAACATTAAATAAATAACTGTTGCTACATTGACAAAGGAGACGCTTCTTGTGAAGAATTCTCCCATCAAATTTCCTTGAAAGAATTCAAACTGCGGAAACGTCGTCTGTAGAACTAGAAAAATATTAATCAGAAATGTTATAGATAGAAGGATGTATATTAGCAAAATCTTTTTATTTATAATTGCCGGCACTGCCATAAGTGCAGCGCCAATATATAGGTATCTTTCGTGCATCTCGGTTGGAAAGATAAAAAATACGAGATATGAATAAGCTGTCACGAGGAGAATTTCTGCTAAGGTCCGGGTCTTTTTGAAGATATAGATTATTGCTGGTACTTCAAACAACGTAAACAATATCAGTCCGGCTGTCTTATGTGAGATAACCGCGCCAGCATCATCCATGATGTACCAACATTTCATACCCTTCAAGAGCCACCAGAGGTTGAAGGCATACAATGATAGATATTTGTAGCGGCCAACTGAGTTGATATACGTTGAGAAAAAGTTCGATTGGCCTAAATAGAAGAATATCGCGTAAAATACTGACATTAGAATCATCATAAAGAAGAATTGCTTGAAAAAGTCTTGATACTTCTTTTTCGAAAGTAAATACAGATAATAAACCAATACGGCGATAGCGGCCTGCGGTTTGGTGATTAAGCTTAAAAAGAAAAATATTGTCGCAAGGTACTTGTTTTTTCTCTCAAAGATAAATCCAAGCAAGATAAACAGTGTCATAATCGAGTCAACCTGGCCCCAAGCCGAGCTTACCAGCGCTAGCCCGGGAGAAAGTATGATCAAAATAATAAGCCACCATTTATATTTGGCTTTCGAACGATAGACAGCAAAAGAACTGACAAGAATAAGCGCAATCTCCCCTAGTGTCGGTAGCACTTTGAAAAATGTCTTGATTGCCTCGGGATCCTTTATCGAGCTTCCGATGTTAAGCCAAAGCGAAGTAATAAGAGGAATTAAAAACGGGTAGTCTATGCCATTTGTTTTATAAAAATCACCACCATAGAGTGACCAGAATCCGTCTTTGTTTATTCTGCCGCCCCATTCTAAAAACGCCTGAATATCATTGGCATAACCCGGTTTAAATAGGAAATATAACCTTATGCCAAGCGCAATTATTGAAACAAGAACAATCAAAAAGACTGGAGTTTTCTTCATGGGTTAAGTGTATCAATTTTTTTGATATAATAAAGACAATGGATGAACAAATACCACAACAGCCTGCCCTGAGCAGGAAGGGGTTCGATTGGGTCAAGGTGACTACTACGGTTATCTTCGTATTGCTTACGGCTGTGATCTTTTTGATCATCGGTTATTATACCGGTCAAAACTATAAGGGAAGCTCGAATATGGACGAGAGTATTCAAACAGTTCTCCCAACCAAGAGTCCAACAACCAATAGAACCGCAACAGTTGGAAACAAGCTATATTCAAATGATAAATATGGCTTCAGTTTCGAGTACCCGTCAGATTGGACCAATTTCAAACCCGAAGAAGGTGGGAAGGTTATTGGAGAATACAAGGTTCTTTTTTCGATAGGATTTAAAGACCCAAAACAAGAAGATCTAATCAAAAAAGTAGATTGCATCAATAACGAAAAAACAGAGTGGGCTAATCCAAGCCCAACCGAGGACGAATGCAAACCGCTATTACTAGGTCTTTTAGACGAGCAAAAAGAAGAGCTGTACACAAAAGAAGGCAATGCCTTGCCAAAAAACATATTCGTTTATGTTTACAAAGGAAATGGAGCCAAAAAAGATGTATCCGATTGGCTGATAGGTAAATATCGCCTCCCCGAAACTGAGCTTCAGGACTACAAACCTGGCAAGAAAATCACAATGGCTGGACAAGATGGATTCGTATCCAATTTGAGCTGCTGCGCTGGATACAATCTCAATTATGTAATTCAAAACAAGCCATATGTTTTCGAGCTTGGTACATACGACCAAAAATCAGACAATGGAGAGCAATCAGACAATACCCTTTTAGAAAAAATCGCAAAATCATTTATAATAGAGGATAAATAAGGAGAGTGTTATGGATGAAAATATTGTGAATACGGAAAATGTTGCAAGTACTGAAGATGAGGTCAAGACTGCCCAGAAAAAAAAATTTGACGGTGGAAAAATTATCATAATCTCGATATTGGTTTTGGTTACAGCGGCGATATTTTTGGCAATAGGATATTTTGCAGGCTCTGCAAAAGATAAGAAAACAACCAAAGACACATCCACAACAGCGGTGGCATCAGCTACAGCAGTAAAAAGTACCAGTGCAGTAGTCGCTGCTTCAGCAACAGCCACTGCCAACAAAAACGGCACAAAAACATACACCAGTGAGGATTACGGATATAGCTTTGAGTATCCAAAAGACTGGGTTGTTGAAGCAACCGGAACGGGAAGCGTAGGTGTATACACCGCTGAAAACGCAGCCACTAAAGCTAAGCTGGAAAAAGAGCAGGCTGGTACAGAAGCACCTTTCCCGAGTTTTTTTGTTTATTACTATAGCGATTTAGCTACAGCTGACGGTAACGATCCGCCCAAATATAATTCTTTGAGCGATATGGTTTACGATACTGACGCAGGAATCTTCAGCGATGCAACATCGACAAAATTCGCCGGAGAGTCAGGATACACTGCCGTTGAAAGCGGAATGGTAGATTTTTTCAGCTACATTGTCCAAAAGAACGATCATATATACAAGATTCAGATTCCAAACAAATCAAAAAAATCAGATCTTTCTAGCGAGCAATCGAATATGCTATCTTCGTTTAAGTTTACAAAATAAAAAGTATAAATAAGGAGAGTAAAATGTCAGAAGAAGAAAAAGATGATATCGAAAATGAAATAGTACCAAAGGTCAAACATAAAAGTGGCGTCGGTATGGCGATAGTGTTTGTAATCTTGTCCGGTATAGTATTTGGCGCGATTGGATATTGGTACGGCACAAGCACAAAGACTAAATGTAGCGAAGTGCTTCCTGTCGTCAGTAGTTCGACTACGCCTGCTGCAAAAATAGTGTCAAAAACACCGACGATATCTAAAACGCCTAGCGTGGTCTCAACGACCGCCAGCCCAACTGTAACAGCAAGCGCCACGGTGACAGCGACAACCAGCGTTGGCATAACACAAATTACTAACTAAACAGAATATTAAGGAGAACAAATGGAAGAGAAAAAAAAGTTTGATGGTGGAAAAGTTATCATAACATCCATCTTGGTATTGGTAACGGCAGCGGTCTTTATGTCAATCGGATACTTTGCCGGAACAAACGTAAATAAAGAAACGTCTGATTTAGTTACGCCAACCACCAGCGCAACCACAGTGGCGAAAAAAAGCGCTAGTGCCACAACCACCGCCTCGGCAACCGCCACCAGTGCAACAGCTGACTGGAAAACATATACGAATGAAAAGTACGGGTTTAAATTAACATTTAACGATCTATGGAAGGGGTATAAAGTAGTTGAGGAGGTGCCAGTCGAAAATTCAGATTTAGTATCAGACCTTTATCTTCGAGTATATGTACCCACTAGCTCATCTGTATGGTCGGGAAAAATGGATGGATATTGGGATGTGTTTACAGTAAGCGTTTATAGTCTTAAGAACTGGGAAAACTTACAAGCAGAAGAAGGTCCCAAACCAACAATGATTGACCAAAACAGCAAATATGTTTTTGGGTTTAGTACTGCACAAGACAATCCTAGCGATGGTAGGGATATATTGGTAGATGCGAAAAATATTAAAAATACCTTCCAGTTCACTAAATAAAGTATCAACAAAAAAACCAAATATGGGAGGGGCATGGCAGAAGAGCAATTTGACACAACGCTTGACGAAAAACCAGTAATTGAAGAACCAAAACCACCAAAACCAAAAAAAAGTTACACCGGACTAATCATTGTAATCCTGTTAATAGTCATTGTCGGACTTATATTTTTCATATTCGTTTATACGAAAGGTAATGGCGGGATCAGTGAGCTGTTCAAGAAAAAAACAGCAACTGCCACAACAACTCAAACTACCGAAAGTTCCGCGACCAAAACAACTTCAAAGTCACTGACCAAGACAGTTGACCCCTATTCGGGTTGGAAATCATACAAAAGCGATAAATATGCGCTCTCGTTTAAATATCCGAGTGACTGGAATGATGCAACCGAAGGAAAAAACGAAGATCTCGAGATGATACCAGTTGATTACACAGGCATTAGCTTCGGAGATGATTCTAAATATTCAGTTGCATTGTCCAAAACAACCGACTACACCGATCAATCGAAGGACAGTGTCGATCTACTCAAGAGAATTTTTGACGGCTCATCGAACGAAGTTACGACAATCTGGCTACCACCCGGAAATGCGGCTATTCAGGCCTATGTGATACCAAAATATATCGAAACAACAGATAGAAAATGGCGAGGAATATACTATTTTGCCAATATCGGCAACGGTTACTCGACGGCAATCACAGCACTGGCAGTCTTAACCGATGGCAACGACAACATCGTTCAGCTGTCATTGACGGGCGATTCAATCAAGTCGTCTGAGTATCCATGTATATCAGGCGAGCAAACAGATTGCTCAAGTAGTAAGCTAGAAGAACAGGTGTCGGGATTTCATGAATATATAAACACTATCGACGAAGCAAACTCAAGCGAGACCGTCATCAAGGACTTTCACTCAACTCTCAAAAAAGTAGTCGCGTCACTTCAGTCTGTATAAGATAAAATGATAAATCAAAAAACCGCCCTTATAGGCGGATTTTTGATTGTAAGCTCTGTGTTGGCGACGTCCTACTCTCCCGGGACCTTGCGATCCAAGTACCATCGGCGCTGAGGCGCTTAACTGCTCTGTTCGGAATGGGAAGAGGTGTACCCACCTCGCCATTATCACCAACACACAACCTACAATTTATAAAACTAATCTTGAAAAAGAAGTAAAGCAATGATTATGATCGCTGCAACAACTAAGATCGCGCCACCAACAATCATGATGACAGCTGCGTCAGCTGCGTCACCTAATCCGTTTTCAGCTGAAACAATCGTTGATCCAGTTACACCAGCCACAGACAAAATCAGTCCGGCTATACCGACGACAACTCCTGTTGCAAGATAATTCTTTTTACTTTTTTCCATCAATCGTATTGTACCAAAAATAGATAAAATAAACACTAAACATCACTTAAGCCGTTGCCCAAAGGCAGATACCCATTCGTTCTACTTGGCAAATTAGTACTCCTCGGCTGAAACCCTTGCGGGCCTTACACCTAGAGCCTATCAACCAGGTGGTCTTCCTGGTGCCTAAGAAGCCTAATCTTGGGGTGAGCTTCCCGCTTATATGCTTTCAGCGGTTATCTCGAAAAAACATAGCTACCCAGCAATGCCGTTGGAACGACAACTGGTACACCAGAGGTTTTCCTCTCTGGGTCCTCTCGTACTACAGAGAGACCCCCTCAAGCTTCCACGATCACAGCAGATTAGGACCGAACTGTCTCGCGACGTTCTGAACCCAGCTCGCGTACCGCTTTAATTGGCGAACAGCCAAACCCTTGGGACCTGCTTCAGCCCCAGGATGCGATGAGCCGACATCGTATATTATTCAA
>Ga0172380_10000335_pt1 | contig 94994 bp, 81 predicted proteins | sample Leawe162metaG_FD_119747 | JGI IMG/M metagenome (GOLD analysis project Ga0172380, IMG submission 119747) | Leachate microbial communities from a municipal landfill in Southern Ontario, Canada - Leachate well 162 metaG | ecosystem: Engineered > Solid waste > Landfill > Unclassified | place...
GAAAGTATTTCGGTGAAGGTGCTCGATAATCGCTGAGTGGATTTGATAATTTTTTCGAGCATCTCTTTGCCTTCTTCTTCGGTGATGTAATCCTTTAGCAATTGTGAAAAACCTAATATTCCATTTAATGGTGTTCTTAACTCATGAGACATATTTGCAAGTAGAGAGAATTTTACTTTGTAAGCGTGTTCAGCTTCCTCTTTAGCAATTTGCATTTCATCGTCAAATTTTTTGCGCTCGGTAGTGTCTTCTTTAATAGCAACAAAGTGAGTGATTTTTCCGGCGCTGTTTTTTATTGGAGAGATAGTTGTGAATTCCCAATAAAGTTCACCGGTTTTTTTCTTATTCTGGAATTCGCCTCTCCATTCGTTTCCTGAAATAATGGTTTTCCACATTTCATTGTAGAACGATTCGCTTTGCATACCCGATTTCAGAATTCTTGGTGTCTGTCCTATCACTTCTTCTATTACATAGCCGGTTGTCTCTAAAAATTTTGGATTTACGTATTCAATAATTCCGTGACTATTGGTAATAATAACCGCTGCCGAATTTTGTTCAACTGCTCTAGAAAGCTTGCGTAGCTCTTCGGTCTTCGATTTTATTTCTGTTATGTCCCTTATAATCAGCTGATAAGCGAGTGAATTATTTAGATAAAATGGAACCGAAACAATTTCAACATCTAAAACTGTATCATCCAGGCGAAGAATCTTTTCTTCCGCCGGCGGAAGAGGCTTCATAGAAATTGCTGCTGATTTAATCCTTTCTATTGCAAAAGCTTTGTAATCGGGGTGCATAAAGTCTAGTACATTCTTGTCAATAATATCGTGAATTGAGTTGGCACCAACTAATGTTATAGCCATTGGATTAGCATAAGCAACTTTTCCATTCTGATGAATTATTATCGCGTTAGGAGAATACTCAACTACATGTCGGAACCTTTCCTGACTTTCCTTCAGTTGTCTTTCGGATAGTTTTCTGTCGGTAACATCGCGCGCAACTGATTGAATGGCGCGTACTCCAAAAAAATCTATAGCCGATGCAGTTGACTCAATGTAAGCAAGCGTTCCGTCACTTTTAATTATTTTGTACTCAGCATAAGGTATTTGCTCGGCTTTGCCTTCGTGCAGAATAGACATTCTTTGCAGTACAAGATTGATAGAATCGGGATGGAGATAATCTACCAGTTTTTTGCTTTTCAGTATTTCAAAATTTGGAACGCCTACCAATTCAAGTGTTGCACGGTTAGCAAACAGAAATTCTTCATTACGATGAACAAAGATCGCTTCAGGTGAAAGCTCAACTATCTTGCGGTATCGCTCTTCACTCTCAAGCATTTTTTTTTGTGTTTCTTTACGCTCGGAAATATCTCGCGATACGCCGAGAATTTGTGTCGGTGTGCCTTGTTCGTTAAGTAAAAATGTAGTTGATACTTCTGTTGGGACAATACTGCCATCTTTATGAATCTGATCTATTTCATTTGTTTGTTGAATTACACTTTTGTCACCCTTCATAATAGCTTCAATTGCTATTGGCAGTTTAGCTTTGATGAATTCATATGATTCAATGGTCATTACTTCTTCAAATTTTTGCTGCTGCACTTCTTCCGACGTATAACCACGAAGCTTAATTACTGAAGGACTTATGTAAGTAAATTTCATAGTCCTAATATCCAGAAGCCATATTACATCGGCAGAGTTATCCGATAGAAGCCGGTATAGAGATTCACTTTGCTTCAATTTGTCTTGATATTTAATGCGCTCGGTAATGTCGCTTATTGAATGAACTGCCCCGTTAAGATGCCCTGTTTCGTTAAAAATTGGATCTGCTGTAACTAAAAACCATTTATCGCCCAGCTGATATTCCATGCTTTCGCGCTGAAGTGAAATTTTCATTTTTTGAACCGGGCATTCTGCAATCGGCTTTGTGCCGCCATGTATAATCTCAAAACAGTGTCTGCCTATTACCTGATCTATAGGTTTTCCAAGAATCTTCTCGGTGGTCATGTTTGCTCTAATTACAACCGAGTTAAGATCAACTAACCAAACAGCGTCTGATACAGAGTCGAAAGTTGTCTGCCATTGTCTTGCTGCTTTAATCAGCTCATCTTCAAATCTCTTTTGAGCGGTAACATCGTAGGCAATTCCGGATACTCCTTCAACGCTTCCTTCTTTATTAAAAAGAGGTGTGTAAGAAATATCGAAAGTAATTTCTCCAATTGTTGATATCTCTCTTGTTCCAATTCCATTTAGTGCATTCTTGAGTGCCTTAGTAATTTCTAAATGTCCTTTATAAACATCGAGCGCGGATTTTCCAACAACTTCACCCGGCTTCAATCCAATCAGTTTTAATCCGTTGCCTTCGGAAAGAGTGAAGATGCCGTTTTTGTCGAGGCCAAAAACTATAATTGGAGAAGTCTCAATAAGAAATCGAAGTCTAATTTCGCTCTCAAATAGTTTTGATTGTGTGATTTTTTTCTCTGTTATATCGTGAGCAACAACTAAAATTGCTTGCTCTCCGTTATATGCTATCGGAATTGCAGCAGCTTCTACATCAATTAGAGTATTATCGTGGCAATAATATTTTAGCTCCATTAATGAGCCGGAAACTTTCTTATCATTTATGGTTTTTAATCTTGAGCTGGCAATATTTAAATAATCCGGGTGCATATAGTCATACAAATTTTTTCCAATGATATCGGAAGGTCCTTCCGCTCTAAACATTTTAACACAAGCTTCATTTGCAAAGAGTACATTGCCGTTCTTATGAACAAAAAGAGCAAAAGGGGAAGAGTCAATTAATTTTCTGTAGCGCTCTTCACTTTCTTTTAATGCATCCTGAGCAATTATTTTTTGAGTTACATCTCCATAGGCGATAACCACACCGCCATCTTCTGTTGGCAATGGAGCAGCCGTAACACTTATCCATGTAATTTCATTGTTAGATTTAACTACACCCATTTCAACATCGCTAACAATCTTGTTTTCTCGTAATGCGCGCACGCTGGCAAACTCTTCTCGCGGCATCAAAGATCCATCCTTACAAATGATTTTCCAGCTTTCGGCATCTATAGTTTTTTGAGCTTGCTCGTTTTGCGGTATTCCTAACAATCGTTCGGAAGCCACGTTTGATTCAATTATTTTACCATTTTTATCTGATACGGTTATTCCTAGAGGAAACACATTAAACAATACTTTGTATTTTTCAAGTGTAGATTTTAGGTCGGCCTCAGCTTTCTTCTTTGCAGTAATGTCTCTACTAATTCCAAAAGTGCCCATTATTTCACCTTTAGAATTTCTCCACGGCATTTTTGTAGTATATGCCCAGAGTTCTTCATTATCAAAAAATTCTTTCTCTTCTATACCAAGAATTGGAATGCCGGTTTTAATTATTCTTTGTTCATCGTTAAATGCATCCTGTGCGTGTTCTTTATCGTAAATATCGAAATCACTTTTTCCGATTATCTGGCTAGAGGAAGTTAGGTTCAAACGCTTTAGATAGGATTTGCTAACCGATATAAATTTGCTGTTCAAATCCTTGAAGTAAATTAAATCCGGAACGTTTTCCAACATTTGATCAATTAAATATTGCTGCTGCGCGCGCGTTTCCTCCGCAATCTTCCAGTCATGAATATCTTGAGTAACACCATGCAATTTAATTGTTTTCCCGGCCTCATCTTTTTCGGTTTTAAACCAAATTGTAATCCACCGCCAATTACCATCACCCAGTAAAATTCTTGCATCGGATTCATATTCGAAATCATCATCTGAAGACTCTATCGCTTTTTGAATTGCAGTAGTAACAAGATTATAATCTTCCGGATGAACGAATCTTTGCGCGAACTCTTGAGCGTTCATTTCATAACTACCAACAGAATCAACTGTTGTTTTGTGTAATGAATAATATTGATCGTTAAATGAAAACTTCCCGGTAGAAATTTTATATTCCCAATGACCAAGCTTAGCCATTTCCAGAGCTTTGGCGTTTTTTTCGCTCCAAATTTTGTATGTTTTTTCTGTCTCAATTCGCTTTGTTATATCCCGGATCGCAGCTATATGAACGGCTCTATCATGGTAATTAAAGAACCTACCCGTTATTTCTACAGAAAATAGTGTCCCATCTTTCTTTTTATGAATTCTTAAAGGAATGTTAACAACTGTGCTTGGTTCTATTGGGGTAGAAGTTGTTACTTTTTTAGTATGAGCCGGTTCGCCTGATAAGTCGGTGTTACGCATTTGCAGCAGTTCGGCTTTGCTATAACCGTACATAATTTCTGTAGCGCTGTTTGCTTCAAGTATATTTCCGGTTTCGTTATCAATCAATAATATAGCATCAGATTCCGATTCGTAAAGTTGTCTGTATTTCTTTTCGCTTTCGATTATTTCTGCTTCTGCTTCTTTTCTTTTAGTAATATCTCTATCGGCACTTAGATAAAATGGTTCACCATCAATAATAATTTTCTTCGAGTTAACTTCAACCGGAAAGACTGTTCCATCTTTGCGTTGATGAATTGTTTCAAAAACCAAACTTCCCGATTCGTTAAGTAGGTTTACCCGATTGAGGTTGTCTTGATCGGAAGTAACGGGGGAAATTATCTGGATGTTTTGATTCAGTAGTTCATGTTTCTCATATCCCAGAATTTCGCAAGCACGTTGATTAACGTATATAATGTTGGTTCTGCTATCTACTAGAAATATCGAATCGCTTGCACCATTCAATAAATTTGCTTGCAATTCTATATACTTCTCTCTCGCCCTCTCACTAGTAATATCTCTTAAGCGGCCTAAATACCGTATAATCTTTCCGGAAGATCCCCTCATTGTAACTCCGTTTTCTTCCAAAGTTACATAGTATCCATTCTTATGCTTAAAGCGAAAGATGTGATTAATATTTAAGGATTGGCTAAGCGCTTCTTTTTCCTTTAAAAGAAATGCTTCTAAATCATCAGAATGAATTAGATCTCTCCATTCCTCCCGTGTTAGTCTTTGGTATTCTTCCTTTTCATACCCCAGAATACTTTTAATGGCGCCGTCACGGTGTATTACGTTTTTCTCTAAATCAAAATCATAAATTATGTCGCCGGTTTGCTCACTGATAATTCTAAATCTATTCTCCGAATCTGCCAGAGCCTCATAAATTTTCTGTCTTTCTATTTCGGTTGCTGCACGCGCAGAAAATATTACCAAGAGCTTTTTGATGAAAGAATATTTTACAAAGGGTTTTTTACTCATTACTGCCAGTAATCCAAGCGGTTTACCATCGGTTGCAAACAACGGAACTCCGGCATAGCCTTCAATTAAATTGTCTTTAAGAATTAGATCATCGGGAAACATTTTTGCAACTTGACTTGGATAGATACGAAAGTCTTTAGCGTAAACATTTTCGCATGGTGTTCCGGAAAGTTCATATGAAAAATTTTCAATTATTTTGCCCGAGTTGTATGCAGCTATAGTTTCTAATCGGGAATTATCCTCGTTAGCGGCAAAATCAATGAATGCGAAATCTGCATCAACAGCTTTAGCTAAATTTTCTACAAGTGAATTAAAAAACTCTTGTCCGGTCTTGTTGGAAATTCCTTCTGCTATTTTGTCAATTAAATTTTGCGATCTCTTTTGCTCGGTGATATCAATGAATTGGCCTAGTTGAACACCAATTGGGCTACCCTCGTGAAGAATGTTCGATATCTGGATAATCAAATGTTTTACTTCACCGGATTTTACAGTAACATCAGTCGCAAAATGTTGCGATTGTATATTCTTATCCATCGCATCGTATGTTGCTTTGCGAACTTTTGTCCTTTGTGATTCCAGCGGAAATAATTTTTTGAGCCATTCTTCAACATTTGGCAGTTCTTCGTGAGTAAACCCCAAAAGATTTTCGGCAGCCCTATTGTAGTTAAGGCACAATCCGTTCTGTGCTAATGTGGCAGCGGCAATTTCGGAATGTTCAAAGATATTCCATAAATGCTTGTATTCAGATTCGCGAAGTTTCTTGTCCAGATTTTTTGCAATATCACTCAGAATCCTTTCACTTTCTCTAACTTGGTTTTCGGCTGCTGTTCTAATACTCACTTCGTGCTTTAAATTTTGCACTGCATTATCTAGCTGAGCTGTTCTTTCTTCAATCCTAGTTTCTAATTGATTATTAAGCTCCAGAAGGTCAAGCTCAATTTTCTTTTTTTCCGTTACGTCTCGTGTAGCGCCGTAATATTTTACTACTCGTTTTTCCTTTTTATCGTAAACCGGTTTGAATGTTCCGATATGCCAAGAAATGTCTCCATTGGTGTTTATAAGTCTGAATTCAGCAGTTGCTGATTTGTTTTGATAAATAGATCTATTTAGTTCTGAAATAATTGTAAGATCATCTTTGTGAAAATGTTTTTTCCAAACGCTCTTCTTTAATAAATTCTGAAACTGGAATCCCGTTTTTTCCTTGAATCCATCAGAAATCCAATCTAGCTTTTTGGAATTATCCGGATTTATTATAACACAAAAAACAAAATCTGAGGTAATCTCTGAGAGAATATTAAATCGTTCTGCTAATAAAACTGTATTAGATTTTTCTTTTTGCGTATTCTTTAGATTTGGTTTACCCTTTGCCTTCTTTGTGCCGGAAAGAGCCTTTGATTTTTTGCCAACCGGGCTTTTAGTTTTTGTCTTAATCTTATCTTTTGCTTTTGACGACGTAGTCGTTTTTTTTCTCATTTCAAATTCTTTTCTATTTTTTGGGGAATACTGAAGCTAAAAGTGCTGCCTACATCAACTGTACTTTCCACCCAAAATTTACCATTATGCTTTTCAACGAACTCCTTACAAAGAACTAAACCGAGGCCAGAACCTCCTTCGTCGCGAGTTCCTCTTCTTACAAAATGAGAATCGATACGGAACAATTTGCTTAAATCTTCTTTCTCGATACCAATTCCACTATCATTCACAGAAATAATTAAGTCTTTGTCCGTTGTTAATGCGCGAACAAAAATCGAACCTCCATCCGTAGTAAATTTTATTGCATTTGAAACCAAGTTCCTAACTATAGTGCTAAACATATTCCTATCGTAAAAAGCACAGATGCTTTTATCGCACACAAAGGAGAGTATAATATTCTTTTTCTCAATTGCCGTCTTGAATGGAACAAGAATTTCTTCGATGTCATCTTTAGGATTATTGTCTTCCGGTTTATATTCCATTACTCCGCGTTGCAAGCGGCTCCATGCAAGAAGATCGTCCAGCAAAGCAAATTGCATTTTAAGTCCATCGTGTAATTTCTTTTCATACAAAATTCTTTCTTCCACAGATAAATCTTCTTCATCTATTAGTATAGATGTAATGCCCAACAAACCTTGGAATGGCGAGCGTAAATCGTGTGCGATGATTGATAAAAACTTATCCTTCATCAAATTGGTTTCTCGCAATTGTTGTTCTGAAGCAATTAATTTTTGCTCTGCCAATTTGCCTTCAGTAATATCTTCTATGGTGCCTTCGTAGTATAAAATATTTCCATTAGCATTGCGAACTACATGCGCATTTTCTCGAATGTAAATTATAGATTCATCTTTTCGCTTCATGGAAAATTCAATGCCTATTAATCTCCCGTTTCTCTCCAAATCTTTAACAAATTCTTTTCGAGAATAGCCGGCGGCATATACTTGATTCCCAATATCAAGCGAGGATAATTCCTCAAAGGAAGAATAACCGAGCATTTTTATTAGCGCTGGATTAGCAATTAGAATTTTGCCATCGGGTGTCGTTCTGAATATTCCTATCGGAGCGCTTTCGTAAATATTTCTAAAGCGCTCTTCGCTTTCCTTAAGTTTTTCCTCTGCTTTTTTTCTATCGGAAATATCTCTTCCGATTGCGATTATTACATCTTTACCATTGTATTTCCCACGGTTGATGATTACGCTTTTGAGAAACACCTCTCCGTTTTTACGTAATCCGTAAAAATCAAATTGATTTATTTTACCAGTTTTAAAAGTTTCTGTGAGATATTCATTAACTCTAATTAGATCATTCATACCCTTGGGAGAAAGATATGCGGGTGTCTTATTGACCAACTCTTCACGAGTATAACCGTACATCTTCTCTGCACCGTTGTTTATGTTAACGAAGTAACCATTTTCATCTATAATATAAATAGCATCACTTATTGTATTGAAGAGTTCTCTGTAACTTTCTTCCCGTTCACGTAAATCCAGCTCAACTTTTTTACGCTCTGTAACATCTCTTACAATTGAAATGATAACTTCTTTGTTCGTCCACACACTTTTTCTTAGTGAAATCTCTACATCAAATAGGTTTCCGCTGATTGGTCTTTTGGCTTTCCATTCTAAAACTAAGTTGGAACCCCTCGAAACACTTTTCCAAATGTCTTCTAATCTGGTTATTTGATCTGCAGTGTCTGCGCTTAGATCCTTTATGTTGGAATGGGTTATCTGGTGGTAAGATGTTTCGTATAGTTCAAGAGCTCGTTCGTTAGCTTCAATTATATAGCCGTTTATATCATGCAAAATCACAGCATCGTAAATATTTTTGAAAAGTGTTTTAAAGTTATTTTCAGATACAGCAAGAGATTGTTCAACGGATTTTTGCTCTGTCATATCAGCAGAAACTGCAATAAGTACTTCTTGGCCAAAGTAAGTTCCTTTACTTACGGTAACGTGCTTAGGAAAGATTTCTCCATTTTTTCTTAATCCCCAAAACTCGAATGATGAGGGGCCTTTTCCAGAATAAGTAGCTTCTAAGTATTTGCTAATTTGTTGCAAATCATTCAATCCCGGTGCTGAGAGAAACTCGGGAGTATTGCCAATAAACTCGGATCTATTGTAGCCATACATGTTTTCGGCTCCTTGATTAACATCAAGGAAGCGTCCCATTTGATCTTGAATATAGATAGCATTCTGTACTGAATTGAACAAACCTTTAAAGCTTTCTTCGCTACTTTTTAAGATATCTTGAAGGTGGTGTGATTCGGTAACGTCTGTAGTTACTCCTATTCGGGCTTTTATTCCTTTGTAAATAATGCTCTGGGCGCGGATATCAACGTAAATTACTGAACCATCTTTTTTTATATGCCGCCAATCTTTTGTAAAGGTTGGTAAGCCATCTGCTAGGGCTTTATTTGAAATCCGATCAATTCTATCCCATTCTTCTCTTGGAGAAATATCTTTGATTGTCATGGTGCGGAATTCTTCTTGCGAATAACCGTAGAATTTTTGAGCAGATTCATTAACAGAAATAAAACGAAGTGTCTCTAAATTATAAATAAACATGTGGTGGGGATTGTCGTGAAATAGAGATCTATAATAAGCTTCTTTGGAAACAAGCTCTTGCTCTATGCGTAGTTTCTCGGAAATGTCTCTTTGAATACCAAACAATCCCGTAATTTGATTCTTCTCGTTCTTAAAGAGAAAATAATTGCCCTCGATCCAAATTTGAGACCCGTTAATTTTTCTTTCATCTGTAACAATTGTTGTGTGTCCTAATTCTAGGATTTGTTTGCAAACTTCCAACCCTTGCTGGGGATTGTGAATAAAAAAATCAGCCGGGGAAAGCCCAATAATTTCAGACTCCTTTGCATCATATTGATCTAAAAATGCTTGGTTAACTCTAGTTACTTTTTGATTCTTACAAAACTGCTGCAAAGCTAAATCTTTGTTCGTGGATTTTTCCCAATCTAAAGGTTTCGTCATTTCCATGAAGAAAAAGCCGTCTAGTGACTGAGTAAAAAAAGCTTCCAGCAAACCGTCGCTTTTTTGAGAAGATTTCTTCTTTGAATTTATGGCATTTTTTGCCGGTGTCTTTATTTTTTTTGTTTCGCCTTTCTTGCTCGATTTCATTTAATCTCTCTTAAGATTCATCAGCAATTGATGCCTCATTGCCAAGGATTTTATTTAGTATTTCTTGCTTGAATTGTTCAGCATCCTCTGTTTTCTTTATTATTCCGTCAAAAACAAAAACTTTTGTAGAAACAGCTTTTACATCTGTAACAATCAAAAAAATTGATGTTTCATCCTCGCTGGCAATTTCACGAATCTTCTGTGTAATAATTCTTTTATCAAGCAATCCAATTTTATCACTTACAACAATATAGCGAGGCGAAAACTTAGTAAAAAAGGAAAGTGCTTCAGTGCCGTTTTTGGCGTCTTGTATTATGAATTTAGTGCCAAGCAGTTTGTGAAATTGTTCTCTTGCTTTATGATCATTTTCCACGAGAAGCAATCTAGGTGATCCAAAATTATCCTTAAGTCCGGCATCTAAGTTAGACGAATCATTCCTCCCAATCATTCTTGCGATAATTCTATTTAACCTTTTTACAGTTTCATTTATTTCGATTGGCTTTAATAAATAATCGCAAATTCCTTTTTCTAAAAGTGAAGCAACCATTCCTTTATCATTCATGGCGGTAATAACAACAACGGGAATGGTTCTGAAAAGTGGATTGGATTTAAGTAGGGCGAGCATTTCATTTCCATCCATAACAGGCATATTTATATCCAGCAGTATTATGTTTGGTGTATCACTTTTTAATATGTTTAAGCCCACTTCGCCGTTTTCAGCTTCCAACACAACACAAGCAAAATTCTTCTTGAGAATTGCTTTTAAGAGAGTTCTTGCTGCTTCATCGTCTTCTATAATTAAAAATTTTAGCAAAGAAAATCCTTTATGCTTGTGTAGAATAATTATTCCTTATAGTAAAACTGAAAGTGCTTCCTTTTCCCAATTCACTTTCTGCCCATATATTTCCATTGTGTATTTTTACAAACTCTTTACTTAACATCAATCCCAGTCCGGTTCCTTTTTCTTTTACGGTTCCAAGAGTTGTAAAAGTAATATTACTATCAAGTAATAATTTAATGTTTTCTTCAGTTATTCCAACGCCGTTATCTGCTATAGAGATTTTTACATACTCGTCAAATTTTGTTGAATCAATCCGAATTTGACCTCCGAGATTAGTAAACTTAATTGCGTTGCTTGTAATATTCAAAATAATTGATTGCAGCATGTTTTCATCTGCATAACAAATCAAGTCGGCTTGAACATTATTGATTAGTTTAATTTGCTTGCTTAAGGCCATAGCGCTTAGAAGTCTGAAAATTTTATCTACTATTAAATAAAGGTGTATTTCTTTTGGCTCAAATGCAATTTTTCCGCTTTGAATTCTTGACCACTCAAGCAGATTGTTTAACAATGTGTTTGTTGTTCTCGCAATTTCGCCAATGTATCCGGCAAATTCTTTTATTTCTTCTTTAGAAAGTACATCACACTCTTCACTTAAGATTTCAGAGTAATTCAGAAGTCCATTTATAGGTGTGCGTAAATCGTGACCGATTATTGAGAAGAATTTGTCCTTTGTTGCATTGAGTTGTTTAAGCTCTTCGGTGAACTTTAATACTTGCTGCTCTGCAATTTTTTGCTGGGTAACGTCTCTTAAAATCATCAGAGCTTCATCATAACTGCGTATAGCAAATCTGGCTTCAAAAAACTTCTGGGTTCCAAGCAAATTGTATTCAAAACTAAAAGATTTTGTTTCGCCGGTTTCCAAAACTTCATTTATCAATTGAACTGTTGTTTCGGCTATTGCCGGCTCAAAAATTTCATCAAGAGTAAGAATCGTGGATGTATTTTTTTTTGAAAATAACTGATGGAAATTATTTTTCGATTCAACAATATCGCCATTCTTTGAGACTATCAAAATATAATCGGGTATAGCTTTTAAAACAGAGTAGTCACTTGATTTAATATCTTGAAAAAGTCTATCTATCAAACTTTTCTCAGAAACATCTTCTACTACGCAATCGTAATAAACTGTGTCTGGATCGATTATTACTTCATGTCCAAACTCCCTAAGCAGTTTTTTCTGACCATTCTTAGTTGTCCACTTATATTCATAAAATGTTTTTTGTGAATCTTTTATAAATGATACAAGCCTCTTTGGATCGAAACATACCTTTAATGCATATGAACCCTTAATACCGTCTTGTAATTCGGAATAGTTATCGAAACCGAGAAGCTGAAGCATGTATTTATTAACAAATACTAACTTGCCAGCTTTGTCTACCCGGAAAACTCCAAAAGCAAAGTTATCGAGTGAATATGTGTTGCTAAGTTCAAAATGTTCGAAATAAGTATGCATTAATTTATTTTTGTCTCGTTTGTTATTTCATCTGGCTCAATCCACATTGGAAGAATGAAGCTGAATTTTGTTCCAATACTGAGTTCGCTTTCTACTTTTATGGCTCCCCCTTGACGCTCAATCATTTCTTTGCAGAGAATTACTCCTAGTCCGGTTCCTTTCTCGTGTTCAGTTCCAAGAGTTGTATAGTTGGCATCTATTCGGAAAATCTTTTCCAACACTTCTGGACTCATGCCAACGCCAGTGTCCTTTATTGTAATTTCGTGAAAAACATTTACTGGTTTAGTTGAAATTGTAATCTTACCTCCGCGCGGCGTAAATTTGATTGCGTTACTTAACAAATTTTCCAATATAGAGTTCAACATTCTCTCGTCGGCATTTACAAAAGGATCTTCAAGCACTTCATTGCAAATTCTAATTTCTTTTCTTTCTGCATTTGCAGAAACTAGACTTGTAGCATATAAAATGCTTTCATACAACTGTGTTTTTATAGGGTTACATTTCATCTTTCCGGTTTGAAGACGTGACCAGTCCAGTAAGTTCTCAATAAGCTTAAAAGTATTTTTGGATAATTTATCCAGCGAAGCAATAAACTCTTTCATTTCATGTTTGTTCAGTAAATCAAATTCTTCTATTAGCAATGTCGTATATCCCATTATTCCGGCAAATGGACTTTTAAGATCATGTGCTATTATCGAGAAGAATTTATCTTTTTCAGCATTTAATTCTTTTTGGATACGTTCCGACTCTTCCAGCTGGGAACTCATGTAAACTAATTCTGCGGATTGCTCTTCCAGTAAATCTCTTTCATACTTTAATTCTTCTATTAAATCTTCGGTTCTTTGGAGCTCGGCTTTTGCATCACTAATATCTCTAACAATCTCTAAAATTTTCCCATCATCTAAAAATTGTTTTGTTACGCCGGTAATTAATCGTGTCTGATCTTTACGAAGGAAAATACATTCAGTCTGGTAAAGAGTAGTTTCGTCTTCCGATCGAAATGATTGTTCTGTACTTGTTTCCACAGCAAAGTCTTGCAAAGACTTATTTAAAACCTCATGTTCTGAGTAACCGAGTAGTTTAAGTCCAGCCGGATTTGCATTAATAATTTTGCTAGAGGAATCTGATATGAATACAGCTTCTGCTATTTGTTGAAAGACAGCGATTATAGATCCGCACTTTAGAAGCTCGTCTTTCTTAGCTCTGTTCTTTTTAGTAAATATAAAAGCAAAAAATATTGCAAGCATAAATACGGCTGTTCCAAAGAACAGAGAATTGGAAATCTGCATTATTCCAATCGGAAAGGTTGAACCCAACACAACAATCATAAATAGCAATGCATAAAAAACAATCATCAAACGAATCCAAGCGTGATTTTTAGCTAAGTTGTCTCGAAGAGCCCTTTCTGCCGGAAAAATCCGGAAGGCTTTCTTTCTACTGTTAAGTGAGGATGACAAAGGAGTACTCCACTTTTTATAAGTTTAGAATGTACGTGCGCAAATCGAATGCCACTGGGTGTGGTGGTTGTGCGAAGCGTGTATGATCATTCACCGATAAAAGCTAGCAATTGAGTCTAAAAACGTATAAAGGTAGCACTCAGCAATTGATTTATTTCATCATATCTAAACAAACTGTCCAATTATATAACCATGCACAATATTAGCCATTGAAATTTTGGAAATTGCTTTCGATAATTGATTTGAGAATGGAATAGAATTTGTTTCTTCTTATTAGAATTTGGAGTAAATGATGATACTCGTTAGCGTAAATACAAATAGTGGATTATGCCATGTTAGTATTACTCGTAATAAAAAAACGATAAAACTGACTAAAGAAATTAATACTCTAAAGAGAGCAAATTTTGCTGTGTTTAAAATTATTGCAAAGGGATTACTCTTATTATTCAAACCGATTCCTTATTATCAGAACAAAATTTGATTAAAAAAGAACTTCCTTAATCACCGCATCTTAACCTCCAAATTTTGCCTAAAATTCATTTTTAAATTTTTAATCTAAACTTTATAAGACTCATTTCGATTATAGTAATGTAATAATTTATCAAAGAGTGGAGAGAAAATGAGTGCAGTAGCTCAAGCAAAAACCGAATCAAACGAACTACTCCAGTTAGTCAGCTTTAAAATTGCAAATGAAGAGTTTGGAGTTGATATTTTGAATGTTCAAGAAATTAATAAAATGACACAGATAACAAAAGTGCCAAATGCACCGGAATTTGTTGAAGGTGTGATTAATCTGCGCGGAAGAGTGATTCCAATCATCGATTTACGGACCAGATTAAAGTTAGAAAAGAAAGAACATGATAAAGATACTAGAATTATAGTAGTAGAAATTGTTGGTAAGACGGTTGGGTTTATTGTTGATGCGGTGAAAGAAGTACTAAGAATTCCTATGAATATAACTGAAGCACCGCCGGAAATTGTAACTGGTGTTGATTCTGAGTTCATTCGGGCGGTTGGTAAACTTGAAGATAGATTACTTATTCTGATTGATCTTGAGAAGGTTCTCAACTCTGAAGAGCATGTGGATTTACAAGCAGTTTCATAATAGAAAAAAAATAGAATTCTGATAGGGTACATCGCAAGGTGTAGCGGAATTTTATTAACCTAAAATGACGAGGAAGCAAATGAATTGGTTCTTGAACAAAAATATTCGATTTAAGTTATTGGCTAGTATTTCTCTGGTTTCATTTATTACTCTTGTTGTAGCCTATGTAGGTTGGGGTGGATTGATGGATGCTGAATTTGGTGCAAAGGATTTATATCAAAACAGACTTCTTTCAATTGAACGAATCTCACAAGTTGAATCTCAGCTTATATTTGCAACGTTGAATGCTGAAAAAGTTGTTAACGCTCCCACACCTCAAGACGCCCAAGAGCACTTAGAAAAAATAAAAATTGCTCTTGCAAAGGTTGATAAATCTTGGAAAGAATATTCGAGCGGCAATTTGACAGACGAAGAAAGAACGCATGTTAAAAAAATTGACGAAAACTATAAGGCTTATAAATCCAATTTAGATGCGGCGTTGAGCTTTATGTCGATGGGGGCCATGGATGAGGTTAAAGTTATGTTGGGTGGCGATATAGAAACTTATTACGGAAAAGTTCAAGCCTCGGTTGAGGAATTAACACTTTTAAACCAAAAATATGCAGAAGATACTAATCGTTCCATCGAGAGTGAGGGGTCAGTTGATAGATCTAAATTAATAGTTTTTACTGTTATCGGAATACTGCTATCACTAGGATTTGGATTTTGGTTAGCCAATAAAATAGGGGCTCCCCTAAACAAATTAGCAGAGACTGCAGATAAGCTGGCTCTTGGTAATGTAGATATTTCTATAGAATCTAGAACTACAGATGAAATTGGTAATTTGGAAAAATCATTTGGGTTGATGATTGAAGGAATTAAAGAAAAAGTTGTTGCTGCAGAAAAACTTGCCGCTGGTGACTTAACTGTTCAAATAAATGTAAGATCGGATGAAGATGCGCTTTCCAAATCAATGCAAAAAGTGGTTGAATCGCTTAGAGGACTTGAGGCGGAAACCGTAGCATTGAGCAAGGCTGCTGTTGAAGGAAAACTTTCCACTAGAGGCAACGCAAGTAAGTATTCCGGTGGTTACAAAGAAATAATTAGTGGTGTTAACGAAACGCTGGATGCTGTTGTAGCACCGTTACAAGAATCAAGCGAAGTACTAAATAAAATTGCTGAAGGTGATCTAACTGCTAGAATGGTGGGAACTTACAGCGGCGATTTTCAAGATATAAAAGATAACATTAATCATTTGGCAGAATCATTTAATAATGCATTAAGTGATGTAAGTGCAGCAATTCAAGCAACAGCAAGTGCAAGCAGTCAAATATCTTCTTCAGCCGAAGAAATGGCCGCCGGTGCTCAGGAACAAAGTTCGCAAACATCGGAAGTTGCGGGCGCAGTTGATGAGATGACCAAAACAATTATGGATACAACTCAAAATGCTTCTAATGCTTCTCAAACAGCAAAGAACGCCGGTTCAATAGCAAAACAGGGCGGAAAAGTTGTTGATGAAACTATACAAGGTATGAACCGAATTGCAACAGTAGTAAAACAATCTGCCGAAACAGTTCAACAGCTTGGAAAGAGCAGCGATCAGATTGGAGAAATTGTACAAGTGATTGATGATATTGCTGATCAAACAAATTTACTTGCTTTAAATGCTGCTATTGAAGCTGCACGTGCTGGTGAGCAAGGAAGAGGTTTCGCAGTTGTTGCGGATGAGGTTCGTAAGCTTGCTGAACGTACAACAAAGGCTACAAAAGAAATTGCTACTATGATTAAGCAAATACAACAAGACACATCCGAAGCGGTAATTTCTATGACTTCCGGAACATTGGAGGTTGATAAGGGAAGAGAGCTTGCCGATGAAGCCGGAAAATCTCTTGCTCAAATTATTACCGGGGCACAAGAAGTTGTTGATATTGTTACTCAAGTTGCTGCTGCAAGTGAAGAACAATCCAGTGCCGCAGAACAAATAAGTAAGAATTTAGAAGCAATCAATCATGTTACAAACGAAAGCGCAACCGGCATACAACAAATTGCACGAGCGTCCGAAGACCTAAATAGACTAACAATTAATCTACAAGAACTTATCTCAAGATTTAAGATTGGTAATAGCTACAATCAATTCGATGGATCAAGCTACAACCAGCTGGCGGTTCATTCCAGCGGCAAACTTATCAGTCATTAGAATGAAAAAGGGAGACGGTGAGTCTCCCTTTTTTTTATTCAATCCGTTAAAAACAACCTTTACAACAAATAGTTACCGTTTACAACTTCGCAACTAAAGATAAAAAACGTTCCAACCGATGATTACTATGCAATAGACTTTGTGTTCAATTATATAGTAATTGTTAACTTAATAGGGGAAGTGATGCATCGTTCAATATCAAAAAAAGTAGCCGCAATAGTTGCCGCGTCGTTATTCGTAACTCTGACTATAATGCTAGTCATCTTAGTAACAAATCAAAAAAGTTCTAAACTAGATGCAGCGGGTCAAGAAAATCATAATCTAAGTCAAGTGATTATTAACTCTATATCTTTTTCTATGGCGCAAGGGGCAACTGATGTTGAGCCATATATAGAGAAACTTAAAACAGCAAAAAATTTAGCTGAACTGAGAATTACTCCTACTAATAAAATTACTGCCGAGTCAGAGTCCAAAATGGATAAGGACGAATTAGCTGTACTCAAATCAAAAAAGCAATTAACACTTTCGGAAACATTTAAAGACATTTCTGTTTTGCGGACAATAGAACCCATTCTGTCGGATGAAACATGCAATAGTTGTCATAGTTCGTCAACCGGCGAGCCTTTAGCAATAGTGAGTGTAAGATATTCATTAGAAGAAACGTATTCCGATTTAGCAAGTCAACGCTGGATTGCAATAATTTTAGCATTGCTTACTATCAGCGTAACGCTTGCCATCTCATTCTTCTTTATAAAAAAATATGTTGGGGCGCCACTTACAAACTTAACAGTTGCTGCCACAAAAATGGTAGAAGGCGATTATAATATTACGCTGGAAGCAACTAGCCAAGATGAATTGGGAACACTTACTCAAACGTTTATGACAATGAAACAAAAGGTCCAGCTACTAATTCAGTATCTGGAAAATATTCCGGCACCGATTATGGCTGTTGATAAAGAATTTAACATTCAGTATATGAATAAGGTTGGAGCCGATGTCGTAGGTAAAAATCAGAAAGAAGTTATTGGAAAAAAATGTTACGATCAATTTAGGACCGGGCATTGCCAGACAGAAAGCTGCGCAGTAAATCAAGCAATGAAACTTAAAAGAAACGTTACTGCTGAGACTATAGCTAAACCACAAGGGAATGAAATCCCAATTATTTACACAGGCGCTCCGTTAGTTGATAGTAATGGAGAGCTAATAGGAGCAATCGAATCTGTGACTGCAATTACCGAACAAAAGAAATTAGAATCGTATCTAAGCAGATCGACAAATAAAATGTTGGAAGCGATTCAGCAGTTTTCAGATGGTGATTTGACTATAAGCGTTGATTGCGAAATTAAAGATGACAGCATCGGAAAGATGTTCGATTATTTCAATCAATCGGTCGAAAAAATGAAAGAGATGATTGCAGAAGTATCTTCAGCAGTTCATGCAACAGCAAGTGCAAGTAATCAAATTTCATCATCCTCGGAAGAAATGGCTGCCGGTACACAAGAACAGAGCAGTCAAGCTGCGGAAATAGCAAGCTCTGTAGAACAAATGACGAAAACAATTTTAGAAACTACGCGCAATTCCTCCAGTGCAGCAGAAGCAGCTAAGAACTCCGGCATTATTGCAAAAGAAGGCGGACGGGTAGTAAATGAAACGATAGAAGGAATGAATAGAGTTGCTGAAGTTGTTAAAAAATCCGCCGAAACAGTTCATGCATTAGGAAGAAGCAGTCAGCAGATTGGAGAAATTGTTCAAGTAATTGATGATATAGCAGATCAGACAAATTTACTTGCGTTGAATGCGGCTATAGAAGCCGCCCGCGCCGGAGAACAAGGACGTGGCTTTGCGGTTGTAGCAGATGAAGTTAGAAAACTTGCCGAGAGAACTACTAAAGCTACTAAAGAAATTGCTGTTATGATTAAGCAAATTCAAAAAGATACAGTTGGCGCAGTGGCTTCTATGGAAGAAGGAACAAAAGAAGTTGAGCATGGAAAATTCTTGGCAGATCAAGCCGGGCAATCACTTAAAGAAATTATTGGTGGAGCTGAAGTTGTTGTTGATATGGCTATGCAAGTTGCGGCTGCAAGTGAAGAACAAAGCAGCGCAGCCGAACAAATAAGTAAAAACATTGAAGCGCTATCTAATGTTACGCAAGAAAGCTCAGCTGGCATAGGTCAAATTGCTCGCGCTTCAGAGGATTTATCCAGATTAACAATTAATCTGCAAGAATTAGTCGGTAGATTTAAAATACGAGAGAATGAAACAGTAACCAGTTCTTCCGGAAGAAAAAACAATTTTTTAACCAAAATGGAAAAGATGTATCTGAATAATTAGAGTGCAAAAATATAGCTTAAAAACGGTTCCCTTTTGAGAAAAAATTGTTCAAAATAAAAGTATTCTTTAAAGAATGAAATTGATTTCGATAATAAAACCAAAGATTGAGTGTTAAAGGGATTTTTAATTTACAAGGAGGTACAAATGAAAAATTCATTCGATTTTAGAGCCATGTTTTATTCAGTAGTAGCAGTAGTCCTTTTTTTTATTGTAATAACAGAATCCAAAGGGGAAAAGTTATTCCCTGGCGAAGAAGAATATTCTATAGCAGTAGAAAAAGCCCCAGCCCCTATTGGTGGTTTGGAAGCAATAATGAAAAGGGCCACTTATCCGGAACTAGCAATGAGAACAAAAACCGAAGGTAAAGTATATGTTCTCGCTTATATCAATGAATCCGGAGATGTAGACGAAGTTAAAGTAGTAAAGGGAATTGGCGGTGGATGCGACGAAGAGGCCGCACGAGCGGTAAAAAGATCCAAATTCTCTCCCGGTCAGGATAAAGGTGTAAGCGTAAAAACAAAGTTGGCAATAGCAATTCATTTTAAACTACCTAGTTAAAAACAAAACGATAAGGTTCCCAATAATGAAGCTCTTTAATATCAAAACCATCTACACATTAGTAGCATTAGCATTTTTATTTTCACTGATTAATACAAATGCTGTTGCAAGCAATCTATTTCCCGGGGACGAAGAATATGAGATTGGCATCGAAAAAGCTCCAGCACCTATAGGCGGTAATGAAGCGATAGTTAAAAAAATTAACTATCCCGAATCTGCTTTGAAAAGCAAAACAGAAGGTAAAGTGTATTGCTTGGCTTTAATCAATCAATCCGGTGATGTTGATGATGTAAAAATTGTAAAAGGACTGGGCAATGGTTGCGATGAAGAAGCTATCCGCGCAATCAAGAAAACAAAATTTACTCCAGGTCAAAACCTTGGGGCCAATGTAAAAGCTAAATTAGCTTTAGCAATAGTTTTCAAACTTCCATAAATAGTCATGTGCCGGAAAAAAATGATGGCTTTTTCAAATTGTGAATATTTTATGCGCTTCATAGTACCATGAAGCGCATTTGAATTGGTCTGATAATAGTTGTTTCAATAGTCTAGCGTTATGATTGTTCTTATTGGTGTTCAAAAATATTTAAGTGCTTATTATTTCCAGCTGATAAAAAATAAATAGATTTTAACTCGCAAGAGAAGAAGACGTGAAAAAAATAAATTTCAAAAATCTAAAGCTTGTACAGAAAATCCAGCTAGCGGTATTTGGTATTGCGGCCGCCTCTACAATTATTGCATGCACAGCGTTATTCGAAATGTTTCGTGTTGAAGAACAGAAGCAAGAGTTGAATGAAGCCTACTTTAATCCCAAAAACGAAATCAAAGAACTGATATTGAATTTCAAAAGCATTCAGTACGTGGGGATGAAGTTCTCGATTGATGGATTCGAAGCCTCCTCACAAGCTAATATTAAGTACATAGAGGAAAAGAAGAAAGCGGTAGATGAGATTTTTGCGCGTCTCGAAAAAATGGAAATAGATGAGACTCTGAAGAATGAAATAGTTGCTACAAATAAAGTCTGGAGGGAATATAAAAACGGTGTAATAGATGCTGTTATAAGTGCCGGATTAATGAATGATAAGGAAATGGCGTCTGTTATTTCAACTACTTCGGGAGAAGAAATAGCTGCAAAATTATCTGGACAGTTCTCTCAAGTTGAAAAGCATCTTGATTTATTCGGAGAAAACCTTAATGCCAAAATAGCAAGCGAACTTTCCGGTGCCCGTTGGATAATTATACTCGGAATGGGAATAGGGGCTATCATCGCATTTGTTTCTTTGTTCAAAGTAGCTCCCACAATAACAAAGCCAATATTAGAATTTAAGAAATTGATTAAGAATTTTTCTTTAGGTGATTACAACGCCGAAATAGAAATTAAGAGCAAAGATGAATTTGGAGAAATGCAAGAAATGTTGATTGAGTTACGCGATGCTCAAAGAGAAAAAATTCACGCAGCGCAAAATATTTCTCGCGGTGTCTTTGTAAAAGTAACACCGGCTTCGGATAATGATGAACTAGCAGTCTGCTTTAATGAAGAAGTTGATTCTCTTGAAATGCTTACCAGCGAAATTAATTCACTTGTAACTGCTACAAGTCATGGAGATTTAGTTTTTAGAGGGGCTTCCAAAAAATTTAGTGGCGGTTACAAAAATCTTATTGAAGGGCTTAACAAAACTCTCGATTCTATTATTGTACCTATCAAAGAGGGTTCGGATATTTTAGCAGTGATGGCTTCCGGCGATTTTACTAAGCGAGTCGAAGGTGTATATGAAGGTGATCTTAAGTTAATAAAGGACAGTATCAACAGAGTTGCAGATTCGTTAGTTAATGCATTATCAGAAGTTGGAGAAGCTATCTCTGCCACAGCAAGTGCGGCTAATCAAATATCATCAAGTTCGGAAGAAATGGCTGCGGGTGCGGAAGAGCAATCATCTCAAACTGCTGAAGTTGCGACTTCCATAGAAGAAATGACCCGTACAATTATGGATAACACTAAGAATGCAAGTTACGCTGCTGAGACTGCTAAAGAAGCTGGCGATAAAGCTATGCATGGCGGTAAAGTTGTAAAGCAAACAATAGAAGGTATGGAAAGAATTAGCGAGGTGGTTGAGAAATCTGCTGAAACAGTTTTTACATTAGGAAAGAATAGCGATAAGATTGGAGAAATTGTACAGGTTATTAACGATATCGCTGATCAAACGAATTTGCTAGCTCTAAATGCAGCTATAGAAGCAGCGCGTGCAGGAGAACAAGGCCGTGGTTTTGCTGTTGTTGCTGATGAAGTGAGAAAACTTGCAGAAAGAACAGGCAAGGCTACTAAAGAAATTGCCGGAATGATTAAAGAAATTCAAAAAGATACTCATGAAGCAGTTAGTTCAATTAAAGTAGGTACTAAAGAGGTAGAAAACGGCAAGCACTTCGCAAATGAGGCCGGTATTGTTCTAGTTGAGATTATAACTGGTGCTGAAAAAGTTCGTGATACAGCAGTGCAAGTTGCCGCTGCAAGCGAACAGCAATCTACTTCTTCCGAAATGATTAGCAGAAATATTGAAGGTATCAACAACGTAACTCGCGAGACAAGCACCGGAATATCTCAAATAGCCAGAGCCGCAGAGGATTTAAGCAACCTAACGGTTTCTCTACAAGAAATGATTTCGCGATTCAAACTTGGCAACAACGGAATAGGAGGATTTACCGCATTAACCAATAGTAATCTTATGCAAAACTGAAACACAATAAATACCTTCCAGATACTAGAAGTTTAGAGGATTAAGAACATCTTCTGAATAACCGTTTAGTGGTTTCTACAAAACTCACATTTCTTTTTTTGAAGTATGATATAAATCATAACAAGACTTAAACAATTTCAAAAGTGTACGATAGTACAATACCAACAAGCAGCAGAACTAATTTAGGAGGATCAATGAAGAAAATTTTTTTCTTACTGGCCATACTGTATATGAGTACGGCCTATACACAACAAATTGGGGAGGTAATAAAACTATCCGGTTTTGTTAAGTCGGATTTTATATTTGATTCCCGTCAAGTTGTTAGTATCCGGGAAGGACATTTTCTTTTGTATCCGACTAATGAGAGTCTTGATCTTAACGGACAAGACATAAACGATAAGTCCAACTTCAATGCACTTTCAATTCAAACAAGGCTGAACGCAAAAATTACGGGTCCGGAGGCGCTTGGTGCAAAAACCGGAGGCATGATTGAAGGAGAATTTTTTGGAACTTCCGAGGCTGACGTAAATGGATTTCGCCTTCGTCATGCTTATATCACCTTAGCATGGAATTCAACAATATTGCTTGTTGGGCAAACATGGCATCCAATGTTTGTTGCAGAAGTATTTCCGCAAGTAGTTTCATTTAACACCGGTGTTCCTTTTCAACCTTTTGCCCGTAATCCGCAAATTCGACTTACACAGTCGTTCGACAATATTAATTTAATTATAGCTCTCTGCAGTCAGCGAGATTTTACAAGCAACGGGCCTACCGGTTTCAGTTCTGTTTACTTGCGAAACTCGGTTATCCCAAATTCACATATTCAGCTACAATACAAAAGTGAAAGTTTAATTGCCGGCGCCGGTTTTGATTATAAAGCGCTTACTCCAAGATTGGAAACAACAAAAAAAATAAAAACAGATGAAACTATTGCTAGTTCTTCTGTGTTGAGCTACTTGAAATTTAAGAGCGGAACATTTAATTGGTCGGTTGAATATGTCTACGGGGGAAACAACACCGATTTAATGATGTTAGGCGGGTATGCAATCAAATCCGCTAATTCAATTACGGGCATTGAAGAATATGCAGCGCTACGTGCATACTCTCTATGGACTGATTTAAGTATTGGGACAGATGTTCAGCCCGGTATATTTATTGGGTATACAAAAAATTTAGGAAGTGAAAACGAACTTAGCGGAGCTCTATTTACACGCGTAAGTAACATTGAAAAGATGTTTCGTGTTTCACCAAGATTGTTGCTTAATTACGGAAAATTTAGAATTGCCGCGGAGGTTGAAGTTACAACAGCTTCTTATGGTTCAATTGATAGATATGCTAAAGTTAACAACACTAAAAACGTAACAAACATAAGGGGAATCATGAGTATGTATCTATTTTTCTAAAACAAAAGGGATCTAAAATGAAGATCAAAAAACTAAAGGATTGGGGGATCGTTTACAAACTACTGGCACTTGTTGTATTATCCCTCCTACCATTAGTTCTATTCTTGTTCGTCTATCTGCTTCCAACAGTTAAAACACATCTGTTTGATGAGAAGCGTATGGCAACAAAGCACATAGTCGAAGTATCGGCAGCAGTAATAAAAAACTACATCGCAATGGAAGCTAGCGGTACTCTATCAAAAGAAGAAGCTCAGCAAAAAGCGATTGAAGCTGTTAAAACTCTTCGGTACAACGAATCCGAATACTTTTGGATTAATGATTTAGAACCGAAGATGGTTATGCATCCACTCAAACCACAACTGGATGGAACAAATATTTCTGACAATAAAGACCCAAATGGAGTTTATTTGTTCCGTGAATTTGTAAAAGTTGCACAAGCTAAAGGTGCTGGCTTTGTAGAATACTCATGGGATAAACCCGGTCGCACAGAGCCGCAACCAAAAATTTCTTATGTGCAGTTACTTAAAGAATGGGGCTGGGTTGTAGGCAGCGGTATTTATGTTGATGATGTAGAAGATGAGGTCTCTGCACTAAATAATTCAATTTTGCTGGGACTTATTATAGCTTTAGCGGTGGCAATAACTGTTGGATATTTAATGTCCAGGTTTATTACTCGTCCGATTCTAAGTTTGCAAGGGGCTGCACAGCGAGTTGCAAGGGGAGACACAGATTTTAAGATAGATGTGACGAGAGAAGATGAATTTGGAACACTTCAGAAATCCTTTCACGAGATGGTTATTAATATAAATGAGAAAGCTGAGGTAGCAGATAGAATTGCCCTTGGCGATATGAATGTAGTAATCAATCAGAGCTCGGAAAAAGATGTGCTTTCCAAGAGTATGCAAAAACTCAAAGACACACTAAAAAGTTTAATTGATGAATTAAACCAACTCACACAAGCCGCTCAAGAAGGAAAACTTAAAACAAGAGGCAATGCAGCAAAATATGCCGGTGGCTTTAAGGAAATTGTAACTGGAATTAATTCTACTCTTGATGAAGTTCTAATTCCAATTAATGAAGGCTCTGCAGTTTTGGCAAGAATGGCAAGTGGAGATTTTTCAGTAAAGATGGAAGGTGAATATAAGGGTGATCACAAGATTATGCTCAATAGCATAAATCAATTGGGAGATTCTTTATCATCTGTACTTACGGAAGTACGCCAAGCTGTGCAAGCTACTGCAAGTGCTAGCACACAAATTTCCTCATCAACAGAAGAAATGGCTGCGGGTTCTCAAGAACAGTCATCTCAAACAGCGGAAGTTGCATCTGCCGTTGAAGAAATGACACGCACTATTTACGAAACCACAAAGAATACATCAATGGCTGCCGAGAATGCAAAATTAGCCGGATCTAAAGCCGTTGAAGGTGGAAAAGTGGTTGATGAAACAATAAAAGGAATGGTTAGAATTGCTGAAGTAGTAAACAAGTCTGCCGCCACTGTAGAAACCCTTGGCAACAGCAGCAATCAAATTGGTGAAATTGTTCAAGTGATTGAAGATATTGCAGATCAAACAAATCTATTGGCATTAAATGCTGCAATTGAAGCTGCCCGCGCCGGTGAACAAGGAAGAGGGTTTGCTGTTGTTGCTGATGAAGTACGCAAACTTGCAGAGCGTACAACAAAAGCTACCAAAGAAATTGCAGATATGATTAAGCAAATTCAAAAAGATACTTCCGAAGCGGTCGGCTCTATGAAAGAAGGCAAAGAGGAAGTAGAAAAAGGAAAAGTCTTAGCCCAAAAAGCCGGAGTTTCTCTAAAAGAAATTATTGATGGCGCAGATACCGTCTTGGATATTATTACGCAAGTAGCTGCGGCTAGTGAAGAACAAACATCTGCTGCTGAAGAAATAAGCAAGAGTATTGAAGGTATTAATTCAGTGACAAGAGAATCTGCTGCGGGTATTCATCAAATAGCAAAGGCGGCGGAAGATTTAAGTCGATTGACTATCAGCTTACAAGACATGACAAACAGATTTACGCTAAAAAGCAGTGGTAGCGAGCAATCTGTAAGACATTCGTTATCCGCTGGCCGTAGAAATTAACACATACAAATAAAAGTGCCGGAATTAGATCATTCCGGCATTTCTTTTCTATTTAAAAAATTTACTTCCTCTCAATTATTGCCAATTCACTAAAGAATCGTTAGCTTTATTCAAAAGAATCATTTTGTAATATGCAATTGAACGAAGATTTCATTCAAGCGAATAAGTTAATACTACTTGGCAAGCTTACCGCCAATTTGGTTCATGAAATTCGTAATCCGCTTTCCGCAATTAAGCTGAATTTGGATTATATGAACATGGCCAAAGATGATTTACCGGCGGATATTAAAGAGATAGTCGCAGAATCTTTGGATGCGTTCGATCAGGTTACATTTTTAATTGAAGATGTCTTGGATTTTACCCGCAAACCGACCACAAAAGTTCATGAAGTGGATGTTGATCAGGTAACAGATAGATGTTTGAAGATAATTTCAATTAGCGCCAGAATGAAAGGTATAGTAATTGAAAAGAACATTGAACCGGAGCTACCTAAATTAAATGTTAACAAAAATAAGATGATGCAAGTTTTTCTCAATCTGATTAGCAATGCAATCGAAGCTTCGAATGACAAAGGCAAGATTATTATTAAAGCGTTCCCGGAAAATCATGATCATACACCAAAAATAATTTGGCAAGTACAAGATTTTGGTTGTGGAATTAAGGATTCCGATAAAGAAAAGATAATCGGAGAATACTTTACTACCAAATCTAAAGGACACGGAATTGGCCTTGGTGTTTGCAAAAAACTTGCTGATGAAATGAATTCCGAACTGGTTTTTGATTCAACTTTAGGGGAAGGGACTACTTTTTCGTTAAAATTTCTGTATTAACAAATAAGGCTGTAAATGATTCCAAAGATTTTAATTATTGATGATGATGATTTAGTTGCTGCGTCGCTAAAAAAAGTTTTAATCAGACTTAACTATAATGTTGAAACTTGTCTACGTGCCGGGGAAGCAGAAAGAATAGTCGCCGAGTTTCAGCCAGACATAATTTTACTCGATATTTATCTTACCACACATAATGGAATAGACGTTCTAAAAAGTTTGAAGAAAAAATTTGCATCGATTCCTGTGATAATGATTACCGGATACGCAGATGTTAAAATGGCTGTTACTGCAATTAAAAGCGGCGCATTCGATTTTCTTCTTAAGCCGATTGATCTGGAACAGTTAAAATTTGTTTTAGATAAAGCTGTTGAAAATCTGAAATTAAAATCGGAAGTAACAAAACTCCACTCACTTCTTGAAGAAAACGAACTTAATAAAGAATATTTTGGAAAAAGCTCAAAAATTCAGCGAATTGTAGCTTCAGTAGAAAAACTTGCTGCAAGCACAGATACTACAATGCTTCTAGAAGGAGAAAGTGGAACCGGAAAAGAAGTATTTGCTAAGTTTATTCATCAGCAAAGCCCAAGAGCATTGGCTCCTTTTATTACAATTAACTGCGCTACAATTCCAAAAGACTTAGCCGAAAGCGAATTGTTTGGTCACGAAAAAGGCGCATTCACCGGAGCTTCAACAAAAACCAAGCTTGGTAAATTCGAACTTGCTGATGGTGGTACAATTCTACTTGATGAAATCGGTGAACTCGGTTTAGATCTTCAAGTAAAACTTCTCCGCGTTTTGCAAGAAAGAAAATTCTATAGACTTGGCGGGGAAAAGGAAGTTTCTGTAAATGTTAGAGTTTTAGCAGCAACGAATAGAAATTTGGAAGAGGAAGTATCTCGCGGCTCATTCCGCGAAGACCTTTATTACAGATTAAACGTTGCTAAGATTACAATCCCACCTTTAAGAGAAAGAAAGGAAGATATTATTCTTATTGCTTATTCCTTTTTGAATGAATTCTCCAAAAAATTTGGAAAAAATATTCAAGGTATTGATGCAGCCGGTTTAGAATTATTAAAAAGCTATAAATGGAAAGGCAATATTCGAGAACTTCGGAATGTTATGGAACGTGTGATGCTTCTTGCTGAAGAAGAAGAATTAACCGACGGGCATTTTGCGTTCTTGTTGGATGGCAAAGATGTAATTGAAACCGAAGAGGAAAAATTCATTCTTCAAGTACCTCCTAAAGGTGTTAAGATAGAAGTGGTATTAAAAGCGCTAATTTTAAAGACGCTTAAAATTACTGGCGGAAATCAAGTAAAAGCTGCTAAAGTACTCGGCTTATCTAGATCGAAACTAAGATATAGAATGGAACAGCTGGGTATCGAAGTTACAAAGAACATCAGCTAAATCATTTCAAATCTCCCCAAATTTATTTTATTTGTAGCGTTACAAATTTGTAACGCTGCAGGTGCATTTCCTAACCTCAATACTTTTATTTAAAATATTCATTTAGAACCTTAATTTTTTCGACTTGCCACCCGATAATAAGAAGCCTATTGATGTATTTGAAAATTAATATTTGTTCTCTGACTCAAAGTAAAATGGATGATTGTTTGCACATGGCTAATATTGTTCAAGAAGTCGCAAACTAATTGCTTCTCGGAGTAAATTGAATGAATAAGCGGTGGGCATAGTAATTGACTATTTCGATAAAATAATGGATCGGCTTATGTCTGAAGATAAAAGCAACATAGAAATACTTGAAAGTGGAACCCCCGAAGAGAAGATCGAACTTCTATATTCGTTAGCAGAATCCGATTTAGATGATAAGAGCATAAAAGCAATTTCAGAATTGCTGAAAGATGATGATAAGGGTGTTCGTAATGCAGCAAGTATGCAGATGATTAATTTTGCGCTTCCTCAATTTGCAACTTATGTTGTACAATTTGTTCCCTCGCCGGATATCTCGGTTAGAAATTTAGCCGGCGAAGTCCTTCTTAAACTCGGTTCAAATTCTGTTGATGCAATGATACAATTTGAACATCAGGATGATGACGATACTTTAAAATTCTTAATAGATATTCTTGGATTGATCGGAGATCAGCGAGCCGCTCTATTTGTAATGGGCGTACTAAGCGAATCTGAAAATGATAATGTGATTCTCGCTTGTATTGAGGCTTTAGGCAATTTACGATATGAATCTTCTGTAGATGTACTAATGCTTTTCTATGATCGAAATGAATTGTTCAAGCCAACAACAGTTGAAGCGCTTGGTAAAATAGGTTCAAGAACCGCATTGGATTTTCTGGTAGCTAAATTTCCGGTTGAAGATGATATTACGCAATATTCGATACTGGAAAGCTTAGGCAATCTTGGTGATATGGAAACATTTTTCTTTTTGCTTGAGCAAGTTAATACTGTTACAGGCCCACTTATACTTCCGTTAATTACTTCGATCTCTCAATTGAAAGACAGATATAACCTCGATATTCCATACGACAATAGAATGAAAAGCCTATTGATGTATACGATTACCGAAGGGACCCTAGAGCATAGAAAGATTGCGTTCAACATGATAGAAACGTTTGAGGATAAAGATATTCTATTTACCAGCTTAAATTTGCTTGGTGAAGACTACGAGCTTGACGAAATGATAAAGACCAAACTATTTGGAACTTGCGAGTACATTTATTTTGAAATAGCACGCGTAATAAACAGTAAGCCTAGAAATATCCGCAATGTGCTTAATATGTTTCAGCAAACAATTGTATACGTAAACGAATATCAAATCCCGATTAATGTTCCGATGCTAGAGTTGCGCGGAATTACCCAGGCAATGAGTGGTTTGTTAAACGATCCGGATGAAGAAGTAAGAAGAGCATCTATGGAAATTTTATTCACAATTGATCCGGAAACGGCTCTTTTGTTTATCGACTCTATGGTAGCCGATGAAAACACATGGAATAGAATAAGATTGGTTGAACTTATCGAACAACTTCCGATGGAAGCGGTTGAAGCTTCACTGCAAAAACTAGCAAAAGATGAAGATGAAATGGTTCGTGATAGAGCAACCTTTGTCTATAATTATAAAACCAATAACGTTTCCGCAAATTCAAACTGAGAGACATGAATCCAACACTGAATTTAAACACGCAGGGGTTGACTCAAAACTTAGGTGGACTAGGCTCTAAACAGTTGTTGATGTCTGCAACGCTGTTTGATAGTATACGCAAGTACATCTATGAAAATTGCGGAATATACTTCCAGGATAACAAGAAGTATTTTCTGGAAAGCCGCTTACAAAGAAGAATGAGTTTCCTCGGAATAAAAACTTTTGAAGAATATTTTGATTTGCTGAAATTTGGCGCTGCGGGGGTTGCAGAGAAAAAATATTTTTACGAAGCAATTACAATTAACGAGACTTTCTTCTTTAGAAATCAACCTCAACTTGATGCACTTGCTTCTCAAATATTGCCGGAAGTAATTGCAGCAAAACAAGCAGTTGGCAGAAATAAAATTAGAATATGGAGCGCAGCCAGCTCTTCCGGCGAAGAAGCCTATTCTATATCGATGATATTCCAAGATTTGATAAAACCACGCTATCCGAATTTTGAATTGGAAGTTGTGGGAACCGATATAAACACGGCAGTTGTAGAAACCGCTAATGCCGGTATCTACCGTGATTATTCAATACGCAACACACCGCCTTATTATCTTAAGAAATATTTTAAACCGGGACCAAACGGTTCCTTTGAAGTAATTCCAGAAATTAAAAAGATGGCATCATTCAAAATTCTGAATTTGTATGATGAATCAGCAATGAAGATGTTTTACAATTTTGATGTTGTTTTCTGTGCTAATGTTCTAATTTACTTCGATCAGGCCAGTAAGATCAAAGTTGTATCTAATCTTTACAATTCATTGAACAAAGGCGGCTACTTGTTTATCGGTTATTCCGAGACGCTTCACGGCATCTCAAAAGCATTTAGATTATTTAGTTTTCCCAACACAGTTGGATATAAGAAGGAGTAGTTTATGAAGAAAGTAATACTTGTAGCCGATGACTCGCCGACAATTAGAAAGTTTGTTTCGGTTGCGCTCTCTGTTAAAGGATACGAAATTATTTCTTGTGCCGATGGTATGGAAGCAATAGAAATTCTTCCAAGTCACAAAGTTGATTTAGTTATTACAGATCTAAATATGCCCAATGTGGATGGATTTGAACTTATAACTTCTATCAGAAATAACACTGCATATAAAGAATTACCAATTATTGTTCTTTCTTCTCTTGGAGCAACCGAAGATATTCAAAAAGGTCTGGAATGTGGCGCTAACTCGTATCTCGTAAAACCTTTCGATCCAAAACGAGTAGCGTACGAAGTCTCAAAATATTTAAACTAGAGGTAGGATAATGGCACTAAAATTCTTAGTTGTAGACGATTCAGTAACAATGCGCAGAATTGTCCTTAATTCACTTAAACAAATTGGGCATGATGCTTTTGTTGAAGCCGGAGACGGCAGAGAAGCACTCGGCAAACTTCAAGCCGATGATGGAATTAATTTTATTATTACTGATTGGAACATGCCTGACTTAACCGGCTTAGATCTTGTTAAAGCCGTTCGTGCTAATCCAAAGTATGAAACCATCCCAATTTTAATGGTAACTACACGCGGAATGAAGGAAGATATAGTTGAAGCTCTTCAAGCAAAAGTAAACAATTACATTGTTAAGCCGTTTACTCCACAAGTCCTTAGAGAGAAAATTGAACAAATAATTGCAACTCCGGTTGCCTAGAGGTAGACATGGATCAAGTACATAATATGCAAAGCCTTTACGAAAAGCTAAGTGACGTAAATTCATTTTTTGAGTATGGGCAAAAACTGATTCCTACAATTGAAAAAATTGTCGATTTCATGAAAGCAACCATACCGCTTCTTGAAAACGTTAATAACTCAATATTGGATAGTACAAGCAAACTTCCAAAAGCGGCTCTTCAGATAAATAGTGTTACCAATGCTACCGAAGTTGCTGTAACAGAGATTCTTGATGTTGTAGATGGTGCTTCAAGCGATTTAACAACAATCATATCAAAACTAGAATCGTTAAGAACAAGATTGGATAGTCAGAAGAATTCAATTCAACGACTAACGGAAAAATATCCCGATGACCCGGATGTAAAAGATTTAGTTGCCAATGGATTAAATCCGGAAGTTATTCATGAAGACTATTCCGCAGTTATTAGTTTGGCTGATAAAATTCAAGTTGGGCTAATGAACATTACAATATCGTTGCAAGTACAAGATATTACAGCACAGCAATTAGCTTCTGCAAATCATTTAATGAATGGAATTCAAACAAAGCTTTCATCATTGTTATTCGATATTGGAAACGACGGTGAGAAAGAAACATCTGCTGAAAAGAAAGTTGAAACTAAAGGGGAATCAGCCTTCAATGCCGATGCAAGATACGATAGAGACCATAACTCTCAAGCTCTTGTAGATTCACTTGTAGCAGACAATGCAACTCAACCATCACAAAAAGAAATAGACGAGCTATTTTCAAAAAAATGAGCGACCAAGAAAAAAACCCGACTCTCATTGATCCGGAGATGAAAGAGATTGTTGAGAGCTTTATAGTTGAAACAAAAGAAATTCTTGAAAAACTTGATGTTGATCTTCTTGAGCTGGAAAAGAAACCGGACGACAAAGAATTACTAAATCAAATTTTTCGTTCGTTCCATACAATAAAAGGCACATCAGGGTTTCTTGGATTGGAAGCTTTACCCGAAGTAACTCACAAATGTGAAGATATTCTAAATAAGCTAAGAAAGGGTGAAGCCGTTTTGAGCGAAAGCTTAATGGATGGAATTATTCTTGCGTTCGATACTATTAAAGAACTTTTGAAAAAAATTGAAGTTGATCAAAATGAAAACGTGCAGATTGATAATGTTTGCAATATTCTAGAAGAACTGATCAAAGAAATTGAAGGTGGAGGTAGCGAAGAAGCCTCTGCACCAAAAGAGGAAGTTTTACAAGAAATAGTACAATTAACTGAAGTAGAAGAAACAAAAACCGCCGCCATAGATATTCCCCAGCCGGAAAAACCTAAGCAGGAAGAGAAGAAAACAGAAATTATTGAGAAGGCCGCAGCCGCTCCGGTTAAAGAAAACACTATACGTGTTGACGTTGACAGACTTGATGCGCTTCTTGATATAGTTTCGGAACTTGTGTTAGGACGTAATAGACTTTCGCAAGTGAATTCACATTTTTCAGTTGAAAACGAAGGTAATAGATTTACTCGCGATTTTGGTGAAGTAACAAAGCAGATCGATTTGATGACTACCGAACTACAGTTGGTTGCAATGAAGTTACGCATGATTAAGATTGCTAAAATATTTAACCGCTACCCAAGATTGGTCCGCGATCTTACAAGAGACCTTAACAAAGATGTTGAGCTTGTTATTAAAGGTGAAGAAACCGAAGTTGATAAAAACTTGATTGAAGAAATCAACGATCCGCTTGTTCACTTAATTCGTAATTCGGTAGATCATGGAGTAGAAACGCCGGATGTAAGAGTTAAAGCCGGCAAGAGTCCTAAAGGAACAGTAACTCTAGCGGCTGAACAGCTTGGAAACAATATTGTTATTTCTATTGAAGACGACGGCAAAGGTTTAGATATAGAAGTATTGAAGGATAAGGCTGTAAACAAGGGATTGATAACACGCGATAAAGCGAAAGAGCTTACCCGACAAGAAGCAATTAACTTAATTTTCTTACCGGGATTCTCAACAGCGGAAAAAGTATCCAATGTATCCGGACGCGGTGTAGGAATGGATGTTGTTAAAACTAATGTTTCCAAACTACGCGGTATTATCAATATCGATTCCGAACTTGGCAAAGGAACAAAGATTACAATTAAGCTGCCTTTAACTTTAGCTATTATTTCCGGAATGATTGTAAAAGCATATCAAGAGATGATTGTAATTCCTCTCGGTTCAGTTATAGAAGTTATTAGAGTAAACAACGAACAAATATATTCCATCAAAGGAAAAGAAGTTATACAAGTAAGAGATTCAATTTTGCCTCTAGTTTCTCTTAAAGAATTATTGAAGGGAAGACTAGACGGGCAAAAGGAAGAGCGAGATGGCTGGCAATATGTGGTAGAAGTTGGTATTGCAGAAAAACGATATGGAATTAAAGTCGACGATCTTATTGGTCAGCAAGAAGTTGTAATAAAAACCCTTGGTAGTTATTTGGGTAAGATAGACGGTATTGCGGGATCAACAATTATGGGCGATGGAACTGTTGTAATGATTTTAGATATTCACGAACTATTTAATAAACTGGAAGCAAACGCTTGAGAGATAAAATTGCCGTATTAATTATTGATGATTCAGCTTTCATGCGAAAGTCGCTTTCAATTATGCTGGAAAGCGATCCCGATATTACGGTTGTTGGTACCGCACATAACGGATTAGAAGGTGTTGAGCTAGCCAATAAACTTAGACCGGATGTAATTACACTTGATGTTGAAATGCCGGTAATGGATGGACTAACGGCATTGAAACGGATTATGGCCGAATGCCCGACATCCGTTTTAATGATAAGCTCTATTACAACGGAAGGCGCTACCGCTACATTAAAAGCTCTGGAAATGGGCGCAGTAGATTTTATTCCCAAAGAAATGTCCTACGTAAGCGTTAATATTTCGAAGATCAAAGAAGATTTAATTTCCAAAGTAAAAGCAATTTCCCGTACAAGACTTCTTAAAGCTCGTCTAGATAGAATAAAAGCGATTTCACCTACTCCAACTGTAAGACCACGTGTTACCGGATTTTTAAGAGATTTGCCAAGGGCCGGTTATAGAGCAATTGCTCTGGGTATTTCAACGGGCGGACCATTTACACTTCAAAAAGTTCTTCCTCTCATTTCGGAAAAAGTACAAGTGCCGATATTTATTGTTCAGCACATGCCCCCTAAGTTTACCAAATCGTTGGCAGAAAGATTAAACGGACAATGCAAACTGGAAGTGAAAGAAGCAGAGAATGGTGAACCGGTTAAGAATGGATATATATATATAGCTCCGGGCGGATTTCATATGAAGCTGCGCGGCTCATCATCTTCTCCGGTTATTGATATTTCTACAGAGCCGGTCGGAACACTTCACCGTCCTTCTGTTGATGTAATGATGGGTTCTGTAGTTGGAGTTTATGGCAAATACACGCTTGGTGTAATTATGACGGGAATGGGAAAAGATGGATACGAAGCAGTTAAACAGTTAAAATCAATTGGCGGATATGCAATTGCACAAGATGAAGAATCTTGTGTTGTGTATGGAATGCCGAAAGCAATAGTAGACGGCGGGCTTGCCGATGTTGTTCTTCCCGCTGAAAAAATTCCGGAAATGATAAATAGAGTGGTGTCAAATGTCTAGTCAATTTGAAGATGCAACATTCAAAGATGTATTCGCAAAGAATAATGCAAAGACCGGCAATCTTATTAAAGCAGACGCCGTTGAAATAAAAGGGTTATCAAAAATTTCATTCGAAGACAGCGAAGAGGATGGAATTAGGATTATTCTTAAAAAAGATACTCACGATAACTTGAAGGAAATAAAATTCGTTTGCTCTTGCGGACAAACAAAATCCATCATTTTGGATTATTCTGAATAATAACTCCCACGTGGCTATTTTTAGCCACCCTTAAATCATAAGAACCACCTTTTCACTCGATTTTCAATCTTTTTGCTGGCATTGATTTGGAAACACTCTCCAAAAAGCAAAAAAGGTTGAAATGGCATCTTCAGTTAAACTTTTATCTAATCTCTTAGACTACTGTTCCGAAAAAAACCGTGTTATAGCGAAAAACATTTCCAACATAGCAACGGAAGGATACAAGCGCCAAGATGTTGTGTTCAAAGAAGTGCTGAATGAAAGCTCCGATTCAATGATGAAGATTTCCAACAGCAGACACATGACAACATTGCAAGACCCATCGGCAGAGAGTGGAAAATTTGAATATGTAAATGATGAAAGTGAAGATATGGCATCGGGCTCGAACAATGTAAACATAGAACGAGAAATGAGCGAGCTGGCGGAAAATACTCTACGCTTCAAATTTGCTTCGAAGAAAGTCGGCGATTACTACAGAGGAATTCAAAATGTAATAAAAGGTGGCGGAGGCAGAATATGAAAATTGGCGGAAGCTTATTTGGTTTGAACTACAGCGCTCGCGGTATGAGTATTCAGAGAAAGAAAATGGATGTAATTGCGCAGAATATTGCTAACAGTGATAATGTCCGCACAGAAAATGGTGAACCTTACAAAAGAAAAACTCTTAAAGTGGAAGAAGCAAAGAATAATTTTGCTTCAAATCTAGAGATTGAAGGACAAGCATTTAAGCTTAACACAAGCAACCCAAACCACATGCTTAAGATGAATTCGCCTCAAGAATTAAGCATCTCCGCAGATCAAGGTAAAGTTAAAATGGAAGAAGAGATAGATGCCAAACCGGGAGATATTGTTTACATGCCGGAACATCCAAACGCAAATAAAGACGGCTACGTTGAAATGTCCAATGTAAATGTTATAAACGAAATGGTGGATATGATTGCGGCATCAAGAAGTTATGAAGCAAACTTACAAGCGTTAAACTCTGCCAAGCAAATGGCAAAAGATTCTATGGAGATATAATAGATGAAAGTTTCTACAAATAATATCGGCAATTATTCACCGGCATATTTTAAAGCGCAAGCGGCAAGAACAGAAGCTGTTCAAAAGCAGAAATCTGAAAGCATTTCGGCTGAAGAAAAAAAGTTCTTTGCAAATCTTTATCCGGCTCAGAAGGATGAAGTTCTTGGTTATCAGCTTTACGATGCAAAAGGAAAAGTTTCCGGAGTGCATGTAGGTTCACTTTTTGATAGGAGAGGATAAAATGCAAATAGAAGGATTTGGAAGTTTAATACCAAAACCGCTTGAACAGGCTGCTAAGAAAAACTCTATTGGCGTTGAAGGTTTTGGAGAAACATTAAGCGGTTTTATAGGAGATGTAAATAAATCGCAGCTCGATTCGCAAAGTGCTGTGCAAGATTTTGTTAGCGGAAAGGGTGTTGAGTTACACGAGGTAATGATTGCCGGTGAAAAGGCTAAAACAAATCTTGAACTGCTGATGGAAATAAGAAACAAAGCAGTTGATATGTTCAAAGAATTAACAAGGATACCTGTTTAACATGAATACAAATCCATTACAAGCATTTACGGGAATATTGGGCAAATTGAATCCCAAGCAAAAAATTATGCTTGGTGTTGGTGTTATTACAACTGTTGCCTTAATGGCTGTTTTAATGTTCATTCTTAATGAACCAACTTATTCAACACTTTACTCCGGTCTTTCTCAAGAAGATGCGGGTAAAGTTGTAGAACATTTAAACGCTCAGAAAATTCTATTCAAGCTTGAAGACAACGGACAGACAATCAAAGTTCAACGCGAGAAAGTTGCCGAACTTCGTTTAACGATTGCCGGCAAAGGTCTAATAAATTCCGGCATAATCGGATACGAAATTTTCGATAAGACAACTATGGGAATGTCCGAGTTTATGCAGAATGTGAATTTTAAGCGTGCAATGGAGGGAGAGATTGCACGCACAATTCAGCAGCAAGAAGGTGTTTTGTTGGCAAAAGTATACATTACTATTCCTAAGAGAACAATATTTAAAGAAGAAGAAAAGCAGCCAACTGCAACAGTTACTTTAAAACTTAAAAGCAGCTCTGCGCCATCTAAAGAAAACATTCAAGCAATAGTAAACTTAATGTGCGGAAGTGTTGAGGGATTACAACCAGCCAAAGTTTCTATCATTGACACTAAAGGAAGAATACTTAATAACGACGCGGAAGAAGGGCCGATAGCATTTGCATCAGCCAAACAGTACGAAATTAAAAAATCCGTTGAAGGCCATCTTGTTCAAAAAGCACAATCGATACTAGATAATGTACTAGGTTTTGGCAATGCTGTAGTTGAAGTAACTGCGGATTTGAATTTTGATCAAGTTGAAAAAACTATGACACAGTTCGATCCGGAATCTCAAGTAGTAGTTAGTGAAGGAGTTGCTAAGACGGCGAACAATGGCCGCCAGCAAAATGATACTACTTCTGCTGTGAATGAAAATAATGTAACGAACTATGAAATAAGTAAGACTGTTGAAAATGTAGTACAAGGAAGCGGCAACATAAAAAGATTGAGCGTGGCCGCAGTTATTAACGATATACCGCGCGAAGTTAAAAAAGATGGAAAGACAACAATAGTTTTCGATCCGAGACCCGCGGATCAAATTAAGAAATTGGAAGGGTTAATTAAAAATGCAGTTGGAATTGATGTAACGCGAAACGATCAATTCTCAATTGTGAATATTCCGTTCGAAACAAAAGTTGATGAAACAGTTACTGAAGAAGCCGGAATGTCTGCTTTGCCAGATGCTAATGAATATATTAATCTCGTTTTCATTCTAGTGGCTATCGTTTCCTCTCTTTTCGTATTGAAGAGTTTAATGAAGAAATTAAAGAACGAGAGAATTGTAATTGGAACAGTAAGCAGCGGTAATTATGCAATGGCATCGGAATCCATGGGTGCTTTGTCGGCAGGACGAGGTGACTCGAAAGGCGGTGGCGGAACACAGCAGTTAGGCGGGCAAAAAAAGAAAAAGATGCTGTTGCCAATGGGCGATATAGAAGATGAAATTTCAGAAGATGCATTAGCAAAGAAAAACCAGCAGGAAAGAATTGTAAACTATGTAACAAAAAATCCAATGGACGCAGCTAAACTAATAAACGCTTGGATGCATGAAGATGAAGCCTAATAATAAACTCTCTTTAGTAGACACAAAAGAAGATGTAAACGGACTGCAAAAGGCAGCAATGCTAATGGTTGCACTTAATGTTGAAGCAGCCTCTTCGGTACTAAAACATTTGGATCCGGCAGATGTTGAGTTGATAACCGCCGAGATTTCCAAAGTTAAAAACGTTTCTTCCAAGACTGTAGACACAGTAATTTTTGATTTTTATAACATGGTTACCGCCCGGGAGTATGTGCTTGAAGGTGGTTTAGATTATGCACAAGCTGTATTGGAAAAAACCTATGGCCCGAATAAAGCTTCTGAAATTATAGACAAGATAAAACGCTTAACCACTCTAAAAGGTTTTGATGTGCTCAAGAAAGCAGAGCCGGCACAGCTTGTTAATTTTTTAAATAAGGAACATCCTCAAACAATGGCTCTGATTCTATCTCAGTTAGCGCCGGATCAAACAGCCAACGCGTTAAAAGAAATACCGGAAGAGCTTCGCGTTGATGTGGCATTCAGAATAGCTACACTTGGAAAAATTGCACCGCAAACATTAAAGCAAATTGAACATGTAGTTGATGAAATTGCCGGCGCGTCAATGAGCCAATCTGTTGGCAAACTTGGCGGAGCAAAATGTTTGGCGGCCATACTCAATAGAGCAAATGTTGGAATGGCAAAAGAAATTCTAACAAAGCTTGAAGATATGGACGCGGAAACTTCTTACGAAGTTAAACGCCTCATGTTTATCTTCGACGAAATTGTTAACATAAACGATAAAGACATTCAGAAAATTCTTCGTGAAGTTGATAGAAAAGATCTCGCTCTTTCGCTCAAGACTGCCGAAGACAAATTGCGCGATAAAATATTCAAGAACATGTCCGAACGCGCGGCAGATCTTCTCAAAGAAGAATTACAATACATGGGTATGGTTAAACTAAAAGAAGTTGAAGGCGCCCAGGCAAGAATTATTGATGTAATTAAAGCGCTTGAAGAACAAGGCGAAATCTCCTTGAACTTGCGTGGCGGTCCGGAAGAGGTTTATGTCTGATGTAATTAAATTCAGCGGGCGTTCAAGCAAATCGACTTTGAAAGTTGCCGGAATTGGTAACTCTATCTTTAAGGAAGAAAGCGAACCGGATTTGCTTAAAAAGCAACTGGATGATTACTACCGACTGGGTTTTCGCGAAGGACAAGAGAAAACCAAAAGAGACCTCGAACAAGACTATTCCAACAAGCTGATCCGCAAATACGAAGAAGTATATAACATACTTCAGCAGTACGATGAAAATCTTTTGGAAATGGAAAAAGCATTTGAAAGTCTTGTGATTGAAACCGCTTATGAAATTGCTAAAAAGATTGTCTATAGAGAAATTGATGATAGAACCATAATAAACGAAAATGTGAAGGTTGCAGTAAATAAAATTATTGGTGCAAATGAAGTTAGATTAAAACTTAATCCGCAAGACATAGAAGAACTAAATACCGATAGCAAGAATTTGCTGAATACAAGCTCATTTAACAAAATAAAAATTGAGGGTGACGACCGAATTGAAAAAGGTGGCTGCCTAATTGAAACAGAAATTGGAAATGTTGATGCAAGAATATCTACTCAGCTTACTGAGTTGAAAAGAAAACTGGAAGAGAGCCTAAAGTAAAATGTATATCCATGATCAACTTTTAGATAAGTACAAAGGGATACTAGACAAATCCGAATCTATTCGTGTTAATGGAAAAGTTATAGATGTAATAGGATTGGTTATTGTGTCTGTAGGTCCAAACGCAGTTCTGGGAGAAATTTGTACAATAGTTGATCAAAACGGAAGTGAGATTTGTAAAGCGGAAGTAGTGGGATTTAAAAACGGAAAAGTTTTATCCATTGCCATCGGAGAGATTCATAACATTTCTCCAGCTTGCGAGATTAAGGCTTCCGGTAAAAATTTTACTGTTGGTGTTGGCAAAGAATTACTTGGACGCGTTATTGATGGTTTGGGAAATCCGATTGATGGAAAAGGTGAAATAGCTTACCATTCGTTTAGAGACGCACATCGTGAACCACCAAATCCTCTTGAAAGAAAAAGAATTGCTGCTCCAATTCAAACCGGAATTAGAGCTATAGATGGATTGCTTTCGATTGGTAAAGGGCAGCGCGTTGGAATTTTTGCCGGCAGCGGTGTTGGTAAAAGTGTTACTCTTGGTATGATTGCAAGAAACACAAGTGCCGATGTAAACGTTATTGCGTTGATTGGAGAACGTGGTAGAGAAGTCCGAGAATTTATTGAACGTGATTTAGGGGAAGAAGGATTAGCTAGATCTGTAGTGGTGTGTGCAACTAGTGATAAATCTCCATTGATAAGAATGAAAGGCGCTTACGTTGCAACAACAATAGCAGAATATTTTCGTGAGCTTGGTCTTGATGTAATGCTTATGATGGATTCCGTTACCCGTTTTGCTATGGCACAAAGAGAAGTAGGTTTAACTGTCGGCGAGCCTCCCACAACAAAAGGTTATACACCTTCGGTATTTGCGCTGCTTCCAAAATTATTAGAGCGCGCCGGAACAACAGATAAAGGTTCAATAACCGGTTTGTACACAGTTCTTGTTGATGGTGATGATATGACAGAGCCAATTGCGGATGCTGTCCGCTCAATTCTAGATGGTCATATTGTTCTTTCGCGAAAGCTTGCAAACAAAGGACAGTATCCGGCAATAGATACATTACAAAGTGTAAGCAGAGTAATGTCTGATATTATTGACCGTGATCATTATCAGAGAGCTATGAAGTTTAACGAAATACTTGCTACTTACAGAGAAGCAGAAGATTTAATAAACATAGGCGCGTATTCTAAGGGAAGCAATCCTCACATCGATCATGCATTATCAAAAATAAATCAATTACGTAGTTATTTGAAGCAAGATGTATTTGAACAAGCCAAGTATGATCAGTCAGTTGAAAGACTAAACCAAATTATAGAAGCTCCGATAGTATAGAGAGAAAATGGCAAAGTACGTTTTCAAGTTTCAATCGATTATGAAAGTGAAGGAAATGCTTGAAAAAAAAGTTCAAGAGGAAATTTCCCGTATTAACAAAGAGATTGACGATTTGATGTTCGAAATGAAACACGTTGGTAATGAGTTGAAGAGGATTTCAATTCAGTCGATGGAGCAATCCTCAACTGTTGCAGATTTTAAGAGTATGAAGATGTTTGAATCGCATTTGCGAAATCAAGTTGAGGCGATCGAAAAAAAAATAAATATGCTTAACCGTAAAAAAGAAGAAAAACAACTTGAGCTTATTGAAAAGAAAAGAGAAATAAAATCGCTTGAAATAATTAAAGAAAACGATTTACAGAATTTTCTAATTGAAGAACGGAAAAACGAATTGAAAGCACTTAACGAAGTAGCTCTAAGAAATTTTAACGGGGAACAGTCGTGAAGAACACATTAGTTTACAGCATAATATTCTTGTTCGCGTTTGGACTTGTAACGGGAGCTCTATTTTATTTCAACGGACAGTTTAATAGCATGTTTGAGTTTGATTTTAGTCCACCAGAGCCAGCACAAACAAAATTAAAGCCGGCTGTCGCTATTGCCGATTCTCTTAAAAGTGATTCTACTAAAGTGATGTCGGATTCGTCGGCAGTCCATTCGGATTCAACTGCAAATCATTCGTTGCCGGATAATGTTGTTGCAACCGTTAATTCTACCGAAAAATCATTATCTAAATCAAAAACAGAAGTCACTCCAGTAACTGATAATCCTATGGTTCCTAAAACAAATATGAGAACTGTTGTAAACCGGGATTCTATTTATAAGAGCTGGGTTGCAGAAACAGTTAAGCTCTATGAGGTTATGGACTCGAAGAAAGCGGCTAAAGTAATTCTGGGTTACTCCGATAATATCGCTAGAGATATCATTCTTAAAATGAAAAAGAAAAAAGCCGCCGAAATTTTAGCGGAACTGAAGCCTGAAGTTGTGACAAGAATAATAAGCGTGAATTAATGAATTTTAGCAATTTCATAATAGATAAGCTTACTGATACCGAACCAAAATTAGCAATTGGCAATAAAAAAGCCGGTTCTAACGCTTTTCTATTTTCAGACATCATAAAAATTTGTGAACAAGAAAACTCGCCGCTGGCAACAAGTGAGTTAGATGCTAGCAAAGTCGATTCCGGTTTAGAAATTTATGCTTCATCAGAAAACGTTATTAAAGTTTCATCAGAAGAGTTTGAATCGATCGGCCAGTTTATAAATTCTCTCATATCTCAAAATGGAGAGATTAATGTTTCGGGAACACATCATAAAGTTGATAACGCATTAATTGAGAAACTTCAATTTGTTATTCCGGAAGATAAACTGATTGAGTTGAGCGGTGATTTCATTGATAAATCAAGCTTTTCTTTGATCCCTCTTACAAACACAAATGATTTAAGTGAATTTACAAAGCCCTTAACAATTTCATACAAGAATGGTTCTAATAAGTTATCCATAACCATCAGTCCTATCAAAGTTGATGAAAATTCTACAAGCAGAATTATTAACAACGAATTTAGTTTTGTTAATAATCTGATTGTAAATGAGGGACTAATGCCAAACGCTCCGGTAATTGTATCAGAAATCAAAACTGATAGTGAAGAAGAAGCTGATTCTTCGGAGAATGCTCTAATTGAAGAGAGTCCGGAATATTTTGATATAGATAAAACGAACGGCGAACCGGCTGCAAAAATATTTTACAAAGCGGAAATAATAAAGATCGAAGCTCCGCAAGTCTTTGTTGAACCAAAACTACAATTGATTTCACTCAACGGAGATTCTAATCAAGAATCTATTTCCGCTGAAGTAACACCACAAGGCAAATCAATAGCAGTTGACGACATAAATATTTTCAAGTTTTCTGCAAACAGTTCCAACTACGAACTCCTTAAAAATTTGCAGCTAGCATCCGAGGTGAAACCTTCGGTAAACGATTCTGAGTTGGTAAAAACTATTAAAACAGCTGCTGAAAGAGAAAATGTAGTAGGTGTACCTTCAGTTGAAAATCCATCTACGAAAGAGATTAAAAACGTAGAAAAAAATGCACCTTTAGAAACTCAACTTGTTGATAAAAATAAGCCAACCACAAAGATTGTTTTACCAAACTCTGAAAATGTTTCCACAGAACAAAATCTTGAAATTACAGCCGATAAATCAGTGCAGAATCAGAAGACTTCTTCTACTGCACTGAATTATTTAATGGATGGATTAACTGAAGAAGAAAAATCGATATTTAAGGGTTTTGCTTCTCGCGGTGAAATGAGTGAAATAAAGTATGCCAAGCAATCTCAAACGACACAACAAGTTGTAAGTCCGAATAAGCTAGAAAAATCAATTAATACAGAACCTACGATAGTAGACGCTAAAGAATTTAAAATCCCACCAGTCACTAACCAAATAGAAAAAAATGCTGTGACATTCACTGGAGGCACACAAGATAGTAAAGCAAAGAATTTAACTGCTTCTGGAGTTACAATTGCTCCCACAGAGAATAAAACTGTTGGACACCAAGTAGAGCTCAAACCAGAACAGATAACAAACGCTGGAACAGATTCTTCAGCTATTACAGAACAAACTGCGGAAAGCAAGAATTCAGTATCAATTGAAAAGCCAGAATTGATAAAGGTTGACCCGGTGATTTCTCGGGGTAAAGAATTAAAGGTAGGTAACAAGAACCCGGAAGTTAATATTGAAGAAAAACCGCTAGCGAAATCTGAAACTGTTGTAAAGGAAGCGAAACTAAAATCAGCGGTTAAGCAAACAGATAATAGACCAACGCTAATTTCTAAAGAAGAATTTCTAGCAACAAAGGATGAATTAAAGACTTCAAAGACTGAACAAAATAAAATGCCGGAACTAGAAGCAGCTAAGAACAACGCAACTATTTCTAAAGAAGATAAAGTCGAAATAGAGACTCCATTGAAGGAAAGTAATCTGGAAGTTACTGCTGAAGGTAAACTTCTTGTAAAAGTTGCAGCTAAAGCAAGCGTTAAAGTCGATATAAATTCTCAAGAAGCTAGTGAGATAAAAAATAAATCTTCGCGAAATGTAAATGAAGAAACAAACACGTCGGAAATAAAGATCAATGTTGATGCAGACGAAAAGCGTGTTGTTGAATCTGTTAAGCCGAATGCAAAAAAGATTGATAAGAGTGAACAATTTGTTGTAGCTGTTTCTGTTGAGAACACTCCGGCTAAAGAAAAAACAGCGGAAACTAAGTTGGAAGTAGAGTCGAAAAATATTTCGACAAACGAAGCAAAGGAAATAAAACACTCAACTGCCGAACAACAATTGAATCAAAACACAGACAAAGAAAATGCTAAATCAAGTTCTTCCGAAACGTTTAAGAATAATCTAAACCAAGTTAGCGGATCGGAAAAAAACTTTAGTGCTGAGAGTCTGAAATTACAAAGCGAACCAAAGCCAGTACATGAACAATTCAAAACTGTTAAGCAGCAAGAGATCATTCCGGAATTTTCCAAACTGATTCAACAAGGCGAGAAACAGACATTGACTTTACAATTATCACCGGAAAATCTTGGTAAAGTTAAATTGACTGTTGATATGATTGATAACCAGATTGTTACAAAAATTGAAGTTGAGAATGAGCAGGTAAAACAGTTTGTTCAATCAAATATTGAGCAGCTAAAACAAAATATGCAGTCTGCCGGAATACCATTAACAAATGTGAATGTTAGTCTTTCGGATGATCAAAAAAATCAAAAAGTATTTACACAGAAGAAAAAATCTTCCGGGCGAGAAGATAAAGAAGAAGTAATTGAAGAAACTATTTCAATGCAAGCTAAGAAACATATGGGTTATAATACTTACGAATTTACAGCATAAGGAATTATGAGATGGTTAGCACAGTAAACAATACAACAACAAGTCAAACATCAACAGTTTCCGCAAATAAGAGTGCACTTGGCAAAGATGATTTTTTGAAACTGATGATTTCGCAGTTGAAGAATCAAGATCCTCTCAATCCAATGGACGGAACTGCTTATGCTTCTCAGTTAGCGGAGTTTTCATCGCTAGAGCAATTAACCAACCTTAATTCCTCTATAACGGCAAGTATGAACACTAATCTAGCTCTTGCTGAATCGGTTAATAACACAATGGTTGCTACATTGATTGGTAAGGAAGCAAAAGTAAGTGGAAACGAATTGCAAGTAACCGGGCAGGATAGCATCACATTGGGCTACACTTTGCCGGCAAATGTTAAGTCTGCCACAATTAAAATTTACAATGAGAAGGGCGCTTTTATAAAACAAATAGAAAATGCTTCAATTGATGAAGGAACTAATAAACTTTCTTGGGATTGTTCCGATAATAATGGTGACAAATTACCTAATGGTAAATATACATTTGAAGTAGATGCAAAGAACATGAATGGTGACAAATTGACAATAGAAACTTTCAAAGCCGGAATAATAGATGGTGTTCGCTTTACAGAAAACGGCACTGTTCTTAAAATTAATGGCGCTGAATATTCTATTTCCGATATTCTTGAAATTCTCAATTCAACAAGTGGAGGAAAATAATGGCAGAGATAAATGGAATCTCCGTACCATTTATTCCGATTGTAGGTAATGAAGAGATTTCAACCCGCAGAACGGGTAGAGAGACTGCAAATCAGTTTGATGCGATCTTTAAGGAAGAATTAGAGAAAGTAAAGTTTTCAAGTCATGCTCTCAAACGTCTTGAATCAAGAAATATTCAGCTAAGTGAATCCGAACTGGGAAAAATTCAAGATGCTGTTTACAAAGCAGAATCTAAGGGAAGCAAAGATTCATTGATTATGATGGACAAGACAGCATTCATAATAAATATTCCAAATAAAACAGTAGTAACAGCAATAGATGTGGCAAATTCTAACGAAAACGTTTTTACAAATATTGATAGTGTAGTATTTGCAATATAATTAACAAATAATAATATAACAGAGCGGGACCTTCCAAGGACGCTCTAGATCTGGCCGACCGACTGAAGCCGGATCAAACCAAGGAGGATCAACATGGCACTCTTAACATCTCTTTTCGCAGGCGTTTCCGGTTTACGTAATCATCAATCAATGATGGACGTTATTGGCAATAACATTTCCAACGTTAACACAATTGGCTTCAAAGGCTCACGTGTAACATTCAGCGATACTTTCAATCAATTTGTAAAAGCAGGCACAAACCCAACTGAAACAACCGGTGGTACAAACTCATATCAAATTGGACTTGGTGCAAAAATCAACTCGATAGATAGAAACTGGAATCAAGGAACATTCGAAAGAACCGGTATTACTACAGATTTAGCTTTACAAGGACAAGGCATGTTCGTATTGAAAAATAACGGACAAAAATTCTATTCACGCGCCGGTGCTTTTGTTTTTGATGCAGATGGCAAATTAGTTAGTCCGCAAAATGGTGCAATAGTTCAAGGTAAAGTAGCAAGTACAGAAGGAGTTATACCTCCAGGCAACAACTTAGAAGACATTATAATAAATACTAACATGAAACTTACTGCTGTTGATACTTCCGAAATTAATTGGGGTGGTAACTTAAAAAGTAACAGCGAGATAACTAGAACAGAAGAAGTTGTTCAAAGAGGAAATCTTAATTCCGCAGCATTAGCTGTTGGTGAAAGTACTACGGATTATACAGTGACAGTTTATAACGAATATGGTGAGAGTTTTAACTTTACATCTAACTATGAAAAAACCGCTGATGATGTTTATACATATAGTTGGAGCTTAACAGATTCTGAAGGAACTGAGCTGGATAATGGAACAATGGTTGGTTTAACATTTGAAGATGACGGAACCGGTACAATGAGACTTGATGCAGCTTCACAAGCAATGTTTGACGGTACTAACAACAACGTACTTGTTACCGGAAACGATATTAATTTTACGTTCGATGGAACAATACTAACTCAAAATGCAAGTACAAATACATTTAGCGCTTCGGCAGATAACAACAGAGTGCCGAATGTTGTAAGCGGTTCTGTTACAGTGTACGATTCATTAGGTACTTCTCATCAAGTTACACTTAAGTACACAAAAATTAGTGATAATATTTGGAAATGGAGTTCATCAGTTCCGGGAACGAGTACAGTTGATGGAAAAGAAGCTGTAAGAAGAGGTACAATTGAGTTTAATGCAGATGGAACATTAGATCCGGCTAAAATTTCCCCTAACGATCCTTCGTTTTCATTCGATCCGGCTGGTGGCGCTAATACAGTAACAATGGATTTGAACTTCGGCAGTGGCTTTGGCGGTGTAACGCAGACTTCAGCCAGCTCTGTTATAAGTGCACTTTCACAAAACGGTTCTCCGGCTGCGACTTTATCAAATTTGAATATAGATCAGTATGGCAACATTGTTGGTATTTTCTCAAATGGAAGTTCACAAACTTTAGCACAAATTATGTGCGCCACATTTAACAATTTGAATGGTCTTATAAGCACCGGTGATAACATGTATTCGGCTTATGCAAATAGTGGCGAGCCACGAATTAACTCTTTGGGTGAAGAAACAAATACAACAATTCAATCCGGCGCTCTCGAACAATCGAACGTAGATCTTTCGGAAGAATTCACAAGAATGATTGTATCTCAGAGAGGTTTCCAGGCTAACGCCCGTGTAATTACAACGGCAGACAGCTTACTCCAAGAAATTACAAATTTGATTAGATAATATTCATAGATAAATTAGTACAAACCTAAAAAGGGCTGTGATCAGAATCCAAAACTTTCTAAGATCACAGCCTCTTTCCTTTTAAACCGAAAATGATTCTTTCACCAGAACTAGTGAACTTGAAAGCTATCCCGGCATCTCCACTTGCATAATATTAGCCATTTCAAAATTGCTCAATTTGTTAAAAGTGTAATTTAGGCCCCTTTTTGCGTGGCATAACAATTGAAAAAATGTTAGCGTAAATCAAATTGAAGTGAAAAATGGAAAAAGAAGAAAACTTAGGCGCTCCGGCAACCGAGCCTTCTGTTGGCAAAGAAAAAAAGGGATTCAATATTAAAATTCTACTGTTTGGTCTTCCGCTATTTATAATACAGTTAGTTGCGGTTTATTTCATTACAGCAAATTTTTTGTTGAATAAGATGCATGCTAGCGAAGCTGGTGCAGATGGAACGGGTAAGAAAGATTCTACTGAAGTAGTTAAAGAAGAAAAGCCATCCGAGTTCGGCAAATTCATTCACGAGATACAGGATCAAATAGTTAATCCGGTTGGCACTGATGGTAGAAGATTGGTAATGGTTTCTTTAGGCTTCGATGTACCTACAGAAGAAAATAAGAAAGAACTTGAGGCTAAAGATGTATTGCTTAAGGATGCGGTTCTTTCTGTAATGAGCAGCAAAGACCTTACACAGCTAAGCAACATGGCATACAGAGATACTCTTAGAACAGAAATTACAAGTAGGTTACACAAAACAATGCCGGAAGTAAAGATCAACACTATTTATTTCAGTAAATATATAATACAGTAACCATGGCAGAGATACTTTCGCAACAGGAAATAGATGCGCTTCTTAATAATATTAAGAGCGGATCGGAACAGAAGATAGAATCTTCTTCGGAGAAAGAAGCAATTCTTTTCGATTTCCGTTTACCCAACAGAATTTCGAAAAATCAACTTCGCGTTCTAAGAAGTATTTTTGAAAATTTTGCCGAGAGTTTCAGTTCGTTTCTTGTTACGAAACTTCAGTCCATAGTTAACATTAACGTTACTTCGGTTGATCAAATCTACTATTCGGAATATGTGCTTTCTGTTTCTAATCCGGCTTGTCTATTTACTTTTGATATAAAAGATACCGACGTAAAAGGAATTCTCGAGTTAAACAACGATTTAGCGCTTTCGTTAGTCGATAAATTACTTGGCGGAAACGGGCTGGGTTCAAAGCAAAATAAAGTAATTACTCCGATTGAGCAAAAAGTGTTACGCGTTGTTGTTGAGCGCATTATGCAAGACTTAAAAAAGGGCTGGCAGACAATTGACAGCATGGATTTCGTTATTGAGCGTTTTGAACCGGATATAGACTTTGCTCAGATTACATCTCAAAGTGAATCTGTTTTATTAATTTCATTTGAGATTCTAATCGGTGAACAATCTTTTTTAATGAACATCTGTTTTGCAACTTTTGCATTCGATAACATTCTAGCAAGATTATCTTCTCAGAAGCTGTCGTCTGTCCGCGCAATTAAACATTTTGGCCAAACCGCACGTGATGTTGTTTCTCATCATTTATCAAGAACAGCTTTGCCAATAAAAGTAGAGCTCGGCACTTCAAAACTTTCAGTCCGGGAATTGCTGGATATGCAGAATGGAGACATCATTCGCTTAGACACAAAAATTAGCGACGATCAAAAAGTTAGAACTGGAAATCAGATTTTGTTTTTAGGACGTGTCGGTGTTTCAAACAACAAAAAAGCAATTAAAGTAACTAAGAAATTATTAGAAGAACATAAATCCTTTTGAGGTTTTAAGATGGAAAACAATGATTTAAATGAAATGAACGACAATGAATTAAATCAGAAAGCCGTTAGTGCAATGGCGCAGTTCGAAGAGTTTGACGATTCAACTCAAACCGGCGGCGTGTACAACGATAAACTTCATTTCCTCAAAGATCTTCCAATGAATATTTATATAGAACTTGGAAGAACACAAATGCAGATTAAAGACATCTTAGAACTTGAGCGTGGATATGTAATTGAGCTTGATAAACTAGCAAGCGAGCCGGTAGATGTATTCGTAAACAATAAAAAAATTGCAGAGGGTGAAGTAGTAGTTATCGACAAACATTTTGGAATAAGAATCACAAATCTTGTAGATCCGGCAAATAGAGTAAAGGATATTTTATAATGTCATTTTTCGATATCGTCAAATCTATAATTCCGCTATTAGCCGTACTCGGGATGTTATACGGTGTACTTCTCTTAGTGAGAAAATATTCATTCTCTATGTCCGGCAAAAAAATTAAAAACCTTCACATCGATGTTGTTCACAATCAGCTAATCCTTCCCAAAAAATATTTATCCCTTGTTAGAATTAAAGATAAGCTTCTCGTGTTGGGAATTAGTGAGAACAATATTTCGGTGCTTAAAGAATTTGATTATGCTGAGTTTTCCGATGGAGCCGAAAGCGATTCGGAATCCAAGGGCAACTTTGTAGAAATACTTAAACAGAATTTGGGCATGAAATGAGTAAGAAATTATTAGCCATAGTATTATTGTTATTACTAGTGCTAACTGTTCAAACTCAAGCACAGCAAGCACAACAGACAATTCCTTTTCCTAAAATTAACTTAGATGTAGGCACAGCAAAAGATGGCGGGGATGTTTCCGTAACTCTCCAAATTCTTTTGATGATGACAATTCTTTCTTTAGCTCCTTCAATTGTGATAATGACTACATCATATTTGCGAATCATAATTGTGTTTCATTTTTTGAAGAGCGCCCTGGGTACGCAGCAGATGCCGCCGTCTCAGCTCCTGGCTGGAGTGGCGCTCTTCGTTACATTCTTTATTATGGCGCCAACTTGGAATAAGGTAAACGACGAAGCATTAAAACCATTGATGGATAATAAACTTACAACAAGCCAAGCTTACGATAAGGGCATTGAACCGATCCGTCAGTTTATGTTTAAAAATGTTCGCGAAGAAGATTTAGAGTTATTTATTGGCCTTTCTCAACAAGCAAGGCCTGCAACAAGAAATGATGTTGCTACATATATTTTAATACCTGCATTCGTATTAAGCGAAATGCGCGCTGGTTTTATTATGGGTTTCTTCCTTTTCATCCCGTTCATAATGGTTGATATGATAATCTCTAGTATCCTAATGTCTATGGGTATGATGATGATGCCTCCAATGATGATTTCCCTTCCATTTAAAATATTGCTATTCATTCTAGTAGATGGCTGGAATTTGATTGTATCCTCTCTTGTAAGGAGTTTTCACTGATGACTGAAGAAATTATTATAGAAGTTCTAAAGGATGTTTTCTTAACAACATTTATTATTCTGCTGCCGATACTTGGTGTTTCTCTTATTGTGGGCGTGTTTATTTCAATTTTTCAAGCCGCTACATCCATTCAAGAAATGACGTTGACTTTTGTCCCCAAACTTGTTGCTACTGTTGCTGTAATAATATTCTTACTGCCGTGGATTATTGACAAAATGGTTACAATAACAATACGCATGTTTACAATGTTTCAGAGTGTATTGTAATGAAAGAAATTTTAATTGGGGATTTCATAATTGTTATGCTCATGTTTTTACGGATTCTTTCGATGATGATTGCCGCCCCGGTTCTTGGTCATACTTCGATTCCAACTATTGCAAAAATCTTTATCGCATTTATTGTTGCATATATGACTTTCTTAACGATTGATCAAAGCAAAATTGTTATTGATATTAATCTCGTTTCAATATTTATGGATGCAATTAAAGAAATTCTTACCGGTACTATTATTGGCACTGTGTTAAATTTTATTTTCTATGGAATTTCTTATGCCGGTCACATGATAGGCTTTGATATGGGCTTATCGATGTCGGAAGTTTTGGATCCTACTCAAGGGTTAAGCAATAACGTTGTTGGCGAAGTAATCTTCTACGGAGCCATGATGGTTTTTTTAGTTATTAACGGGCATCATTATTTAATAGGCGCAACAGTCGCTTCCTTTAAAATTGTTCCGGTAGCCAAATATGTAATAACGGAACCATTCATTGACTTGATCATTAAATATTCATTTGCAGTATTTACAATTGCAATGAAGATAGCGGCTCCAATAGTTGTTTCATTTTTACTAATACATATAGCGGAAGGAATTATTGCGAGAGTAATTCCTCAGATACAAATAATGTATGTAACACAGCCGTTAAAAATTGGATTGGGATTTGTTTTCTTGTCGGTCCTAGTTCCTCTTTATATATATGTAATTAAAGGATTATTAAGCGGGTACGAAAACCAGCTTACACAAATGTTAAATGCGATGAGTGCTTAGTATGGCCGATGACGGAACCGATAAAACCGAAGAACCGACCTCGAAGAAACTGAGCGATGCCAGAGACGAAGGTCGGGTTGCCAAAAGTGTGGAAATCAACTCCTTAGCTGTTTTTGCTTCCGGGTTGATTATGCTTTTTATAACTAAAAATTCGCTAGGCGAGAATTTTTCCGAGTTTACGATTGATCTGTTTTCTTCATTAGATACGCTCGATTTAAGCAAAACAATGCTGCAAACATATTTTATTAAGTGGGCATTGTTTTTCTTTTCGATGACCGCCCCAGTTATTCTTGTAATAATGGTTGTCTCTCTTATAAGCAACATTGCACAGGTTGGCTTCAAATTTTCCAGCAAAGTATTTAAGCCTAAACTTAGCCGTTTCAATGTATTTGCCAATGCAAAAAATATGTTGTTTTCATCCCGTTCATTTGTAGAAGTTCTCAAATCGGTTATGAAGCTGGTAATTATTGCTGTATTCACTTACTCTATTTTATCCAAACTTGTTGAGGATTCTTTTCAACTAGCCGACTTGACTGTTGAAGATACTGTCGCGTTTATGGTAGATGCTTCCTTTTCTCTTATTTGGAAGATAGCATTATTCTACGCCCTTATTGCCGGAGCCGATTTTGTTTTCCAGCGTATGAAGTTTAAAAAAGAAATGATGATGACAAAGCAAGAAATTAAAGATGAGCATAAACAAGCAGATGGCGATCCGGAAATAAAGCAAAGAATTCGTAAGCAGATGTTTAAAATGGCATTTAAAAGGATGATGAAAGATGTGCCAAGTGCCGATGTGGTTATTACAAATCCTACTCACTTTGCTGTTGCTGTTAAGTACGAGATGAGTAAAGACGGTGCGCCAAAAGTAGTTGCAAAAGGTATGGATGAATTAGCACAGAAAATCAAAAAAATTGCAGCCGAAAATAATGTTCCTTTGCATGAAGATGTACAACTAGCACGCGCGTTATATAAAAGTTGCGAAATTGGAGATGAAATTCCGGCTAAACTATTTAAAGCCGTCGCTCAAATTCTGGCATACATCTATCAAATGAAAAATTTGAAGAAAAGAAGAAGTATAGTATAGTGATGAATAGCATTGGAAAAAATAGCGACATAATTCTAGCGTTTGGTTTAATCCTAATGTTGGGATTAATGCTAATCCCGCTTCCGGCTGGAATTTTAGACTTCTTACTGGCGCTTAACATTACGCTTTCTGTTTTGGTAATGATTGTTTCTCTTTACATTACTTCTCCATTAGACATTTCCATTTTCCCGGGATTGCTGCTGGTGCTAACGCTGTTTCGTCTCGGATTAAATATCAGTTCAACACGTTTAATTTTGATTGAAGGTTACGCTGGAAAGGTTATTGAATCATTCGGTACTTTCGTAGTTGGTGGAAATTATGTAGTAGGATTTATTGTATTTATCATATTAGTCGTTATTCAATTTATTGTTATCGTAAAAGGTTCGGGAAGAATTTCTGAAGTAGCGGCACGTTTTACTTTGGATGCTATGCCCGGTAAACAGATGGCTATTGATGCCGACCTAAACACGGGCTTGATTACAGAAGCTGATGCTAGAAAGAGAAGAGAAACAATTTCTCGCGAAGCTGAATTTTACGGAGCTATGGATGGAGCTAGCAAGTTTGTAAAAGGAGATGCCGTTGCCGGTTTAATCATTGCGGGTGTAAATATTATTGGCGGATTCATTATAGGTATAGCTCAAAGGGGAATGAGTTTTGTTGATGCTATTCAAAGTTATACAATATTAACAATTGGTGATGGTCTTGTTTCTCAGATTCCGGCGTTAATTATTTCTACTGCAGCCGGTTTAGTTGTAACAAGAAGTGCAAGCGGAAGTTCGCTGGATTTTCAAATGAAAACACAATTGTTTTCAAATCCACGCGTACTTGGAACAGCTTCCGGTGCTTCGTTTATGTTTGCTTTAATTCCCGGTATGCCAACAATTCCATTTATTTTCTTAAGCATCGTTATGGGAACGGTTTCTTACGTTACTAAGAAAAATAAATTAAATGCTGCTCCGATAATTGAATCTGCCGAAACATCATCACCGGAACCGATTACAGAAGAAAAAGTTGAGCAGTACTTGCAAGTTGATCCTATCGAAGTGGAAATTGGGTATGGACTAATCAGTTTAGTAGATGAAAAACAAGGGGGAAATCTCTTTCAAAAAATTTCTTCAACCAGAAAATTAATTGCATTGGACTATGGTGTTCTAATTCCTCCAGTTCGTGTCCGCGATAATCTTCAGCTTTCACCAAACGAATACATTATTAAAATTAAAGGCAACATTGTTTCCAGTTTTGAAGTTTATCCGGATAGAATGCTGGCAATGAACCCCGGAACTTCGAGCGAAACTATAAACGGATTACCTACAACCGATCCGGCTTTTGGTTTGCCTAGCCTTTGGATTGCCCCAGCTGAAAAAGAAAAAGCAGACATGTTGGGTTACACGGTAGTAGATTGTATCTCTGTTATTACAACTCATTTGCAAGAAGTCTTGAAGAGAAATTTTGAAAAAATCTTAACCCGTCAGGATGTTAAACAATTGCTAGAGAATATAAAGAAAGAATATCCGGCTGTAGTAGAAGAAATAAATCCGGATGTGCTAAACCTAGGAACAATCCAAAAAATTCTGCAAAACCTTCTTAAAGAAAATATTCCAATTAAGGATTTTGTTCAGATTTTAGAAGCGTTAATCGACTACTCAAAAACAACAAAGAATGTTGATGTACTTACCGAGTATGTACGCCATACAATTGGTGAGACAATCGCAAATATTTATAAAGATCATAACGGTATAATTCATGCAGCAGCTTTGAGCGAAGTGCTTGAAGGTGCGATTACGAAATCTTTACAAGCACAGAAGGATAACATTGTAACACTTGGTTTGCCTCCAGCAATACTTCGCGAATTGAATACACAACTTAGGGCAACATCGGAAAAATTTAATTCCATGGGCTATCCTTCAATATTAATTACATCTGCAACGATTCGACCATATTTTTATAGATTAATAAACAGCAGTTTCCCGGAGTGGTCAATTCTTTCATATTCGGAACTTCCGGCTAATGTTGAACTTGAGTTTATAGGAAAGATTGAGGTTTCTAATGCAAATTAAAAAATATGTAGCTGCATCTCTTAAAGAAGCTACTCAGCAAATGAAAAATGAGTTAGGTGGAGAAGCATTAATTCTCGGCACGCGAGTAATTGAAAATGATAAACGTTACGGCATGAAAAAGATGTACGAAATTACTGCCGGTATAGATCAGCCGGTTCAAGCTAAACCATCGCGAGCATCACGAGAAGAATTTGATAGTATAGATAATTTTCAAGCTGAACTTGAAAAATTGACGAGAAAGATTAACCCAAGAACTGAAACAAAAACTGTAGCTGATGAGAGAAAAGCTAAAGCTGAAAAAGCAGCTCCTAGCAGACAATTTGAAAAAGAAATTGAAGAAATTGCATATACACTTGAACAACGCGAAGTTTCAAAGGCAATCATTAAATCTATTACAAAACATTTAAGAGATTCTGCCAGCTTTATAGAAGATGCAAATTTGGATAACTATTTGCTTTCTACTTTAGCGTCAATGATTCCAACAACTACATTTAAGGTAAACAAAAGCAAAACCGCTAAAATTGCGCTTGTTGGTCCAACCGGTGTTGGTAAAACAACTTGCATTGCAAAGCTGGCTGTTATCTCAAAAATTATTCACAAGTTGAAAGTTGGATTAATTTCTATTGATACTTACCGACTTGGTGCCATTGATCAGCTAAGAATATTTTCTGAGATAAGCGATATTGAAATGGCTGTTGCTTACGAGGCAGAGGAGATTCCTAAACTTGTGAAAAAGTTTAAGGGAAAAGATTTGATCTTTATTGATACGGTTGGCAGAAGCCAGAAAGCAAAAGAAAATCTGGAAGAAATTAGAAAGTATCTTGATGCAGCTCAAGTAGATGAAACAATTTTGGTAGCCAATGCAACAAGTTCAACACGTACGTTGAATGATGTTGCGGAGAAATTTAAGCCGTTAAAATATACTTCCGTAATTTTCTCTAAGATTGATGAAGCCGTTGCTTACGGCAACATTATGAATTTGGCTGTTACTCACAATACACCGGTAATGTTTTTAACAAACGGACAGGTAATTCCGGACGATATTCTTTCTGTAAATCCGGCATTTCTTGCTAACTTAGTTTACAGCGGCAAACTTTACAAATGAATGGACAGGCGTCACGGCTTATACAGCTTAGGGAGCTTGAAGAAAAGGGTAAACGGTTTTCTGCTTCCAAGATTGTTTCCATCTGTTCCGGAAAAGGAGGAACAGGCAAGACTTTCTTTGCCGCTAACTTTGCCTTCACACTTTCCCGCTTAGACAAAAAAGTTTTACTTGTAGATCTTGATCTGAACTTTTCCAATCTCAACATTCTGCTTAACCAAACAACTCAAGATGTAATTTCGGAATTTTTCGAGCAGAAAAAATCTTTGAAGGAAATAGTTTCCGGCTACAATAAAAATCTCGATCTTATTTATGGCGATTCCGGCAGGCAAGATTACCCGCGTGTAAGTAAAGAGGTGCTGGATTACTTATTCATTTCCCTCAACAGAATAGCCGATGATTACGATTTTATAATTCTAGATTCTTCCGCCGGCGCGGTCGATTTAACTCTCTATCAATTAATTCGCTCGGACTATACAATAATTGTAACTTCACCGGAACCAACTGCAGTTATGGATGCTTATGTAATTGTAAAGTTGCTAAACTCGGAGAGCTATTCGGGCGAAAAACTGGTAGTTGTTAATAAGTGCGTTGATGAAGATGACGCACAAACTACGTTTGCAAATCTGGCAGTTGCATCAAAACACTTCCTTGGCGAAGAAACACATCTTATCGGTTCTATCAGTTTTGATTCGGCAGTTCATAAATCCATAGTGCATCAAGAACTGCTCACTGAAAGCAGTAACGAAAGCCAGCCTTCAATAGAAATCAATTCCATCTCAAAGAAATTCCTTACTATCGCTCAAGTGGCTAATAATAACCATAGCCGACAGATTATCTAACCCGAAAACCCAAAAATTCATCGTTTTTCAGCGTTTTTTGCACTAATTAGCTCCATGTACCAGTGGTATACGGTTTGCAATTCCAATAGAAAAAAGCAAAGGAAGCGATGAACAAGATAGTTTTACAGTTTGGACTTTTGATTTTCTTCTTCTCGATTATCTTTTTCACACAACGTGGGCTGGCAATAGAAAAAGTATTGTTGAATTCCTTCGCGATTTTCATCCTAGTTACAACAATGTTGAGCTTAATTGTTATTGGATTGATTAAATCGATCAATAATAACTCTCTCAGCAAGTTAGGAGACATATCAGATAATTTAGCAGGAAATAAAGATCATGAGTAATGCAATACTTTGGGCCTCGTATAAAGAGAAACCTTCTCCTGAATTGAAGAAACAAATAGTGTTAACCTATGTGAATTTAGTTCACTACGTTATACACAGAACCAATTTGATCCAGAGTGCATTGCTGGATCGACGCGATTATTTCCAATTTGGAATTGAGGGGTTGAGCGAAGCGATTGATAGATTTGATCCGGACTATGGTACAAAGTTCGAGACATACGCTATTCAACGCATCCGCGGTAAAATTTATGACGAGCTGAGAAAGTACAGCGATAAGTTCGAGCCGGTACTTGAGCCCGATGCAACCACAATGTTTCCCACCTCTACTTTATCTATTAATCAATCTGTTGGTGAAGACGATGGAATGCAGCTTTACGAAATGCTTCCTAGCGATGCCGAAAAGCCTGATTTCATTTTAGAGAAAAAAGATTTGAAACAAAGATTATTAGATATGATTAAAGAATTAAACGAACGCGAAAGAACAATCCTAAGCTTGTATTACTACGAAGACCTTAACTATAAAGAAATTGCCCAAGTTTTAAGCATCACTGTTTCCAGAGTTTCACAGATTCATTCAAGAATTCTTAATTCCTTAAAACTAAGATTGGCTGAATATAATGCTTGATATTAAGAACACCGAAGCTAAAGAGAGAATTAAAAAGCATCTCTCAAATATTGGAACGTTGCCATCGGTTCCCCAAATCATAACAGAAGTATCGATATTGTTGGATAGTGACAGAACAAGCGCTGCCGATCTTTGTAAAGTTATTTCGAGAGATCAGGCTATTGTTACAAAAATTCTTGCTGTAGCAAACTCTCCTTTGTATGGTTTGCCAAGAAGAGTTTCAACAATCGAGTTTGCGGTTGTAATTATCGGCTTCGAGCACATGAGAAACATTCTTGTTGCTCTTTCACTAGTTGAAGCATTTAAGAGCAGAAGCACTTCCAGTTGGGATCATCACGCTTACTGGATGCATTCTTTGTTAACGGCAACAGCAGCAAAAAGAATAGCAGATGATTTACGCTATCCAAAATCCGGCGAAGTATTTACAGCTGGATTGCTGCATGATTTAGGCTTGGTTGTTTTACAGCGTTACATGCCAAAGGAATTTACAAAAGTAATCGAATTAGTTGAAGAACAGCAGATTAGTCACTTTGCTGCGGAATTAGAAGTTCTTGGCTTTACACATCAGGACATTGCGGAATTCCTTCTAGAAAAATGGAATTTCCCTCCTTATATAATTGAATCAGTATTATTTCATCATCAACCATCCCTAGCTGAAAATGGAAAAGTGCTTGCTTCTTTGATTCACTTAGCAGATTACATGACTCAGCAGATGAATGTTGGGGCATTTAATTGGGATGATAATTATGCTTTTGATGAAAACGTAATAGACATACTTGGTTTTGGTAATAAAGAGTATTTAGACACATTCATGCAAACGTACGAACCGTTATTCAAGAGTCACTTAGAATCATTAACAGAAAACAATAAAATAATGTGAGAAATTATGGGAACAGTATTAACAGATTTGAATCAGAGGCGGGAAAGAACAGAATTAATATTGAAGAAGGTGAACACGCTTGCACCGCTTCCCAAAATCTTGCAAGAAGTTCTTCAATTATTAAATGATTTTAATACCAGTCCTCACACACTGGCTAAAGCTATTTCTAAAGATCAGAGTGTAGTCTTAAAGATTTTGACAATTGCAAACTCGCCTTTTTACGGATTGACAAAACGCGTCTCTTCGATAGAATTCGCAATTATGATACTTGGCTATGATGAAATTAGAAATATTGTTTCTGCTCTTTCATTAATGGAATCAATGAAGAACAAAAGCGATCAGTATTTAGATCAAAAAGTTTTCTGGATGCATTCTTACTTAACAGCTACAATTGCTAAAAAATTAGCAATGGATTTAGGGCTTGAAAAACATGGCGAAGCTTTCATAGCCGGATTACTTCACGATCTGGGAATTTCTGTAGTACATAGATTTATGCATTCCGATTTTGTTTCCATACACGATCAGGTTGCTCAGGGTGTTTCATTTAACGATGCAGAAATGCAAGTTCTTGGTTTAACTCATGGCGAAATCGGCGAATCTCTGTTGAAATATTGGAACATCCCGGAATTGATCACGGATATCGTAAAATTCCATCATCAGCCTTACTTAGCACAGCAAGCACCAACTCTTGCATCTGTTGTTCATCTTGCAGATTACATGACACAAATGCTAAAGATGGGCGAATTGAGAATGGATACAAGTTTAGAATTAGATCATCATGTATTCTCAACTCTTCATGTAAAAGATTTAACAGAGCTAGCTCACTTTATTGAAGGTTATAGAGAACCGTTACAAGCACAAGTTGAATCGCTAAAGTATTTGATATGAGATTAATTAAAGAAAGAACCGAACGGTACGAATCTTTTCACAAGTCGCTTCAGTATTTCACAAAAAATTCTGAAGCAAAAGGTGATTTAAAATTGCTCAGCTTTGAGGGGCACAAGAATAATTTAAATCAGATGGAGAAATATTCGTTTTTCGTTCAAAGCTTATCGGCATTTCAGAAGAAGATTCAACATGTTCAAGGTTTAGCAGAAATTCACTTATTAACCCAAGAGTTTGTAAAGAGAATTTTGCAATCCAAGGAAGTTGAAATTTTTCTATTCACTGATTCAAACAGAAACTTGGTTCCATTAAATAAAAACGCTAACCCAACTCACATTAACTCTGTTAATAAAGCGTTAAAGGATGGAATTCTTGAATGGATTTTTGAATCGAGAAAGCCGACTATTATTCCGGATTTGAATGCATATACTATTAATGGTTCAAAGCTCAACCAGATGATGTTCCCAATCTACGATTCGAAATCCGGCTATGGAGTTCTTTCTTTATATACATCTGCATCAAAGGTTTCGGATGATTCATTAGAAAATAATTCTATTCAGATAATTCTCGGGATTATAGTACCAACTATTATTTCGCTTCGTCAGAAACATTCAATTAATAAACTATACCAAGAACTACAAGTATATCAATCAAAAGTCCAGAACGATTTTGACGTAAATACAATAGGTAATATGGCGGAGGGTTTACTGGAAGAATTAGGTGAACCACTACAAGTTATTTTATCGCTTTCTGAAATGATTGAAAATGACTATCCCAAAATTGATAAAGAAATAACAGATAGTATAAAGAAACAAGTTAGTAAGGTAAGCGAGTTAACAAACAGATTAACAAAATTTGCCGGGTTGAATAAGCCTAAAGCACAATCCTCGCAATCTTGTAATCTAAATAAAATTGTAAAAGAATTTAGGAATGTAATTAATGCTACGTTGCAAAATCTTGGCATTGATTGCGAGCTAGATCTTGAGGATAACATTCCGCCTATACTCTCTAATCCAAGCGAAATAAAACAGATACTAACAAGTGTGTTCTCTTTGTTGAAAGCTTCTTCTCAAAAAGGAGGTGCATTCATCATTCAGACCAAATATATAAAGGAAAGAATAGTATTGTCTGTTTTTACAACCGAGCAGATTGAAGGCCTAGCAGATAACGATTCAAAGATTAATGTAACAGTTAAGCTGATAAATGAATTGATGAAAAAAAATGAAGGAACAACAGAGTTTAACTCTTTACCACTAAAGGGAACAATAATTCATTTATTATTTCCACTAAAAAGAAAATTAGCCGTATGAAAAAGACAATTGCTTTGTTTGTGTTTATCTCTACACTCTGTTTGGCTCAAGTTGCTGCTGATACAATTGCTTCCACACCAGTTGATTCGATTGATCTCCATGCAATAGTTGAAAAACAAATTGCTGCTGCAAGGGAAAGAGCACTCAACGAAAAATTATATCCTAAACCGGTTGTTGCTGAAACAAAGAAAGAGATTGTTGTTGCAAAGACCGTTAAAAAAGAAATAAATGCTACTAAACAAGCAACTGCTAATCCGTTCATAACCTTCATTTTGGCTCAGCCTTGGCAATACACATTATTTGCTTTGGTTTCTTTCTCCATCATAGGATTTGTTCTAGCCAGAAGAGTAATTGTATCGTTTACACGTTCTTCTAAAAAAGCATTGAAGCAAAAAATTGGAATGATGCGAGAAGAGAAAGTAGGCGGTTCTAAGTTAGATCCAAAACTAACAAAAGCAAGAAGAGTGCTTAAAGACAATCTCGACATATTCAAACAAGCTGATAAACAGATTGATAAAAAAGCAAAGCAGCTTAACCTTGCTAAAGGCGAACTTCTTTTAGCGGCACGTTTGAAATTATACGAAGTTGGAAAAATGTGAGGATGATATGATAAAAGGTATTTACACAGCAGGAAGAAGCTTAGATCACAGAATGAAAAATATTGATGTTATTGCCAATAACCTTGCAAACTTGGGCACAACCGGTTACAAACGGGAAGTGCCGTTTACAGAAATATTAAATCAGTATGGCGATGTATCTGTTCGTAAAGTAACTAGTCAAGTGCAGGGAGATGTGTTGCAAACTTCCAATCCTCTCGATCTTGCGATTTCCGGTAATGGCTTTTTCACAGTTAAAGGTGAAGATGGACAACTTGAGCTAACACGCGACGGGCGTTTTAAATTAAGTGATGAAGGATTTCTTATTAATTCTAACGGACAAAAAGTAATTGGCCAGAATGGAGAAATCTCAATTGATGAATCTTTACTTGAAAAGGATCCTACTATCAACATTACAAAAACCGGTGAAATTAAAATTGGTGAGCGCACTATTGATTCGTTATTAATTGTAAATGTTGAAAATAGTGAAGACTTAATTCGCGGCGGCGGCTCTAACTTTTTGCTGAACGATACTGAATATAAATCCGCTGAAGAAGGAAGCTTTCAGGTGTCGCAAGGATTTTTAGAAGAATCAAACACAAATCCGATTTTGGAAATGGAATCAATGATTTCGATAAATAAAGAATATGAAACTGCTCAGAAAGTAATTGCCGCGCTCGATACCTCTCTCGGCCAAGCTAACGAGATTGGTAAAGTCTAAAAATTTAGGAGAATAAAATGTCAACCAGAGCATTAAGAACAGCAGCAAGCGGAATGTACGCTCAACAGATTAATATAGAAGTTGTTTCGAACAATATTGCAAATATTAACACAACAGGTTTTAAAAAGAATAAAGCCGATTTCCAGGATCTTATGTATCAAGAGGTGCACATAAATCCCCTAACATCTTCTACTCCAGGAGTGGAAGAAACAACTACTTCCAAAATTCAAATTGGTAATGGCGTTAAGCCCTCGGCATCAACTAAACTATTTGCACAGGGAGATATAACTGTTACAAACAACCAATTCGATTTGGCAATTCAAGGCGAAGGATTTTTTCAGGTTAGAAGAGCGGACGGTTCATTTGCTTATACAAGAGACGGTTCATTCAAAGTGAATGCAGATGGAAAAATTGTTACTAGCGGCGGAAATGTTTTGGAGCCCGGTTTTACACTAAACAGCGATGTTCAGTCTATAACCGTAAATAAAGATGGAAGTGTTGCAGCTATAGAAGCTGGTGGAACTTCTGTTTCGCTTGGCAGTATTGAATTAGCTCGCTTCATGAATAATGGCGGATTGACTGCACTAGGCGACAATTTGTATGGAGAAACTCAGGCATCGGGTCAGCCAATTTTAGGAACCGGTGGAGATCAAGGTTTTGGCGAAATTCATCAAGGTTATCTTGAAGCATCTAATGTTGACATAGTTGAAGAAATGATCTCGATGATTGCGGCTCAACGCGCTTACGAAATCAATTCGAAAACAGTTAAGACTGTTGAAGAAATGATGACGATGGCAAACAACCTTAAGAGAGGATAATCTAAAGTGAAGATTCTTCTTTTCATATTACTTGGATTCGTTTCAGTTCAAGCTAAACCGTTTGAAGATGAATTGAAATCTTATTTGCAGAGCAAGTTAGGCTCATATGAAAAATTTGAATATCAGGTTGTTCCGACTCTTAGCGGTTACAAGAGAATTGAAATTAATAATGATAAATCCTTTAGACTTGTTAAAAATTATGCTTACGTACCAGTTAAAGTTTATGATGCAAAAAATAATGCAAGCACATCATTATTAACCGTAAAACTAAAATTGTATAAGACTGTTTTTGTTGCAGCACAAAAAATAAATCCAAATGAATCTCTATCTGTTTCTTGGTTCGATTCAAAATTACAAGATGTATCGTCATTCACTTCCGCTTTAGTTAATGAAGTGGAATTAACAACCTTAAGAAGCAGAGTTTTGATTAAAGAAGGCACAGTGTTGAGTCACGAACTTGTTGAACTAATCCCGATCATTTATAAAGGCGAAAAAGTGATTGTTCACGCTGGGAAAAATGGTGTTGATGTTTCGATAGATGCAGTAACCAGACAAGATGCAAACGCTGGTGATGTTATAAGTGTTCAAGCAAATAGTAAGATTTTCAAAGCAAAAGTAATTGATAAATACAACTTAATGTTGGTAGAATAAAATGAAACGAACAAGTTTACTGATCGCGATGGTTTGTCTCTCTTCCTTAATGTTTGGACAGAACATGAGACGCAATGCACAATTTTCGCTTTTCTCAGATAACAAAGCCGCCCAGCTTGGCGATGCTGTTACTATAGTGGTTATTGAGTCAACACAAGCCTCAAATAACTCTGAAACCTCTGCCGGAAGATCAAGCGATATTGGGTTTTCTGCTTCTGGTGCAGTCGGTACAACCAGTATTCCCAATGCAGATGTTAGTCTAGGTACAAAAAACGATTTTCAAGGCAGCGGCTCTACACAAACTACCGGTAGCATTAGAACAAAAATCAGCGCTGTTGTAGATTCTGTTTTAGCAAACGGAAATATGATTATTCGCGGCAGCAAAAAAATTGTAATTAATGGTGAAGAACAAATTGTAAATATAAAAGGCGTTATTCGTCAATCCGATATTAATGCAGACAACTCTGTTTATTCGCACAACATTTCTGAAGCAGAAATATCTTTTGAAGGAAGCGGAATGATTCAAAATTCACAGAAACCGGGTTGGATAACAAAATTATTCCACTGGCTTTTTTAGGTGATAAAATGAAAAAAAGAATTTTTACTTGCTTAGTACTTTTTATTCTGACAGCCAATTTAACGCTGGCTCAGCGTATTAAGGATGTTGCATACATAAATGGAAAAACCACAGAACAGATTATTGGTTATGGTTTATCAGTTGGTTTAGCCGGAACAGGCGATAGCTACCGTTCCTCTTTCACCATCCAGTCAGTAACAAGTATGCTAAAACGTTTTGGTATTACTGTTCCCCAAATAGATTTAAAAACTAAAAACGTTGCGGCAGTAATTGTAACAGCAACTCTAAACGGAAGTCTAAAAGCCGGTGCCGAATTTGATGTTGTTGTATCATCGTTAGGCGATGCAACCAGCTTGCAAGGAGGTACTTTGTTAATGACTCCACTATCCGGAATAAATGGACAAGTTTATGGCTTCGCACAAGGATCGATTTCGGTTGGTGGATATGATATAAGTACATCAAGCGGAAGCAGAGTATCCAGAAATCATACTCTAGCCGGAAGAGTGCCGCGCGGCGGATCGTTGAAAGAAGCAATTACAGTTAGCAATTTTGAAACCGGGGAAGTTTCTGTTTTTCTAAAGGAACCGGATTTCACAACCGCACAGAATATTGCTAATGCACTAAATACAAAATTTGGTGCGGATGTAGCCAAAGCTCAAGATGGCGCTGAAGTTAAAGTTACAATTCCACAAGACAGGCAGAATAACTTAATCAGCTTTTACTCCGAGTTGGAAAATTTAACAGTAGTTGTAGATGATATTGCTCGTGTAGTTCTAAATGAAAGAACCGGAACAATTGTTTCCGGACAAACTGTAAAAATTCAGCCGGTTACAATTACACACGGCAGCTTAAATATTAACATCAGAAATTTTCCAATTATTTCTCAGCCTAACGCATTTTCGCAAGGCAGAACAGTTGCAATGAACAATCAAATTCCTACTGTAACTCAAGATTCGACAAGTACGGTTGCAATTCAAGGTGCAAGCAATGTTCAGGAAGTAGCCGCAGCACTTAATTCACTTAAAGTATCGCCAAGAGATATAATAGCAATCTTTCAAGCATTGAAAGAAGCTGGCGCCCTCATGGCAGAATTAATTGTGATGTAAGATGAGCGAGATTACCTTAAAAATAGGGAACGATAAACATCTATCGAAACCACTCGAGACAAACTCTCGGTATGATCAGAAGCAGAAAGAGAAAATTGCCTCTGCTACTAAACAGTTCGAAGGGTTACTGACTTCAATGATGTTGAAGAGTATGAATAGCACGAATGGCGGAATGTTCGGTGAAGGTGAAGGTTACGGCAACGATATGTTTGACACAATGTTCGAGCAAGAAATATCCACTAAAATGTCCGACACAAAGAGCCTTGGTGTTGCAGAAAGGCTCTACAAGAAAATAACCGGAGAAGAATTGCCGGCTGCAATGCGCACAAAAATCTCGGAAAGAATCAGCCCGGTTAGAATTCATAATACAACTGTTCCATCTGAATCTACTAAGGTTCAGCCGAGCAATTCCGCGATTGATAGACTAAATAACTATGAAAAACATATAGATGAAGCTTCAAATTCATATGGTGTAGATAGGGATATTATCAAATCAATCATTATGACTGAATCTGCGGCTAACAATAAGGCCGTTTCCAGCGCAAAAGCGAAGGGTTTGATGCAGCTGATCGATTCTACAGCTTCTGATATGGGGGTGCGCAATGTCTTTAACCCGCGCGAAAATATAATGGGCGGCACTAAATATTTTGCTCAAATGCTTCGACAATATAGTGGTGATGTGAAGCTCGCCTTGGCTGCTTATAATGCCGGTCCTCAAAACGTAGAAAAATACAAAGGCGTTCCACCATTTGATGAAACAAAGAATTACATAAATAAAGTACTTGGTTACTTAGATCATTTTAAAGAGAGTAAATAATGAGCACGAAATTATTATTAGCATCCTTGAAAACACAAGATGCAAATTTGAGCCTTCTGATAGATGCACTAGAGATGCAGAAACAAGCTATTATAAAGAACGATTACACTACTCTTGAAACTGCAATTAACAACGAGCAGAAAATTCTTATGGATGTAGAGCGAGAAGAAACTGCACGCGGCAAAGTTGTTAAAGAATTAGCTAAGAGTATGAATTTAGATGTACATGATAACTCTCTCGAAAATCTTATCAATAAAGGCAGTACACACTTTGGTAATGATTTAAAAGAATTGAATAAAGTTAGAGTTTCATTAAAAGAAAAGGCACTCAAAATAAAAAACACAAATTCTCAGTTGAAAGATGTAATTGAATTTTCCCGCAATATGATTAAAGAAACTATGATGATGCTTGTTGGTCCAAACAAACACGCAATTGTAAACAAGAGAGTCTAAAATGGGTGTAGGTAGGTTATTAGATTTATCAGTCAGCACAATGGGAGCGTATCAAAGCGCAATTGATATAGCTTCTCAAAATATATCCAATGCGGGAAGCAAGGACTACACAAGACAAAAAGTAGTGCTTGCATCAGAATCTGTAAACAACGGTCAAGGTGCCGGTGTAAAAGTTCAAGACGTACTTCGTGTTCGCGATGAGATTCTTGATAGCCAATTAAGGAAGTATCAATCGGCTTATTCCGATAGTACTAAACGTTCCGAAATTTTAGCAAAGATGGAAGCGATTCTTGGAGAACCTTCGGAGAATGGATTATCTACATACTTCACTGAATTTTTTAGTGCATGGGATGAATTGTCTACGGATCCAACTTCACTTCAACTTAGATCGAATGTTATCCAAAAAAGTCAGCAGCTAAGCGAAAGATTCCAAGATCAGATAGAAGGATTTAGCGAAATACAATATTCATTACAGAAAGAAGCAACGGTTCAAGTTGAAGAAATAAACGGTTATCTAAAAGATATTCACGAACTGAATCAAAAAGTTTATGAATCGGAAGTTCGTGGAGCGGAATCAAGCGCGTTGATGGATCAAAGGGATAAATTAATTGATAATCTTGCTAACTTGGTAAACATTTCCGTTTCAAAAAATTCATACGGTGCTGTTCAAGTTAATGTTGGCGGTGTTTACGGTGCCGATCAGTCTTCATACAACCAATTCAAACTTGCAATCATCAACGGTCAGATGAGATTGACTCAAAAAGATAATGACAATGCAATTGCAGTTGTAAACAGTGGCGAGTTTTACGCCAATGCAGATATTTATTCGAACAAGATAAATGATTATAAGGCTTCTTACGAACAACTTGCACAAACATTTGTTGATAAAGTTAATGAAGTTCACATGCAAGGAAGTACTCTTTTATATGGTGGAAGTTCAAGTTCCGGTATTCCGTTTTTTGGAGAGTTGGCTGCTGATGGATCTGTTGTAAATGCATTTGTTAATGGGAAGATGACCTTAAATACATCAATTTTGTCAAGCTCAAAAAATATTGCAGCATCATCTGTAGCCGGGAATGATGGAAACGGAGATATCGCAACCCAAATTGCAGCTCTCTCAAATACAAAGTTCTCGGAGTTAGGCGAATCTACTTTTACCGATAGATATACAGAGATACTTGGTGTAATTGGAATGGACAAAGTTTCTGCCGACAATGCTATTGAATCCGGCGGATTAATAACTCAAAATTTGGAAGCACAAAAAATGTCCTATTCCGGCGTTTCAATTGAAGAAGAGATGACTAATGTGATGAAATATCAACGCTCTTACGAGGCCGCTTCCAAGCTAATACAAGTAGCAGATGAACTTTTACAAACAATTTTAAATATGATATAGTGGGTAAACTATGAGAGTTACAGAAGGTTTATTAACGGATAGATACTTAGTCAATTACGATAAGACATCGGAACGGAAGCTAAAAATTACAACTCAGCTTGCTACTAATAGCAGTATTCAAACTTTATCCGATGATGTTTCCGGATCGCTCGAGTCAATTAAATTAGATTCTCAAATTAGAAGAACAAAAGCATACGCTAAGAATGCGCAGAACGCTCAAAATTTTTTCGATTCAAGTCTAAAAGCATTAGATCAAGTTACAACCGAGTTTCAAAATATTATGGTTGCTGCAACTAATGCAGGCAATGCAGTTATTTCCGATAGCTATCCTACTATTGCGCAATCAATAAAGAATTCACTTTCGTCTATTGTTCAGAACGTGAGTGCAAAGAGCGGCGATAGATATTTATTTGGAGGAACTAACTACACTGCTGAACCAGTTACTCTTGATGTAAACGGAAAGGCTGTCAAGTCAGCACTAGATCATTCCGGGCAAGTAAAAGTCAGACTTTCCGGCAACATAAAGGAATCACTGAATATTCCGGGTTCTGAGCTACTAGATAGCGGAATGTTTGAATCGATTAACGATGTAATTACTTCTCTCGAGGCCGGCAATCCACCTACTGAAGCTCAAAAAACAGCTTTAACTAGCGCATACCAGAAAATACTTGATGTGCAGTCGTTAGCCGGAGAAAAAATTAACAGATTGGAAAACATTAAATCTGTTTTAAGTAATCAAACAGATAGTTACACAGACATGCTCGCAAAAGTTCAAGAAATTGATATTCCTAAACTTTCTTTAGAGCTTCAGCAGCAAGATTATTTACTTCAGATTTCTTCTAAACTACTTTCTAACTATGCGTTGTCAGATTCGGCGTTAAATCTAATATGATGAAAAAGAATGGAACGTTTATAGGATTTATTCTTGGAATTTCAGCCGTATTCGGTACCTTCTTTATAGAAGGCGGATCGTTTCAAGCCCTTTTCATTTTATCTGCAATATTTATTGTCTTCGGCGGAACGTTTGCCGCAATAATAATGGGCTTTGGATTTGATAAGTTTGTTACAATTCCTAGACTTATAAAGCTGGCTTACTTTCCTAAGACTTATGATATTTCTAAAATCATAACAACTTTTGTAGAGCTCTCAATTAAAGCAAGAAAAGAAGGATTACTTACAATTGAAAAAGATTTAAAAAAGTTTGATGATTTATTTCCTAGAAAAATGACGAAGTTTGTTTTGGATGGAACTGATCCCGATTCGCTTCAGTTGTTGGCTCAGCTTGAAATGAAAGCAATGCAGGAGAGACATTATTCTAACATAAACATTTTTGCAAAAATGGGCGGATATGCGCCAACAATGGGAATTATCGGCACAGTAATTAGTTTGATTATGACATTAGCGAATGCCGGTAGTTCGCCCGATTTACTAATTAAAAATATTGCTACGGCTTTTATTGCCACACTTTGGGGAGTGTTTAGCGCAAACTTAATTTGGTTACCAATAGGAGATAGGTTAAAGAGATGTCATTCCGAGGAGAAAAACATGATGGAACTTTCTTTGGAAGCAGTTCTTACTCTACAGAGCGGAGAGATACCTTCAATAATGAAAGCAAGACTGATAGGAATGCTTCCGCAAAAAGAGCAACAAGAAAAATTAGCAGCTTAGATGCCGAGGATGCTATGCTTCATGATGAAGGTGAAAAGGATAGGTATCTAATTACTTATGCTGATCTTATTACACTTCTATTAGGATTGTTTATTATTTTATATGCCAGTTCTGTAATGGACGCTGATAAGTACAAAGGAATTGCAGCTGCATTTGGTAGTTTTTTGGGAAATGAATCTGTTGTTCCTACTCAGCCGGATTCGAAAGTAGTTAGCGGACCTAAAGACAATTTAAGCGAACAATTAAGTAAATTAATTACCGAATCAGATTATTCTCGGGCAATTCAGCTTGAAGAAACAGAACGTGGAATTATAGTTCATATTTTGGATGATGTGTTATTTCCTCCGGGCGAAGCAACTCTTAATGAGGCATCAAAAAATGTTCTTAAAGAACTTGCAACTGTACTTAAATCGATTCCTAATGATATAAGAATAGAGGGACACACAGATAATACTCCAATTAATACAGCGCGCTATCCTTCAAATTGGCATTTATCAGTTGATCGCGCTCTTAGTACTGCTTATTATTTAATTAACGGTGAAGGACTGGACCCGGATAAAGCTTCAATTGTTGGATATGGTGAATACCGCCCAAGAGATGCTAGCAATACACCGGAAGCCAGAGCAAAAAACAGAAGAGTAGATTTAGTAATTCTAAAGTGAGTTAATATGAAAATTCAAACTTACCATTTCGGCGAGATCGAATTTGCCGAAGACAAAATAATAACATTTAAAGACGGCATCTTTGGTTTTGAAGAGCTTAAAAAGTTCCTCTTTATTAAACCGGCTGATAGTATATTTTACTGGCTCAATTCAGTAGAAACCCCCGAGTTGGGTTTTCCAATGTTCGGAGTTCGGGCTATCGACGAAGAATTTTTGCAAGTAGATAGCTATGAAGCTTTTGGAATTGTGGTGATGAATCCAGATCCACTAAAAATTACCGTGAACTTAAAAGCACCGGTTTATATCAATCAAGACGAGAAGATAGGATTCCAAAAAATAATTGATACGGATAAATATCCGGTTTACTACAACTTATTTACCGAGTAGGGCATATGCTAGTCTTAACAAGAAAAATTAACGAAGAGATAAAAATCGGTTCTGATATAGTTATCAAAATAATATCAACCTCCGATAATCAAGTAAAGATAGGAATCGACGCGCCCAAAAGTATTCAAATCTTGCGCGGTGAAGTGTATGAAAAAATTAAAGAAAGTACACTACAAGCAGCTAAAGTAAGCGCTCAGCCAACTGTCGACCTTCAGAAATTTAAAATCAAAAAAGTGTAAGCATGAATCTCGAAAATGAAAAAGTGAAAATTCTTGTTATTGATGACGCTGACATCATTCGTAACTCTCTTAAAAAATTTCTTTCGGAGTACGATGTAGAAGTTCTTACTTGTAACGATGGACTTGAGGGATTACAAAGCGCGGTTGAAATTAAGCCTCAGCTTATCTTTCTTGATTTGATGATGCCGAACCTTGACGGAATTCGACTTCTTCGTGTACTTAAGGTTCTGGACGATCTACGCCACATTCCCGTTATAATTATTAGTGGACATACTGATAAATCCAATGTTCTTGCTGCAATGGAAGCCGGCGCGGATAAAATAGTTTCTAAACCGCTTACAAAAGAAGCTTTGGTTAAAGCGATAAATGAAGTATTAGGAAGCAACTTCTTAGCCGGAGCTAAGAAACTCGCTCAATTCTCTTCGTATGAAAAAGAACAGATGAATAGAGAATTAAAGAAATACTTTGTAAATACGATAGTTCAGAAAAGAGAAACAATTTCTCAGTCGCTGGTTAATAAGAATAAAGAACTTCTCAAACTTATCATCCACGAACTGAAAGGATCCAGCGGAACAGTCGGCTATACAAATGTTTCCGAGCTCTGCCGCGAAATTGAAGGAGTTGTTTTAGCTCCACAAAGTACTTGGCAAGAGATTAGCTCTAAGTGCGATTTTCTTTTGAAAAGTTTAAATGAAATTGAAACCAGTCTAGTTAAGTAGAGGATCAAATGTTTGTAATTATTGGAGCTGTAGTTGTTCTCGCATCGGTGGTGGTCGGCTTTACGATGGTTAAAGGCAATCTTCTTACATTACTTCAGATTAATGAGTTTATCACCATCGGTGGAGCTGCAATCGGAAGTTTGCTAATCTCTTCACCACTTTCTCTTATCAAAAAGATTATGGCTGCTATTACAAAATCCTTTGGAAGTCATGGAAACACCAAGCAAGACTATATGCAGATGTTGAAAGCGTTTACAGATTTATTTCTTATTGCTCAAAGAGAAGGATTGCTCGCAATAGAAAAACATATTGAAGCACCGGAAAAAAGCGACATTCTAAAGAAAGCAGATAAGTTTATTCACGATAGCTACCGCAAAAGCTTTTTCTGCGATACGATGAAAGTTATGCTTGCCGGTTCAGTTCCTCCTCATGAACTTGAAGGATTAATGGATGCCGAAATTGAAACGTTTGAAAAGGAAAACAAACCGGTTTATGAGGGCCTTGGCCGTGTTGGCGATGCACTTCCCGGTTTAGGTATTGTTGCTGCCGTATTGGGCATTATTGTAACAATGGGTTCTATTAATGAAGGACCCGAAGTAGTTGGTCACCACGTTGCTTCTGCATTAGTAGGAACATTTCTTGGTGTACTTTTATCTTACGGATTTGTTGGTCCTTTAGCAGCAAACATTGCACATTCACTCGAAGAGAACATTCAAGATTTACAAATAGTGAAAGCTTACATTCTTGCTTACGCTAAAGGCAATCCTCCGTTTGTTGCAGCTGAGATTGCAAGAAGATCAATATTCTTAGATCAAAGACCAACATTTGCAGAGCTTGAAAATTCGTTGAGAGGAAAGAAATAGTGGAAGGCTCTAACGAAACCCCAATTATTGTAAAGAAGATTCATAAGCATGGCGGTCATCATGGCGGTGCTTGGAAAGTTGCATACGCAGATTTTGTAACTGCAATGATGGCTCTTTTTATTGTGTTGTGGATTCTCGGTCAATCTCAAGAAGTTAAAGAAGCTATTGCCGGTTACTTTAAAGATCCGCTTGGTTTTTCTTCTAAAAGCAAAAGTCTTATTGACGGTAAGGGCCCGGGACCATCGCAAGTTCCTAGTCTATCACTCTCCGAAGAAGAAAAAGTAAGAGAGGCACAGAAAGAAGATTTCAAAAGAATGGAAGAAAAATTAAAAAGTGAATTAGATAAAGATACTAATCTGAGTGGCTTTTCAAACCTTGTCAAAATTGAGATGGTAAAAGAAGGGCTGAAAATAGAGCTTACAGACAATCAGAATGATGTGTTTTTTGAACTAGGAACTTCCGAATTAAAAAATGACGCTAGAAAATTAATATCTAAAATAGGAGCTGAAATATCCAAACTCCCTAATAAAATTACGGTGGAGGGACATACGGATTCTCATCAGTTCAGTAATAAAGGTACAGGATTTACCAACTACGAGCTTAGTGCCGAAAGAGCTCTTTCTGCAAAGCGAGCATTAGTTTCCGGTGGAATAGTGGAAAATCAAATAGATGGTGTAATTGGTTATGCTGATACAAAATTGAGAGATGCAGCCGATCCATTCAGTTTTGTGAACCGAAGAATAAGTATTACTGTTAAGTTTAAGGAAGCGAAATAGGTATTTGTATGGGAAGAGTATTAATTATTGAAGATGATTCGTTTTTACAAGATTTCTACCGATTGTTCTTTAAGAAAATTGGCGGACAGGTAGTTATTGTTGAAGATGGAATGAAAGTTCTGGAAGAAATTGCCGGCGGCGATGTAGATTTAATAATTATGGATGTGAATCTTAGAAACACTTATCTGCATGGTTCTAAAATAGATGGAATACAGTTTTCAAAATATATTAAAATGAATTTTCCTCAACTGCATATACCGATTCTTTTGGTTACGGCTTATCCGGTTTCCAGCATGGGCAATAACATGCTTGAGGAAAGTATGGCCGATGATTATCTTTTAAAACCAATTACCGATTACAATCAACTTGTTCAAAAAATAAACCAACTGGTGTTTGCTCAAAATGAAAGATAAAGTTCTCATAGTAGAAGATGAAAAGGACACAAGATTTATTCTGGAAAAACTACTTTCCAGAAACAACTATGAAGTTGTTACTGCCGTTAATGGGCAAGACGCGCTTGAGGTTTTAAAAATTTTCGTTCCTAAAGTAATTGTTGCTGATTGGACAATGCCGATTTTGGATGGGTTGGCGCTTTGCAACATCCTAAAAGGGGATGATAAATTTAAGTTGACATATTTTATAATACTTACCGCACGCTCCTCTCTAAAAGATAGGATTATGGGTTTAGATGTTGGCGCAGATGATTTCTTGGTTAAGCCAGTAGAAAACCAAGAATTACTTGCTCGAATTAGATCCGGAATCCGAATCTTCAATCTTCAATCTGAATTGCGAAACATTGAACACTCACGAGCTGTGATTGAAATGGCTTGCACCATAGGTCATAAGATCAATAATCCGCTCAGCAGTTTAGTTCTTTCTCTTAAAAATATTGAGAACGAATTAACGGATCCGGAGAAAAAGAAAATGGGTGAAGATTTAGGCAACATTAATGCCTCTATTTCAAGAATTCGCAAATTCATCGATGAATTAATTCATCTTCAAAATGCTGAGACAATAAGTTATTTTGAAGATAACAACATGATTAAGACCAACTGATTCAAGTTTCCGCCTTTTCCTCCGATAATAAAGCGGAGAAATAGGCATGTTAGAACGAATCATAAATATTACCCCCGGCTCGGACTATAAGAACTCAGCTTCTAAGTCCGGACACTATCAAAGGAGTGCTGCTTTTTTATCAACACTACAGTCAACTCTTTCCGATACGATTTCCTTATCTCCGGCAACTGCTTTTTTATCCAGCGTTCATTGGCGTCTTAAAAAACTCAGTAAAGAAAATGAAAAGTATACCATTGCTTTTGAATTTGACGGATTCGAATTCACAGCACACGTTGGTCAGCCGGAAATTTTGGTATCGCACAGTCTGGAATATGAAATAAGAAAAAAAGTTGAGCAGCTAACGAGCCGTTACGAAGCATATGTCCAGTTAATAACATCCGTCTCCGATAGCAGAGATCTGGCTGGCTCCAGAACAGAACTGCCGGCGCTTAGTTCCCTATTGGATGATTTTATAGAGATGGAAGAATTGACTTACAATTTGAATGCTGATACGATAGAAGTAAAGAAAAAATTTTCTCAGCGAAAAGATTTGTTAATGCCTGAATTCAATTACTTGAATTCTTGCTTAGTGGTGTTCTTAGAAAAATATCTTTCTATCAAATATAATTTTACTGCCGGCGCACAAAACCGAAATGAAGGCTTGCTCTTGCGTAAAGTTCAGATAACGAAACTTTAATTATGGTATACACAAAAAATCATCGCATGACGCCGGTAGATTCAGAACTCGATTTTCAGAGTTACACCGAATTGCCAAATAACAATCCTCTGATCATAGTAGATCTTGATCTGAAGATTGTATACCGAAACGAATCCTTCAAATCAACCTTTCACTTAGATGTTGGTGATGATATTTCCGGGATGAATTCCAATCCGGAATTTGTTTATTTAGTAAAAGGATTTCACGAGAGCCGATATAAAAATATTTCGGTTGATATTACACTTTCCAATGATTCTGAAAATGCAGTAAAAAATTACTTTGTTAGAATTGAAAGGGTAATAATTAAGCAAAATCAATACTTTGTTTTGGTTATCGAATCTCTCGATCAAAGAAACAAATTCGAAAATAAAATTGCTTCACTTCATAATGCGCTAGATCATGGTAAACTACCTTTAATGATTCTTGATGAGAATAGAAAAGTTACTTATGTATCAAAATCATTCGAAATTGTTCTCACAAAAGAAATTGAAAACATTTACAACAAAGACCTCTTAGAAATAGTAAGCGATCTGCTTACGCAGAAAGAATCTGATGAATTACTTTTATCGCTCTTAAATAAGCGTGTCTGGAAGAAACTAATCTGTCTGCATAAGAAATACCCACTTGAATATTGGGAGTTTATTCTCAACCCGGTATTTGAAGTTGATCATCAAAGTCCAAATTATATTCTTATTGCGAATAATTTAACAGAACACATCAATCAGACCAGAGTTATAGAGAGGTCCGAAAAGAAACAAAAGCTTATTATTGATAACATTTCGGACTTGCTTCTAATAGTTGAAAAAGTTGGCGCATCTGCATTGTTCGAAAATGCCAATGACAATTTCTGCAAAATATTTGGACTGGATAAAAACAAAATTTACTCTCTTAAAATTGAAGACTTCATACCGGAAGAATTATCCGACGGAATTTATACTGCTATTAGTCAACTGGTTGCGAGAAGAGATTCATATTTCGAGTTTAATTTCAAGTATCTGGATCAACGGGAATATAACTGCAAGATTACTTCCATCCCAGAGAGGGAAAAGAGCTCCAGCTATTTTATCATAACTTTGAAAGATATTACCGAGGAAGTTTTGTATAGGCAGCAATTGAAAAAAGCTTATCATAAAGAAATGCAGCTTAACAAAATGAAATCCGATTTTCTCGCTAATATGTCTCACGAAATTAGAACACCGTTTAATGCAGTCGTTGGCTTTTCGGAAATTATTGATGAAAGCATTGAAACTCAAGACATGGAAATGATTCGCGAGTTGATGGTCTCGATGAAGGAAGTATTGGGGCGGGCATTAAATTTATTCACCAACATAATTGAAGTATCGCAGATAGAGAGCGGTGAAGTTGAGCTTGATAAGGTTGATCTAAACTGCAATCATGTTGTTAGAAATATTCAAGAAAAGCTATCGAGTGATTCGCGTAAAGATAATCTCCAATTCATTCTTGATTTAACAGACGAAAGCTGCGTTATAGAAGTTGATTGGGTTAAATATGAGAAAATTGTATTTACACTAATAGATAATTCACTTAAGTATACTAACGAAGGCTACGTGTATATCGGAACAAAGGTTCATGATGGAATTGTTGAACTTACTGTTTCAGATACCGGAGTGGGAATTGAGCCATCGCAGATAGAGAGGCTTCTAAAGCCATTCACGCAAGAGATTGAAGGTTATACTCGTCCTTTTGAAGGTGCCGGCTTAGGCTTAACAATTGCATATAAGCTTACTCTGCTTATGGGCGGAAAATTTGATATTGTTAGTGAAAAGAATAAAGGCACTAAAATTACTGTTTCATTTCCCCTTTCAGCATAGCTGTTGCCATGAATGTTGCTACAGAAAAATATGGCAAAACTGGAATTGGCAGCGAAATGCAGCTATCCAAGTTTATTAAACTTGGGAAAGATCATTTCCAAATTATTTCCCGCAGTGAAAGTGATCCAATAACTTTAATCAAAGAAAGCATTCGGTTTTTTTCTTTAGACCTTCCGCCGGAAATAAAAGAAATTTTCATCTCTTATACCGAAGCTCCGCTTTTCTGGGTTTTTGAATCTTCACTATTAACACAGATTGAAGAATTCATGAAATTCAATTTTAAGGGAGTTGCGTACACCGAGCTTCATAAACAGATTAAAGACAATTATTCCAAGTGGGCTACTACAAAACTTAAAAGCGAAAAAGAGTATTATTCCACTACAACAATCAATTTCATAGAACGTGATATTAATAAACACAACTTCTTTAAAATGATTTTGAAGGGAATAATTTTAAGTTATCAGAGTACATATTATAGTGCGGGTAAAGCTCTTGAAATGTTTTCTAATACTTTCGACCTCGTAAACACTCTTCGATTTAATGAGCAGACCAAAATTGAAGTAAAATATATTCTGAAATTATATATCGGCTTTGTGCATCTAAAAGAAAATAATTACGAAAGTGCCAACTTTGCGTTTAAAGATGCGTTAGAAGTTAAGCCCCAAGGATGTACTGCTAAGATTTATGCGGCACTAACGGAAGTACAGTTGGGTAATGAAGATTTAGCAATTTATTATTTGCGGGGAGTGCTGGAGTATGATATTCAAAGATTAAGTATAGCTCTAAAAACCAACAACGCGGGCATGTTTAATTACTTTTTTAAGAACGCGTTCATCTACAATATCTTTTACGATAAAGAATTTTCGAAAGCGCATGATTCGATTCAGATAATTCTAAATGAACATAGAGCGGAAGATGATAATCTGCTTGAGAAATGCAAAACTAATCTAGAACTAATAAAGAAAAAGAAACTTGATGAATTCTATGATGATGAAATAAAAAAGACTTTTGCCTTTGTAGAAAAAATTATTCCAGGTTATGCGAACTCGAAAAGCACTTTGTTGTTGGCCGCCTACGCAGAGTTTCGAAAAAAACTTAACTCTATTGTTGATAGTATAGTTACTAAAGTGAAAGATAAATTTTATACTGAAGTTAAAAGCGGACTAGCTTCTTATGATTTAGCCATTAAAGATAATCTTAGTGCTGAGAAGCATTTAATAGAAGAACTTGAAAGCTTTAAAATAAAGTCTAAAGAACAACTCGCAGCATCAATAAAGAGTGTAGAGGAAAATTATGGCAGTGAAGCAAAAGCCCTAGAAAAAAGAATTGAAGAATTACCCAATATTGACAGATACAATCCCCGCATTGCGCTATCAAATAACATGACATATAACACTATCATTGCTTTTGTTGTTTTCTTTATTGGAGGAATGGCCGGCTACTCAAATCGTGCTGTTGATAGCACTTCTGAATTTAACTCAATTTTTGCTCAAGTATTGATCTCTGGAGCTAAATGGGGAGCCATTAGCTTTTTAGTAGGTATTGTAATTGCAATCGGTATGACTGGAGTAATTATTATTGAAAGATTCGATGTGAAAGCCAAATTGCAGCGGAGGTTAAATTTTCTTCGGTTGGAAAAAGAACGCACAATTGCAGACTTGAAAGACTCAGCCAGCCATAAAGAAAAAATAATGATTGAGAATATGAACAGCAGTATTAATTCTCATCAAAAAAGAGTAGAAGAAATAAAAGAACAAAGAAGCACTTCAGAAAAAGAGTTAATCCGGTTAGCAAATGAGAAGATTAACGAATTGACTGCCGATTTAATGAAAATCCTCGGTTAAAAACCCCTCACTTTGATTTACTATCATCGATATTTCCACTCATATAAAGAACTATTTCGGGCTAAAACTAAAAACCAGCAGTGACTTCAATCGTCACTCTCTGAGAATTTCACGAATAATCTTTTGGCTAATATTGGCCAAGTAGCTAATGACTCACTGCAAACTACTGTAAATCATGCATATGTAAACAATTTCGCTGGTATAAAAATAGATTATTATCCACCACATTAACCTTTTAGAAGGAAAAATAATGGTACTTGGGTATGCAACTGGCGTTTTTGATCTATTCCATATTGGCCATTTGAACTTATTAAAAAATGCGAAAGCAATATGCGATAAATTAATAGTGGGTGTTACAACAGATGAATTGATGCTTAAATACAAAAACAGAAAAACAATTATTCCGTTTAATGAAAGATTTGAAATTGTAAGAAATATAAAATTTGTAGATGCTGTGATACCCCAAGAAACCATGAACAAATTTGAGGTTTGGCAAAAACTAAAATTTGATATAATGTTTGTTGGAGATGATTGGTTTCATACAGAGAAATGGGAAGAATATGAAAAACAGTTTAACGAATTTGGAGTTAGAATTATTTACTTCCCTTATACAAAAGGAACATCCTCAACTCTCATAAATAAAATCTTGATAGAAGAACGAGACCGGATAGAAATGCCTCAACATGTTTATACGGAGAAAGTGAATGTATAATCCATATTGTCTTAGCTCGTTTCTTGCTTTCCGCTATGTTGTGAAAGATGGGTTGAGTTGGAAAGATGGTGTCTCGCCAGTATTGCCGAGGCTAAGTAAGAAAGATCAGACGGGTGTTACTTCTGCTGAAGAGATAATAAACCATTTTAGGAATCAATTAAGCATTACTAAAAATACCGGGATATTACTTAGTGCCGGAATTGATTCTGCTATTCTCGCTTCATTTTTGCCTGCCGGTACTAAAGCATATACTATTAGATTTATTGCTGAGGGGGCTGTTGATGAAAGTGAGGGAGCTCGTGTGTTTGCAGATAAATTGAGTTTATCCCATACGGTTGTTAATGTTTCTTGGGAAGACTATCTAAAGTATTCAGATATTCTTATGCAAAACAAAAAGTCTCCTCTACATGCAATTGAAGTGGGTCTATATAAAGCTGCGTTAACCGCTAAACAAGATGGAATTGATCAACTAATAGTTGGGAATGGGGCAGATAGTACGTTTGGTGGAATGGATAAATTACTTTCTAGGGATTGGACTTATGAAGAGTTCAAGAAACGATATACTTTTGTTGAACCTTCCGAAGTATTGAAAAATTTTGAAGACATTGATGAAGTATATAGACCTTATAAAAAAGATGATGGTATTGAAGTCTCCGCATTTCTAAAAACAGTGCATGGAATTGGAATTGTTCAGACATTCAATAATGCAATTGAAGCTGCCGGCTGTAAGGTTATCACACCTTATGAATCCTTATTTCTTGACGCACCCTTGGATATAGAAAGAATTCGACGCGGTGAATCTAAATACATTCTACGAAAAGTTTTTGAGAGTAGGTTCCCAAATTATTCAATTCCAGAAAAAATTCCATTTGCAAGACCAATGGATCAATGGCTGTCAAATTGGAAAGGACCAAGCTGTTCTGAATTTTTAGATAACATTGATATTAATAAGTTCACTGGAGATCAAAAATGGATCATCTATTGTCTAGAAAGATTTTTGAATTTATTTGACGGAATTCAATGAATGTAGCAATTTCTCAAACCACATCATTATATCCGGAGATACCGCCATATAACCCATGCGAGTGGTATCCAGAATATAAACTGGAAGAGATTTCGATTGAACCGAATGAAGTTTATGCGGCCGTAAGAGAAAACTTTTATCTGCTAGGTCTTGATGAGAAAAACTATGGAAAACCGAATTGGAATCCTTTAGGAAATATAATTAAACCTGGTGATACAGTTTTTGTAAAACCAAACTTTGTCGATCATAAACACCGCTTCACTGATGAACTATGGACGGTTATTACACATCCTTCAGTAATAAGAGCAGTCTGTGATTATGTTGTTATTGCCCTTGAAGGGAAAGGGAAAATTCTTATTGGAGACAATCCGCATGCGGATGCTAAATTTGAAATCATTAAAGAAAAATGCCATTTAGATGTACTATCAAATCTCTATAATAAAAATGAATTGATCTGTGAAATTGTTGACTTAAGATATTGGCACGTACCTGATCTAAAATATTATGGTTTTAAAGAGGGCCGAGTTGGTTTACCGGGTGATCCGCTTAATGCTAGTAAAATAACAGTTGGAAAGGAATCTCTTCTAACTAACCGATCTACAATTCTTTTTAGAGGGACTTATACAGACAGATTTGAAACTATAAAACAACACTTATTTAACAAGCACACTTACGTTGTTTCTAATTCAATATTAAGCGCCAACGTGTATATCTCAATTCCGAAATTAAAATCCCATGCAAAAGTTGGTGCTACACTAAATATAAAGGGATTGATAGGGACGATCGCAGAAAAAAATGCTTTAGTTCACTGGTGCATTGGTTATCCACTCTTTGGTGGAGACGAATATCCTTCGCCCCAAAAATTTAGAGACTATTTAAAGTTGTACTTGCAGCATTTATTTCTGGATTTACTGCCAAGTAGAGTTTATTTCTTTCTGCGAAACTTTTTTAATAAGAAGTGGATTGGAAGGCTGTACAATAGAATAATTGATACCGATTACCAAAAGAAAAGAATGCTTCGTGGAGCTTGGGAAGGTAACGAAACCACATGGAGGATGACTGTTGATGTTTTTAACGCTGTTATTAAAGATTGCACGGGACTCAGAAGAAAAAAAGGATGGCAACTAAAAACATTCTCTGTAGTTGATGGAATTGTAGGAGGCGATACAGATGGTCCACATTTCCCAAATAAAGTTGAATCGAAAGTTATCATCTCGGGAGAAGATTTTATTGCAGTAGATGCCGTTTGTGTACGTTTGATGGATTTTAATATCGATATCGTAAAATATCTTAAGCATCTATTGAGTCAATATAGAATTTCATTAAGTGAAATCTCGGTCAGATCGAAACAATTTGATATACAAAACTTTTTTGATAAAGATAAAGGCTATCTGGGTTTTAGACCTCCTTATAGGTGGCCGAGTTTGAGTTTGAAAAATATTGAACCGGGAAAGTCGTTTCTTCCGGTTAAATCAGTTCATAAGCCAGTATAGAATATGATTCATAGTAGGCGGCTGTTAATGAACGTAGTAAATTCTGAATTATTACCAAAGAGGTTAAGTAAATGGGTGAAACCATAAATCATAAAATAAAAGTTGCATTGTATGCTACAGTTCCATTTCAGCTAAGAGTTTTGGAACCGATAGCCAAAGAATTTGAAGCTAATCTTATTAGTTTCAATGCTGAAGAAATTAAAGCATGGAATCCGGATGCAATTGTCGTTACGGCTGAACATGAAATTTCACTTTTCAGAACCTACTGCGATAAAACAAATTGCGCTTTAGTGGCGTTGCGTCATGGTGCTGGTTTTAAATATGTTAAGCCTCCGCAAGAATATGCTCAAGCAGATTATATCTGTGGCAGCGAATGGGACCAAAAAGATTTTGAACGTGGCGGGATAAAACCACGCAAAAAGTTTCTACTCACTGGGAATGCTTGGGTAGATGGGGTTTTTAATGTTCCCAGCAGAAAGCCAAATACTACTTCTCCTACATTTCTATTTGCTCCAACATGGAACCCAGATACTAGTGCAGCAAAATTTTTTGAGGGAAAGCTTATTCAACTAATTAGAAAAGTTTTTCCAGAATCGAAAATTGTACTTCGTCCTCATCCAAACATTTTAACATACGATCACAAATACCTTCAGCAATTTGCCGATTTATATAAACGCTGGCTTAATGATTGGCAGCACTCTTTAGCTTATGGTAATGTAGAGTTTATTAACGATCCTAAAATATCGCTTCCAACTTTATTCGATCAAACTGACGTTATGATTAGCGATGCTTCAACAGCAATTTTCGAATTTATGGCACTTGGTAGACCTATTCTTCTATATACAAGTTCATCTAAGCCAGATATAGATAATTATGACCCGGAAGCAATGGGAAACAAATTAAGAAATGTAGGTAAAGAATTTTCGAATGAAGATGAATTTATTGAGTCACTAAGTTCTTTGTTTGAAGAACATGAACAGTTGTTCTTGAAAAATCAAATTAAATATTCAAACGAGATATTCGGCAAGTATCAAGATGGTAAATCAACAAATAGAGTTATCAGTGTAATTAAAAATCTTGAAGAGAGAAATAATATGAAGAAAGAGAATCCGAAGTTAAAAATTACTAAAGCACACGGCGATGGCTCTGTTTTAATGGATATAGGAAATGAATCGGAGTTTGCGAAAGCTATCAATGAACTATTTCAGAAAATAAAACCCAAAAAGATTATTGAAACCGGTACCCATTTAGGAACGGGAACAACTACTATTATCGCTAACAGTCTGAAGACTCTCGGGTTGACCGATACAATATTTCATACAATAGAAGTAAACCCCGATTACTGCTCTCATGCTTTCGACTATTTTGTAGATAGCGGTTTGATTAAGCAAGTATATCTAAATTCCGGCTTATCTGTACCTCGTTCAATACTTCCAACACTTGAAGAGATAAAGAATACAACGGTTGATAATATTGAATATCAAGGAATTTATATTGATCACTATGAGCAAGAACGAGCTGACCTTTATTACAAAGAAACTGATTTTAAAGATACTCCCGACGATTTATTGGGAAAGTGTTTAAGAGAGTATGATTACAAGCCCGACTTTGTTCTGCTTGACAGCGCGGGACATATGGGATTTATTGAGTTTCAATATTTGATTAACCAGATCGAATGTGAATGCTATATTGCTCTGGATGATGTATATCATATCAAACATCACAAAAGCTTTCTATCCATACAATCGGATTCAAGATTCGAATTGATTGTATCATCAAAAGAAAAATTTGGATTCTGTATAGCTAAGTTTACTCCTAAGCAGCTAAAAAAGAAGAAACCAGTTGTTAAGGAGAGCGTAATCTTTTCTAACCAAATAAAATCTTTGCCCAAAAACATTATTGCAATAGGTCTGGTTGAGCATATTGGAGATATTATTGCTTGCGAGCCGGTCTCCCGTTATGTTCGCAACATTTTTCCAGATGCGTATATTGTTTGGGTTACCAAGCCCGGTTATAAGGATTTGATTGATTCTAATCCCCATATAAACGAAGCTTATACTGTTAGTTGTTTGACAGAATGGATATTCTTAAAGAATAGCGGTCTCTTTCAAGAAGTAATTGATCTTCATATTCAAAATAGAGTCTGTCCAACATGTAATGTTCCTTTAGAAAAAGTGGAAGGTAGAGTTGATATAACTCTTGAAAATTATTACGATCATGGAAATCTACTCTCCGCCTTTTGCCAGAATGCCGGATTACCGATATTAACCGAAGCGCCACAAGTTTATATCAGAGATTCTGAAAGGCATGGCGTTGATCTTATTGGACTTCCAAAAGACTATATCGTTTTTCATTGTCTGTCAAATGAATATACCCGCGACTGGAAAGATGAAAATTGGATCGAGCTTGCTCACAAGATCAAGAAAAAATGGAATCTGCAAATTGTTGAAGTAGGTCATCGCTCGGTTTTATCGAAGGATAAGACTTTGTACACAATCAATCTATGTGGAAGACTTTCAATACTTCAAACGGCTGAAGTTGTAAACCGTGCAAAAGTATTTATTGGTATTGACAGCGCAATTGCACACGCTGCTAATGCGGTTAACACTTATGGAATTATTTTATTAGGTGAATACCGAGCCTTCAAAAAATATACTCCATATAGCGGCAATTATTCTGATGGAATAAATTCCGAACTTGTATATGCCGCACATGGTCCGGCATCCGAAATTCCGGTTGTTAAAGTACTATTTGCAGTTGAGAAGGCATTAGAACAAGTTTCATTACAAAAAGAGAAAAGAAGTGAGCCAGATTATTTTGCTGTTCCATTTGAATGTAATCCAAATAAAAATTTGGTGAAAGATTTTCTTAATCAGAATCCATTCCGATTGATATCTCTGTATTTGCCACAGTTTCATCCGTTTCCGGAAAATGATAGTTGGTGGGGAAAAGGATTTACAGAATGGACAAATGTGAGTAAAGCCAAACCACTCTTCCCGGGGCATTATCAGCCTCATCTTCCTTCCGACCTTGGATTCTATGATTTACGATTAGACGAATCTAGAATAGCACAAGCCGAATTGGCGAAGCAATATGGTCTTGAAGGATTTTGCTATTACCACTATTGGTTCAATGGAAGAAGATTATTAGAAAGACCTTTCAACGAAGTATTGAAATCGGGAAAACCGGATTTACCATTTTGTCTAGCCTGGGCAAATGAGAATTGGACAAAACGATGGGATGGCAGAGAAGCAGAAATGCTGCAAGAGCAAGTCTATGGAGGAGAAGATGATGCGGTCAATCATTTCAAGTGGCTATATCCGGCATTTCTTGATAAGCGCTATATAAGGATTGATAATAAACCGGTCTTTATGATTTATAGACCATCTGCAATTCCGGAATTAGAAAAAGTTATAGAAGTCTGGCGCGAACTAGCAAAACGTTCCGGAATAGGTGGAATTTATTTGGTTGCTATGAGAACAGGATTTGAAAAGTATCCAAACAATTATTGGTTGAGTCAAGGGTTCGATGCCGAACTAGTTTTTCAACCCGGGACAGGAGATATAAATAAATTTAATAAGTGGCAGTCAATTTCAAGTTTGGGTGGGGCTGAATTTGCTAATACTCAAGCAATTGTAATTGATTATGATAAAGCTTGGCCGATAATGGCATCGGAAGTAACAAAAGAAGATCCCGGATTTGCTTGTGTTGTTCCTTCGTGGGATAACACAGCGCGCAGAGCAAAAATTGGCGCTTGGATTCTTAACAACTCTACACCTCAAGAATATCAAAAGTGGTTAATGCATGAAATGGACCGTGTGATCGAAAGGGGAAATGATAAACGTGTTGTATTTATAAATGCATGGAATGAATGGGCAGAAGGAAATCATCTTGAGCCTGATATGAAACACGGGCATGGCTACTTAGAAGCAACAAGCAATGCTGTGACCAATTCTTTAGCTAGTCTGGCAAAGATTGCAATATCAAGCGGGGATTTAGAAAGTGCCGAAAGTTATTGCAATATGGCATTATTCAAATATTCTTCAATAGAGGCAAACAGCCATCATAGTTTTGTAGAAAATTCTGCATCAAACCAAACCGGCTATATAGAAAGCCGCTTCAGCTTCGATAAGAATTTATCAGAGATTTATTTGCTGCTCGGAATCATAAACTATGTGAAAGAAGAAAAAGACCGGGCACTCTTTCACTATGAACAAGCCATTGCCTTCAATAGCGGCAATGTTTTGGCAAGTGTTTGTTATGCAGACCTTTGCAACGAAGCTAATCTTAAAGAAAATGTGACCAATACTTATCAGAATCTATTTCTACTTGAAGATCATACGAAAATACTGTTTACGCTTGGACGTTTGCTTGATTCAGTTGGAAATAAAAACGCAATTCTATTCATTAAGGCTGCATTAGAGAATGGTATACATGACTCGGATATTGGCAGCATTTCTGAATATGACCGAAAGCTATTGCAATTCAGTGGTTTAGCTCATTTCGGTAGCTCGGTAACCGGTGCAATTAATGTTTTAAAGGGTGTATCATTCTTTAATCAAGCAAACAATTATTTGAATGAAGGTAATTTTGAAGAAGCTAAGCGTTCTTTTATTGAAGCTATGAAACTTTTGCCAAATCATACAACATCACTTGCCGGATATGCTATTGTACTAAAACAACTTGGTGAATCCGATGCGGCAATAGAAACAATGTTGAAAGCAATTTCTTTAGAGCCCGGCAATTATCAACTTATAAAAATTCTTGCGGATCTGCATTCAGAGTTGGGCAATTATAAAGAGGCAATTCATATTTACAGACAGTTACTCGCGTTAGATCCAAACAATACGGATTTGCTAATGTCCGTCGCTAAACTTCAATTAACATTAGGTGATTACAATTCGGCAGAAAAGCTTACTATGCACGTTTTGGAAATTGAACCTAAAAATCAATTAGCCTTGGATTTAAAAATAATTATGTCGGAAAAAAGTTTCTCCAATGGAAAAATTAATGTATAAAAAATTATTTGATACAATGCTTGTTTATAAATCATCAAAATGGATTACAGTATGAAAAAAGATAAAGCCCAAAAAGCAAATGAAGTGAAAAATGCAGATGTAATTTCGCAAGAAAATAATTATGAAAAAATTGCTTGTCCATATTGTACAAGTATTAGAGCAGATGTTTATAGAAAAGCATCCGATATTGTTAAATGCTCAAATTGCGGCACTGTATATTTAAGAACTCGGCTTAAGAAAGAAGCAATGGAGCTTCTTTATCAATCATATAATACTGATGCACCACAAATGTTTTTGCCAAAAGACCAGAATGAAATTAAAAATAGTCTGTTGAGGAGAGATTACTGGATTAAAGAAATACTTCAGTACACTAAAGCTGAAGGTAATATTCTGGATATTGGTTGTGGTTGGGGAGCGTTTCTTGATAATGCCCGTACTTATGGTTTCTCACCTCGCGGAATAGAGATAACTAAGAAGGGCGCGGATTTTGCAAAAACTAAGTTGCAAATTAATGCAACAAGCGATCAATTTTTAGATACACCTCTTGAACAAAAATCATTTAATGTAGTTACTCTAAATCACGTTTTGGAACATTTGCCTGAACCGAAAATGGCGGTCGAGAAAATTTTCGATTTGCTGATTCCGGGTGGACTGTTTTGTGGAATTGTTCCAAACGTTGAATCGCTATGTTCATTCTTTATGGGCGATTCATGGGAATGGCTCGATCCATTTTATCATTATGTACATTATTCACCGGCTACAGTTAAAAAGCACCTTGAAAATGCCGGATTTGTAATTGAGAAAATTTATACTGCTTCGGGAGATTACAATCGAACTGAGCTAGCAAATGTTTTGAAAACACATTATCGTCCATCTCATCATGGAATGATTCCGGAAATAATTAAAAAAATTGAGATGAATGGACAAGGTGAGGAGATTAGGTTTATAGTAAGGAAACCTGAAGTAAAAGCAAGTAAAACTACTGAATCAAAAGATCATTCTCTTATTAAATCAAAAAACAGAAATCATAGCACTTATACAGCATCAATAATAATTCCGGTTTACAATAAAGTAGAGTATACTCAAAAATGTTTGGAAACTCTTTATTCTATTAAAAATGGAGTTGATGATTTTGAAGTGCTGGTTGTGAATAATGCCTCTAGTGATCAAACGGTCAAGTTTCTTGATCTAGCTTGTTCAGAATATCATGATCTGAAAGTAGTTAATAATTTCGTTAATAAACGATTTGCCGGCGCGTGCAATTCTGGTGCTGCAAATGCAGAAGGTAAATATTTGGTTTTTTTGAATAACGATACAGTCCCGCAAGAGGATTGGCTCTTATATGGAATTAATAGGCTAAAGATAGACGATAGTGTTGGTATTGTTGGATCAAAATTACTTTATCCTGATAGAACTATTCAACATTGCGGTGTTGAGTATTTATTAAATGTTCATCCGGAATACCCGATTTGGCCGGTTCATCGCTTTCTTGGAATGAAAGAGAATGATCCGCTTGTTAATCAAGGTGGAATAGTTGAATCTGTTACGGGTGCATGCTTGTTTATACCAAACAGATTATTTAAAGAAATAGACGGATTTGATGAAGATTACACAATGTATTTTGAAGATCTCGACCTATGTTTTAAAACAATGAAAGCAAAAAAGAAAATCTTTTACGAACCTAAGTCAGTAGTTATACATTTTGAAGGTAAATCTACACCCGATGAAGCTTTGCGTTATAAACTGAGCACTGATGCAGCGAAAAGATTTTATGAAAAATGGCAAATGGAAATTCAAACACTTACGGAAATGAAGAAACAACAGATTGTTTCTGTTCCGAATGAGTTTCCGCTAAGTTTTACGCAAATATTCGAAACGAACAAAAGGACTATTAATTCTTTAGTCGAATCTTCAAGATATGATGAAGCAAACAATCTGTTAAATGAATTGAAGAAATTTATTCCAACAGATCCGGTGATTTGTGATTACGAAGAACGTTTTAAAATATTAAACAGCAGTAAAGAAAATAAAGCAGTTAACCCCTTAAGTAGTCCAAATCAAACTAAGTTGAAACACGCAGAAGTATCAATTCTAACACTGACATACAACGCTCTTGATTATACCAAGGAATTTATTTCATCTGTACAAAAACATTCTACGTTAGATTATGAATTGATAGTGATAGACAATAACAGTTCAGATGAAACCGTGACCTTTCTTACTGCTATTGAAAAGAATCATGAAAATATTAGAGTAATTCTGAATAATGAAAACATTGGCTTTCCAGCAGCAATTAACCAAGGAATACTAGAATGTAATGGAAAATATATAGTAATTGTTAATAACGATATTGTGGTTACTAAGGGTTGGCTGGAGCGCTTGATAGAAGTAGCCGAATCTGATTCTAGAATCGGGTTAGTTGGGCCAATTAGTAATGAGGTTAGTGGATTGCAAATGGATGAAAATGCGAAGTATAAAACAATAGATGATATGCACAAGTATGCCTCAGTTGTTTCGGAGAAGAATAAAGGGGAAGTGTTGCAATTCCCGCGTATAGCATTTTTATGTACTCTTATTAAAAAAGAAGTGATCGAAAAAATTGGCGGATTAGATGAGCGTTTCTCTCCCGGTAATTATGAAGATGATGATTTCTGTCTTCGCGCTCAAATTGCCGGTTACAAAACAGTTATAGCTAAAGATGTTTTTATCCATCACTTTGGATCTAAAAGTTTCAAGGCAGATGGCGAAAAAAAATACGCAGAACGACTAGAGATAAACAAGCAAAAATTTGTTTCTAAGTGGGGCGTTACTCCAGATGAATTGTGGCTTCAGCGAAAAGAAATTAAACCGCATCAATCTTTTTATCCAATAAGCAGAAACAAATTTGATGAACATTTTGAGCGCACTCGGATTTTGCTTTCAGATAATGAACTAGACTTAGCGTTTGAATCATTACAAAACGCCTTGGAGCATTTCCACAAAGTTGAACAAAGGAAACAACAAGTTGAGTATCATGACTTGCTCGATCTTGCTGGAAATCTTTCCTTGGCGAATGGTAATCTGGAATTAGCACAAAAATATTTTGCCGAAGAGTTGGAAATTATGCCTAATTCATCTACGGCATGCTCTGGACTTGGTGAAGTATTTCTTACGCAAGGATTACATGAAAATGCTAAAACTATGTTTGAATGGGCAGTAAAGAATAATCCGGCTAACAATTCTGCAGTTAACTCTCTCTCAAATGTTAACACTATACTAGGATTTGAAGCTAACCACAATTCACTTTTTATCGAGGTATAGATGCCGGTTTTAACGCTTTGTATGATTGTTAAGAATGAAGAACGGTATTTAAGAGATTGCCTCGATTCTGTTAAAGGCGTTGTTGATGAAATTGTAATTGTTGATACTGGTTCAACAGATAAAACAATTCATATTGCAGAAGAGTATGGTGCTAAGATTTACAACTATGAATGGGCTGATGATTTTGCTGTAGCACGTAATTTTGCCTTAGGTAAGACTACGGGTAATTGGGTTCTATGTCTTGATGCCGATGAACAGTTGTCAGATCAAACTACACATGAATTAAAAAAAATTATAAGCACTAATGAAGTTGTAGGTTATTACTGCACTGTAAAAAGTTTAATTCAAGAAGAGAACGGCGACAGTTCCGTTAGAGATGTACGTTTATTTGCAAATTCGCCCAATATAAAATTTAGTGGTAGAGTATATGAACAAATAATACCCTCACTTGCTGAAAACGATTACAAAATATTGGCATCTCAAATTATTATCAACAATTATGGCGATTGTAGTAATAAAGAGGATAAAAAAACAAAGGCAGAAAGAAACTTATCGTTGCTACTTAAAGAGTATGAAGCAACCAAATCCGCATATTATGCTTTTCATCTAGCACAAACATATTTGTTGTTGGAAAATGATGAAAATGCAAGTTTGTTTTTCAGAATAGCAAGTGAATCGCCAAAATTAGATAAGCATTACCGCGCATATAGTTATTCATCTTTAGCAAAAATCTCTTTTAAGAACCGAAAAATTCAAGAAGCAGAAAAGTTTATAATCCATGCTACCAAGATTGATGATAAGCAACCCTTTACTTTTTTCTTAGCATCAGAGATTTTGTTACATAAGGGTGAATTGATAATTGCAGAAGATAGATGCAAGAGAGCGTATATATTGAATCAAGCTTTACGGATGAAAGCGATTGATTCAACACTATCTTTTGCTTTAGATCCAGAAAAAATTATTTACTATGGATTAATACTTTCGCTCCGCTCAAGAAATAATCTAAACTATGGGTTTTATCAGAAAGAACTCTTCTCTTTGTTTGCATTTCAAACGGGAATGGAGGACTCTGCAATTTCAGCTGCAGTACAGAAAGTTTTTGGCAGTTCTTCACTTTCCAACGAGGATGCGGAAATTATTCTGAAATTAATAAATAAAAACAATCTTAGCTTTTATGTCTATATGCTTGGAGTAAATCCCTACAAACAACAAGTAATGACAATAGTTGAACAACTATTAACTAGATATTCCGATTCAGTTGATGTTATGAAATTATATGCGAGGATGCTTGAAGAGTTTGGAAAAGTTGAGGAAGCCGTAAGTGTTATGGAAAGTATTATCGAAGGAAACAAAACTGATGCAACAGTATTCTTCTATTTAATTTCATTCTACCTAAAACAAGGAAAGGATGATAAAATAAAGCCACTTGTACTACAGCTGGAAAGAAATTTCTCACATATTCCGGATGTGATGACCAGAGTGAGAACTTTAAAAAGGAAACTCTTGATGTTGACAAGTGTTCCGTTGTAGTATGATAGTTGTTGTCTCATAAAAAATAAAAACCATGAAATAAATTTCACTCAGAAACATTCTGGATTGAGGTAAAAGTGCCAAAATTGACACTTTCAATGATTGTAAAAAATGAAGAGAAGTATCTACGCGAGTGCCTTAACTCAGTGAAAGACGTGGTTGATGAGATCGTTCTAGTTGATACCGGGTCCACAGATAATACAATAAAGATAGCCGAAGAGTATGGTGCAAAAATTTTTAACTTTGATTGGGTAAATGATTTCTCAGCAGCTAGAAATTATGCGTTAAGTAAGTCTAGTGGTGAGTGGATTCTTTATCTTGATGCTGATGAACGTCTTGACAATAATTCGGTTGCTGAGTTGAGAAAGATCATCTCCAGAAATTCATTAGTTGCATACAACTGTACTGTCAAAAATTATGATACGGAAGGAAGCCGCGATAATTCTTTACAGTATACACGCCTATTTTTCAATTCTCCGGCTATAACATTCCATGGAAAAGTACATGAGCAAATAGAATCATCTTTAATAGAGAATAACTACCGAATACTTAGTTCCAATGTGCTTATACATCACATTGGGTATGACGTTTCCATTGATGAGAAAAGAAAAAAAGCACTAAGAAATCTTTCCTTGTTGGAAGAAGAATATAGAATAAAACAATCTGCCTATGGTGCATTCCAGATAGCACAATCATATAATGTCCTTGATGACAAATTGAATGCTAGAAAATATTTTGTGATTGCAGGAGAAAGTACTTACTTGGAAGCCTCGCTAAAGGCTCAGTGCTATGCCGCTTTGTCGTTAATGGCTCATTCGGAAAATGATGTACTAGGTTCTGAAAAATATATTCAAATATCATTAAAACTAGAGCCGAACCAACCATTTACTTATTTACTTGCTTCAAAAATTTCTTTGCGACGTGGGGATTACGCTAACGCCGATCTAAACTGTAAAACTGCTCACCAATTAAACCAGAAGATCATTTCGGGAAAAGGGCATTCTAAGGTAACCATTATTCTAGACCCGGAAGAGGTGATTTATTTTGGACTTATAATGGCTATTCAAAATAACAATGAAAGTTCATTTAACTATTTTTTTAGAGAACTGTCATCGTTCTATAATAAAAAAGAATATAAACAAGGTGGTTTGAAAATATCAGTCTTGCAAAAATTGCTTAATAGTAGCACCCTAAACTTGAGCGAAGAAAAAATATTTGTAGACATGGCAAATAAAAACACTCTGAATTTTCTGTTGCTAGTGATAACGAATGACCCCGATAGGCAACAGGTAATTAAGCTAACTAATGAACTGTTAAATAAATTCCCAACTTCAATTGAGATAAGTAAAGTATTAGCTAAACTGTTTGATGAGTTAGGAAGATCTGCCGAAGCAATTCAAATTCTTGAAAAAACAATAGAAAACAACCAGTATGATCCGGCTATCTTATTCTACCTTATTTCGTTTTATTTTAAGAACGGGATTTCAGAAAAGATTAGTCCAATCGTCACACTTCTGGAGAATAATTACAGCAATGTACCGGAAATAGTAGATAGAATTAGCAAGCTTAAAAAAATGCTTCCTCATTAAGGTTCTAAGCTTTTTTATTGCCTAAATGGTATGATATCGTAATTATCTTAAATTCTTCCTCTGAAACTGTTACAATTAGATGATTTTTAGTAAACATCACAATTGAATATCATTTCGTTTCAAAGTACAACTCGGGTTCTCTTTCACTAATTACTGCGATTAACAAACTGACTAAAATTTCTCCTATAAATAATACTAAACTTTTTTAGGCTTCTTCCGATAATAATGGTGAGATAAATAATCTCATAAAACAAAGGTCAAGCAAGGATGCTTGACAAACAAAAACACAATACATGGAGGTACCAAATGGCTTTTTCAGTTAACTCTAACAGCGGCGCAGCAGCAGTTTACAATGCTCTAGCCAAAACTCAATCATCAACACAAAAAGCACAGTTACAATTAGCAACTGGCAAAAAAGTAAATTCAGCTTCAGACAACACCTCTGGCTGGAATATTGGTAAACAGTTGGAAGCTGCATCATTAAAGATGAAATCTCAGTTGGCAAACATTGGTTCAGCAAAGAACTTTTTAAGCACAGCTGAAGCAGCTCTTCAACAAGTTTATGATAAGTTAAACCAGATTCAAGCAAAACAAGAAGATGGTGTTGA